>ERZ1034984.1408-NODE-1408-length-22742-cov-26.456076_pt1 | contig 22742 bp, 21 predicted proteins | sample MGYA00520589_ERZ1034984 | MGnify/ENA primary metagenome ERZ1034984 (study PRJEB33766, sample SAMN09781790) | gut metagenome | biome: gut microbiome | host: Homo sapiens | place: Madagascar | study: EMG produced TPA metagenomics assembly of the PRJNA485056 data... | reverse complement strand
AAATAAGAGAAAAAATTATTATGCTTGGAGATATAAATCAAACTGTGGATTATGAAGAAGGGTTTAAAAAATTATATGAAAAAAATATAGATGGTAAGTATAATATTAATCAAATTATTAGAACTGATGATACTTTTGACTATTTTGCAAGAAAGATGTTAAATAAATCAACAAAAGGAATAAAAAATAAGAAAATAGATTTAAATAAAATAAAAATTTATATGATAGATGATATAAATATTCCAGTTTTATCTGAGTACACATATGTTGAACCTGCTCAGTCATTATATTTTGCTAGTTGTTTTGATAAGTGTGAAAACCATACATGCAAGATGACTAGTGATGTATGTAGTTCTGTTAAAACAACATATGATGTTATTGGACAAGAATATAGCAAAGTAGCAATGCATTTTTGTGATAGGTATTTTCTGAATTCCGAAGGTAAAATATCGTGTAGTCCTGGAGTGTGTTACGGATATTTGGAAAATCAAATCTATACTATAATAACAAGAACAATAGATGAATTAATTATTATAGTTGAGGATATTACTCTTTATAATTATCTAAATAAAATAAAAGAAAATATTAAATTATAAAAACTACTTTATAAAGTAATATGTTTTATTAAGAAAAAAGTTTTCGTTAATCTAGGATATGATAGATTAAATGTGGGAACTTCTTTTATTTTGCTTACAGACTTACAATTAAAAGTTATATTAATAATTATCAAGCTGGTTACTCTATTTGAAAAAACAAGTTATAATATTTAATCGTACATTATAAGGTAAGGTTGATATTATGGCTAATATATTCAGAGTAGTAAAAGATAAAAACTATACAATTGTTAATAATGAATATTTAAAAAATAAAAATCTTAGAGTAGATAGTATAGGATTATTAACTATAATACTATCATTACCATCAGACTTTAATATAACTATGAAAGGTTTAATTAGTCTTACACATCAAAAAGCAAATTACAGAGCTATAAAAGCAATGCTTGACAATTTAAAAGAGAATGGTTATTTAGAAATAACTAAGTTAAGAGATGAAAAAGGACATTTTTTCTTTGACTATATATTTTTTGAAAGTAATAGACTTAATCCACTATACACTTTTTATATAGTGGACGACGCTAATCAGAGTGTTATAAACGATAATAAAACTAATTCTCCACCACCAACAAATCCACCTACAACAGGAACGACTTTTCCTAAATTAATAATTCCTGTTTCACCAAATTTAGTTATGAATCTAAATCCAACTTTTCTATTAATGGTAGTAAGAGCTTTTCCAGGTATTTTTTCTACCATTGCTACACCAAACTTGTTAGCAAACTTTATTCCTGAACTTTTTAATATTTCTGTAGCTGCCGATCCCGTTAAACAAGCATATATTAACGTTTGAACTTGATCTGAATGTATATCATATCCACCCATTTTTGCAATTGCACAACACATCCTCAATTGAACATACATAACACTTGTAATATTTGCAGGTAATGTTGCTATCATTGTAGCAATTCCACCAAACGAAGTTAAAAATCCTGATGTACCACATTTAACTGTAGAATTATTTATTAAATGGAAAAATAAAATATCAAGTAAATTCGAAAATTATAACAATGATTTAGTAATTTCTAAAATTGAAGCCTACGTAACTGAGAAAGAATTACTATTTGAAGATGCTTTAAATAATCTTCCTGAATATAATTATTATTTAAATGCATAAAAAGGTTTTACGAAATTAAAAAAACTTGATATTATAATCCATTACCATAGGCTACTTGGTTTAAAATAAAAGGAGATGATAATAAATGAATTACAAAGAATTATCTAAAATAATAGAAAAACCGTGGATTGATGTTGATGGTATATCTAAAATAGCCCAATGTGGGAAATATAGTGCTACTAGAATAAGAATTGAGATAGAAGAAATGATTATAGCTAGTGGAAAGAAAATACCTTCATCCTGTAGAAAAAAAGTTCCTACAAAGCTTCTTTTAGAATATTTAGGATTAAGTGAAGATTATATTTATACTATGGCTAGTAGAACGAGCTGATAAGATGGCAATTAGACAAGTAAGAGAAAAAGAATGGACTAAAGATGGCCGTAAGTGGATATATGAAACTAGATATAACAATAAAACTTATAAATCTAAGAAATATTTAACAAAAAAAGAAGCGATAAATGCTGAAAGAGAGTTCCTAAATGAAATGGATAAAAAACATAATCCATCTGAAATGACTTTAGGAGGACTATTTGAAGAACATTATAATTATCAAAAAGATAAAGTCAAGGCAACAACCTTGACTAATTATGGTAAAAAGGTTAAACATTTTGACTCTCTTAAAAATATTAAATTAAGTGATTTAAATATAAATCATATAGAAAAATGGAAAAAAGAAATGAATGAAACAAATCTAGCAACAAGAACTAAAAATGATTTATTACTTTATAAGAAAGAATGTAAAAAGTATTATGGGTTTAATGAAAAATGGTTTGTATTTGGAGATGTCAATCCTATTCATCCACAAACTTTAAGGACAAAGAAAAATGAAAATGCAGAAAAAGCAGGAGTTAAGCAAATAAGAATTCATGACTTTAGACATAGATGTGCTAGTTTATTGATAAATAATGGAGCTAATGTAACTATTGTTGCTAAATACTTAGGTCATGCTAAGATTGATGAAACATTAAATACTTATTCACATATCTTTGATAATAAAATGGATGAAGTAGTAGATACAATTAACAAATTAAATCAAACTAATGACAAATCATAATATTTGTGATATATTATTATTAGTTAAAAGCTTTGAAAATAAAGGATATAATCAATAAAATTTAGGCGAAAATTTAGGCGAAAAAGTTATCAAAAAGTGGTGAAAAGCCATTTTTTTGTTTTTCTGAAAAAGCTCTTACTACCATTAATAGAAAAGTTGGATTTAGATTCATAACTAAATTTGGTGAAACAGGAATTATTAATTTAGGAAAAGTTGTTCCTGTTGTAGGTTGATTTGTTGGTGGTGGAATAGATGTAGCCAGCACAAGAATAATTGGTAAAAATGCTTATAATATATTTGTAGAAGGCGAAATGCCTATTAAGGAAGAAATAAAGACTGAAATTATTAAAGACGCAGAATATGAAGAACTTGATGATATAGATACAAAAACATTAAATGATGCAATAAAAAATGATGTGAAAAATATAGAAGATTAAATTATTTATAACGGAGTAAAATCCGTTTTTTTTCAATAAAAAAGATTAGGAATTACCTAATTCTTCATTCATATCATCAATAAGTGATGTTATATCTGTTAGAGCATTAGCTGTTGAAAAATCAGGGGTTTTGTTTGGAGGGTTCTAAATGCTCTTATCCTGTTTAATTTTATATCAAAAACCAATTTACTAATAGATTTGATTCATGCTATAATTTGGTTAGGTGAAATTATGAAATTTGTAGAGTTAAAATGTAAAAACTGTGGGGCTAAATTAGAGGTTGAAGAAGGAACTACTCAAGTTACTTGTAAGTTCTGTGATACGACTTTTTCTATTGATGATGCCTATACTCAAGGGTATAAATATACCAAGGGTGTATTGAAAGCACAAGATGAGCAATATGAAAAGGATCTTGAACGGGCTAAGGATTTTATGAAAAATAATCCTATTTCTAAATCTTCAAAGATTATGAGTATTATATTTGTGATAATTTTCTTTTTAGTCTTTTGCTTTATTGGGTATAATATCTATAATGATTTTTATGCTGATCATTCTACTGATAATCATTCTACTGATAATCGTTTTGAGATTAAGTCTTTTAATATGCCATATGAGAATAATTCTGGCAGAAGATCTGGTTTCTTTTTGATTGGTAGTCTTGATGATATTGTTACTAATAATAAGACAAATAAAGAACATGCAATTATAGTTGTTTATAAAGATGTTACAACTGCTGAGGAAACTGAGATTAAAAAGATTAGAGATAGTTTAAGTTCTAGAAAGGATTATGATGTATCGCTTGATTATGATAGTAAAGGTTATGTGAATAAATTTATTATTTCAGATATTGATACTGATAATAGTGTTGCTTCTTCAGAGACAGATATAGATGATTATAATCAAATGAAAGAGGAAGTAGAAAAGCAGATTAATGAGATTAGAGATAAAATTGGTAATTAAAATTGAGAATCTAAATTAGATTCTTTTTTGATTATCTAAGTTTTGTCAAATTTAAAAAAATGTGATATTATATACACGACAAAAAGAACTGAGTTTCCTCAATTTTAAAAAATTTGGAAAATTAGTCTATTTGTTTTCGTATAGACAATTTGAAGAACATAATTTATAAATAATTTTACATAATTTCGTTTCGCAGGCGATTATGCATTTATAATGATGTTTACCTTCAGATTGTTTTTTTCTGAAAAACAAATAAATAGGATTAGTTTTGTCTGTGTGAGCAGATATTTGTAATATAGTTGTAACTATATTAAATAAAATAGTTCTACCAAACTTACAACCTGTTTTAGAAATTGGTCCATGATAAGCAGAAACACCAGATTGTGAAGTAACTGAATCAATTCCTATAAATGATATAAATTGATACTTATCATCAAATCTAGTTATGTCACCAACTTCGGCTAGAAATAAAGCAGTAGAAAATTCACCAAAACCAGGAATAGAATTAATAATTTTAAATAACTCTTTATCTTTCATATCATTAATAAGTTGTTTTTTGATTTTATTAATTTCTGATTTATGATATTGAATCATTTCAATAACTTGTACAAGATTTTGAACTTGATAAGAATCAAAAGCGACAAAACATAAAGAATTTGAAGCAAATTCTTTCATTTTTAAAACTTTATTCTTGAATCTATAAGCTTGAGTAGTCCCATTTTTTTCCTTTAAATAATTCATTAAATAATCAATTCTACGATTAACAAATAATACTGGATGAGGAAAATCGTGAATAAAATTTAAAGCTAAATCATCATATAAATCGTTGAAAATCAAAACAAATTCAGGAAAAACAATATCAATAAGTTGTCTATATCTATTTTTCAGTCTAGTTTGTCCTTCAATTAAAGACCAATATTGTCTTGCAAGAGGACTATACATAAAATATTCATCTTGTTTTTGATAAAAATTATCAATAGTGCCTAAAAAACATCTAGCAATTTTAAAACAATCTAGTTTATCAGTTTTAGATTTATTTAAAGTATCTTTAAATTGTTTAACTAATTTAGGGTTGATAACAACTGTATCAACACCCTTAGATCTAAAATATGTTTCAACTGGTAAATGATAAACAGAAGTAGACTCCATTACAACAATTAAATTAGGATAATCTTTAATTAAATTAAATAAATTGTCAAATTCATCTTTTTTATGTTCAATTAAAGAAGCATCAATAATTACATTTTTTAATTCATCAATAAAACAATAAACACTTTTACCTTTAGCAATATCAAAACTTAAAATATGTTTCATAAAAATTTCTCCTTTCATAATATTTCGGTTAAACCATATTCGACCACTTATATTCCTACATGCTTAATCATTCGAACTCTTTCGTTCCATTATCTACAACCGAATTAATAAATAATCATATGGCAGACATTCAAAAAAACGTACTCGAAGTACCTGATATAATCCGTCTTTACCGATATTTGTTATAATAACAAAAAACATAAAGAAAACAAAACTTTAATCTTGCAATCTTTATGTTTAAGATTATACATGATATAATTATAGTGGAGGTATATATGAGGGTTTCTAGTAGATGTGTGTTAATTGAAAATGACAAAGTATTATTAATTTATAGGGAGAAGAATGATAGGATTTATTATGTTTTTCCGGGTGGTGGAGTTGAAGATGGTGAGACTAATGAAGAATGTTTAATTAGAGAATGTAGAGAAGAGTTAGGAATAAAAATTAATATTATTAAGCAATTATATGAAGTTAAAGGAAAAGACTTTTTGCAACATTTCTTTTTAATAGAAAGAATATCTGGAAAGATTGGTAGTGGGGACGCTAATGAGTATGATATCAATAGAGTTGGTGGTTTACAAAAACCGATGTTTATTGATATTAATAAATTAGTTGATTTAGATGTTGTGTCTAGACCAATAGTTGAACAATTATTAAATGATTATAAAAAATATGGTTCTGGTTTAGGAAAAGAAATTATAACAATTGATGAGGATAAATAATTTACTTGAGGAGGAAATAAGATGAATGAAATAAAGTGTCCAAAGTGTGGTACTGTTTTTCAAATAGATGAGGCAGATTATGACTCTATTGTTAAACAGGTTAGAGATAGAGAGTTTGATAAGGAAATAAGTTCTAGAGAAGAACAGCATAAAGTAGATAGAGAAAATGCTGTTAAGTTGGCAGAAGCACATATTAAAGAAGAGTTAGGGCAAGAACTTAATAGAAAAGATTTAGAAATTAGTGAGTTAAAATTATCATTAAAAGTAAATGAAGAGAAAACTATAAATAAAGTTGAAAAAGAGTATCAAGAACAGATAAATAAATTACAGTTACAAATAACAGAGTTAAAGAGTAAGATGCAGTTACAAGAGTCTAAGAGTGAGTTAGATATACAAAAGGCTGTATCTGAAAAGAATCAGAAAATATCGGATTTAAGTAGTGAACTTGCTCTTAAGAGTAAAGAATTCGAGTTGAAAGAAACTACGATAAAAGAATCATATGAAAATAAGTTAAAAGATAAAGATGATCAAATTGCATATTATAAAGATTTTAAGGCTAAACAGTCTACAAAGATGATTGGGGAATCTTTAGAACAACATTGTAATGTAGAGTTTAATAGATTAAGACCATTATTTAAGAATGCTTATTTTGAAAAAGATAATGATGCTAGAACTGGATCTAAGGGAGATTTTATATTTAGAGATTATGATGATGATGGTAATGAGATTGTTTCTATTATGTTTGAGATGAAGAATGAAGCGGATATGACAGCGACTAAACATAAGAATGAAGATTTCTTTAAGGAGCTTGATAAAGATAGAAAAGAGAAGAAGTGTGAGTATGCAGTACTTGTTTCATTATTAGAGGCAGATAATGATTACTATAATGATGGTATTGTAGATGTATCACATTTATATGATAAGATGTATGTTATTAGACCGCAGTTTTTTATACCTTTAATAACATTAATTAGAAATCTTGCGAATAAGTCATTAGAATATAGAAAAGAACTAGAAACTATTAAGAATCAAAATATAGATATTACACATTTTGAAGAGAATATTAATACATTTAAAGAAGGTTTTGGTAGAAACTATAGACTAGCAGCAGAAAGATTTCAAAAAGCTATTGAAGAGATTGATAAGACTATTGATCATTTACAGAAGACAAAAGAACATTTATTAAAGACTAATGATAATTTAAGACTTGCTAATAATAAGGCAGAAGATTTAACTATAAAAAAACTTACTCATAATAATCCAACAATGAGTAAGATGTTTGAAGAATTAGAAAATAAAGAAAAGATTATAGAAGAATAATTAGGTGTTTAAGAATGGAAAAGTTATAAGAAAAGATATTTATAAAGAAGAGTTTTTGATTTTTTAAGTTAAAAAATTTGACATGTATTAAATTTAGTGTTATGATTTAGTCAGTTTCGTTGATGAAGAAATTATCTAAGTAGTTATTTAGAATTCTATACAGGGAATAATGGTTAGCAACTGAGAGCCATTTTAGAGAGTCTAAGTAATGAATTTCAATAATGGAGTCAAATCGTGATGAGCGTTATTCTATAGAGTGCTAAGTAATTAGAACAAAGGTGGTACCGCGGATTTAATAGTGATTCGTCCTTTTTATGGATGATCACTATTTTTTTATTATAAAGAGAGGGATGCAATATGAAAGAAAAATTAGAAGAAATCAGAAGTAAAGGATTAAAGAAAATTGAAGAAGTAAAAAAATTAGAGGATTTACAAGAAGTTACTAGAGAGATTACTGGTAAGAAAAGTGAATTGACTGAGACTTTAAAATCTCTTAGTGAATTATCAGTAGAGATGAAGAAGACTATTGGTATGCAAGCTACAGAGATTAAGAAGTTGTTTGCTGATAAGTTAAAAGAAAAAGAAGATGAATTAATTAATGCTAAGAGCGTTGTTGATAAACCTTTAGATTTAACTTTACCAGGTATTGATGTTGAAGGTGGAGCTCTTCATCCAATTACACAAATGTGCTATGACTTAAATGATGCCTTCTTATCACTTGGATTTGAAGTTTATAGTGAAGATGATATTAGTAGTGAGAAGTATGCTTTTGATAATTTGAATTTCCCTGCTGATCATCCTGCTCGTCAATCTATGGATACATTCTGGTTAGAGGGAACAGAAGATAAGGCTGGAAATGAGCGTTTGTGTTTAAGACCACATTTAACTGGTGGTTCTGTTAGATACTTATTAGAGCATGGAGCTCCTGCTAGATTCGTATATCCGGGTAGAGTTTATAGAAATGAAACTACTGATGCTAGACATGAGAGAGCTTTCTTCCAATATGAAGCTTTAATAGTTGACAAAGATATTTCATTCTCATCTGGTATGGTTATGATTCAAACTATTTTAGAGAAAGTATTTGGTAGAAAAATCAATGTTCGTATGAGAGAGGGATTCTTCCCATTTACTGAGCCTGGTTATGAAATAGATATGGAATGTTTAGTATGTGGTGGTAAAGGTTGTAAAGTATGTAATCACAATGGTTGGATAGAAGTTATGCCAGGTGGAGTAATTCATCCAAATGTATTAAAGTCTGCTAATTTAGATCCGGAAGAATGGACTGGATTCTATATTAATATAGGATTAGATAGATTGGTTATGATGCGTTATGGAGTAGATGATGTTAGATTATTCCATAGTGGAGATTTAAGATTTTTGGAGCAATTTAAGTAGGAGGTTTTAGAAGATGAAAGTATCATTAAATTGGGTAAAGAAATATGTTGATTTACCAAAAGATGTAACAGAAAAACAAATAGCTTATGATTTAACTTTAAGAACTGTTGAAGTTGAGTCAGTTGAAAATACAAAAGAAAAATTTCATGATATTGTTGTTGGTAAAATATTAGAAGTTAATGAACATCCTAATGCAGATAAATTAAAAGTATGTATGGTTGATATTGGTGAAGAAAAGTCAGTACAAATCGTATGTGGTGGATGTAATTTATATGTTGGTGAATATGTAGTTATATCAAAACCTGGAGCTGAAGTTTATTGGCATGGTGAAGCTGGACTTGTTAAGATTAAAGAATCTAATATGAGAGGTGTTTCATCATATGGTATGATTTGTGGAGCAACTGAAGTTTATCTAGAACAATTATTTCCACCTAAGAGTGAAGATGAAATAGTTGATTTAAAAGGATATGAGTGTGAAGTTGGACAAAATATTGCTGATGTTATTTGTATGGATGATGTTGTTTTAGAAATAGATAATAAATCTTTAACAAATAGACCTGATTTATGGGGACATTATGGTATAGCAAGAGAATTATCAGCAATATATAATGTACCATTAAAAGAATTGTCAGTAGTAAAAATTGATTCTAAACTTCCTAAATATAAAGTTGAAATAGAAGAACCTGAGAAATGTAATAGATATGCAGCTGTTGAAATTGAAAATGTTTATGATAAAGAATCACCTATGTGGATGAAGGCTGCTTTAATTAATGGTGGTATGAGACCAATCAATGCAATTGTTGATATTACTAATTATGTAATGATGGCTGTAGGACAACCTTTACATGCTTTTGATAGAACTCATGTAGTCGGAGAAAAGATTGTAGTTAGAAATGCTAAGAAAAATGAAGAGTTATTATTACTTGATAACAATTCTATTAGTTTAACAGAAGATGACTTAGTAATTTGTGATACAGAAGATGCTATGGCTTTAGCTGGTATTCGTGGTGGTAAGAAAGACTCTATTTTGCCAGAGACAACTGGAATTGTGTTAGAAGTTGCTAATTTTACAGCTGGTACTATTAGAAAAACTGGTAAGAGATTTGATGAGAAGACTGATGCATCTATTAGATATGAGAAGAATATTGATACTGAAAGAGTAGATCAAGGTTTAGCTTTAGCATTAGAGTTATTTAAAGAATTATTTCCAGAAAGTAAAGTAGTAGCATTTAATGATGTATATCCAATAAAGACAGAAAGAGAAAAAATTGATGTTCCTGAAGAGTTTTTAAATGTTAGATTAGGAAAAGTCTTAGGAAGAGAGACAGTTGAGAGAGTACTTAAGGCTTTAGGATATGAAGTTACATATAAAGATGGAGTTTATCATGTAGTAGTTCCTGTATGGAGATCTACAGGAGATGTTTATTTAAAGGATGATGTAATGGGTGATATAGCGAGACTTTTAAGTTTTGAGAGTTTTGAAGCTAAACCATTAACTATTACATTTGAACATGCGGTATTACAAAGAAAAGTATCACTTGAGCGTAGATTAAGAGAATACTTAGCTTATAGGTGTGGATTTAATGAAATATTTACATATCCTTGGATAGATGAGAAGTATATTAATGCTGCTGGTATTAATAAAGGAAATTCAGTTAAATTAGCAACTCCACCATCACCAGAAGAAGCATATTTAAGAAGTTCACTTGTTCCTGGTATGTTAGAAGCAATCTCTAAGAATTTAAGATACTATGATTATTTCAGATTATTTGAAATGGCTCAAGTATTTGAAAGAGGAGTATATCATGAGTCTTCTGAAGATGAGACTTTACCAATACATAAGATGTTATTAACTGGATGTATCGTTGGTAAAGATCCTAGTCATATTTTCTATGAATTAAAAGGTGTTTTAGAGAAGATGGCAGGATATACTCAAATGGAGAAAATGAGATTAGAAGTTAGTAAGGAAAAACCAAGTTGGGCTGATGTAAATGTTTATATGGATATTTTACTTGGACAAGAAGTTGTTGGTAAACTTGGATTAGTTTCAATTAGGACAATGAGTGAGGCTAAGATTAAACGTACTAATGTAGCAGTATTTGAATTAGATACAGGATTATTAGTACCTAATGCTTCACGTGATAATAAATTTACACATTTATCACAAGTTCCATTAGTTTCTAAAGACTTATCAATTTTAGTTAATGAAGATGTTACTTGGAGAAGTATTTCAACTGCTATTAAAAATAAAGTTAAAGAAGTTAAGTTTATTGAAGAGTATAGGGGTAATCAAGTACCAGAGGGTAAGAAGTCTGTTATGTTAAGAGTATTACTAGGTAATGGTGATGTTACTTTAACATCTGAAGAGATTAATTCGACAATGGATGTAATTATGGAGATACTTGGTAAGAAATGTGGAGCAAGTCTAAGAGATGAATAAGAATAAAGGACCAATTTATGTTGGTTCTTTTTTGTTTGCGATTTAGTTTTAGTTTTTATATAATTAAGTTGGTGATTGTGATGAGACTTTATGTAGATGAAGATATTTATTTAAGAGATATTGTTGATAATGAAGAGGAATATAAGAGACTTTATAATTGGTGTTTAAATCCTAGTGTTTATAAGTATTTTGAACAGAGAATTTTAAGTTATGATGAGGTTGTAAGTAAATATAAGAGGAGAGTAGGTAATGAAGAAGTAAAGACTCTTATAATTCTTTACAAGGCTAGGGAGATTGGACTTGTTCAGTATGAGAAAATGGATGAAGAAGATAGAGAGCGTTTTGGTATTTTATTAGATGATGTAGTTTCAATAGATATTTTTATTGGGGATAGTTCTTTTTATGGATTAGGAATTGGAACTAGAGTAGTTAAATATATTGGTAAGTATTTACTTTCAAAATTTGATATGGTCATTGCGAATGTACAAAGTACTAATGATAGTTCTATTAATATGTGTTTAAAGTCTGGGTTTAAAAAATTAAGAGAAGTTGATTATTCTGATACTCTTGGTAATAGTACTAAAAACACTTTACTTTATTTAAAATAATAGTCTTGTAAAGTTTAGATGTTTATGATACGATGAATATGTCAAGGAAACTTGAATAAAATAAAAATAGGGAATACTTAATGTTTTGTGCGATTAAGTACTTACCTCAATTGGGTTTGCACCTAATCACATTGCTGATTTAGTGCTTTTTTCTTTTTTATTATCATTATCTGAATAGTAGAGTGATAATAAGCAAGATGATGATAATAATTTGACTAAGAATTAGGTAGTCCTTTTTAGTCATTTGACATCACCTTCTCTCTAAAGAGGCAAGCACTTAAATCCATTAGTATTCCCTAATTATATTATTCGAAAAAAATATAGAAAACTTTGAAGTAATTTAAAAAAAGTTAAAAAAATTAACTTGTAAAAGTATAAGCTCTATGATACGATGAATATGTCAAGGAAACTTGAATAAAATAAAAATAGGAAATACTTAATGTGCTGTATTAAGTACTTACCCCTTTGTTGGTGGTAGCACCTAATCACATTGCTGATTAAGTGCTTTTTTCTTTTTTATCATCGTTATCTGAATAGTAGAGTGATAATAAGCAAGATGATGATAATAATTTGACTAAGAATTAAATAATCTTTTTTAGTCATTACACATCACCTCCTCTCTAAAGAGGTAAGCACTTGAATCCATTAGTATTCCCTACTTATATTATTCGAAAGAAATATAAAAAACTTTGAAGGAATTTAAAAAAAGTTAAAAAAATATACTTGTAAAAATAAAATGCCTATGATAATATCTTGGTGTTAAGAAAAAGTTAATATTTTATTGAATGTTAATGACTAAAAAAAATATCGCTAATATTTCTTATATTTTTCAGAACTTTCTTGTGATATGCGACATATGAATATTGAAAGGAGGTGAGTAGGACATGGAAATATTAGTTGATAGAAATGGTTATGAACAATTTATGAATATTTTGGATGAGCTTAGAAGTACTTTAGAAAATATTGCTTCTGTAGGTGCTGATGTATGTAGAGATGCTGTTGGAGATGGATGGCATGATAACTTTGCATATGAAGAACTTATGAGAGATGAGAAAAAAATAAGTGCTAAAGTACAAAAAATGCTTGTTGATAAAAGATATTTAAAAGTAGTTGATGAGATAAAACAAAATAATGATGTAATAAGTGTTGGAGATGTTTTAAAAATTGAAGTTATCTATGATGAGGATGATATTGAAGTTTTTGAAATTAGATTAACTGGTAAATATTTACCGAACTTAGAAAGTTCAATACAAGAAATATCATTGAATAGTCAAATGGGTAAAGCATTGTACTTAAAAAATATTCATAATAAAATAACTTATAAAATACATGGTGAGGAAGTAGAAATAAAAGTGTTAGAAAAAAATGGAAATATTGTAAATTAAAAACTAGAGTTTTATATTTGACGTTTTGCAAACTCTAGTTTTTATATGGTCTTTTTTAATTGTTCAAAGATAGGAATGTTTCCTTTTAAACTTAATGGTGATATAGGTGATGGGTGGTAAATTGGAATTACTTTTATATTGTCTATAGTAAATTCTTTACCAACAACTTCACTGAATTTTTTGTGTTTTGTATCTAGAATTGTTTTTGTTGCGGCATCTCCTAATGCTAAGACTATTTCAGGTTTTATTTCTTCTAGTTGCCTCATAAGAAAAGTCTTACAGTTTTTACTACAAATATTTAGACTTTTTCTTTCTTTAGGGAAACATTTTATGGCTTCTAAAAAGTAAGTGTCTTCTAATTTAATATTTATAATGTCTAATAGTTTTTGCATTACTACTCCTGATGGTAGTAATTTTTTATTTTGATCATACCAAGCAATACCAGATTTACGCCAACCATTGTTAGCTGGTGCTTCTCCTAGTATTAAGATTTTTTTTGTTTTTCCGAAGGAGATTGTTTTACTATTAGGAAAGTGTTCTACTAAGTCTTTGCAAAGAGTGCAAGAAGCGATTTCTTTATCTATAAGAGATAGGTTTATTTTTTCTTTTAGTAAAAGATATCTTTTTTTAGTATCTTCATTTTGAAGAAGACTACTAAAATCTTTCTCAATATAATTTGAATAATCTAATTGGTCTTTAAATTGTTCTTTTGTTAAGTCAATTATTTCATTGTCAATAATATTAAAGTAATGAGATAAATCTTCATTTAAGTTAATTTTATTTATAGTGCCACCAAACTTTTTAAATACAAGCATAGAGGTAATAACACATTGTCCATAAGAACAATCATTTTTTTCGTAATTATTTTGACAGCTTGGATGAGCAGTTTCTTTTGAAAAACATTTTCTTAAGAGTTCTTTATATTCTAATATTTCTTTTTTCATAATTCTATTTTTACAATTACTCCTTCAACATCTTTACCAAATTTTTTCCCAGTAGTTTCTTTTATTACTTTAAAGCCAACATCTTCAAATACTTTAGTATGATATCGATCTTTTTCAAAGTTATCATATAATTCTTTAATACCATTCTTCTTAGCTGCTTCACACAATAGTTTTAAACCTTCTTTAGAATAACCTTTTCCTCTTTTTGATGCTTCTATTAAAATACCACAGTCATAGTGATTTTCAGAACTATTAAATTGGTAATTTATATAGCCTACAAATTCATTTGTTTCAGTGTCTTTTAGGAAAGCAAAAAATTTATTTTCATCTTTTCTCTTTTTGTAGGTTTTTTCAAAGTTTTCTTCAGGAAAGTCAATTGTTCCTGTATCATAGTGATAACCAGAATAGGAAACGTCATATCCAGCATTATAACTCATAGAAGCAGGATCTTCATTTAATTTTTTTTCATACCAGTAATCTTTTAATTCAGGTATAACTAAAGTTAACATATTTTTCACCTCTGATTTATTATAACATTTTTTATTTAAAAATAAGTGAAAATTGGGTATAATGATATAAGTAAGATAAGAATAGAAGGCTTGGTGAAGAAAATGAATGGAGAAGATATAGCGTTACCAATTAGTAATGAAAATCCGGCAATAATGAAAGATGCTAGTAAATGTATACAATGTGGCTACTGTGTTAGAATTTGTCGTAATGATGTGACAGTGGCAAAGATGTATGATCTTGGTATTACTCATGAGCCTATATGTATTAACTGCGGACAGTGTGCCAATTATTGCCCTACAGAGTCTATTAGAGAACGATTCGACTATTTGAAGGTGGAGAGATTACTTTCTAATCCAGAAAAAGTCGTTGTTGTTTCTTTGGCTCCAGCTGTTAGAGTGGCACTGGGAGAAGAATTTGGATTAGAAGCAGGTAAAAATATTTATAAGAAAATTATTACGGCTTTAAGAAAACTAGGTTTTAAATATGTTTTTGATATTACTTTTGGTGCTGATTTAACAGTAATGGAAGAGGCTTTAGAGTTAGTAGAGAGAATTAAAAATAATAAGAATCTTCCAATGTTTACTTCTTGTTGTCCTTCTTGGGTAAAGTATGCAGAGATTTTTTATTCAGAGTTAATTCCTAATTTATCTACTTGTAAGAGTCCTATTGCGATGCAAAGTACAACTATTAAGACATATTTTGCGAAAAAGGAAGGTATTGATTTAGGAAGACTAGTTAATGTAGTGATTGCTCCTTGTACATCTAAAAAGTATGAGATTAAAAGAGATGAAATAAATGTTACTAAGAGGGATACAGATTATGTTTTAACAACGAGAGAACTTGCAAAAATGATAAAGGATAATAATATTGATTTATTGAAGTTAGATGATGGTAAGTTTGATTCTCCTTTAGGACTTGGTAGTAGTGCAGGTGTTATTTTTGGTAGTTCTGGAGGAGTAAGTGAAGCAACTTTAAGAACGGCATATCATTATATTACTGGTAAAGATTTAGAAGATGAAAAATTAGTTTTTTCTGATGTTAGAGGAATGGATGGAATAAAGGAAGTTTTACTTGATACAGGAGAGATAAAACTAAAAGTTGCGATAGCAAATGGTATGAAAAATGCGAAGACTTTGATTGATAAAATTAAAGATGGTAAAGCAGAGTATCAATTTGTAGAAGTGATGAACTGTGTTGGTGGTTGTATTGCTGGAGGAGGACAGCCTAAACTAAGTTTATTAGAGATGAGAGATAAAAAGTTAGCGAGAATGAATGGACTTTATAGTGAAGATGAGAAAATGAAGAGACGTCTTAGTTATAAGAATCCTGATATTATAAAGATATATAGGGAGTTTTATAATGATAAAGATAAAGTTCATAAGTATTTACATACTACTTATGATGATAAATCTTATTTAGTAAAGGGGAAAAAGTAATGGAAAAGGAAAAATTAGAAGTAAAGATTGCTGCCTCTAAATGTGAGACTTGTGTTACTAAACCTTGTCAAATAGGATGTCCATTAAATATAGATATTCCAGAGTTTATTGAAAATGTAAAGAATAATAATTATGGAGAGGCTTTTAAAGTACTTTGTAAGAGTACAGTTTTACCTTCTGTTTGTGGAAAAATATGTCCTGTTGATAAGCAATGTCAAGGATCTTGTGCAAAGAAAGTGTCATATGATCCAGTCGAGATTGGTAAAATAGAAAGTTATGTTGGAGATTTGGCAGTAGAGAATGGGTGGAAATTACCAAGAAAGTCTAAGAAAAAAGAGAGGATTGCAGTTATTGGATCTGGACCATCAGGTCTTACTTGTGCAGGATTTTTAGCAGAAAATGGTTATCAAGTTACGATATATGAAAAACATGAATATTTAGGAGGACTTTTGTATCATGGTATTCCTAAGTTTAGACTTGATAAGGAGTTAGTTTCTAAAGTTATTAAACAGATACTTGATTTAGGAATAGAGGTTAAGACTAATGTTTCTTTAGGAAAAGATATTTCTCTTAAGGAGTTAGAGAAAGAGTATGATGCAGTATTTTTAGGACTTGGGGCTAATGTATCTAAGATGATGGGACTTAGTGGAGAAGAACTTAATGGTGTATATGGAGCCAATGAATTGTTGGAGAATTTAGTTCAAGTAGATTATACTTCTAAAAGAGTTGTAGTTATTGGAGGTGGAGGAGTTTCTATCGATATGGCTAGAACGGCTATAAAAGAGGGTGCTAGTGAAGTTGGTATTATTTATAGAAGAAGTAGAAGTGAAATGTCTGCGGAGATGAATGATATTAGGGCGGCTAAAAAAGAAGGTATTAAGTTTTTATTTCAGACTAATGTTATTAAAGTTATAGGTGAAGATAAAGTTACTGGTATTGAATGTGTAAAGACTACTTTAGATAAGGAGAAAAAGGCTATTAATGTTGAAGGTAGTAACTTTGTAATAGATACTGATGTAGTTATTATGGCAGTTGGTTCTAGAGCAGATAGTGAACTTTTAGAGAGTTTTAAATTGGATGTTAAAGAGAATGGTTATTTAATGGTTAATAGTAATAATCAGACATCTAATCCAAAGATATTTGCGGCAGGGGATTTAACAGGGGCTAAGTCAACAGTTGCTTGGGCTTGTCGTAATGGTAGAGATACAGCTTATTCGATTATGAAGTTTTTAAGTAAAGAGGGTGAGTAGATGATATTATACTTTTCGGGAACAGGAAATAGTAAGTATGTGGCTTCTAGGATTGGTGAGGCTACTTCTGAGAAAATATTTTCTATAGAAGATTGTATTAGAGTTAATAATTATAAGTTTGATTTAGATGAAAATGAAAATTTAGGTATAATTTGTCCTACTTACTTTTTTGGAGTTCCAGTTATAGTAAAAGATTTTTTTAAAAGAGCAAAAATTAATTGTAATGGCAATAATTATGTTTATGGTGTTACTACTTGTGGAGGTTTTTCTGGTGGTACTCTAGATATGCTTGAAGAGTTATTAAAAAATATTAATATTGAATTAAAAGCAAAGTTTGATATTGTTATGGTTGATACTTGGACTCCTAGTTATGATGTTAGTGATTTGAAAAGTAATGAAGATGTTCAGAAGAAGAGTGAAGTTAGAATTGACTTTATAATAAAAAAAATTATGGGAAAAAAGGCTGGTACTTTTCAGAGTAAGAAGTTACCAGGATTTATTGTAAAAAGAGTATACTCTTCATATGATAAGGCTTGTAGTACTAAGTATTTTACAGTTAATAATGATTGTACTGGATGTGGAATGTGTGAAGTTAAGTGTCCGTGTGGAGCAATAGAAGTAAAAAATGGAAAACCAGTTTGGAAGAGTGAGAAATGTATTTTATGTTTAAGATGTTTACATAATTGTCCTAAGGCTGCTATTGAGTATAAGAAGAAGACTAAAAAACATGGGCAATATATTAATCCAAATGTTAAGGTATAGAAAAAGAATGCTTGAGTATTTTTAAGCATTCTTTATTTATTTTTTACTATTTTAGTACTGCAGGGTATATCTATTTTATTTAGAAAGTTACAAGTACTTGTTCCATCTTTGTTATCAGTACAGTTGGTAACAGAATAAGATGGACAAATATATTTATTGGTGAACTTTATATTTTCTAAAGATATAAATACAAAGAAGGAAGCAATCATAAAGATAAGTTCAATAATACTAAGAACTATTATTAGTCCATTTAATTTCTTTTCATTATAACGATGAGTGTCTATTTTATTAGCTGATGTTATACTTATAATTGTTGAGGTGATTGCTAGAATGGTACCAATCCCAAATGCAATCTTAATAGTTTTTAGACCAGGCCAGAACATAACTAGTACAAAGGCAAGAATTATTCCAGCTAGGGCTATTTTTGTTTTGGTACTAATTTGTTTATCTTCTTCATAGTAGACAGTATATTTGTCTGCATCTTTGATAAAGTTTAGTTCTTGTAATTCTTCATTATTTTCTAATTCATTATTATTGTTCATATTTGTATCCTTTCGATTAGATATTCTTTAATAATTATATTATATTTATTTTTTCATTTCTATACTTTTGTGTTATATTTATTATAGGAGACTTTTGTTATGATAGAGATAAAGAATGTTAGTAAGACTTATAATAATAATATTAAAGCAATAGATAAGTTAAATTTAACTATTAATGATGGTGAGATTGTTGGTTTTATTGGACTTAATGGTGCTGGCAAGACTACGACTATTAAGATGATGACTGGTATTTTACAACCTGATACTGGTACTATTAAAGTTAATGGATATGATATTGTAAAAGATAGTTTGAAGGCTAAACAGATTATTGGGTATATTGCGGATAGTCCAGATATGTTTTTAAAACTTACTGGTATGGAGTTCATTAACTTTATAGCAAACATTTATAAGGTTCCTTTAAGGGAAAGACGTGAACGTATTAAGACATTTGGTGATAGATTTGGACTAAGTGATGTTTTAGATAAGCCTATGCAAAGTTATTCTCATGGTATGAGACAAAAGATGATGGTAGTTGCGGCTTTAGTACATGATCCAGCAGTTTGGATATTAGATGAACCTTTAATAGGACTTGATCCAACGTCTGCTTTTGAGTTAAAGAAAATGATGAGAGAACATGCCGATAAAGGAAACTCAGTATTCTTCTCAACACATGTTTTAGAAGTAGCAGAAAAGTTATGTGATAGAATAGCAATTATAGATAAAGGTAGGGCAGTATTCGTTGGTACCCTAAAAGAATTAAAAGATAAATATGATAAGAAAGACTTAGAAAAATTATTTATGGAGGTTATTAAACATGAGTAATTACTTGTCTTTAGTAAAAGTATTTCTTAGATCTTTATCAATGAGAGATGCAGATGATAAAAAGAAGAAAACAATAAATAAAATACTAGTAGGTTTTGTTAGTCTTTTTGTAATGTTACCATTTGCATTAATTTGTATGTTCTTCGTTATGTCTATGACTGGTGTATTAAAAGAGTATGGATACGCTACTACTGGACTTGAAGTAATGTGTATTGTTATATCGATATTTTCTTTTATATTTGGATTTAATGTTATACTTAATGAATTTTATTTTACTGGTGATGTTGAAAATTTATTACCATTACCTATAAAACCATTTCAAATAATAGCCGCTAAATTTAGTGCAGCTTTTATAGCAGAAACACTTATGCAGTTAATTATAGTAGTATTTAGTGTTATTGGTTATTATTTTGGAGCAGGTATTGAATTTTATTATTTTATTTTAGGAATACTTGGAATGTTTACTTTACCATTAATACCAATGATATATTGTGGAATTATTAGTATCTTGTTAATGAGTTTTACAAAGTTTATTAAAAATAAAGAGACTGTTAAAAAGATTGGATTAGGATTTATAGTAGCTCTTTTACTAGTAGCAATATATGCTTTAAGTGGATTAACAGATTTTAATATAGATACTTATATAGAGAGATTTGTTAATGGAGATAAGAGTTTATTATATACGATGAGATGGATATTTCCACATATTCATTTATTTATAGATACTATTTCTACTGGTAGTATTTCATCTTTACTACTATATATTTTAGTTAATATTTTATATGTTTTAGTATTTTTAGGATTAGCACAAGGATTATACTTTAAAGGACTAGTTGGATTAAATGTAGGAGATACAGCTTCTAAAAAGGGTAATAGTTTAGATGATATTAAAGTAGAAAGTCCAGTTTTATCTTATTTTAAGAAAGAAATGGCTATTTTATTTAGAACGACTGCTTATTTTTCTAATTGTATTTTAATTAATTTTATATGGCCATTACTAGTATATGTTATTTATAAACTTAGATTTTCTGATATTAGTTTTTGTGAATTAGAGAAGCTTGCTAGAAGTTGTAATGGAGACTTTTTAACAATAATTTTATTATTTGTAGTTAGTATTTCAATACTATTACCAGCAATTAATAGTATTGCGGCTTCATCATTTTCTAGAGAAGGAAAAAACTTTGATTTTATGAAGAGTGTTCCATTAGAATATGATAAACAAATTACAGTTAAGGCTTTAGTAAGTATTAGTGTTGCTTTTATAGGATTTAATTTATTTGCACTAATATTCTATGTAAGTATAGGTCTTCCTTTAGTGATGATATTATTCTTTGTACTTGTTAGTTTCTTATGTGTTTTATTTGTTACATTCTTAGGTATAGTTATTGATTCTATTAATCCTAAATTGATTTGGGATGATGAGTTAAATGCTCTAAGAGAAAATTCTAATAACTTTATTGTAATGGGAATTGTATTATTACTATTTGGATTATTCTTAGGAGGAGGCTACTTTTTATATAAGAATAATTATGGTATTGATACTATAGCAATTGTAATATTTAGTATATTATTTGTATTAAATATATTGATTTTAATATTAAATAAAAAATTTACCGTAAAGAATATATTGGAGTTAGAATAAATTTTTGGAATAGTATTTTGTACTATTCTTTTTTTTGAAATTTTGCTATAATAAATTTATGGTAGGGGACTGTGGAGGAAATATCATGAAGAAAAAGTTTTTATTTGTAATAGTATTATTGAGCTTTTTTATTCCTGTTAAGACTTTTGGATTATCAGGGGATATTTCTTTTTCTTGTAATTCTACTACAGTTAATGTAGGTGATGAAGTTAGATGTAAGATTGTTGGATATTCTGATGGGGCTGTTTCAGAGATTTTTTCTAATCTTACTTCTGATGGAAATATTATAGTTACTAATTTTAAAGCGGAACGTATATGGAAGATTAATAGTGAGTGGCCTAATCTTTCTTTAACTTCATCTGATAAGTATCCTGGTAATTTTGAGTTGGGTACTGTATATTTAAAAGCTGTTGCTTCTGGGGTTGGAACTTTTTATATGAATGGGATAACATTTACTAGTGATAATGGAGAAGTAGCAGTTATTCCTAATAAGAGTGTTGCAATTACTGTTATTGGTAATACTCCGGATCCTACACCAACACCTGATCCTACTCCAGTTGAGCCAGTTAAGAGTAGTGATGCAACATTAAAGTCTTTAATTGTTAATGATATAGATATTAATTTTAATCCAAGTATTAATGAATATAATGTAGAAGTTTCAAGTAATGTTAGTTCTGTTAAGATAGATGCTGTTACAAATGATAATAAAGCAACTATTAAATTACCAACTAATTTATCTTTAGTTACTGGAGCTAATCAATTTTTAATAGAAGTTGTTGCGGAAGATGGAACTGTTTTAAGTTATAAAGTTAATGTTACAAGGTTAGAAAAATTACTTTCTGATAATGCTTTACTTAGTAATATTAAAATAGATGGTTATAACTTGAACTTTTCGAGTGATGTTTTTGAATATAATATTGGAACTATTAAAAATAACTATTTAGATATTAGGGCTATTACTGAAGATAGTAGTGCTACTGTTGTTATTATTGGAAATAGTAATATTGGTAAGGATGATTCAATTATTATTAAGGTTACATCTGAAGCTGGTAGTGTAAAAAAATATATTATTTATGCTAGTTATGTTGGGGAAGCTAGTGAAGTTAAAAGTAATGACTTATTACTTACTATTGTTTCAGGACTTTTTGTATTTTCGTCATTTTTAGTATTGGTGTTGGTAATTAATAGAAAAAGAAAAAATAAGAAGAATGTTAATAGTACTGTTGCAGGTAGGGCAGCAATAGATGCTACTCTTATGAAGGATAGTAAAAAGGGAGCAACTGTTCCTTTACAACTAAAAATAATTGAAGCTGTAAAACAAGAAGAATGTGAAGTGAAAAAAGCAAAAGAAGAAAAGATTAAAGCTGATAAAAAGAAAATAAAAGAAGCAATGGAAAAGATAAAAAGAGAAAAAGCTGAACAGAAGCGATTTGAAAAAGAAAGATTAAAAAGAGAGAGAGAAGAAAG
>ERZ1034984.1407-NODE-1407-length-22759-cov-11.946617_pt1 | contig 22759 bp, 20 predicted proteins | sample MGYA00520589_ERZ1034984 | MGnify/ENA primary metagenome ERZ1034984 (study PRJEB33766, sample SAMN09781790) | gut metagenome | biome: gut microbiome | host: Homo sapiens | place: Madagascar | study: EMG produced TPA metagenomics assembly of the PRJNA485056 data... | reverse complement strand
GAAGGAAAGAGACTCGGCGGTGGATAACTGCCGAGTTGTTTTTGTTTACGCGAGTAGCAATGAAAATGCTGTGCTTGCACAGGCATTTGAAGAGCACCGCAATAACTTGAGAAACTCACAAGCATGTTTTTCATAGTTTGAACAAGGAGTGCTGTATGAAAAGAAGAAGGAAAAAATGGACGCATGTAACATTGCTGGCAATGGGCATGGCAGCTTTAATGGCATTTTCCGGGGTTGGAAATGTAACGGCAAAGGGATTGTCGGAGGCACAAAAGGAAAAAGAGCAGTTAGAGCAGGAATTAAAAGAAGCACAAGAGATGATTGATAATCTAAATGATTCTAAGGAGGATATGGAATCGGCAGTAAAAGAACTGGATACAAAGCTTCAAAATATTTCCAAACAGATATCTGATTTAGAAAATCAATTGACAGAAAAACAGGCATCCGTAGATGAGACACAGGCAGAACTTGCAGCAGCAGAAGAAGATCGACAGAAGCAGTATGAAGATATGAAATTGCGCATACAGTTTATGTACGAGAATCAAAGTACATCTGCGTTGGAAAAACTTTTGACAGCGGGAAGTATTGCAGAATTTTTAAATAGTGCAGAATATATTGCTCAGATTTCACAATATGATCGCAATATGCTGGTAAAATATGAAGAGACAGTGAATAACATTGCCAAAATGGAAGAAACACTGAAAACGGAAATCAGCGAATTAGAAGCGATGAAGGAAAAGGTGGAACAAGAGCAGAAAGCAGTGGCAGCCTTAGTGCAGGAAAAGGAAGAAAAGCTTGCAGAGACAGAAGGTCAGATTGTAGATGCACAAAAGGTAGCAGAAGCCTATGAGGCAGAAATTGATGCACAGAATGAAATCATAGCCCAGATTCAGCAGGCAGAAGAAGAACGTATTCGTCAGGAAGAAGAAAGACGAAAAAAGGAAGAAGAACAGAACAGGGATAACGGAAACAACACGAATAATGATAACAACACCGGGGACAATACGGGAGATAATACTGGTGATACTGGCGGAAATAATAACAATGACAACGGTGGCGGAAATTCAGACCAGCCAAGCGTATCAGCGTTTACCTGGCCTTGTCCGTCATCCAGAAGAGTTACCAGTGATTATGGACCAAGGCAATCGCCGACAGCAGGTGCCTCCAGTTATCATAAAGGAATTGATATAGGAGCGTCCTATGGGGCGGATATTGTTGCAGCAGCAGATGGAACGGTAGTATTTGCCGGATATTCAAACTCTGCCGGTAATTATGTAACAGTCAGTCATGGGGGTGGCTTGTACACCGTTTATATGCATTGTTCTTCTTTGAACGTGTCCAAGGGACAGTCTGTTTCAAGAGGGCAGGTAATTGCAAAAGTAGGAAGTACAGGAATTTCTACCGGAAATCATTTGCATTTTGGCGTAAGCTTGAATGGAAGCTATGTGAATCCGTGGAATTATTTATAAAAAGTTAAAAAGGAAAGAGGAGACGTATGGACACACAAAATTTTCAACCAGAGTCAGACAAGTCACAGTTTCGTAAAGGAATTGCAGTAGGTATTTTAATAACACTTGTGCTGGTAGTTATTGCAGCAGGCGTGTTGCGCGTAGCAGGAAAAAAACATGTATTACCGGAAAAAGGAACTGCAACGAATACGACAGAAAGTACGGATGAAAGTACACAGGATGTTATATCCAGTGATGCTGTGCAGGAAAAAGCAGGAGAACTTGCAGACATTTTAGATCAATATTATTACGAAGATATTGATGAAAATGCATTAGTAGAAGGCATGTATGCAGGTATGGTAGGCGGGATTGGAGATCCATATACCTGTTATTATACAGCAGAAGAATACAAATCATTAAACGAGACTACAAGCGGTTCTTATTACGGAATCGGTGCGGTTTTAACACAGAATGCCGAGACAAAGACAGTAACGATTCTTCATGTATATCCGGGAACCCCGGCAGAAGAAGCAGGAGTAAAGGATGGAGATGTTATTGTAAAAGTAGATGATGTAGATGGAAATAGCATGGAATTATCTGAGTTGGTAAAACATATCAAAGGTGAGGAAGGAACCACCGTACATCTGCAATTAATGCGAGAAGATAGTGAGGATTATGTGGAAGTAGATGTAGAACGCCGGCAGATTGATATTCCAACCGTACAGTATCAGATGTTGCAGGGAAATATCGGGCTGATACAGATATCTGAATTTTCCGATAACACACCGGAACAGTTTGATGCGGCAATTAAAGATTTACAGAGTCAGGGCATGGTGTCTATGATTGTAGACTTGCGTGATAATCCGGGAGGCGTATTGCAGTCAGTATGCACGATGTTAGATGAGATTTTGCCAAAGGGAACATTAGTATACACAGAAGATAAGTATGGAAATCGAACAGATTATGATTCCGACGAGTCTTGTCTGGATATTCCGATGGCAGTTTTGATTAATGGAAACAGTGCCAGTGCATCAGAAATTTTTGCAGGTGCAATCAAAGATTATGAGTATGGAACACTTATAGGAACAACATCATTTGGAAAAGGAATTGTACAGAGTATTATTCCGTTGGATGATGGAAGTGCAATTAAGGTTACCATGGCAAAATACTTTACTCCAAAGGGAAATTATATCCATGGAAAGGGAATTGATCCGGATATTGAATTAGAATATGAATATCAGGGAGATGCCTCTGCAACCTATGATCCAATGCAGGATAATCAGGTATTAAAGGCAATTGAAGTATTAACAAAATAATAGAAAAGCATAAAGATGTTAAAAAACATCAATACACGGTTAAAAAATATCAATTGACTTTTCTGGGATACAGTGTTATATTTTTTGTCAAACAGAAAGTCAAATGCAATGAACAGGCATACGAACCTTAAGATTTTTCTTACAGAGAGCTGTCGGATGGTGCAAGACAGTAGAGAGCTTTTGGCGACATCCCCTGCAAGCAGTACGCTGAAACGGTAAATGACAGATAAAAAACATCAATTAAGTATCGGATTAAGCTTCACCGGATTCCCACCGTTATACGGGAGCCTATTGAAACGCACATAGTGTTGGAGATGGGGCAGAGAGGTCAGAAAACTGGCAAGCAAAGTGGTAACGCGGAAGAGATAATAGAGCTTTCGTCTTTGGTAATGATACTGAAGGCGAGAGCTTTTTTTGCAATAGAAATTGCGTCCTATTGCAAAAAAAGCTCCGCTAAGGACGCGCACCTCGCGGAAAAGAAATTAGTCGTAAACGACACTGCTCGGGCGCGAAAGAGTCCGGCGGGCGGACTCTTTGTTCTAGTTTCATATCGTCCACGATGTCTGAGAAATGCAAAAGATTTTCTGAAAAACAAAAGGAGTGAACTATTATGAATGGTTTAGTAATTATTTTAATCGGAGTAATTGCGTTAGGCGCAGGCTACATATTGTACGGACGTTGGTTGGCTAACAAATGGGGAATCGACCCAAAGGCAGAGACTCCGGCTGTAAAGTATGAAGACGGAGAGGATTATGTACCATCCTCTAAGTTTACGGTATTTTCACATCAGTTTTCATCCATCGCCGGTGCAGGTCCTGTTACCGGTCCAATCCTTGCATCTGTATTCGGATGGGTACCGGTTTTGTTATGGTTGATTATCGGTGGTTTGTTCTTCGGAGCTGTACAGGATTTCGGAGCTTTATATGCATCTGTAAAGAACGAAGGAAAATCCATGGGTATGTTAATTGAAAAATATATCGGAAAAACAGGAAGAAAATTATTCATGTTATTCTGCTGGCTCTTTACTTTATTAGTAATCGCAGCATTTACCGATATGGTAGCAGGAACATTTAATGCATTCCCGGTAGATGCAACAACAGGAAAAGCTGTTTCTAAGGCAGTGTTTGCAAATGGAGCAGCAGCATCTGTTTCTATGTTATTTATTTTAGTTGCAGTTATCATGGGATTGATTTTGAAAAAAGTTACGAACATGAATGAAGTTGTAAAAGGTGTACTTGCAGTAGTTCTTATTGTTGCAATGTTTGCAATTGGTATGAAACTTCCTCTTTATGCAGACAAAACAGTATGGATTTATGTTATCATGGCATATTTGTTCTTAGCATCTGTACTTCCAATGTGGTTACTGATGCAGCCAAGAGATTACATGACAACTTATATGTTACTTGGTATGATTATTGGAGCAGTTGTTGGTGTATTAGTTGCACATCCGGCTATGAACTTAAATGCATTTAACGGATTTACCTTAGTAGCAGCAGACGGAACAAAATCTTATTTGTTCCCAACCTTATTTGTAACCATTGCTTGTGGTGCTGTTTCCGGTTTCCACAGCTTAGTATCTTCCGGAACATCTTCTAAGACAATCCGAAACGAAAAGGATATGCCAATGGTTGGATACGGAGCAATGATCGTAGAATCCTTACTTGGAATCGTTGCATTAGTTGTTGTGGGAGCAGTAGCAGTAAACGGAACAAAACCGGATGGAACACCATTTGCAATCTTCTCCGCAGGTGTTGCAGGATTCTTAGAAAAACTGGGATTGCCGGTAGAAGTTGCAACTGTATTTATGACAATGTGTGTATCTGCATTAGCATTAACTTCTTTGGACTCCGTTGCAAGAATCGGTAGAATGTCCTTCCAGGAATTATTCTATGAAGATACCACAGACCCGGCACAGATGGGGGCTGTTCGTAGAGTATTGACAAATAAATATTTTGCAACAGTAATTACCTTATTCTTCGGATGGTTATTGTGCCTTGGTGGATACAACAATGTATGGCCGTTATTCGGTTCTGCAAACCAGTTACTTGCAGCATTAGTATTGATTGCATTAGCTGTATTCTTAAAAACAACAGGACGTACCGGTTGGACATTATATATCCCAATGTTTGCAATGCTTGCTGTTACATTTACAGCATTGGTTCAGAAAACTATCGCATTGGTTCAGAACGTAGTAAATGGTAATGCAACCTTCTTAGTAGATGGTTTACAGTTGATTATAGCAATATTATTGATGGTACTTGGTGTATTAGTTGCTGCAAGCTGTTTCCAGAAATTATTTAAGAAAAAAGAAGAACAGACAGCATAGTTTAAAATTTGCATAAGAAAGAGAAGTGTTTCCAAATTTTAGGAAATGCTTCTTTTTTCTATATAAAAGAAGAAAAAATTGTGATATAATGAACAAAAGAGAGTCAGAGGGAACTTGTTCACTCTTGACGAACGGCGAAATTATTGAGTGATGAAATCACGATATACTGTCTCATGAAGTATTATACAAAATCAATATAATGTGCACAGTGAACACAGCAGGTATACAAGGAAGTATAAGGAGGAAAAAATGAAAGAACAAACAGGAACCGGAAAAAAAGTAAGACAATTCGGCAGCAAGGAAGCACAGAATAGTAAAGTAAACCGTTTTTTGTCCATTGGAATGACGGTATTTTATCTAATGGTACTGGCAAATGTATTTATTGCATTTCAAACAGGAGTACGAGCAGCTGGATATACAGCAATGATTGCAATTTTGGTAACCATCTTAAGTATAATAAACTGGGTGGTATATATCAGAAAACCTTCCGGTAATCTATTGAAAAATGTAGCAATGATAGGTTTATGTATTGTAGATTTTTTAATTACCTATGCATTTGACAGCCAGTATCTGAAATACATGGTATTAATTCCGTTTATCGGTGTGATACTTTATTATCAGGAAAAGATAATGTTCAAGTATTCCATTGCCATGTGTGTGATTAACACCGTTAGTACTGTAAATTATATTATGAATAACGACCTTACAGGTGCAGAAAAAATAGAAAATGTTATGTGCCTGCTTACCGTTGTGATTTTCATGGGAATAGCTACATATACAACATATATAGGACATCGATTTAATCATGATACTCTTTATAATCTTAGGGATGAACGAGCTGCGCAGAATCAAATGATGGAAAATGTTTTGAATACCGCAGATAGAGTGAGAACAGAGGCGTTGAAGGCAAGTGAAGTAGTAGATAGTTTAGATAGTTCCACAGATATTGTAAATACAGCCGTTTCAGAGATTTCCCAGAGTACATTGAATACAGCGGAAAATATTCAGGAACAGACCATTATGACTCAGGCAATCCAGAATGCCATAGATAAGACCATAGAGTGTTCCGACCGTATGGTAGAAGTGGCAGCAGCTTCCAGTGAAGCAGTGACTGAGAATTTAGCGGTTATGCAGAATATCAGACAGCAGTCCAAAAATATTGCAGATACCAATAAAAATGTGGCAGAGGCAATGGCGAGATTGCAAGAAAAGACAGAACAGGTACGAAATATTGCAGATGTGATTTTCAATATTTCCAGTCAGACCAATCTGTTGGCTTTGAATGCTTCCATTGAAAGTGCCCGTGCCGGAGAGGCAGGAAGAGGATTCGCAGTAGTTGCAGATCAGATTCGAAATCTTGCAGAAGAGACAAGAAAAGAAACAGAGAATATTGCCACTATATTAGAGGAATTAAATAACAACGCTTCAGAAGCAAAAGAAGCAGTGGATAATTCCGCCACAGCTACCGATTATCAAGATCAGTTGATTGAAAGCGCATCTGCCGGATTTGAAAATATTAACAGCAATTCCGATAAGTTGACAGCAGATATTAAGGAAGTAGAAAAAATGTTGGCAGATTTATCTGCATCCAATGGTAATATTGTTAATAGTGTTACCCAGTTATCTGCAACAACAGAAGAGGTAACTGCAAGCTCACAACAGGCACAGGAAATCAGTGGTCAGAATAAAGAAGATGCAGACAAGGCAAAGAGTGCATTAGACAATGTGATAGAGATATCCCATGAGTTGGATCGCTATATGAACAGACATTGACAAACCTTGTAAAATGGGCTACTATAACCAAGAACAATTATATATAAAACGCAGAGGGACCGAATATTGGTTGAGAAGGTTAAAACCTGACTCTTGGAACCTGTCAGTTAATACTGTCGTAGGGAGCGGAAGAAAAAGAAAAGCAGAGACTTTACCGTGAACCACAGCGGTAAGGTCTTTTTTATGTAATAGGAAATTACGTCCTATTACATAAAAAACGCTCCGCTATAAATGACACCGCTCGGGCGGGAAAGAGTCCGACAAGCGGACTCTCTGTTCTATATCATAGGAAAAGGAGAAGAGAATATGAGTACATATGCAACACAGATGGAGGCAGCCCGCAAAGGGATTGTAACAGAAGAATTAAAAAAAGTAGCAGAAAAAGAGCGCATGACGGTGGAGGAGTTAATGCCGTTAGTAGCTGCCGGAAAGGTAGTTATTTGCGCAAATAAGCATCACAAATGTATTGACCCGGAAGGGGTAGGTTCTATGTTAAGAACTAAAATCAATGTAAATCTTGGAATATCCAAGGATTGTAAAGACTATGACGTAGAGATGGAAAAAGTAATGGCGGCAGTCAATATGGGGGCACATGCCATTATGGATTTATCTTCTCATGGAAATACCATTCCATTCCGTAGAAAATTAACCGCAGAATGTCCGGCAATGATAGGAACTGTTCCGGTATATGATTCTGTAATTCATTATCAGAGAGATCTTGCAACCTTAACTGCAAAGGATTTTATTGACGTGGTACGTCTTCATGCAGAAGATGGTGTAGACTTTGTAACACTTCATTGTGGAATTACCAGAAAGACCATTGAACAGATTAAAAAACATAAACGTAAAATGAATATTGTATCCCGTGGAGGTTCCCTGGTATTTGCATGGATGTGCATGACCGGAGAAGAAAATCCATTTTATGAGCACTATGATGAAATTTTGGAAATCTGTAGAGAACATGATGTTACCATTTCCTTGGGGGATGCCTGTCGTCCGGGATGTTTAGCAGATGCATCTGATGTATGTCAGATTGAAGAGTTGGTGCGTTTAGGAGAATTAACAAAACGTGCCTGGGACAGAGATGTACAGGTTATGGTAGAAGGTCCGGGACATATGCCAATGGATCAGATTGCAGCAAATATGAAAATACAACAGACCATTTGTATGGGAGCACCATTCTATGTATTAGGACCATTAGTAACAGATATTGCACCGGGATATGATCATATTACATCTGCTATTGGTGGAGCAATTGCAGCTCAGAATGGAGCAGCATTCCTTTGCTATGTAACTCCGGCAGAGCATTTGGCACTTCCAAACGTAGAAGATGTAAAACAGGGAATTATTGCATCTAAAATTGCAGCGCATGCAGCAGATATTGCAAAGGGTGTGCGTGGAGCAAGAGAAATAGATGATAAGATGGCAGATGCACGCCGCGTATTGGATTGGGATGCACAATGGGAATGTGCCATTGATCCGGAAACCGCGAAAAAGATTCGTGATGACCGAAAGCCGGAGCATGAAGATACCTGTTCTATGTGTGGAAAGTTCTGTGCAGTTCGTAGCATGAACAAAGCATTAGCAGGAGAATATATCGACATTCTGTAACTATTTTAAAAGAAGGAAAAGTCATAGGATTTTTCAGATAAAAGCAGAATCGTTGCAAGTAGTTGAGATATTTTAGATAGGAGACATTTCATGAAAATAAATATAAAAAAGCTGGCACTGGCAGGAATGATGACTGCATTAGGGGTAGCCTTATCGGCATTTTCCATTCCGGTGGGAGCTTCTAAGTGTTTTCCCATACAGCATTTGTTAAATGTACTGGCAGGGGTATTTTTAGGACCCAGCTATGCACTTGGATTTTCCTTTTGTACAGCCTTGATTCGCAATCTTATCGGAACCGGAAGTCTATTGGCGTTTCCGGGAAGTATGGTAGGAGCTTTTTGTTGTGGAATGATTTACAAATATACCAAAAAAATTCCGTTGGCATTGATCGGTGAGGTAGTGGGCACCGGAGTAATCGGTGGCATGCTTTGTTATCCTGTAGCAAAATTTCTGTTAGGAAATGGAGAAGCAGCCTTATTTACTTATGTGTTGCCGTTTTTAATCAGTACCATAGGTGGAAGCCTGATTGCAGCAGTATTATTAGGAGTTCTATATAAGTCAAAGGTAATTTATCGTTTACAGCAGTAGCAGTGAAAATCCTGTGCTTGCATAAGAATCTGAGAAGCACCGGGATAACTTGAAAAACTCGGAAGCGCGCTTCTCATAGTTTACAGAGAATGATGAAAAAGAAAAGAGGAGCCTATGGAGCCGGAAGAAATACAGGAGATTTTTCAAAAAATCAGAGAAAAGCAACCGTTGATACATATGATACCCAATGCAGTGTCAGCCACTCTTTGCGCAGATGGGCTGTCTGCGCTGGGGGCAAGACCGCTTATGGCAGTAGCTCCACAGGAAATGCAGGAAATTGTAAAACAGGCAGACGGAATAGTGATAAATTTAGGGCAACCAACACCGGAAAAAAGAGAGGCTGCCCGATTGGTATTAGAGACTGTAGTTCAGGAAGAAAAGCCCGTGGTTTTAGACCCGGTAGGCTGTGGAGCATCTGTTTTTCGTTTGAAGACGGTGCAGGAACTGTTAGAGATTCCATGGAAGGGTATTATTAAAGGGAATCAATCAGAAGTATACAGTATACAACAAAATCTTCTAACACAAGAAGGAATTGATTCCAGAGAGGACAGAACGCTGTCAGCCATGACAAAGGAAGGAAGGGTACTTCTGGTAAGTGGAGTAGCTGACCGGATTTTGTGGAAGGGTGGCAGTAAGACGCTTCAGAAAAAGGAACAACGGGTATATAATATAGTAGGAACAGGTTGTTTGTTAGGTGCTATAACCGGAGCTTGTTACAGCATAACCAAGGAACCAAAACAGGCAGCAGAGGCAACCGCATTGGGTATGGCGTATGCACTGGAGCAGGCAGATAAGGCAGTAGGTTATGGTCAGGCAAAAGTAGTCTTGTTAGATGCACTGACACAGTTAGAAGAAGCAAGATTTTTGAATTGGATGAGAGGAAAAGAACAATGAAACGTTGGTTATATTTAATTGCAGATTTTTCCTATGGTGAGGAAAAAATCGAAGCGGCATTAAAAGCAGGGATAGATTACATTCAGTTGCGGGAAAAAAATATTTCTTCTGCGGAATATTTGAAACGTGCAAAAATTATACGAAAAATGACAGAAAAGTATCCTACGAAGTTTATCGTAAATGACCGCTTGGACATTGCCATGTTAAGTGATGCCGATGGAGTGCATTTGGGACAGTCCGATGTTCCGGTAGCAGATGCCAGACGTATCTTAGGGAAAAATAAAGTCATTGGTGCTACTGCAAAGACCGTGGAACAGGCAGTACAGGCACAAGAGGCAGGAGCAGATTACCTGGGAAGCGGAGCATGGTTTTTTACTTCCACCAAAAAGGATGCAGTTCCAATTGCAGAAGAAACATATCGGGATATTTTAAAAGCTGTTACGATTCCGAATGTGGCAGTAGGCGGAATTACCGCACAAAACTGTGAAAAGCCATTAAGCTGTGGCGCAAACGGGCTTGCCATTTCTGCCGGAATTTTAGGCGCAGAAGATGTAGCAGCAGAAGTAAAGAAACTTCAGAAGATATTAGCGGAGTAGAATGGAGGCATATCCATGAAAACAGTGCTTACCATAGCAGGAAGTGATTGTAGCGGTGGCGCGGGAATACAGGCAGACTTAAAGACAATTACCGTACATGGATTATACGGTGAAAGTGTTATCACAGCACTTACGGCGCAAAATACCATGGGGGTATCGGATGTTATGCCGGTACCGCCGACATTTTTAGAAAAGCAGTTAGAAAGTGTATTTTCCGATATTGTGCCGGATGCGGTAAAAGTCGGGATGATATGCAATGCAGAACAGATAGAGGTTATTTTGTCTTGTTTTCAAAAATATCGTCCCAAACATATTGTGATAGATACCGTTATGGTTTCTACCAGTGGAAGAAATCTTATGGAGCCGGAAGCCATTGCTACCTATAGAGAAAAGTTATTGCCTTATGGGGAGATTTATACTCCAAATATTTCGGAAACAGAACTGCTAACAGGACAAAAAATAAAAACAAAAGAAGAACGTCTGATAGCGGCAAAACTATTATCAGAACAGTATCCGGGAGCAGTTTTAATCAAAGGCGGACATGATGAAAAACAGGCAGATGACCTATTATATAAGAAGAAACAGGCAGTCTGGTTTCCGCAGGAGCATATAGAAAACGGAAATACTCATGGGACCGGATGCACCTTGTCATCTGCAATTGCCTGTGGATTAGCTCGGGGACTTGGAATAGAAGAAAGTGTAAAAAATGCCAAGGCATATATAACAGGAGCCATTGGTGATGGAATGAATTTAGGAAAGGGAAATGGCCCATTAAATCACATGTATGTCATTTCTAAAATTATAAATGGTACAAATTAGCCATTGCAAAAAGAAAAGCTGAGTGCTAAAATACAAGTAAATTTTTCTGGGGAGAGATGAGAGATGAAAGAAAGTTCTTGGATATTGTATTCTGAAAATGCAAGAGTGGCAACAAATGCTGAAAAAGTGCCAGAGGAGTCACGACAGGAAGAGAAGAATACAGAAAAAGTAGTACGAGTAAACATACAAATAGAAGCCGGAAGTGAAAAGGAAGACGTAATAGAGCGGATTTCTAAGGAAGTACTAGATGGCAACGAATTGGATATTCAAAATAAAGATATAGCACAAGATATGTTTACCGCCAATCTTTTGGAAAATAAAATAGAAGCAGTGCAAGCTGTTTCAGGGGTAAAAAGTGTTACATTAGTAGAAGCAGATCAGCTTACAGAAGAAACAGAACAGTCCGTGGATTTAGAAAAAACGGAAGAAGAAACAAAGCAACAGGTGAATCTGGAGCGTATCCCAAAAGAGGTACCAAAGGGGCAGAATACCCAGATGATTCAAAAGGAAGAAGAAAATAATATAGAGATTTCAAAAGACTCAATCATAGGTTTGATAGTCGTAGTGTTAGTTCTGGTGCTTCTTGTGGGAAGAAAATTACATAAGAGATTCAGATAAAGGCGTCTGTAGAAGCAGAGGCCTTTTTGTGACATAAGCACGTTGATTTACTAAAGCGAAAAAGCATTAAAGCAGATCAATAATATACAACCGTATATTTTATTGATAGATAAAAACAGGGAGGAAGAAGCATGAAACAGAGAAACTGGAAAAAAGTCTTGTTATCATGGGTGCTAGTTCTGGCAATGTCCTTGGGAATGACCGGAAATGTATTTGCAGCCGGTACAGGACAAAGTGATACGGAAGATTCCGTATGGACGAAGGAGGAGCCGGCAGACAGCCAAAGTATGGCAGATGCAGAGAGCGCACCTGAGGAAACAGAAGAAATTCCACAGGACGAAACCGTTCGTGTATTAATCGTAATGGATGGAAAATCTGCAATAGAAAAAGGATATTCTACAGATGCCATTGCACAAGATAAAAGTGCAATGAAATATGCAGATAAACTAGAAAAGAAACAGGAAGAGATTACAGAAAAAATCTCTGAAGAAGCATTAAACGGTGAAGCATTAGGCGTTCGTTATAATTTCACATTATTAGCAAATGCAGTATCAGCGGACGTGGCTTACGGTGATGTAGAAAAAATTCAGGCAGTAGAGGGCGTAGAAGGCGTTTATGTAGTGCCGAAGTATGATGTGGCTGCATCGGATGCGGCAAGCCCAAATACCGTTACAGCAGGTGAAATGGTAGGAAGCTATGATACCTGGGCAGCAGGTTATACAGGTGCAGGACAGCGTATCGCAGTTATTGATACCGGATTAGATACCGACCATCCTTCTTTTGACGGTGGAGCATTTGATTATGGCTTAGCTGAGACAGCTCAAAAGGAAGGCGAAAGCGTATCTGATTATAATCTGTTAGGAAAAACAGAAATTTCTTCTGTATTAGGCAGATTAAATGCAACAGCAAGAAAATCAGACATCACAGCAGACAAGTTGTTCTTAAGTGATAAAGTACCATTTGCATTTAACTATGTAGATAAGGACTTAGATGTAACACATGACAATGATACTCAGGGAGATCATGGTACTCATGTTTCCGGTATTTCTACCGCAAACGTATATGTACCGGATGGAACAGGATATAAGAAACAGGCAAGCGGAGTTGTAGGTATTGCACCGGATGCACAGCTTTTTGTTATGAAAGTATTCGGAAAAAACGGTGGTGCATATCCGGATGACTATATGGCTGCAATTGAAGATGCAATTTTATTAGACGCAGATGCAGTAAACTTAAGCCTTGGTTCTTCTTCCGCAGGAGAAAGCAAAGAGTATGCAGCAGGAGAACAGTACATTAATGAGATTTTTAATGGATTGGCAAATACAGATACCGTAGTAAGTATTTCCGCAGGTAACTCCAGTTACTGGTCAGAAAACAGTACCTACGGAGCAAACCTTACCAGCGATGTAAATCTTGATACTGCCGGTTCTCCGGGATCTTATACCAATGCATTTACCGTAGCAAGTGCCAATAACTCAGGATATACCGGATATTGCGTACAGGCAGGCGATGCAAATGTATTTTATGCAGATGCAGCATCCAATGAATTCCGTACATTGGATACTACAGGAAAAGGCACTTCATATGAGTATGTATTTTTAGATGGATATGGAGAGACAAGTGACTATGATGGCGTAGATGTATCAGGCAAAATCGTAGTAGTAAGCCGTGGTAGCATTTCCTTTGCGGACAAGCATACCAATGCAGAAAATGCGGGAGCCGCAGGTGTGTTAGTTTACAATAATCAGCCGGGTACTATTTCCATGAGTTTGTCTGGTTCTACAGCAACAATTCCATGTGCATCTATTCGTCAGGCAGATGGAGCAGCAATCAAAGCAGCTGCAACCGCAACTGTAAAAGACGGAGTTTATACCGGAACCCTGAAAGTATTTAGTTCCGTAAGTACAGACCATAATGCACCGGATGGATATACCATGAGTGATTTCTCCTCTTGGGGTGTTTCAGGAGATTTGTCACTGAAACCGGAAATCGCAGCACCGGGTGGAAATATTTACTCTACATTGACCAACGGTCAGTATGGACAGATGAGTGGTACCTCTATGGCAGCACCAAGTGTTGCAGGTATGAGTGCTTTGGCAGCAGAGTACATTAAAGAAAACAATCTTTGTGAAAAAACAGGATTAAGTGTAAGAACTTTAACACAATCCTTACTTATGAGTACAGCAACTCCGTTGACAGAAGAAGACGGAGAAGAGTATTCCCCAAGAAGTCAGGGAGCAGGTCTTGCTAATATTGAAAAAGCAACCACTTCCCCGGCATACATTTTAATGGATAAAAACGGAGCAGACGGAAAAGTAAAAGCAGAACTTGGGGATGACCCAAATAGAAATGGTGTATACAGTTTTGATTTTACCGTTTATAATATGTCAGATAAAATGCAGTATTATACGGTAGATAGTTCTGTTTTGACAGAAGAAGTAATTGAAGATGACTATTTCTTAGGAACTTCTCATAAATTAAATCCAGAAGTAGAAATTTCCGGATTAGAGAAAAAATATGATTTAAATGGTGATGGAAAAGTAACAGAAGCAGATGCACAGGTATTATTGCAGAGCGTAAACGGTTCTGTAAATTCTGCAAAAGCAGCTTCCGATATTTTTGATTTAAATAATGACGGTGTGGTAAATACCGCAGATGTTTATGATTTCTTATTAGAGATTAGAGGAACAACTTCTAATCTGAACTTAAATGAAACTGTTGTTGCAGTAAATGACAGTAAGAAATTGTCTGTAACCGTGAAACTTTCCGATGCAGACAAAGAATATTTGAACAGTAATTTTGAAAATGGTATGTATGTTGATGGATTTATTTACCTGAACGGTGAAGTACAGTTATCCGTACCAATGTTAGCATTCTACGGAAACTGGGCAGATGCATCCATGTATGAACCATATAATTATCTTGAAGCAGTAAACGGTGGAGAAGAAGGACAGACTTATACAGGAATCGAAAGAACAAACTACATGACTTATAAGTTTAACGGTGATTCTTCTAACTACTATTATAAATCCAATATGTATGCAAAGGATGATGCATATTTGCCAGAAAGAAATGCAATTTCTTCTGTAAATGGTGATAGCATTGGTTCTATTACATACAGCTTAATTCGAAATGCTTCTAATGTAACTGCTACGATTACCAATGCAGATACCGGAGAAGTATATTACAAAGTAGATAAGGGAGCAGTAGACGCAGCATTCTATTCAGCAAGCAGTGCAGAATGGAAGAGTACTTCCGCAAGTGTTGGATTGAACTGGGCAGTAACAGATGCAAGCGGAGCAGCATTGCCGGAAGGAACAAAGGTAAATATTGCAGTTACTGCATTACCATCTTATTATGACAATTGGACAGGTGAAGGTGTTCCTGGTAAGGGTGTTAGCCTGAACTTCCCAATGACAATTGATAATACAGCACCGGAAGAAGTAAGTGCGGAAACAAGTGCTGATAAGAAATCTATGGATGTTACTGTAAAAGATAATAATTATGTGGCAGCAGTAGCAGTTTATGGAAGAGATAAAACAACCGTATTAAATACATATGCAGTAAATCAGACACAGCAGGGTGCAGAATCTGTAGTACATATTGAAATTCCGGAAAAAGTATTCTATGTAGCAATCGTAGACTATGCTGGAAATACAGCAATGTATCGTGTAAATAACAGTGGAGTGGAAGATACTTCCGTTACAACAGGTGTTACCTTAAATCAGAATTCTATCGAACTGATTAAGGGAGATACAGAAAAATTAGTAGCAAACGTAGCACCGGAAAGCATTTTGGATGATACAGTAACATGGACTTCTGATAATGAAGCAGTAGCAAAAGTAGATGCAAACGGTATTGTAACTGCGGTTGGAGTAGGAAGTGCCAATATTACAGCAACCACAAACGCAAAGAATGCGTCCGGAGTAGCAGAAATAAAGAGCTGTGCAGTAACAGTAAGAGAATTATCAGTAGACTTAAATAGTATTATCTGGGATGAGAATGGCGCAGTACACTGGGCGAAGTTTAACAGCGGTAATCCGGCAAACTGGTCTGACATCGGAGCAGGAACACAGGGAAATACCTACATGGCAGCAACTGTAGTAGGGGATAAGATTTTAGCGGCTACACAGGATGATTCCAAGGCATCCACATTGTATATGGTAGATCCAAGCAATGGATATGCAGCAACCGAAGTGGGAGGTGCACAGGCATGGTGTACTGATATGGCATATGGTAAAGCCAGTGGTTATGTAGCAGCAACCTATGCAGGTTATATCATGGTAATTGATGCAGCAGGTAACTACATAGGAGCGTTGAACTTATCCAGTAATTTAAATGGAAGTGCATTGGTAGGAATCACATATGTAACCAGTCAAAGTGGAACAGATTACTTCTATGCAATTGACCAGTCAGGAAATATCTATATATTTACTTTAGATGCAGCATTAAACGATATTCGATTTGGAAAGATTGATTCTGTAAATATCGATACAAAGGGTGAATATTACTTTAGTTCCTTATACTATGATGAAGCAACAGATTACCTGTTCTTATCTCTGTTTGATGGGGCACAGGCACTGTATGCAATCAATGGTAATACCTTTAAGTGTAGCAAGTTAGGCGAGTTCCCATCCTCAGTATGGCCAATTTGTGGTTTATATAAGAGTGGAGATTTAGGTGCAGGTACCACAAGTGCAGCAGAGTTGAAAGATGTACCGACAGTACCTATGACATTGACACAGGAACCATTGCCGGTGTTAGATACAAGAGCCAATAAATAGAGAAAGGATGACAGATAGATGAAACGAATAAAAGGAATCGTATGTGGACTTCTGTTAGTCCTGATGTTACATGTGAATACCATGCCATTATTTGCGGCATCAGAAGTAACTACAACAATAGCAGATATTTTTACAACTAATATAACAACTTCCGGCAGTCAGGTAACACTGGCTGTTGGGGTGAAAAAAGATGCCGGAGTTACCAGTGGAAAAATTGTTGTTTCTTATGATGAGAGTATGATGACAGTTTCTTCCGCAAAGGGGAACAATATCTGGGAGATGGAAGACATCAATACAATAGCAGCAAAGGATAATAAAAAAGCAGTTTCTTATGCATGGGTAGATTCTGACCTGAAAAATGCAGACGGAACCATGTTGACAATAACATTCCAGAGTACGGCTGCTGGAGCAGGAAAAGAAGTAGCTGTACAGACAGATGTTGTAGAGCTGTATCAGGGAGATAACGTAGTATCTGTACCAACCAAAACAGTAACAGATACTGTAAAATTACCGGCAGATACTACCACAACGGTACCGGAAAAAACAATTATTGACCAGATTAAAAATGCACAGCCGGGAGAAACCATTACAATTCCGGTACATGACGGAAACACCGTTATTTCAAAAGCCATTATGGAAGCAGCACAGGGAAGAGATGTGTACCTGAGATTCCAGATGGACAATGGAGTTGTTTGGCTGGTTCACGGAACAGACATTAAAACACCAAAGGATATTGATTTGGGTATTAAATTAAACACAAACAATATTCCACAAAAGGCAATCAATGCTATTGGTGATGACAAAGCGAAATATCAAATGCAGTTTACATTGTCCTATGAAGGAGAATTCGGAACAACAATAACCGTAATTATTCCATTAGGTGATGCAGCTGTAGGATATTTTGCTAATCTGTATTACTATAATCCAACAACCGGAGAACTGGAATTTGTAGAGTCCTGCAAAGTTGGAGCAGATGGAAATGCCATTTTCCATTTAACACATGCATCTGATTATGTAGTTGTAGTCAGCGAAAATGACGGTGCAAAACTTGCAGCCAAAACACAGGCGAAAAAGACAGGCGATGAAACCAATGTAGCAGGTTATGTATTGTTACTTGGAGCCGCAGTAGTTGTATTAGCAGAAGCTGCAAGAAAAAAAGTAAAACATGCCTAAATAAAGGGCAGTAAGTAAAAGGATTATCCGATAAAAACATACATCGGATAATCCTTTTTAATGTAATAGGAAATTAAGAGTCCGACGAGCAAACTCTTTTTTCAAATAAGGGTTGCGAAGAAAGGGGGATTTGCGTTACAATAGGCAAATAGAACAAAAGCAGAGAATAATAAAAGGGGATTTGGAAATGAAGCAGAGAATGATGGCCCTTCTGTTAGTAATTTGTCTTTTATGTACTGCTTGTGCAGGAACAGATAAAAAGAACACAGAAACAGAGACACCACAAGGACAGGACGAAGAACAACAAGAGGGACAAGCAGGGGTAGTACCGGAGATTTCCTATACGGATTATTCTCAGGAATGTGTAGATGAAGATACAGGTACCGTGGTATTAAAAATAGAAGAAAATTGTCCGGTGATTACATTGCCGGGAAATGAGGATGCGCAAAATTTCATGAATCGTGCCTTTGAACAGCAGCATGCAAAAAATGAAATAAGACAGGAGAACTGTTTTAGCAAGGCAGACGATGCTTTTTCCGGTTTGACAGAAGAAGAACAAGGGCAATGGAGCAACTATCGTTATAGTTATATGTATGAAACAATGTATGCATCAAAGAATATACTTAGTCTAAAAGCTTCTCAAGTAGAAGAAATGGGAGAAGAACAGCCCTATCAGGATGTGGTAGCATATACCTTTTATGTACCGGAAGGAAAATTGCTTACCTTGTCAGATGTATTTTCAGATGAAAAGGCAGTAAGAGAAATTGCAGCACAGTATATACAGGAAAAAGTCAATTCTCCGGAATATGCAAAATATTTATTGGAGGATTACGAGAGTTATGTTTACGATATATTGACCGAAGATGATTTTTACTTTAATGAGCAGGGAATGGTAATTATCTGTAACCCCAATCTGCTAACAGAGTATGTAGCCGGTGTAATAGAGATTACGGTTCCGTATGAGGCATTAAAAGATGTAATGGATGAAAAAATATGGAAAGAATACCAATAACAACATTATGTTATGTGGAGAAAGACGGAAAGTATCTGATGCTCCACAGAGTGAAAAAGAAAGTAGATGTAAATAAGGATAAATGGATAGGCATCGGAGGACACTTTGAACAGGGAGAAAGTCCGGAGGAATGTTTGCTGCGCGAGGCAAAGGAAGAAACAGGGCTAACTCTTACAAGGTGGCGTTTCCGGGGAATCGTAACCTTTCTGGCAGAAGGATGGGAAACGGAATATATGTGTCTGTATACCGCAGATGGATTTGAAGGAACCTTGCAGGAATGTGAAGAAGGAACCCTGGAGTGGGTGCCCAAGGAAGAACTTGATTCATTGAACTTGTGGGAAGGTGATAAGATTTTCTTAAGGCTTTTGGCAGAGGAACATCCATTTTTCTCATTGAAATTGCAGTACAAGGGAGACACACTTTTAGAAGCAGTGCTGGATGGAATACCAATGGAGCTTTAGAGATAAGGCAGGAGTGCATCTTCCCAATAGGTAGTGAGTTTCTCTAAAGACCAGGCAGCATTGGCAGGGCTGGTAGAAGGAAGTTTTTCGATAGGGCGATTGGTCTTTGCAAAAGTGTATTTGTTATAAAGTTCACAAGCTTTGGCTCCGTTGCCAAAGATAACATCAATGTTAGCGTTTTTAAGTAAAAATTCAATGTCGGATGGCACAACATTGCGAATGCTACTGTCAGAAGAACCAATAATTTCACAGCTTTTAATCACATCCCAGATGGCAATGTGATGGGTAAGGAGCAGTTCTTTTTTCTCGGAAACGGAAGAAGGAACTGCTTCATGTGTAATATGCGCTAAAACCTTCCAAAAGCGGTTCTGGGGATGTCCGTAGTAGAAATGTTGTTCCCGTGACTTGACAGAAGGGAGCGTACCTAAGATGAGAATCTTAGAGTCTTTGTTGAAAACAGGGTCAAATTCGTGTGTGATTTGTTGATAATCAGCCATGATAACTCCTTTATATGTTAAAATCTACTCTTCATTGAGTATACCACAATTCTAAAAAACAAGTAGAGTATTTTCAAAAAAGAGTGTACAATAGGAAAGAATGAAAGTGAGGAAATGAGATGGAAGAATTTTTAATAAAAAATACAACAAGACAGCAACGGGAACAGATTGTAAAGGATTCCCTTGGATATTGTGACTTAGGATGTGACGAAGGTGGCGGAGCTTACGGTTATGATATGTATCAGCCTTATATTGATGGAGAAAAAGAGCTTTCAGAAATCACACAGGAATTTCGGGCATCTTATATGAAGGATATGGAACGGGAAGAACGTGGTGGCTGTGGATATGGAAGATTTTAGCATATTCGCTTAATGAATGACCTTCAACAGACGATATATTTTATATCATAGGAAATGAGTCGTAAGTGATATGGCTTAGAATATATATCGGGGAATGGAGGAAACAAGATGAACATTCAGGCATCGCAGATTATGAAAAATGTATTTGGTAAAGGTGAAAAAAATAAGATAAGTAATATTTTTGACAAAGTGTCAGGAACAGTAAATCCTGCAACAGATACACAATCACAGAGTGATAGTTTTAATATAGAATCGGTAATGTTGGGATATTTAGATCCAACAGAAGGATTAAGTGAGGAAGAAAAGCAGGCATATGAGGCAAAAATTATGCAAAAACTGCGTTCTGGGAAAAAACTTACTTCCGAAGAAATGAATTACCTTCGTGTAAAAAATCCGCAATTATATGCCCAGGCAGCGAGAGTGCAGGCAATGCGGGAAAATCTGAAAAAGCAGTTGGAAAATTGTCGCTCTAAAGAAGAAGTGGAAAAAGTATATGGGAATAGTGTTTCTATGGTAGGTAAGGATGATCCTATGAAAGAGGCAATTGTGGCAGCTTATGATGATGTTATGAAAGGGTTTAAGAAGACAGATAAATATCAGGCGTTGCCACAAAAGGAGGAAGATGCCGATGAGAAAGCGGTTAAGAGTGAGAAAGGAATCATAGATGGCAATTGTAAGAAACAAGGGAAGAAGACGGAATGAGTATGTGAAAGATTATGTTGTGTTTGATATTGAAACAACAGGTTTTCGTCCCGGACTGGATGAGATTATAGAAATATCGGCAGTAAAAGTAAAAGACAATCAGGTGGTAGAGGATTATTCCACTCTGGTGAGACCCTCTATTCGGATTCCTGCATCTGCAACCAGAGTCAATGGAATTACCAATCAGATGGTAAGCGATGCACCGGAAATCGAAGAAGCAATGGCAGGTTTTATAGAGTTTATAGGTGATGAAATATTAGTAGGACATAATATTCACAGCTTTGATACGAATTTTATCTATGATGCAGCCATGGAGGCATTTCAAGAGGGCATTTATAACGATTACATAGATACACTGTATATGGCAAAAAGTTGTCTCCCGCAACTAAGTCACCATAAGCTGGGAGATATTTCAGAGTATTTCGGTATCAGTACCGAAGGCGCGCACCGGGCACTGAATGACTGTATCATGAATCAAAAGTGCTATGAGAAAATGGGACCGTTATTAGAAGGTCAGGTGCAGCAGCCGCTTATAAAAACCCCAAGACGAAAAAAGGAGTCTGCGAGAAGCACAGAGGGCAGACAACAATTGAAAGAGAAAAAGATAGAATCAAAAGGAACAGACTTGTCAGCAGAACAGTTGTGGGCAGTATTGGAGAATTCCTGTCCGGAATGTGGCGGAAAGTTGTCAAAGCGCAAAGGCCGATACGGTGAATTTTTTGGATGCGAGAATTATCCGATGTGTCGGTATACCAGAAAAGGATAGCATGAATAGGAAAAAGCGAATAGGAAAAGCGAATAGAAAAAGCGAATAATAAAAAGACAGGGAGATGATAGAATATGGGCTGTTTAGGTAACGTATTATGGTTTGTTTTCGGAGGTGCAGTCAGTGGACTGAGCTGGTGCCTTGCAGGATGCCTTTGGTGTATTACAATCGTGGGTATACCGGTGGGGGTGCAGTGTTTTAAAATTGCAGGATTAACATTCTTTCCATTTGGAAAAGAAGTAGAATACGGTGGAGGAGTAGGCTCGTTGCTGCTAAATATTATTTGGCTGATTGTATCCGGCTTCGTATTAGCAGTGGAGCATTTGTTTTGGGGAATTGTACTTTGTATAACTATAGTGGGAATACCATTTGGATTGCAGCAGTTTAAATTAGCAAAGCTGGCATTGATGCCTTTCGGAGCAGAAGTGCGGTAGAAATAATATCATATTTTATTGGCAGAAATCAGGAGGAAGAAAAATGAGTGAAGTAATGCAGAACATGATAACAAGAAGAAGTATTCGAAGTTATAAACCGGACATGGTACCCGAGGAGGTTATCAATCGAATTGTAGAAGCGGGAACGTATGCCGCAACCGGAATGGGAAAGCAGTCTCCAATTATCATTGCGGTAACAAACAAGGAATTGCGAGATAAGTTGTCTAAAAAGAATGCAGAGATTATGGGACATCCGGATATGGATCCTTTTTATGGTGCACCGGTGGTATTGATTGTACTTGCCAACAAGGAAAGACCAACCTATGTGTATGATGGCAGTCTTGTAATGGGTAACTTGATGTTGGCAGCACATGACGAAGGACTTGGCAGCTGCTGGATTCATCGTGCAAAGGAAGAATTTGAAAGTCCATTTGGAAAAGAAATTTTAAAATCCCTTGGTATTGAAGGAGATTACGAAGGAATCGGACACTGTGTCATCGGTTATGCCAATGGAGAAGAACCAAAGGCAGCACCAAGAAAAGAAAATTATGTTTATTACATAAAATAAAAAAGGGTAGAGAG
>ERZ1034984.1405-NODE-1405-length-22791-cov-7.807926_pt1 | contig 22791 bp, 18 predicted proteins | sample MGYA00520589_ERZ1034984 | MGnify/ENA primary metagenome ERZ1034984 (study PRJEB33766, sample SAMN09781790) | gut metagenome | biome: gut microbiome | host: Homo sapiens | place: Madagascar | study: EMG produced TPA metagenomics assembly of the PRJNA485056 data... | reverse complement strand
TACTCCCGCCGGTGGCACCGTCACGCTGACCATCAGCAAGGCAGACGGGGATGTGTCCTTTACCGTCACCGATACCGGCCCAGGCTTCACGCCCGAAGCCCTGCACAAAGCCGGGCAGTTCCTGTACACTGACGCCGCCCGCCCTGGCAACGGCCACCAGGGATTGGGGCTGTACCTGGCCCGCAGCGTGGCCCGGGCCCATGGCGGCAACCTAATTGTAAGCAATGATCCTGCCGCCCACGGTGCCTGCGCAGAGTTGCGCCTGCCGATTTGTGCCAACGCCTTGTAAACCACACCGCTTTATGCTAAAATCAGGAAAAGCTGACTCCATTGCAAGTGAGGTGTTTTCTATGGCCGAGCCAAACCACCCCGAGTCCTGGCAGATGGACCCGCCGCAGGGCAAGCCGCTGTATTCATTCGATACGCACGAAACCGAAAAACTCTATGTAAAGCGCTTTTTGCTTTTAAACCGCACGCGCTTACTGCTGCTGGTTCTGGATCTTGTTATTATTCTTACATGGTTTGCCCATATTCTCAACTTAGGCCGATACGCACTGCTATTCACCCTTTTTGTGGTTCTTGTTTCCTGTTTTCTCATGCGTTCAAGGGCAAAAACAGCTTACAAAAGGCAACAGCGCATCCAGACCGGCCTGACGCACTATACGTTTTATGAAGATTGCTTCACGGTACAAAAGTCTTTTGGGCTATTTATATTCCGTTATGAGGACCTTTATCAGATCCGTATCCGCAAAAGCTCCCTTTGTCTGATTGGCGCACTTCCTTACAACTTTGCCCTGCTTCCCGGCGAATATCCCGCCGAACTGGCAGACTTTCTGCGTGAACGCGCCCCCAAAAGCAGGGTACGGATCCTTAAAGACACCCTTCATACGATTTTACTTGGCATTTTTGCAGTCACAGTGCTTTTCTGTTTCCTCTTGCTGTTGATGGTTCTATGTGACTTTGAAGCAAATCCATCTCTGGATCCTCCGCTCCTGGCAGAATCGTACACGGAAGAAGCTCCTGCTTATACGGCCACCCCCATCCCCACAGAACCGCCCGCTGAAACCGTCACCCCGGAAGAAAGCACTGCGACATTCGGTAAAGACTACATCGGCTCGGGTTACGAGGCTATTTATAATACCTACATCAAAGACACTTCCAACACCCTTACGTACAGGATGGGTGCAAAAGGGGAAGGGTATTATATTGTAAATGAAACCGCAGATGCCGTGGATCTTTTGCAGTATGACCGCGATTCCCAAAACGGCAGCTGTGGCCTGTATGTCTACCAGCGCTGCAAAAAAGATGCCTACGGTGCTTGGTCCTGGGCGGGCAGCGAGATCTTGAACATCTACGCCTACCATTACTGGGACGGTGTCACTGCCGCCAGCGGCAAGACTGGCTGGGGCGATGCTTCCGCCCTGGAATACCGCGAACTGACGGGGGAGTGACCCCAAATGTGAACATTTTGAAAAAATGACAAAAAAATCACAAAAAGTATCTGTTACCCTATTGACATCCGATGACAAAAAGGTTACAATTTAGTTGCAAGTTAGATAACACCCCCAAGTTAAATAACTTTACCACATTTTTCATGTGTTCTTCTCCTCCTTTCTTAAACCCCGCCCCTCCCTCAAGGGCGGGGTTTCCTTTTGTTGTGTAGTCTTTTTTTCAAAAAACACTTGCGTCGGCGAGACAACTATGCTATACTTAAACTCGCATGAGATTTCAAAGGAGTGCTAACTATGAACTGGTATGAGATTGCTCTCGGCGTTGTGCTGATCGCCGTTTCGCTTCTGATCATCGTTTTTACCCTCGCACAAGAGCAGAAGGGCCAGGGCCTGTCTGCTGCCATTATGGGTGACAACACCGCCATGGCCGCTGGCCGTGAGCGCGGCGTCGACGCGAAGCTGGCTAAACTGACCAAGATCTGCGGCATCGTTTTCTTTGTCGTCACGCTGGTCGTATGCGTTCTCAGCGCACGCCTGTAAGGCAGTTTACAATGCAATAAAAACCGGTCCGCTCCTGCGCACATTGGTGGTGTAAGGCGGGCCGTTTTTTATGGGAAAGTTTCAGGGGCATCTGTGCCCAAACAGGAAGGGCCCTGCCGGACGGCAGGGCGACGTAAGCAAAGGAGTAACTATGACACCCTTACAAAAAAACATTCTGGATGCCGTCAAGCGCCGCCCCATGACGCTGCGCGAGCTGCAAAACAATTTACAGGTGGATAACTCCCGCCTGCGCACCTCGGTTTCCGCTATGGTCGCCACCGGCGAGCTGGCCATGAAAAACGGTACCTATGTGCCGGGCTTTGCCACTTACGAGAATCCCACCGCCCCCGGCGGCAGCATTCCCTGCACGCTGGTCAAGCTGGCAGCCCGCTTTGGCTTTGCCAGCCGTGATGACGGCGAGGGCGACATCTTTATCCCGGGCCGCGCGCTGCACGGTGCCATGCCCAATGATAAAATTCTCGTCAAGCTGTTCGACCATCCTCGCGTGGAAGGCTCGTCCGAGGGCGAAGTGCTGGAAGTCACCGTACCCAATAACCGTTTTGCCGGTACGGTCTGCCTGTCCGAGGATGGCCGTCTGGCCGTCGAGCCCGACGGCTGCCGTGATGTCAAGTTTCTGCTGGCCAAGCAGGGCAGCGAGGGCATCCACCTCGGCGACAAGGTCGGCATCCTGATCACCCACCGCGGCGAGCGCCACAACGCCCACCGTGCCGCTGTTGTCGAAAAGTTCGGCTCGTCCGACTATGCGTCCGAGTGCGCCAAGGCCATCCTGTACGGCCGCAACGTCCGTCTGGAGTTTCCGCCGGAGGTGCTTGAGGAAGCCCACGCCTACGACGATGCCACCATTGACCAGGCCGAGGCTGCACACCGCATGGACCTGCGCGCCATCCCCATTTTCACCATCGACTCTGCCGAGACCAAGGATATTGACGACGCCATCAGCCTGCAAAAGCTGGAAAACGGCGGCTATGAGCTGGGCGTCCACATTGCCGACGTCAGCCACTACGTCCGCCCCGGCTCTGCGCTGGACAATGAAGCGTTCGAGCGCGCCACCAGCATCTACTACGCCGACAAGGTCATTCCCATGCTGCCCACGCAGCTATCCAACGGCATCTGCTCGCTGAACCCGCAAGAGGACCGTTTTGCTTTCTCCTGCCTGATGCGCCTGGACGAGCAGGGCAACATCCTGGGTTACAACTTCGTCAAGTCGGTCATTCGCAGCCGCGTCAAGGGCGTGTACAAAGAGATCAACGCCCTGCTGGACTCTATTGCCCCGAAAAGCGCCGAACCGACTGAGACTGCACACGCCATCGACCCCGCCGAGCTGGACGCCCTGAAGGAAAAATACGCCGAAGTGCTGGATCAGCTGCCCGTCATGGACGAGCTGTACCGCAAGCGTCTGGTGCTGCGCAAGCAACGCGGCGGCATGGAGATCGAATCCGACGAAGCCAAGCTTATCATTGATGAAAATGGCCGCTGCGTCGATATCGTCAAGCGCGGCCGCGGTACGTCCGAGTGCATGATCGAAGAGTTCATGCTGCTGGCCAACCAATGTGCCGCCAACGCAGGCCGCACCAACAAGGTTCCGTTCGTCTACCGCGTGCACGAAGCCCCCGACGCTGAAAAGATGGAAAAGCTGTCCGCCACACTGCTGGCCTGCGGCCTGAACGCTAAGTTCAAGAACCCCATCCCGACCCAACTGGAACTGGCTGCTCTGCTGGACGAAACCCGCGGCCAGCCCATCCAGACCCCCGTGCACACCGGCATTCTGCGCAGCATGCAGAAAGCCCGCTACGCACCGCAGCCGCTGGGCCACTACGGCCTGGTTTTGGCGGATTACGCCCACTTCACCAGCCCCATCCGCCGCTACCCTGACCTTGCTATCCATCGCATCCTCAGCGAAATGCTGCTGGGTGCCAGCAACACCCAGATGAACAAAGATTTTACCGACTTTGCCGCCCGCGCCAGCGAGCAGTCCAGCAAGCAGGAAGTTGCCGCCGTGCGCATTGAGCGCGATGTCGAGGACCTCTATAAAGCCGAGTATATGCACAACCACCTGGGCGATGTCTGCATGGGCACCGTGGCCGGCATCACGCCGCGCGGCGTCTTTGTGGAGCTGGAAAATACCGTCGAGGGCTTTGTCCCTGCCGCCGAGCTTTGCAAGGGCGAACCGCAGGTCGTAGACGGCGTCAGCATGGTCGACCCGCTGACCGGCCGTACCTGGATGCTGGGCACCTCGATGAAAGTCCGTGTTGCGGCTGCTGATGTTGCCCTTGGCCGCATCGACTTCGAGTATATGGTCGAGTAAGCTTCCTTATTATAAATAGCAAAGAGCCTGAATGGCTTGCCGTAAGCAAGTGTTCAGGCTCTTTTTTTGTTTCCGTTTTTCAGCGCAGCATAGCCACGATGCTGCGATTTACGCTTTCGGTTTTGGCGGCATCCTCAAATTGCAGCCGGTGCCCGACTTCTGGCACGATCAGGCAGGGGACAGCGCGCTCCCGGCAAAACTGCTCCAGCCGTGCAGCAGGCAGGTGCGCGTCTTTGGTGCCAACTACTGCGCCAAACACGTTTCCATCAGGCGGCAGTTCCTGTAAAGTCTCTTCCAGCGGCGTCAGCAGAAAGAATCTCGGCTGCATAGCCAGCGCCTTCGCTGTGCGCACCGCACAGAGCGTTCCCAGGCTTTTTGCAAGGAACGCGACATCGGTATAGTCTGCAAAACAAACGCCGGAAAGCTGCCCCAGAATCGACGGCAGCGCCGCCTCTGCCGCGCGGCTCATATCTGCTGTGCCATCAAAGGAGACACCCGCAAAGTCCAGGCAAAGCGTCTCGTATCCGCGCGCTTTATAAAAGGCAAGGCAATCCTGCACCAGCGGCTGCCCGCAGGTGTAGCGTATGCCCGGGAACGCAACAACAATTCCTTTTTTCATCCAGATTCCTCCCTGGTAACAATAAAAAACGCTGACAGTGCAGTACCATCAGCGTTCTTTATGGCGGAAAGAAAGGGATTCGAACCCTTGAGGGCTTTAGGGGCCCTACACGATTTCCAGTCGTGCGCCTTAGACCAGCTCAGCCATCTTTCCATATTTGATTTTGTATCGTCGAACCTAAGATTCACGATTCAATTTATCGCACCCCAGTAGACACGACTTCGCGTCCCTCAAGACTGCCTTAGTATAATACCAGTTCACACCGTAAATGTCAAGGCTTTTTTACAACTTTTTTCAAAAAACTGCAAATTTAAAAAAGAGCAAATTTTGCACTTGCAAATCATGTCTGTTCGTGCTAAAACATATTGAGAATAAGTTAAAGGGGATGTATTTTCTCGTGTATTCCATATTTCGCAACCTGGCTATTATCATTTTAAGCGCCAAGTTCTGCGGTCTGGTGTCCCGCAAATGCAAGGCACCGCAGGTCGTTGGTGAAATCCTTGCCGGCCTGCTGATTGGTCCCTGCCTGTTGAATCTGGTGCAGATCAGCGATACGATTTCCGTCTTTGCCGAAATTGGCGTCGTGCTGCTGATGTTCTCCACCGGCCTTGGCACCAACTTAAAAGAGCTGCTCCGTGCAGGCCCCATCGCCACGCTGGTCGCCTGTGTCGGCGTCTTTGTTCCGCTGGTTGGCGGCACGCTGCTGTACGGCGCATTCTTCGGCCTGGGGGAGATCGGCAGCCCGGAATTTTACCGCGCACTCTTCATCGGTACGATCATGACCGCCACCAGCGTTTCCATCACGGTGGCCACCCTGCAAGAGCTGGGGCAGCTGAAAGGTTTCCTCGGCACCACGATCGTAAGCGCCGCCGTCATTGATGACGTCATCGGTATCGTCGTGCTGACCTGTGTCATCGGTGCCAGTTCCGGCACCGGTACAGGCCTTGGCGCGGTGCTCATCAACACGGTGTTGTTCTTCCTCGTTTCCATCGGCGTGGGCGTGATCATCCACTACGCCATGAAATGGCTGGACAAGCGCAACCCCCACACCCAGCGCATCACCATCGTCAGCATCGCGTTCTGCTTTGCCATGGCGTATATCGCCGAGCAGTATTTCGGCATTGCCGATATCACCGGTGCCTACATTGCCGGTATCGTGCTGTGCGCCATGGACGATGCCTCCTATGTCGAGCGCCGCGTCGATATCAGCAACTACGTGATTTTTGCCCCTGTGTTCTTCGCCAGTATCGGCCTAAAAACCGATGTCAGCGGCCTGACCCCGGAAATTCTGCTTTTCTGCGTCTTCTTTGTGATCGTCGCATTGTTTACCAAAATTATCGGCTGCGGCTGCGCTGCCAAGATTTGCGGCTTCAATTGGCCTGATTCGCTCAAGGTCGGCATCGGTATGATGACCCGCGGCGAGGTCGCGCTGATCGTCGCCCAGAAGGGCCTGGCCGTCGGCATGGTGGATTCAGTCTACTTCACCGCCGTCATTCTTCTGATCGTCGTGTCCTCTGTTGCAACGCCGATCGCGCTGAAGCTTCTCTTCCACAAATATCCGCCGGTTCCGCATCCGAGCCAGTTAAAACAAGAACAAGCATAAAAAATGGGCCGTTCCCGATTGGGAACGGCCCATTTTTTGTAGTTATCAATAGGATTCGTGGCGTACAAAGCCGCCCAGTTCTTCGGTTGTGGTAAGGCCCTGCGCCAGTGCCTTGCTGCGCATAGCGGCGTAAAACTCGGCGTTGGTGGCCTGCCTGTACGGCTCCAGGAAGAAATAGCCAATGCCCAACGTGAACATACAAAGCAGAATCCAGCCGGCAAACGAAAGGCCAAGCACAAAGTAGTGGAACTTTTCACCGTCCATAATGTCTTTGCTCAACTGCATGGCGCGGGTGGTCGTCATGTAGGGGTTTTCTGCCAGTAGATAGGGGACCAGCGCGTAGCAATAATCCCAATAAATACCGGGAACCACAAAAAGAAGCGTGCCTACAAAAATTTTCAGATTCTTCAAGAACTGTACCTTGACCACGTTCATGTACGGCGTGCGGAATACGCTTGTCACCGTAGCAGCAGGGGAAAGTGCCTGGCGGCTCTCCATAAAGTAACGGTCACGGCCAACTTCCAGCGGAGCCGCCACAAAAATCGACCACAGCAGGGAAGCCAGCACCGCCAGCACGGCAACGATCATCACCGCCATAAGCGCCTGATACGGCAGGCGGTCCAGGTAGTCCACCACCCGGTCATAGGCCGTGTCGCTGCCGGTAACGCTGTCCATCGTGTAACGGGAGCTACCCGTCGACGCGCTGGCACCTCCAACACCGACGAGCCCCAGCACCAAGCAGATCCAAAAGCAGCGCCAATAGCGCCCGCTCAACGCCTGTCTGGCGTTTGTTTTTAACAAGGAACATGTCCACATATTCTAATGTACCTCCGTAGATTTACCTTTATTATAGCAAATATACAGGTAAAAGCAAGTAAAATAGTGAAAAGTACCAGATCCAAGCAGCTGCAAAAAAATAGGCGATAGGTACTAAAGTGAGTACTTAAATGCCAGAAGCACAAAAATAGCGTAGAAACTTACGTTTCTACGCTATTTTTGTTGGTGCGGATGAAGGGATTTGAACCCACACTCTTTTAAGGGAACTAGAACCTGAATCTAGCGCGTCTGCCAGTTCCGCCACATCCGCATATTCTGTTGTGCCCGTTGCCCGGGCGACGCATATTATTATAGCGGACGCAGCTGTGAATGTCAAGCGTTTTTATACAAAAAAGTATAACTTCTTGCAAGTTTTCTGCAAAAGCGCGCTGCATCAAAAAATAAAGTTTTAAACGCAGTGAAGCTGTACGCGGTACATACACAATCATATTTTCTTCAAAAACATTTTTTTGCATGCTTTTTAGCGTACGTTCGGCGAAAATCGAGCAAATTCAACGTATGTACATCAAAGCCCCTCTTGTTTTCCTGTTTTCACCCTTGTATAATGGGTACGTTCCGTAGCTCTGCTGTGCGGCGGTTTGCTGCGGACCTGGCGGTTCTGCCGCCAGAGAAAAACAAAAGAGGAAGAGGATTTCATGAATCAATTTACTTCAGCAGTCAAAACGATTGCAAAAAAGTACAACGATACCAGCCTGATCCTGCGTATCGCTATCGGTCTGGTGATTGGTGCCGTGCTTGCACTGGTTTGCCCGGGGGCCATCTGGCTGGAAGAACTCGGCAACCTGTTTGTTGGTGCGCTGAAAGGCGTTGCCCCTGTTCTGGTCTTTGTCATCGTTGCCAGCGCTCTGGCGCAGGGATCGTCCAAACTGGATCGCCGTTTCGGCACGGTCGTATGGCTATATATGCTGACGACTTTCATCGCCGCCACGCTCTCTGTCGTCACCAGCATGCTGTTCCCGCAGGATCTTGTTCTGGCGGAAGCTGCTACCGCAGAAGTCGTCCCGCAGGGCCTGGGCGATGTTATGCACACGCTGCTTTCCAACATCGTTTCCAACCCGCTTAATGCCATCATGAACGGAAACTACATCGGCATTTTGATGTGGGCCTGCCTGTTCGGCTTGGCCATGAAGAACATTGGCAACGACACTACCAAAAAATTTCTGTCGGATACTTCGGATGCCGTTTCGCAGATCGTGCGCTGGATCATCAACCTGGCTCCGTTCGGCATCATGGGCCTGGTGTTTACCAATGTTGCCAGCAACGGCCTTTCCATTTTTACGCAGTATGGCCGTCTGCTGCTGTTGTTAGTGGGCACGATGCTGCTGATGGCACTGATCATCAACCCGCTGATCATCTTTATTTACCTACACTGCAATCCGTATCCGCTGGTTTTCCGCTGCCTGCGTGAGTCTGGCTTGACGGCTTTCTTCACCCGCAGCTCTGCCGCAAACATCCCCGTAAATATGGCACTGTGCGAAAAACTTGGCCTGGATAAAGACGTTTACTCGGTGTCCATCCCGCTGGGCGCCACCATCAACATGGATGGCGCAGCCATTACCATCACCATCATGACGCTGGCCGCAGCCAATACGCTGGGCATGCAGGTTTCTGTTCCCGCCGCTGTGTTGCTTTCCATTATGTCTGCTTTGGGTGCCTGCGGTGCCTCTGGCGTGGCGGGCGGCTCGCTGCTGCTGATTCCCATGGCCTGCTCGCTGTTTGGCATCTCGAACGATATCGCTATGCAGGTGGTTGGTGTCGGCTTCATCATTGGTGTTATCCAGGACTCTGTCGAGACTGCTCTGAACTCCGCCGGTGACGTTGAGTTTGCTGCTACTGCTGAATACTACCAATGGCGCAAGACAGGCCGCCAACTGCCGGATTTCCTGACCGGGAAAAAATAACTGCTTACACAAAGCCGCAGGGAAGCACCTGCGGCTTTGCTTTTTCTCACCTTGCATTTTTCTGAAAAAAATGCAATTTTTTTCCTGAAAACTGCTTGACATTCACAGCTGCGTCCGCTATAATAATATGCGTCGCCCGGGCAACGGGCACAACAGAATATGCGGATGTGGCGGAACTGGCAGACGCGCTAGATTCAGGTTCTAGTTCCCTTAAAAGAGTGTGGGTTCAAATCCCTTCATCCGCACCAAAGCCTTGAACATTGTTCAAGGCTTTTTCTTTTATTATTTTAATATAGACAAACAAACACCGGGTAGATGCTGCTTAATCGCATCCACCCGGTAGTCTATTACAATTCAAATATCTTTCGCATCTCTTGCAGATACGCTTCATACCTCTGCCGCATTCCGGCATCGTTCACACTGCCAAAGGCGCGGGTGACTGCGGCTCCGGGGCCGCGGCTATGGCTTTCGCCAAAGCGGGCAGTTTGCTCGTTGGCGGGGTCGCACCAGTTGTCCCATCCACCGGGGTGCACTTCCTCACTCAATGAGCAGTCCATCCAGTAGCAGGCCGCGTCAGCCCGCCAGGGACGTCCCAGATAGGCCGTGTGCGGCGAGCAGTCTCCGTGCACGGTGCAATCCACAAACAGGTATCCGGGCCGCTCTGGCGGCGTGCTGGGGGCCGTGATATAGCAGGTCTGCGTCTTATGGTGCAGCGGTTCAATTTTGCAGTGGTCAAACACCGCATTCGCGCCGCCAAAGATAAAGTCAATGTTGCCGCGTATACGGCAATCTTGATAATACTGCTCGGTGTTCAGGCGCAGGCTGTCCTGGCGTGGACCGCGGAAGCCGTTCTTCTCGCGTTCCCGCAGGGGGAGCGGCGCGGTAAACAGCGTGTCCTGGTTGCCGTACAGGTTCACACCCTGCATCAGCACGCGGCCAGCGTCGGCGTAAACGGCCAGCGCCTGGCCCACCCGGGCACCGTCACCGGCGGTATTCTGCACGGTAAGGTTCTTTACGACAGCCTTGCCGCCGCCTAAGAACAGCGTCCAAGAGCGGAACGTCCCTGTCTTTTCCTCACCGGGCCACGGGTCACGCCCACCCACACCGGCGGTGAGGATCGTTTTGTCCCGGTCCTCGCCCTCCAGCACATAGTCTGCCAACTCGATAAACGCCCGCTCTGCGTACACGCCGCGTTTCAGATAAAACCGCACGGGTGCCTGCGGTTCAGCCGCGCAGACCTGCACTGCCTCGATCAAGGTGCGGTACATAGCGCTGCCGTCAGTGGCGATCGTCAAAGTTTTTCGTTCTGCCATGGTCAAAAGTAACCTTTCATAAAGGCAATATCACTCACCGCGCGGGCCGGTACAGCTTCCTCGCGCAGCACGGGCAGCACAGCCTGCGGCAGTTGGTGCAGCATGGCAAAGGCCCCGGCGTAGTCCGTGCGGGATTCTTCTAAGCTGGTCGAAAGCAGGCTGCCGTCCGGCTTAAAGCTCTGCCCCTTAAAATGCACAGCCACGATCTGGTCGCCCCACAGCTCGCCCACCTGGTCCCAGATGGCGGCCTGATGGTCGACGCTACCAGCATCCACCAGATTGCTCATATCAAAAATCACTTTCAGGTTCGGGCTGCGCAGCGTGTCCAGAATGTGCCGCACAGCAGCAGGGGAGTTCATGCTGTGATACGTCACAGGCTCCACCGCCACCAGCACACCCAGTTCCTCAGCCACAGGCAAAATCTCGGCCAGGCTGCGGCAAAGCAGGTCCTGGGCTTCTTCTCGGGTGGTACCGGCGGACTGTTTGATCATGTTGGTGGTCTCGGTGCCGATGCACCCGGCCCCCAGCGCCTTGCAGACGGCCAGCTGGCTTTTAAAATCGGCCACATTTTGCAGACGGCTTTCATCGTTGATGGCCAGCTCCACATAGGTACCCAGCACCGCCGTTTTTATATGGTAGGCCGATTGGGCCGTCAGCGTGTCGGCTACCAGCGTATCCGTCACGTCCGCATAGCTTTTTAACGACGGGATGCACTTTTTATAGGCCAACTGCACGGCAGAGAATCCATCCGCCGCCACGCGGCCCAACAGCTCGTCGATCGTGCCTTTTCCGTAATCATGCAGGCGCGCGCCAACAATAAATTCCGGCATAATGTGTCTCCTTACTGCTTTTTCGCCTGTGCGGCCAAAATCTCCGTGTAGGCCAGCAGCAGGGGGCCCACACCTTTGGCGTCGTTCTCTACGACCGGCTCACTGAAATAGTATGCCAAGCTGCCGTCGCGGTGGGTCGCACCGCCAAGACCCGCCACCAGGCAGATACCGCCCAACTGCAATGCGCCGTCGGACCCCACGCCCAAATGGCGGTCACAGGTTCCATAAAACGCCTTTTCACCAAAGGCGGCATAGCGCTTGGGCAGGTAGCCCAAACGCACGCCTTTGAGCACTGCATAGGCGAACAAGGCACTGCCGGACGTTTCGAGGTAGTTGCCCTCCACACCAGCCTTGTCGATGACCTGCCAGAACATACCGGTCTCGGCATCCTGGAATTGCAGCATAGCGTCCACAGCGTCTTTCAGCATCGCCATAATGGAGCGATACTCATAGTACAGCATTTCGTCCATGCGCTCCAGCACATCCACCATCGCCACCAGGAACCACCCCATGGCGCGCAGCCAGAAGTTGGCGCTGCAACCCGTTTTCGGATTGGCCCAGTACATTTCACGGCTTTCATCGTAGCCGTGGTAGTATAGGCCGGTGGCAGGGTCCTTCATGTATTTCTGGATGTTCATGAACTGCTTGTAGCTGTCAATGCAGCCGTGCATGCCGTTGCAGCGGGTCTCGTACTCCATGTAGAACGGCTGAGCCATGTAGGTGCCGTCCAGCCAGACCTGCCAGGGGTAGATCTTTTTGTGCCAGAAGTTGCCCTCTTTGGTGCGGGGCTGGTTCGCCAACTGGCCGCGCACCGTCTCGATGGCGTCACGGTAACGCTGCTCGCCGGTCAGATCGTACAGAGTAAACAGGTTCTTACCCTGGTTCACGTTATCGAGGTTGTACTCCTGCGGGTCATAGGTTTTGATCACGCCGTTGTCCTTGACAAAGTAGTCCAGGAAATCACGGGAGAAGGTCAGATATTTCTCATCGCCGGTGGTCTTGTACAGGCTCAGGCAGGCGGTGATCATACAGCCGTCGATATAGTTCCACTTGTTGGGCTTGCCGCTGCGCACTTTTTCAATATTCCACAGCGGGGCCTCGGCGGTGCTGCCTGCGATCAGGTAATCCACATAATGGCCCAATGTCGTCAAAATTTCTTCATGCGTCATCGGTCAGTCCTCCTCAAAACTTCCAACGTTGGTCAGCTGCAAGCACTCGCCCTCGTATCCGGTGATTTTTACGTTGTGCAGTTCGATCTTGCGCACGTTCTCGGCGTGGATGCCCACCTTGCAGGAGGCATCGGCCCCGCACATCATCGCGGCCTGGCCGGGCTTAGCGTTTTCGGCAAACGAAATGTTCACATTGCGCATGCTCACGCGGTCAATGGGCTGCTCAGGCAGGCCGCTGAACCAACAGCCCGCATACTGAGCGTCGGTCGCCGTGATGTTCTCCATCTCCAGGCTGCCCAGTTTCGGGGTCATCTCGTCCACAGGCAGGGCTTCGTGGGTCTGCACATAGTCGCTGCGGCCGTCGGGGTCGCAGAAATAGAACATGTTGATGACAAACGGCGTAAACACGCCATCCATGATCACGTTGCGGAACACCAGCCCGTCAATAATGGCGTACTTTCCGCGGCCGCGGCGGGTCTTTACGCGCAGGCCGCGGTCGGTGTGGTCCATCAGGCATTGGGTGACAACGACATTTTTCACGCCGCCGCTCATCTCACTGCCGATGACCAGGCCGCCATGGCCGCGGCTCAGGCAGCAGTTGCGGATGACCACATTCTCGCAGGGGATGTGCAGCTTCATGCCCATGAACAGCTTGCCGGATTTCAGCGCAATGCAGTCATCGCCCACATGCACGTGGTTGCCGATGATGTTGACATTCTTGCAGCCCTCCGGGTCGATGCCGTCGGTGTTGGGACTGTGGGAGCTGTTGCGAATGCGGATGTTCAGAATGTCCACATTCTCCGAGTAGGTCGGATGGATGGTCCAGGAATAGCTGTTGCAGACGAGTACACCGTGCAGCACTACGTTTTTGGCATTGCTGGTAAAGAACAAACGGGGGCGGTAGGCGATATTCTTCTTTTTGGGGTTCTGGTACCAGTCGCCGTTCTGCGCGTTGGCGTCGATCGTGCCCTCGCCGGTGATGGCTACATTCTCAGCGTTGATAATGTTGATCAGCGCGGCAAAGCTGTCCAGCGGGTTGCCCTCCCAGGTCGCCAGGTAGTGCTCGGTCTTTTCATCGCAGCAGGGGAGCACGCCGGGCAGAATGGGATACTTTTTGCGGTCGGTGCCGCCAAGCAGGGTGCAGCCTTTCTCAAGGTACAGCGTCGTGTTGCTCTGCAAAAACAAGCTCTGGGTGCGGTAGGTGCCTGCGGGCACATAGACCGTGCCGCCTGCCGGGCAGGTGGACAGCGCCGCTTGCAGCTGGGCCGTGTTGTCAGTCTCGCCGTCCGCCACAAGGCCGTAGCGGGAAGCATCGACAAAAAAGCTTTCCTTTGCCGTGGTAAAGCGCAGCGTTTCGGTCTCGCCGCCGATGGTCACAGCCAGCTCGTAGGCATGATCCGGCTCCAGAGAAAAAAGGGAAAATACGTTTGTATCCCCCTGCAACACCTCGGCACCGTCCAGCAGCACCGTGTAGGGTGCCGGTGCACGGTAGCATGTATCGTTGGAAAGTTCAAACATCGCACTGCGTGCAAGCGAACGTACAAGCGTGATTTTCATGTTGGGACCCCCATAAATATAAAAAATGTTTGAAATGCAGCAAAATTTGTGCTATTCTTAAAGAAACAACTCCAAAAATATCCGCAGAGACGAGGTGTCGGCATGGTTTCCGAGTATACCTATTCCCCCCATGTGGACTTTTTCATTGATCACGTTGACCGGGACACCGGCTACGAGATGCCCAGCTTCCACATTCACCACAAATACGAGATCTATTACGAGATCGAGGGCACGCGCCGCTATTTTATTGAGGACGCAGCCTACATCGTAAACGCTGGCAGCGTTGTGCTGATCGGCGAAAATCAGATCCACAAAACAGCCTCGGTGGGGGATACCCCTTCGAGCCGCATCGTCATGAATTTCAGCGGCGAATATCTGGACAAGCTGGTCGAGCTGTTTCCGGATGTGGATTTCTTCTCGTTCTTGAGTGAGGAGCATAACCATCTGCTTTCCAACATCACGGTCAAGCAGCAGAACCACATCCACTCGATGCTGCAGCAGCTGCTGACGCTACAGGAAGAAACTACGCCCGAGAGCGACGCCATCCGCAAGATGCTGCTGGCCACGCTGCTGCTGGAGCTGAAAGAGATGTGCAAGCAGCAGCAGGCGCAGGGCGGGGAAAACGGCCGCGTCAGCAACCATATCGTGGATCAGATCCAGGCCTATATTGCCGAGCATTACGCCGAAAAGCTGACCCTGACCGGCATTGCCAGCCAGTTCTACATCAGCCCGTACTACCTCAGCCGGTTGTTCAAGAAGTCGATCAACCTGAGCCTGATCGAGTATATCAACGGCGTGCGCATCAAAGCCGCACAAAATCTGATCGAGAAATCGAACGAGAGCATCTCCGATATTGCCGAAAAGACCGGTTTCCTGACCACTGCGCATTTCCGCCGCGTGTTCAAGGATGCCACCGGGCTTTCGCCGCAGCAGTATCGGCAATACTACAAACGGGTAAACAAGTAAATTTCAGCGCCGTTCCTTATTTATAGGGGACGGCCTTTTTTATTGGTAAACTTCCGTGCCGGGCGGCAGGGAAGGAATTTTCAAAATAAAAGCTGCCCCGCACCCCATCGCTGTGGTACGGGGCAGCCGTGGTTCAGGTCACTGATAAAAAGGAAAGCTTTTACAAAATCAGCCCTTGACTGCGCCAGCGGAGATACCGTCGATGAAGGCATCCTGTGCGCAGAAGAATACGACCAGCTGCGGGATGATAGAGATCAGGGAGAGCGCCAGGATACGGTTCCAGTTGAAGCCGTTATCGGCGTCCATGGACAGCTTGACGAAGATGGACATCGGGTATTTGCTGGGGGTCTGCACGTAAAGCAGGGGCCCCATGTAGTCGTTGCAGCTCCACATGAACTGGAACAGCGCGCAGGCTACCAGAGAGGGACTCAGCATCGGGCAGATGATCTTGTACAGGATCTTGACCGGGCCGCAGCCGTCGATGGCGGCAGCCTCATCCAGATCGTGGGGGATGCTGCGCATAAACTGAACCAGCTGGTAAACGAAGTAGGTCTCGGTCGCAAACAGGGTAGGCACCCACAGGGGCAGGTACAGCGGGCTGTTGATCCAGCCGAAGGTGTTGTACATCAAGTACTGGGGCACGTTCAGAACGACTTGAGGCAAGAACAGGGTGGAGATCATGATGCCGAACAGGAAGTCACGACCCTTGAACTGGAAGCGGCTGAAGCCATACGCTGCGATGACCGATGAGATCACCGTAAAGATGACCTTGGGCAGCACGAAGCTGTAGGTGTTCACAAATGCTTTCCAGATGCTGATATCGCCGCCGTAGTTTTGGGTAACAGCGTCAATGTAGCCCTGCAAGGTTGGGTTCTTGGTGATAAAGCCGATGCCGGAGAAGATCTCGGCGTTGGTCTTAAAGGTCGCGCCGACCATCCAGACCAGCGGGTAGATCATGATAATGCCAACCAGAATCAGTACAAAATACTGGAAGAAACGGCCAATCTTATGGGCAGTAGAAATTTTCATTTGTCGTTTCCTCCTTAGTCAGCGTAGTAGACCCAGTGCTTCTGGCTGCTGAAAGCGATGATTGTCAGCAGGGCAACCGCCACGAACATGACCCATGCCAGGGCGCAGGCCATGCCCATTTCGTTGACCTTGAAGGCGTAGTTGTAAACCAGCAGCGAAACCAGGGTAGTGGCGTTGCGCGGGCCTCCTTGGGTGATGATGTAGGGGCCGTTGAATTCCTGGAAAGCCTGTGCAATCTGGGTAACCAGGTTGTAGAAGATAACGGGGGTGATCATCGGCACGGTGATAGAGAAGAACTGGCGGGTCTTGGAAGCACCGTCGATGGTAGCGGCCTCGTACAGATCAGCAGGCACGCCTTTCAGCGCAGCCAGGAACAGCACCATGGCGGAACCGAACTGCCACACACGCAGCAGGCAGATGACGAACAGGGCCCAGCCCTTATCAGCCAGCCAGTCAGGACCGGCAATGCCGAAGATGCCCAGGATGGTGTTGACAACGCCGGTGTCTTTGAACAGGGCGCGCCACAGAACGGCAATGGCAACAGAGCCGCCCAAGATCGAGGGGATGTAGTAGACCGTACGGAACAGGTTCACAAACTTGATCTTGAAATTCAGGATGTAAGCGATGAACAAAGCAAAAACCAGCTTGAGGGGCACAGTCATGAAAGCGTACTTCACGGTAGTCAGCAAGGACGAAACTGTCTTGCGGTTGGTGAAGATCTCCACATAGTTCATGATGCCGTACTGACTGATACCTTTGAAGAAGTTCATATCAGTAAAGCTGTAGAACAGGGAGCTGGCGAACGGGTAGGCTTTAAAAATCAGGAAACCCAGGATCCAGGGAATCAGGAAGAACAAGCCGGTGTTTTCGTCGCACCACCTTTTAAAGGGTGTACGCCGGTACGTTTTGGTAGCAGGTGCGCTCATCCAAAAACCTCCTTTACAGGGGCAGCAGGGGCTGCGATTGCGTTTTTACAAAAGGAGTCGGCCCCGCCATATACGGGGTCGGAGCCGACTTTATACTTTATTCAGTAGGGAATCAGACAGCAGCCAGAACTTCGGAAACGCCATCCAGCAGGATCTCGGCAGCTTCTTCAGCAGTGTACTCGCCGTAGCTGTAGCCATCGAACACGTCGGTGTAAACGCCATCGGTGGTGTCCTTCAGCTTGCTGGACTCGAAGTAGGGATCCAGAGGCATGTCAACGAAAGCCAGGACCTTGGTGTTGGCCTCGAGAACCAGAGGCTTGACAGCATCAGCAGCCTGAGCAGCAGCCAGACCAGCAGCAGAAGCAGGGATACCGCACTCAGAACCCATGATAGCAGCACCTTCGCCGTTCCAAAGGAAGTCGATCAGGGCAGCAGCCTCAACAGGATGCTGGCAGGAAGTGGTGATAGCCATACCCATGGAAACCTTGGAGAAACCACCGTTGGCCTTGTCGCCGAACTTGATCTCTTCGCCGACGGTGAAGCCGGAGTTGTCGGCCAGGGCACCCTGGTACTTGTTAGCGGAGGAGTCCCACTCAAAGATACCGGCATACTTGCCGTCGATCCACTCCTGGGACTTATCGATGGAGTCGAAACCAGCAGCGATCATGCTGGGACGGGTGGGGATGACATGGTTATCTTCCAAGCTCTTGATGAAGTTGAGGCCGTCAACGATTTCTTCCTCGGTGTACTGGCATTCGTTGTTCTCAACCCATGCCTTGCCGTACTTGGACTCGAGATAGAAGGTCATCAGGATCATACGGTCATACTGGCCGATTGCGAGGGGATAGTAGTCATCGCCCAGCTTCTCCTGGAAGGCCTTGCCAGCGGCGATCAGATCGTCGTAGGTGGTGGGCACTTCTTCAATACCAGCCTCTTTAAAGGTGTTCATGTTCCAGTAGAAGATACGACCGGTCATCGAGATGGGCACAGCCTGCAAAGAGTCAGCCACGGTGCAGGCATCTTTGGCAGCGTCGGTCCACTGGGTCAGGTCGATCACATCGCTGTAGTCGCGCAGGTCGACGAACTTCTCGCCCGTCGGGCTGTACTGATACAGCCAGTTCCAGTTGACCTGCATCACGTCAGCGCCCTGGTTAGCGGCCAGTGCGGTGGACTGGGCTTCTTCCCAGCCGGACCATGCGCCGTAAGTAGCAGAGACCTTGATGTTGGGGTACTTGGCCTGGAAAGCCTCCAGAGCCTTCTGGTAAGCCTCGTGGCGGGAGTCGCCGCCCCACCAGCTGATGGTCAGCTCGATAGGATCGGTGGTGTTGATCTCATGAGCCTCGCTGGCGGTGGTTTCCTCGGTAGAAGCCGCAGTGGACTCAGCAGTGGAAGCAGCCTCGCTGGTGGCAGCAGAGCTGGAAGCAGCGCCGCCGCAGCCTGCCAGCAGAGTGGCAGTCATGGCACCGGCGAGAGCAAGAGAAATTGCCTTCTTCATGTTTTTATCCTGCTAAAAACTGTGCGATATTTTTTTAGCATAGTTGTGTGCGGATCACCGCACCACAACATCTGCCTTTCGCTTGCCTATATGATAGCAAAATACAATCACAAAATAAATAGCCTAATTGGTACGTTCTGCAAAAAAGCGCATGTATTTTGCGCTTCTGAAAGTATTGAAATTGATGTATCCGTCAGAATATACGAACCAAGTCAACGTGATTTGTGCACTTTGCTGGGGCGTTTTTCTTTTTTGTCGGGCTATTCTTGCGATAAATTCTACCCGTGTTTTCCAAAATCTAGCGTAAATCCATATCTTTTAGGCGTTTGTTACCTTTTTGTCATTTAAAAGCAAATTTTGCACTATCTGTAAGTCCTACATGCAAAAAAACGTGTATTTGCCCTGCAAAAGCGCACAAAAATTGCCGCCCCGGTACGTTTTCGCACCAAAAGCGGCATTTTTTGTTGTTTCAGTTCCTTTTGTGCTTACGTTTTGGGGTGGCGCTTCAAAAATGCGCGGTATTCGCGGTACCAGCACTGCGGGCACAGGCTCTGGTACTCCACATCGTCCACCGTGTCAATGGCTACCTGGGCCCCCTCGAACACATACTCACCGTTGACCTTGCGCCCGTTGCAGATGGCTTTGCGGCCGCAGGCGCAGATGGTTTTCAATTCTTCGATCGTATGCGCCAGTTCCAGCAGGCGGGTAGAGCCGGGGAAACCACGCATCATAAAGTCAGCACGCAGACCATAGCAGATGACCGGGATGCCCAGATCCACCGTGACCAAAAACAGCTGTTCGGCCTGTTCCGGCGTGAAGAACTGGCTCTCATCGCACAGCACGCAGGCCGCCGGGGCACCGTGGGCCGCTGTATCCTCACGCACAAGCTCGACCACATTCATTTCCGGGGTGACAAGTTGATCCACTTTACAGCTGATACCCAGCCGTGAAACGATGGAATCCTGCCCCTTGGTATCCACAGCCGGTTTCAGGATCAGCACCCGCATACCGCGTTCTTTATAATTGTATGCCACCTGCATCAAGGCCGTGGTCTTGCCGCTGTTCATAGCGCCGTAGCGGAAATATAACTTTGCCATAATCGCCTTACCCTTACTCTTTATTGCGCAGGCGGTAGCCTAGGCTCATCAGGCTGTCGCCCAGGTGGACGTTCTCGACCGTGACCTCCGGATACTCGACCGACAGATCATAATGGCTGAAATTCCAGAAGCCCTGGATGCCGTGGGCTACCAGCTCGCCGGAAAGTTCCACCGCGCTCTGACGGGGGACACAAAGCACGGCCACCGTGGGGTGATGCTCAGCGCAGAAAGCCTCCAGCTCGCTCAGCGGGTAGATCGGCGCGCCGCCCATTTCCTTACCGCACAGGTCCGGGTTGATATCAAACACACCGATCAGCTTGTAACCGTTGGTATCGCGGCTGATAAAACTGGACACTGCCGAGCCCAGACGACCGGCACCGATCAGAATCGTGGGCAGCTTTTCGCCATCGCCGAACAGCAGATTTCCGATCTCGGCGCGCAGCACATCCACTTTATAGCCAATGCCCTGTTGGCCGAACCCGCCGAAGCAGTTGAAGTCCTGGCGGACCTGGCTGGCGGTCGTGCCCATCATATGGGCCAGTTCACTGGAAGAGATTTTCTCCTTGCCGTCTGCCGACAAAGTCGTCAGGTATCGGTAATACTTCGGGAGACGTTTGATGACGGGAAGAGATACTTTGTTTTGAATCGCCATGATACTTACCTCACAATTCCCAGGTCGCAAAGCCCGGGAAGAATCTCCATTGCTAAATTTATAACTTATTATAAAATGTGTGCCTCAAATTGTCAATTTTTTATCTAAGTTTTTTGCAATTTCTATACAACCTGTGCAGGATAGAGCAATATATTTTCGTTTTCATAGGTTTTACCGCTTGTTTACACAAAACCATGTATTTTTTGCGTTTTTCTGCCCGCATAGTTGCCGCGTGCCCTGTGCATACTAAGCCGGAAAAGGGGGCATTTTTATGGAACCTACTGCAAAAAAGGCCAAGTCACATACAAAACTCAACCCGACGGAAAGCGCCGCACTCAAGCGGCTGGAGCATGACCTCATCACAGACAGCGGCACTATCCCCGCCACCAAGGGCCGCCACGCTATCCACTGCCTGACCGTAATCGGCACCATTGAGGGGCACACGCTAGCCTCTGACGCCCAGAAAACAACAAAATATGAGCATGTCATCCCGCAGCTGGTCGATATCGAGGAGGATCCAGAAATTGAAGGTTTGCTGGTCATATTAAATACGGTAGGCGGCGATGTTGAAGCCGGGCTTGCCCTGGCCGAGCTGATTGCCGGGGTCAACAAACCCAGCGCCACGCTGGTACTGGGCGGCGGGCATTCCATCGGTATCCCGCTGGCAGTATCGGCCCGGCGCAGCTTTATTGTGCCCACTGCCACCATGACAGTGCATCCGGTGCGCCACTCCGGCATGGTATTGGGCGTGCCGCAGACCCTGCGGTATTTTGAGCAGATGCAGGAGCGCATCGTCGGTTTTGTGGTCGGGCATTCCAAAATCACAGCCCGTCGTTTTACTGCGTTGATGCACAACACCGGCGAGCTTGTCATGGACATGGGCACTGTACTGGATGGCCGCCAAGCCGTCGAAGAGGGCCTGATCGACGAACTCGGCGGCCTGGGCGACGCACTGCGCTATTTATATAAAGAAATCGAAGCAGGCCGTTAAGGCAGCATTTTCCCGCTTTTGTGCCATCTGCCAAAAGGGCAGGGGATATCCTGCCTGCGGATTTGGCATTTACAAGCCCCGCTCTTCGTGATAAAATAGTAAGGAATGTTCGCATGGGCTGACTTTTCAGCCCGGTTTAAGATAGAATTTCCTTTTAGAATAGTGGGGTAGTAAGAAACATGGCGCAGTCTCGTTCCGGGAAAAGCTCCGGCAACAAAAATCGTTCCTCCTCCTCTTCCAAAAACAAGAGCCGCTCTTCTTCGAGCCGCTCTTCTACAACCTATCGGGCTTCGTCCGGCAAGTCGTCTGGCAAAAGCTCGTCCCACAGCAAAGCGCAGGCTTCCCGCCGTGCGCAGCGCCGCGCTGAAACACCCAACCTGGCACGCAGCATTTTGCTGGCCGGGTTAGGTTTGCTGTGTGTTGCCATGGTGCTGGTGCCCGGCCAAAATATGTGGAAGACCCTGCGCGGCGGGCTTTTTGGCATTTTCGGCGTCATGACCTATCTGGTCGGGCCGTTTTTGCTGTACCTCGCGTATCTGCTGGCGTCCGGCTACCGTGTCACGCTGTTTGCGGGTAAAGTCGTGCTGATGAGTGTGCTGTGCGCCGGTGTGCCGGTGATCTTCTCGAACGTATCGCTCAACGACGCCAACCCCTGGCAGATGATTAAGATGCTGTTTGCCCGTGGCCAGACCAATTTCTGGGAGGGCGGCGTCTGGGGTACCCCGGTCGGCGGCACGCTGCTGGCGCTGTTCGGTCGCCCGGCGTCCAATGTCATTATGCTGCTGGTATTCTTGCTGGGGCTGATGTTCTTTTTTGCCATCACCCCGGCCGACGTTGTGCTGTTTGCTGAGGGGCAGTATCAGAAACTTCAGCAGGCGCGGCAGGAGCGTGCCGAGGAAGAAACTGCCTACGACACCCAGCTGTTTGCCCAGGGGCCGGAGGAAGAACCCATTGAAAACCTGACCGCTCCGATGCCAGACAACCGTCCGCACCACCCGGCCTACGATGTCATCGCAGATACCGGGCGCATCCCGGTGCAGCCCGCACAGCCTGTACAGCAGCCCGTGTCGCAGACCGCACCCGCGCCCCAGCCAGCACAGCCCGCGGCCCCGGTTTCGCAGCCTGCGGCCAGCACGCCGACTATCCCGGGTTACACCCCGCCACCCACTTATGCCGCCTACGCTGCTGCGGCAGGGTACACCCCGGCCACCTACGGTTCTTCTTCCGCTGCGGCTGAGCCGCGTGCGTCTTTTGATGTCGACCTTGGCCCTGAGACAACTTCTTCCGCCGCCAAGACAGCGCTGGAGCACGACCCGCTCGAGCCGGTCAACATCGGCCCCGGCGGCACATTTGGCATGGACCCACTGTCCCATCTTTCGGATACTGACCACTACCACATGCCCCTAGCCGAGCAGCAACCCGCTGCCCAGCCTGCCGCCGATGATTTTGAGCTGAAGCTGGACAACACTGCCGATGCCGCCCCCGAGGA
>ERZ1034984.1404-NODE-1404-length-22818-cov-48.883451_pt1 | contig 22818 bp, 18 predicted proteins | sample MGYA00520589_ERZ1034984 | MGnify/ENA primary metagenome ERZ1034984 (study PRJEB33766, sample SAMN09781790) | gut metagenome | biome: gut microbiome | host: Homo sapiens | place: Madagascar | study: EMG produced TPA metagenomics assembly of the PRJNA485056 data... | reverse complement strand
AATAATTAGAAATTATCCTTCATTGAATTCATTATTAATTTACCGTTCTTCTCTCAAATTTAATACTGTATCTGTCCCCTCATATACTACATGACGATTTACGACAAAATCTTACAATCTTTTTTCAAAAAATTTTTACCAGTTTTACCCACCGGATTTAATCAGCTTTTCTCTGAACTAATCTAATAGAAGCATGCTCTGTCCAAAAGCCTAATTATAATTTAGCACATGAACATCCACGATTTCAAGCTGCATCCGCATCTTTCACAACTTATCCAGGTAAGCATACAATACCACATATTGCAAAAGACATCGATCTTGCCACCGATGTCTTTTCTACAATACGACCGTATCATCTAGCTTATCAATTTTCTCACTCCGCTTACAAGAGCCTGAAAACTTTCAGATGTATTTCTGTTTATATCTATGTACTGTGCTATTCTTTTTGCACCACTGATTTGTTGATGCTCCGGAAGATATTTCTTCAATTCTCTTTTGGGTGAAATAATATCATCCGGTACTCTGTATTGCTTCTTTTTCGCCAAAACTGTAATGTTTTTCCCATAAGCTTTAGATACCGCCTCCAGATCTCCGAAATACCATGCCTCCAATTCATGACAAACTATACGAATCAATACCTCTTGCGTTGTATCTCCGCACAATTCTACAAGCTTGCGTTTAAGTTCACGGCAGTCACCGGTATCCTGGTCCTGTACAATTACAAATTTCACTTCCGGTTCCTTCCATGCTCGCAGTTTAATAGGCACAGATTTCTGTAAATCTGATTTTCCTTCATGTGGGACGGTAATGAAACCAACATCCGGAGGTAATATCTTTGGTAATATACCATCCAAAAAGTGTTTCATAGATTCTTCTTCCAGTAAAAAGACTAACTTCATTCTATCCCTCCACCAATAACCCCTGTTTCCATAATGCCCCGGGCAGATCACCCGCTTCACACAGTTTTCTGGCTATCGGATTATCCGAGGCTTTTTTTATTGTGGTAAATCCATCTTTTTTCTGCAGATAATAAATTTCTTCCAGTTCTACCGCATTTAAAAAATCCGGAGAATGCGTAGACACAAACACCTGTCCGCCTGCATTTGCATAATTGCGGAATTCCTCCGCCAGCCCCCCTAACAATTCCGGGTAAAGCTGGTTTTCCGGTTCTTCTATGCATAAGAGTGCATGCTGTAAAGGATCATTCAGCAAGACAAGATACGTGAACATTTTTATTGTGCCGTCAGAAACATATTTTGCTGAAAAAGGATTTTGGAATTTTCCGTCCTGAAATCTTAACACAATATAACCGTCCTGTGTTTCCTGTGCCTCCACCTTTTCGACACCGGGTACCCGGAGTTTCATATTCTCTATGATCTTGTTAAATATATCCGGATGATTGTCATATAAGTATTTTGTTACAACTGATAAATTATCTCCGGTTCTCGAAAGCTGTTCTCCGTATTCTGCTTCCTGACGTTCTCTGGCAGCATCAATTCTAAAATCAGCAACGTACCAATCCTCAATCAAACGGCGAAATGTGGACACAGCTTCAAACTCTTTGAACTGTCCCAACCCTTTAATCGCCAGAATGTCAGGCGAATCCAGTTTTTGTTTTCGACGTTTTGCCAGATTTACATCTTCATAAGAGTTGAGTTTCCCCTCTGCTGCGATTCCTTCCCCACAAGAGAAGTCCAGTACTTTCCAAGGAGACCCTTTCTGTCCTCTTCTAAATCTCAATACTTCTTTTTTTACAACTGCTCTAGCATGCTCATCCAATCCTATGGATATCTCATAGGTAATCAATGGTTCCTCCTCAGAAGCTCTGAACTTAATGGTAAATTCTATATTGCCCTTTTGTTCCCTTGATACCACTTCCTTAAATCCGCCTCTTTTAGCTAATGCTGATCTGACATTACTGTTCAGGCAATCATGTAAAAAGCCGAATACGTCAAAAAAGGTAGTTTTACCAACGCCGTTTTTTCCAAGGAATACAGCCATGTTGGAAATGTCCTTTACTTCGACATCTTTAAAAACCTTATAGTTATGGATTTTTATCGATTCTATCTTCATGTTCTGCTTTTCCTCCCATAGTCAGTCATTAAAAATTCTAAGTCTCTCATGCATTGTTACCGTTATTTCATGCCACATACATGCTATGCCATGATTTTATCACATTTCCGGTATAATTCCAATGAAAGTCTTTTTTGGGATTTATCTTTCACCACATAAAACCGGTCATAGAAGGAAGTGATCTCATACTTCTCCGGATCGAACAGATCTCTCTGTCCGGAGTCCACGATATACACTACCCGCTCTCCGGACGCCTCATTGGCTGCTATGGTCTCTGCCGTGACGTTTTCATAGTGGTAGCGTTCTTTATATGGGCGGAGTTCCACGCCGTCCTGTACGTTGCTGATGCCCTGATAGTAATGTGCATCGATTTGGTGGGTGTACATAGTCAGGATCTCGCCTAAGGTAGCGCCGGCATCGATTCCCTGGGGATCCGGATAGATGTAATAGGCATCGCAATCGATGGTATGTGCGTAGTTCAGCGCCTGTATGTAGGGATCGTAGTAATACGTCCGGCTGAGTTCTCCCCAGCTGCCAAAATACATCTGTGCCATCATCAGTGCCATCACACCGTAGGCCGCTGCAATGGGTACGGACAGGAGGTTCACCTTCCGGATGCAGCGTGCGATACCGATGCCCCCGATGATCAGTACCGGATAGAATATGATATTGATACGGTTCACTGTCACATTTTTCGTAAGGATGCCTACCCACAGTCCCATGCCCAGCCACGCCAGTAGTGCGACATAGGGGTAACGTTCCTCTTTTTCCATTCCCCGGAGTCTGCGGAGGATGCTGACCAGTCCGATGACAAAGAACAGATCCGTGATATAGTACACAGGGCCGAATCTCACCATGGTGTTGGTCACGCTCTTGTCCCCGGAGCCCCAGGTGGTGGTAAAGGTCCAGACGATATTCTCCCACAGCTGTTTCCAGGAGAAGTTAGCGAACAGAATATCATCACCACGGTTACTGGACAGGAACGACGGGATCGTAAAAAGCGGTGTCTCGATTCCGGGCTTTCCCAGCAGAGTAAGCAGCATGGATAAAAATTCCGGCAGCACAATCACTAGATACAGCACAAAGCAGGCTGCCAGCTCCTTCCAATTCACTGCCTGTTGCCGCAGAAGATAAATAGCTACCACCAGTAAAAACAGCGGTACCGAATAGTCCGCAATTCCGTAGGCATAGGAGCACAGTCCGAACATCACCATGGAAAGGTACAGCAGCGGTTTCTTTTTTAGTCCGGCGATCAGCAGTACTACCGCGATCAGAAACACATGGGGGAACAGGTTACAGTCAAAAGACCACCGGCTCTGCATATAATGCCAGGGGCTGATGATCCCCAGGATCAGCACGATCATGCCGGTCCATTTGCCGGCCAGCTGTCTGCCGAAGAGGTACAGTGCCAGCAATCCCAGGCAGCTGATCACCAGCATTGGCAGTCTCGTGGATACCGTGGAGAATCCCAGGATCTTAATAAACGGGATCATACAGTAGGACAGTAATACGCTCATCTGGCTGCTGACCCACGCCGTAAAATGCACCGGATACCGCATTCCGTAACGGTCTGTACCGTAGTCCGCCAGTGCTTTGGCATCCACGGCAGCCATGGCTTCGTCCTGATGTACGCCGATGGGCGGCGCTCCGAAATGGTATGCCCGGATGACGATAGCCGCCAACAGGAGCAATGCCACCAGCAGCAGCTCTATTTTTTTCGATTCCAATATCTTCTGTTTCCATGGATATTTCAATGAATATTTCAATGAATAAATCCTCCTCATTGCAAATGTTTCACTTTTCTGTGCAGCACCCTTCAATATGTATCTTTTTATCCACTATTTTCCGGGCTGCCTCTGAACAGTCCAATGTGATCTATCGCATGCGCGGGACTACAACAGATCCGGTGTCCACTCCATATCCACGTCACTTCCGCCGCTGCTGCCGCTGTCTCCTCCGGTGCTTCCACTGTCACTGCTGCCGCCGGAGCTGCTGTTGTCATTGCTCTGCGCCGGTGCTGGGGTTGCTGCCGGTACCGGAGTTGCAGTGGGTGCCGGAGTTGCAGAAGGTTTGGTGGTACCGGTTTTTGGGGTGGACGGCTTTGTCATAGGCTTCGGGGTTGCCGCGGGCTTCTGAATCGTTCCGGAATTTTTGTTGCCGTCAGCTGTTCCGGTGGTATTGCCTCCGGTAATGCTCTGCCCGGCATTTCCGTCTGTTGTATCGCCTCCGGTAGTTCCAGCTGTGTCTCCGGGTGCTGCCGTATCATGGTTCTCTTCGTATGCTGCAAAAGGATCCTGTTTTGCCATCTCTTTCACATTACCTGCGCTGACCCAGTATTTTCCGTCGAACCACTGGATTTCTCCGTCAAAGATGCGGATCTGAGGTTTTTCAGTGCCTGTCTCTCCTGTGCTTCCTGTTCCGTCGTCATCCGTTGCCATAGTCTCCGGCACCTCATAGGAGGTATATTCCGGCCGGGTCTCCAATCCGATCAGCTCCCCGCCAAATCGATAATCCGCCACGGAAGTCTCCGCACCGGTTCCCTGCCAAAGGCAGTTCTCGCCGGTCGCATCATAAGCGTAGAGAATCAGATCCGTATCATCTGTTCCTTCCAGCAGTTTTTTCCGGATTTCCTCGGAGGGCTGTTCTACCAACGCCTTTCCCTCGGAATCAAAACTGCCGGTATAAGTAATATATTCCATGCCTTCCCGGTTGTTCCAGAGAGAAAATGCATCCAGTCCGCCCTCTCCGGCATGTACGTCACAGGTGTAGTCACCGGTGAGCACACCCTTCTGCATGGTACCCTGTTCATGGGTAATGCTGCCGGTAGCGCAGTCCACGCTCCAGGACTCAAAAGTACCGTTCCAGGCACCCATGTCTGCCGGGGTGGCAGCCCGAGGGGTGGCGGTGTCCTGAATGTCCGCCGTCTCAGCTGTTGTATCGGTTCCCGCAGTCGAAGTCGGATCCTCTGCCCCTGCCACCGTGGAAGTCACGGTCACCAGGCGGATGATGGTTCCTTCCTGACTCAGGAAGCGTTTTGTCTCACTTCCGGTATACCACACTTTGGAAAAACGCTGTCCCTCGCCGGTATATCCCACCTGCGCATAGAATAGCGGCTGTGCATCCCGCTCCAGATAGTAGCTGCGCTGTCCTTCCTTCAGTTTGGGCATCATGGTGGAGAACCAGTCGCCGCTGTCGATGAGATTCACGCTTTCGTCCAGATATTCCGGCAGTTCCAGATCATTTAACATTTCCTGTGCACGGCTGCGGATCTCTTCCGTCTCTTCTTCCAAATTTACACTGAGGCCCTGCAATGTGGAAAATGCATCCGCATCTTCGTAAAGCCGGTAATCCTGTTCCAGCATATCCCGCTGCTTGCGGATATCGCCTGCTCTGCTATAGGCATCTGCCAGTGCGAGGTAATCTGCTCCGGTGAATTCTCCTTTATTATATTTGGTTTCCAGATTAAGGATCTCCAGCTCCAGTTCGGACAGCATCGGCTGTGCTTCCACCGGGGTCACCACATCCTCTACTTCCCCACCGTTGCCGTCTCCGCAGGCCGTCAGGGGAATGACAAGTGCTATGCTTATGGCCAGTGCCATGAATTTTGTTGCTTTTCTTTTCATCTTTTTGTCCTGTCTGTTTTTATCAAATTCTATGATCGTTCTCCGATGGCCGACAGCCGGCAGACTGTTACTGTGCATCGCTGATCAGCTTCCGCAGAAAAGTATCTGCGGCGGATCCCGGCTGGTAAGTTCCCATGTTCAGAACCATTTCCGCCAGTGCATAAATGCTTCGGGCCTGTACCGGTCCGTAGATTGTAATGTCTCTGCCGTCCTTGTTCAGTATTATGTATCCGCGGAACGCATATTCCACCTTGTACTGGCTGGAGGGAAGTCCCACCAGCACGGAAGTATAACGGTATCTTCCGCTCACAGTCTCATAAATGCTGTCCTGATGGGAACCGTCAGCGTTCGTGCCATAGGCCAGTCCGCTGATGACTTTTTCACCACCCTTGATCATGGGATAGGAGGCACGGTTGGCATTGTTCATGACCAGCGTTCCATATTCCTTCAGGGAATAGCCGTTTACACCGCCGTTCAGTAATCTGGCTCTGAGGTCGGTACTGATACCGGTCTTAAAACGAATTCCCGCTTTCCCGGTGATACGGATGGAAAATCCGTGGTAGGTCAGCAGATCTGTCAGCTCCGGCTGTTCCGTCGCCACATAGGCATTGTTACGGTATTCCATGGTCCAGACATACATGCCGATAGGCGCACCGTTGGCATTATAACGATAGACCACTGCTGCCTGTGCATTTCCGTCCGGAAGGGTAACGATGCGGCGGTTATTCCGCACCTGCGGAGTATAGGCGACACCGTCCACATATATCGCGGCAGCATCATATCCCGACGGCACCTGCAATACCACGTTGGTAGACGAAGTCGGCATCGGGCAGGGGCTTGCCGGTATATTTTCATAGACCGGGATCTTGAATACAAAGGTATTCTCCAGTGCTCCGGCACTCTCATACAGTTTTTTGATGCTCAGGGCTTCCGTGGTGGGCGCTGAGATGTTCTGCATATACTGGTGGGTATATATCGGGTTGCTGGCTGTGGGGGATACGTTGAATTTCTGTAAATATAAGGTATCCTGGCCCTTCCGTATGTAATTCGCGGAGATCACTTCCGCTCCTCCCAAAATGGAATAGTAGGTTCCCTTCCAGTTATTATTTTTGGCATAATTCAATCCATTGATGATCACCTGTTCGTTGGTGCTTCCGGAGGCCCCCACATTGAAATAATTATAATACCCTTCATAGCCGGGATAAGTACCGGAAATCAGTGGTGACGTGCCCTGTCCCTGTTCCTGCAGCACTCTGGCTGCCAGATGGAACGGACTGACCTGACGGTTCTCCTCCGCACCGATGGTCCAGAAAATGTGATAGAACTTCATATCCGTTCCGGGCGCGTTCTGACTGCTGTTCATAAAAGTTCCCTCAAGGAAATTTTTAACAGCTTCCTCTGTGTGGTAGCTTTCATTGTACGTCAGCTGTTCAAACTGGAAAATAGCATTTTCCTGTAACGCATTTCTCGGATCCATATACAGCTTCAGTACATCCTCCGATGCAAAATACCAGTTGGGACTATGCTGTCCTTCCTTGCAATAGTCCCCGTAGCTCTTATAGACCAGGCTTTTTCCGCCCTGTAATTCATTATTTACCGCCGTCTGAAAATCCAGTCCTGTATTCTGCCGCACAAAAGTCCAGTTGGGATGCTGCTGTTTCAACGCCTGCAATGCCGGGCGGTAGCTCTCCGGGAACTCTTCGATGTCCGCATAGACGCCCGTGGCATTTTCCTCTGCCAGCATCATTTCCGCTCCGGGATTCATGCCATACAGTTCTTCCCATTCCAGAAAACGTTCGTCGGAGCATGCCAGATGATCTCTGGGGATGTATCCTACATAGGTCTTACCGCTGATCTCCGCGGACACTTTTTCCCAGACCTGATAGTCCTCATCCACGGCCACATCCAGGATTTCCACCATCTGTCCGCTGGCTGCGGTGCCTGCGATCGCACTGCTGTTATCCGCTTCCGAGCGGATCGGCAGCTCATCACACAGATAGACCAGTGCCATGACTTCCCGTTCTTCCACGATCTTCTGCAATGCTTCCCCGGCCTCGTCGATCCATGCCTGATCTTCCTCGTCCAGCGCATGGGTCCGGTAAGTATTGCCCTCGTAGGTAAATATGAATGCCACCAGGAGAATGGCTCCCAGAAATGCTAGTTTTCTTTTCATGAAACTCAATTCTTTCTTTAATATGTGCTCTTCATATGTGCTTCAGTTTCTTGTGTAGCACCCGGATCCCCTTCGGTGCTATGGCAAACAGTGTATGATAACACTTATTCTTTTTCGTAAGGTAAGGGTTTCTCATGGCGCGCCACCATCCCTTCCGCAGGCTCTTCACGACGCTGCGGTAGAACGCATTGCCCCCGGTCATCTGTGCTATGGGAATATGCAGCATATAGTCCAGTCTCTGGAAGACACCGAAACGGAAGGCGATCTCCGTCAGCTCCGGGTATCTCGCCTCCACCAGCCGCAGTACCATATCCGCGTTATCGATGTTGTCCGCGAACACTCTGGAGAAGCGGTTTTTATCTCTGGTGTTGCTGTCCGGACGGTAAAATACGTGATAAGTCTGACCCGGAATGCACGCGATCCCGGGAACGATGTTCTCCTCATCCGTCAGCAGCTTCACCAGCAAATGGAAATCCTCGTTCAGCGCTCCCACCGGGAATTTTCCCTTTGTGAACAGATCCTTTTGCAACAGCTTGGTACAGAAGGAGCAGTCTCCCCGGTGCATCAGCAGCTCTTTTAAGAAATCCTCTGCCGGGATCACCTGTTCTTCGGATACCGGTTCGCAGATGTTCGGCAGGATGTTGCCGTCCTGATCGATCTCATCCCTGCCCACCTGAGCAATGGGCATATGTGTAGTCGCGATCGCCCGGTACAGGCGCTCGTACATATCGGCATCCACATAGTCATCGCTGTCCACGAATCCCACATATGCTCCGGCGGCCTGCGTCAGTCCGAAGTTCCTCGCAGAAGAGGGACCTCCGTTCTCCTTGTGGAAGACGCGGATACGCGGGTCATTTTCCGCCAGCCGGTCGCACAGCGCCGGGGTGTCATCGGTGGAGCCGTCGTCGATCAGCAGGATCTCCAGCTCCGGATAGGTCTGCTTCTGCAGGCTCTCCACGCAGCGGGGCAGATAAGGTATGATATTGTACACCGGCACGATCACACTGATCAGCGGCTGGTTGGTCTCATTACTGTTCACGTTCTGTCCTCTTCATTTCTTTCCGTTAAATATCGATACATCCGTCGCTCCGGGATCACCGGGGCCGGGGAGCAGGGACCGTCTGTCCACAGCAGAGGGACAGATGGTGCCGGAAGGCACTGGCCGCCTGCGCACAGGGCTGGCTCTGCTGGTCCTGTGCCGGGATCACCGGCGAGGAATCCCATCTCACGACACAGTCTGACCAGTCTCTCCGCGGCGGTCCGTGCATTCCATTCCGTCCGGACGGTCTGCTGCGCCGCTTCTCCCAGTCTGCGGCACTCTGCCGGATCCTGCAGCAGTTCTGCAACGTATTCCTGCAGCTGCTGTTCACAGCCGTCGTGATAGAGGATCCCGTTTTCCCTCTGTCGGATCATCCAGGGAGCCGCTCCGATCATATGATCCGCCACGACGGCGCAGCCGCTGTTCATGGCTTCGTTGACCACGGCTCCCCAGCCTTCCTTCCGGTCACTGGTGACGAGGTAGATCTCCGATTCCTCCATGGCTGCCCGGACCTCCTCCGGACTCCGGAAGCCTGCGAAGGTGATCTTATCCGTCACGCCGAGCTCTTCTGCCAGGCTGTGTACTTCTTCCTCCAGTTCTCCTCCGCCGATCATCGTAATGTGAAAAGGAATCTCTTCCAGATGTTCTTTCAGATAAGCGGCTGTCTTCACTACCAGCTCCGGATGTTTCCAGTCGATCATCCGCGCCGCCCACAGGATGCTTCCTTTTTTCTTGCGTGAAAACGGTTCCCCCGGCGCATACTCTCTGGTCTCGGGGAAATACCCGAACCGTAGCATTTTCTCCGGATAGGCATGAATGATCCCCAGGTCGCAGGGCACATAAGCTCCAGCACACAGGAAGTACACTGGTGCCTTGCGGTATCTGGTGTGGTCTTTATACTTTTGCAGCAGTCCTCTGGGAGAGATGGCTTTCCATTGTCCTTCTTTATACAGCCGCTCGTTGTAGCGGAAGATAGGTTTTCCCGCCGCCAGTCGTTCCCGGATGTAGCTCTCATCATCGCATCCACCGAAGATCACCACGTCAGCGGTAAGGAGTAGATTCTGCCATTCCGGGCCGCCCGTAGTCGGGCCGCCTGTAGTCGTACCGTCCGGCTGAACATAGCGCACGTACGGTCTCTCCTCGGCCTGCCACCCCATCTTCACCCGTTCTTCTTCCATCGGCTGGGTCTGCAGAAAGCAGAAGCTTCCTTCCAGGAGTTCATACAATGCGTCGCAGAAGGACAGCTGATGGTGATTAAAATAATTAGAAACAAATACCACCTGCATTCTCAGCCCTGCCTTTCCGCTATCTTTGCATAGATTTCCTGCAATTTTGCAAAATTTTTCTCTTTATCGTGGGTTTTTCTTGCATGTTCTCTTGCATTTTTAGAGTATTCCAACATTTTCTCCGGAGAACTCCACATTTCGATAATGGATTTTTCCATGGATTTTACAATATTTTCCAATTCTGTTGTTTTTAATTCTTTTGAATTGCATGTGTTATTTTTGCTTTCAGCCGCATCTGAGCTATTTCTGCTGATTTCAGCCGTTTCTGACAGCCGGTGTCCTTCACACCACAGGCCGTCTCTTCCGCCGTCGAACAGACTGGGGATCCCGCCCACCTCGGTGCTGACGCAGGGTACTCCCAACAGCATGGCTTCGCCCAGGGAGTTCGGCGAATTTTCCAGGGAAGAACAGCACAGGAACAGGTGACTTCGGAGGAATCGTTCCCGCATCTGTTGTTCTGTCAGTCGCCCTGTGAAATGCACGCAGTCTTCCAGCTGCCCCTCCCGGATCAGATCCCGGAGATACTGTCCGTAGGCGGAGATCTTCAGCTTCTGCTTCAGCGTGTGGTATGCCGTCAGGTCATTTCCCGCCACATACACCTGCACATCGGGGAATTTCCTGCGGATCCCGGGCAATGCTTTCAGGAGATAATGCAGGCCCTTCAGGGGATAATCTCCCTGACTGACGAAGATGCTGTGGGGTTCACAGTGCTCCGGGTTCCAGCTGCCTTCATAGAAGGAAGCTCGCAGGGTCTCATTCATAGGATAATACTGTGCTCCGGGATTCCACCCGGTGGTCACCTCCCGGTCCCATGCCGTCCTGCCGGTGATATTTCCCGCCAGACCGATGGCTTCTCTCTCCATCACACCTCTGCGGGCGAATTTCTCCTGCTGGCTGCGCAGGCTGTCCCGTTTTACCAGATCCCGGAAGGTCACTTTGCGCGTCACGCGCTCCGGAAGATCGGCGAAATAGGCTTCCGCACAGAGGCTGCAGATGCCCTGGATCCCCAAAAGGATCCTCTCCGGATGCGGATAGACACGGCAGACCGCCAGCGTATGGGGATATTCCGTACCAAAGCAGTGGATCACATCCGGGTCATAATCTTCCGTGATCTTACGCAGCTCTTCTTCCAGCTCCGGCTGGTAACGGTCCGGATGCACGGTATCCTCCTGGAAGCCGTAGCATCTGACGAGATATCCACCGCCCCCCTCCGGAGCAGAAGCAGCTTCCGTAGCAGAAGTGGCTTCCGCGAAACAGGCAGGGTGTTCCCCTTGCACCCGGACTACAAAACTCTGTGGGATCTCTTCCCCCGCGGGAACCGGGAACGCCACTGCCAGCGTCATGCCGGTGTCTTCCCGGTCCACGACCTGCGACAGCAGTCCGGATAGCCAGCCTTCCTTATTGGAAGCTTCTCTATGCAATGCCTCGGCGATCACCGGGAGCATGATATTGCAGACCCACAGTACTCTCATAAATCAAATCCTCTTTTAATTAAATATCCAATTCAGGTAAGGTAGCAATCTGATCTCCACATCGTACATGCCACGTAACAGCATTACAAAATACAGCAGATATGCCGCAACGACTCCGACAATGCACAGGTTGCGGAACCATCCCTTTTTCGCATTCCATAACACGCCCGGAATCAGGAAGATCTGAGACTGGATCAGGTAATAGGCCACCCGGGACACCTCCGGGATGAAGGAGCCGCAGGTATAGAGCACCAGTCCCGCCAGGTTCAGATAGAAATAGTAACGGTTCCTGCGATCATCCCGGATACTGTCCTTCCAGTAGATCAGGCACAGGATCAGCACCGCCAGGCATTTTCCGATATTCACGTAGGACAACTGGCCGTTGTCGAACATGGAATCCTTATAATAGGGATAAAACTTAAAAATAAGATTCCGATAAAAGCCCTGTCCGAAGATCAGGGATAAGATCAGCAGGATCCCGACCGCGTAGTGCCATTTTTTCAATCGTACCCGCGACAGCAGATCTGCTGCGATATAGGCCGGAATGATCAGCAGCACCGATTTATGGATCGTACATCCCAGCAGCACCCAGAGGATGAACTTGCCATACTCGCCCCGCAATACATATTTCTGCGCATACATGGCCAGCGCCAGTGCAAAATAATACCGCACGGAGTTCATGCTGTTAAAATAGAAGCCCTGGGTCAGCAGTAAAAACAGGGACACTACATACCAGTCCGCCTGATCATGCAGCGCTTTCAGGAAGAAGAACACCGTGACCAGCGAAAAAAATCCGAAGATCGGCAGATAGGAGCCCTCGCCGAAGATCCAGTGGAACAGCTTCACCAGCCCGACGAATCCTTTTTCATAGGACACATGGCGTCCCTGGTCGATCAGCTGGAACTTCAGCCAGTAGACCCAGTAGTCACCACCCACCGCAATACGGCAGGCCGAGACTCCCGCCAGGAGGCAGAATACGGCGGTCTCCGCCACCAGGTTCCTCGCCTGCTGACGATCGTACCCCACCGGTGCTCCAGACATCCGCCTGCCCGACAGGTATCCTGCCGTATAGGCGCTGTTGCGCACGCAGAAGCCGAATCCCACCGTTACGAGTGTTAATACAATATATACCAGTGCACTTTTTTCCATGTGGGACCCCCTTCCTGCCTACGATGTCTGTCTCAATTTCCGGCGTGTTTTCTCGCGATGTCCGCCGCGGTTCGCGCGTATTCTCTTGCGATGTCTGCTGCGGTTCGCGCCTATCCTCCTGCGGTGTCCGCCGCGGTTCGCGCGTATTCTCCTGCGATGTCTGCCGCGGTTCAGGCTCAGCCGCGCTTTCGCGCTTCGCGGATGCCGTCCCGCATCCACTGCTTCGCCTGTTTTATCGTTACCTCACTGCACAATGTCCCCTTATGAGCATATAGGAACCGCAGTGCCAGCGGTCCTGCCAGCCTTCCGTACAGATAATGATACAGTACACCACGGTCATGGAAAAATTTCTCATTGTAGCCATGGAACCAGGTGGAGTCTCCCGCTTCCTCTCTGCCGATGGTCACGGGCGCGGTATAGACCTTATAGCCTTTCCGGAGGAACTCCGCCAGGAACAGGCTGTCCTCGCCGTTACTGTATTTCGCTCCGCCGCCGAACAGCAGGGAGAAGGTGCTCCCGGATGCCAGCAGGCTGTCCCTGCGAACTGCAAAGCTCACCGCTCCGTACCGGCCGCAGTTATACCAGTGCACTCGTTTCCGCTCCGTGATGTGGTAGGTACGCCGGGATTCCTCAACTTCGATATTGAAAATGATCATGTCTGCCTGCGGATTTTTCTCAAATTCTGCAAGGATCGCCGTTTCATAGCCGTCCTCATACACAATATCTGCATCCGAAAAAAGGCAGATATCTCCTTCTGCCCGCAAAATAGCCTCATTCCGGCTTCTGCCGATGCCCCGATCCGGGAAGCTATAGAAACGGATGGTTCGTGCCTCTCCGTTTTCCTGGGATATCTGCATTTCCTCCTGCCCGAGTCTGTCGCATTGGTTGATGATCACCGCATCGGACTGCAGGTTCATATGTTGTACGGTTTCACGAAGAGAAGCGTTCATTACCGATGCCAGTACTTCTACCTTCATGCCTGCTCTCCTTCTGCCTGGGTAGTCTTTGTATGTTCCATTTCTGTATTTCTCGTATTCATATCGTTATCTGCTGTATCGGAACCAATCATAGGAAGAAAATAATAGCTTCGGATCAGGGTCTCATCCGCATTCCATAAAAAGGCTCCTTCCACCTTACAGTCCTGTGCGGTCAGATACTCCAGCACAGCCTCCAGACGTTTACCCACCGTCGCTCCGGCCGGCACTGCCAGCAGGACCACATCCGCCTCCCGCAGAGTCTCTGCGCTCTCAGGGCATAACAGCGGACTGGGAACTGCGATCCATTCTCTGTCGATGGGCTGCACTCTGCCGCTGGTCTGCTCTCTACCGGCGGGCTGCAGCTCGCGCAGTCTGTCCACGGCCTCCTGTGGATCTGCCTCCGGCAGGGCACCGCAGACGGCGATCTTATGGGCATCCACTTTCTCCAGTAGATATTTCACATTTTCCGCAAATCCTGTACTTTCCACTGTACCCAGACTGTGTAATCCATACCGTCTGCGGAGAGTGGCCGGGAGCCAGATGCTGTCCCGGGACAGCTCCCATAACAGGAAGATCACCACTACGAAAAACAAGGACAGCACCGCCGCCAGGATCACGGCCCGTACCGGACGCACATCCGGCACCACTGCCTCTGCGAGGTCTCCATGATCCAGCACTTTGATCCGCGTGATCTCCGGCATACTCTCTGCGAACTCCCCGCACATAGTCTCTTCCGTGGCATGGGCCAGCGCAATGCTCTCCCCGGGATCCTGTGTCGTAGCCTTCGTCATCGGAATACTGAAATCGGAAGGCAGGGCAGCCGACAAAGCTTCGATCCAGCGGTCTCTGCCCTGTTCCAGCAATGCCGCAGCACCGGTCTCTCCGCGCTCTGCCGCTTCCTGCAGATGAGTCTCCACACCATCCAGAAATTCTCCCGTGTGGAGCAGGCTGTTCCAGGTGGCTTCGTTGATATAGTAAGCACCGGCCGCATTGGGGTTCTCGACATATTCTACCTTATAAGTGGAAGAAGCCGCATACCCGGGATCGGGCTGCAGCAACACATTTTTGACATAATAACCGCCGCCGAACAGTACTGTACCCAGTATCGTCAGCGCCAGTATTTTCCATAGATTACGGCCCAGCCGCAAGAGCAGCAGCCGCAGATCGAAGGGTTCCTTACCATAGCTTGCTTCCATGAGGCTTCCTCCCATATTGTCATATTGTCATATTGTCATATTCCCATACGTTCAGATCAGTTATCGTCTTTTTCCGCACGGCCGTCGTACTCTGCCTTGAAGGCCGTCACCTGTTCGCTCTCGACACCCTCGGTGCTGTCCGGCCAGAACAGTACCTTCAGTGTCAGAAGCATCAGCTTCAGATCGAGCCATACAGAATAATTTTCGATATATGTTAAATCCAGCTTTAACTTATCATACGGAGAGGTGTTGTATTTTCCGTATACCTGGGCGAATCCAGCCAGTCCCGCCTTCACCTTCATACGGAAGGCGAACTCCGGCATGACTTCGGTATACTGGGCAATGATCTCCGGGCGTTCCGGTCTGGGACCGATGAAAGACATATCTCCCCGCAGGATGTTGATCAGCTGGGGCAGCTCGTCCAGACGGCATTTGCGGATCAATTTTCCGATCGGAGTGATGCGGTCGTCATTTTTCTGTGCCAGGCGGGCTACGCCGTCCTTCTCCGCATCGGTGCGCATGCTGCGGAACTTCATGATATAGAACTCTCTTTGGCCGATGGTACAGCGCACCTGCTTGTACAATACCGGGCCGCCGTCATACAGCTTGATCGCCAGTGCCGTCAGGAGCATCAGCGGAGAGGTGATCACCAGCAGGAGCAGGGAGCAGACCACGTCGATGGAGCGCTTGATGAACCGCTGCTCCATGCTGAGGGAATACTCTCTGGTCAGCAGGATCGGCGTATCAAATACATGTAATTCCTCGGATCCCACTAAAATAACATCTGATATTTTAGGCATTACATACACACGGATGGACTGCGAATAGCAGAATTTCAATATAGTGTTGCGGTCCTTCTCATTAATATCCCAGATCACGACGGCGTTGATCTCACCGTTCTGATACTCACTCAGGATCTCTTTGCAGAGTTCTGCCGCGCCTTTTTTGATATGCTCATATTTCGTGATCTTGTATTTATCCTTACGGCTTTCAAACTTTTTACAGATATCCGCGATGGGACGATCCCCATGGATCAGCAGGAGCTCTCTGGGTGGGAACGCCGTACGATAGATTTTATTCGCAATATTGGCATAGATGATCACTGCCACGATCTGCAGCACTACCATGAGCAGGAACATATCCGGCGGGAACACACTACGCGCCATCATACACAGCTCGGCATAGATCAGTACATCCGCCATCAGTGTTGCAAACACCTGGGAAAATATGATCTCCGTATTTTTCATATAACCCAGACGCATTCCGCCGTAGGTCACGGAGAAAAAGATCAGGATCACGCTGTAGATGCCGTTCTCCAGCAGGAAGCCGCGGTACCAGATCTTCTGCAGCGGGTCTACCAGCTGGAACTGGAAGTGGAACTGCCACATGTAGGCAAACAGAGCAATTTCCAGGAACAGGCAGATCGCCGACAGTCCTATATTGATCAAGCGCTTGAAGGATTCCCTCCTGCGCAATCTGTTCACATAATAATTACTGTTTGTATTCAACACAAACTCCTCCTATATTCTGCGCTTCACCGCACGTACTGCCCAGAAGCAGAAATGCCAGGCGCTGCTCGGCACAGACATTCCCTCTGCCTTACGATACAGATTCCAGATCCTGCGCAGAGCTTCTATCTTGTTGGAAGACAGGGATTTCCCCGCTCTCCGATATTTTACCAAATTTTCATCCAAACCACAAGCTACAGTACCCCCGCGCAGTATTCTCCACCATAACGCGGTATCCTCACTCTTGATCTGCGGCATCTGCAGCTCTTCTTTTGACAGCTGTTCCATGTCGAACATTACTGTGCTGGTGAAGATCGTGGTATTTTTCAAGGCTTCCTTATAATTTATGGTCGTCGGTACATGGACTATTTTCCCCGTTCCTATGCCGTTCTCGTCGGCGAATTCATATCCTGTGAACACAAAAGCAGCCTTCTGCTCCTTCATAAAAGCAAGCTCCCGCTCCAGCTTCTCCGGTACCCACAGATCGTCCGCATCCAGATAAGCCAGGTAACGTCCCTTTGCCTCATTCACTCCCAGGTTCCGCGCCCTGGCGGCTCCCAGATTCGTGGGATGGGTCAGCAGCCGGATCCGCCGGTCTCCGGTCCGCCGGATATATTCTTCGATGATCTGTCTGCTGCGGTCCGGTCCGCAGTCCTCTATTAACAGCAGCTCCCAGTTCGTATAGGTCTGGGCCCGCACACAGTCAAGTGTCTCTTCGATATAGTTTTCCGCCCGGTATACCGGTACCACTATACTGATCAAATCCTGTTCCATATTGCAATCCTTCTGTTATCTGAATTCTAGGCCGGTTTTATCCGGCTTCTATCCGATTTCTGTCCGATTTCTATCAGGTAATATCCTGCTGTGGTCTTCAGCTCTGTGTCTGTCCCCAGGGTCTCCTGCAATTTTTCCACGGTATCCTCCGGCAGATCCCCCGGCAGTAAAATGTAGTCTACTCCTGCGGCCGCCGCACTGTCAAGGCAGGTTCTGAAATCAATGGTCCGCTCCCCGGTATTTTCCTCCGTGCGGACATACTCCGGCTCACCGGTCTCCTCCAGATGGTTCATCCACAGATACAGGTCCTCCTGCCATGTCTCGTAGGTGTCGTACGAATAGCTTCCCAGCGCGGCATCCCAGATGCTTCTCCCATACACGGGATGGATATCGGCACTGTATGCCCTGGCCGCCGCCAGGATCTCCTTCGGAGCCCATAGGCTATATTCCGTCTCTCCGCTCTCTTCCAGGTGATATTCCGACAGCTGCCCAAGCACCTCCTGGGGCTGTTCCACCTGTGTCAGCTGTGAACCGGTCCGGTCCGATACCGGATTCCCGCTCAGGAGCACAATTCCCGCCAGGAGCAATGTAGCTGCCACATTCCGGATACTTTTTTCTCTCCACAGGGTATACAGGAACTCTGTACATGCCCAGGCGATCAGTGCTGTCTGGGGCACTGCTGCCCAGATCCATACATAGGAATAAAACGCAGTCTGGTATTTCATCAGGATCACCGCTGTCACCGGGCAGATGCAGGCCAGCGTGATCAGCACCGCATATAAATAGAACAGTGGCTGCTTCCCACCGTTCCTTGCTGCTTTGTTTTTCCACAGGCAATACCCCAGATAGAGGATAGCTGCCAACAGCAATGCTGCATATTTTCCATGCTGCGTATAATCGAGCCAGCCGTTCGTGGCGGACTTCAGAAGTGTCATCATTCTGCGTCCTCCTCTCCCGGTGCTGTCTTCACAGCCTGTGTTTTCTTATGATCGCTGCGGCTGCACATTGTCCACAGCCACCGTAATGCCACCCATGCCACCGTCACGAGCAGGCACACTCCCGCGCCGTACAGTGTCCAGACCATACAGGCTTCCGCCAGGATACAGAGCACCGCACCGAGATATTTTCTCTCGAGCAGGCATGCCAACAGATACGGAAGCAGCACCGCCGCCCGGATCGTCACTCCCCGGAAACCTCCGTAGAAAATATCAAATCCGTCCACTCCGGGCATGTAAGTCCCCGCACAGAACAGTATTCCCACTATGATCAGGAAGATATTGCATTTTTCTCTATTATGATCAAAAAGCACGGCACCCAGCCTGCCGTAAGCCAGGTATCCCATACATAAAGTCAGGCAGGGGATCAGCCGGTATACTACCGTTTCAGGGGCCATACCGCTCCAGCGGCTGATGGTTCCGTACAGAGTAGGCAGGCACAGCAGCTTCAGACGGAAAGACATGCCCTGTGTATACGGTTCCCCCGTGATGGGATCCACCGTATAGATGCTGTTCTCCTTCAGGAAGGTATTGACGGTCTCCAGCGTCATATCGCCGTCCGTCCACACACGTTCTCCCGTAAGGATCCATAGCACCTGCAGCAGAATGAAAAATACAAGTACTACTGTCAAAATCTGTTGTCTTCCGCTCGTTTTGCTGTTCTCCGGTGCCGGTTTTCCGATGATGCTGTTTTTATGTGCGATCAGACCGGACAAGATCAATACAAGCACCGCTGCGGCGATCTCCGCCAGCAGCAGCTCCGTTACAGCCAAAAAAGACCACCCCAGCAGGCAGCCCGCCAAATGGGCGACTTCCGTCAGCCCGATGATGATCAGACAGCCTCTGATCAGTAAATCCGATATCCGAAAAGTCATTTTTTCTCCCGGTGCCCGCTCCGTGGATCCGGGCAGGCTCTCTATTGCTCTGAATCGTTATCATCTTACCATATTTATCGGGACTTGACAAATATTACGTGGCACGCATGAAAAAGCATAAAAAAGCCGCATACCGTAAATCTCTTCCGGCATGCGGCCCTGTCAGTGTGTAAGAAAGAATACTGCATCGAAACGTTAACTTTCCTAATTTAAAAAGAATAAATTCAATATGTTACATAGCCTTATAATCCAATCGGATGTTGTCTGCGATACGTGCGATATACTCGCTGTTCGTCGGTCTGTTCCTTCCGCTAGCTGCTGAATATCCAAATATTTTCTCAAATGTCTCCACATTTCCCCGAGTCCAGGATACCTCAATGGCATTCCGGATGGCGCGTTCCACTTTCTGGTCTGTGGTCTTGAAATGTTTTGCGATCGTAGGGTACAGAAGTTTGGTAACGCTGCTTACCACTTCCATATCTTTTCCTGACAAAATAATTGCATCACGTAAGTAGTGATAACCCTTCAGATGCGCCGGCACCCCTATCTCCAGCATGATTTTGGTTACATATCTCTCCAGTTCAGAATCTTTTACTGCTACAATATCCAAAACAAGTCCCCCTTTATACTTGTCGAGTATTGCTCTCCTACCGTGACTGACAGAGAAATAGTATCATAGCTGTCGTTTTTTGAAAAGACTTTTTTCCGTTAAAATATAGTTAAGAGAGCAAAAATGTTACATTTACCCCCTGTTTTGTAACAGCAAATGCCTAGATTTCTTCCTTTACCAAATAGATCGGTCTGCGTTTTACTTCCATATAGGCTTTCGCCAGATACTGTCCGAGAATACCGGTACAGAAGAACTGGATGCCGCTGGTCATCAGGATAATACACACCAGGGAAGGCCAGCCGGAGACCGGATCACCGAAGATCAGCTTCCTCACAATGATAAATACGATCATCAGAAAAGCGATCACACAGAACAGGATCCCGACAAAAGAGGCGATCAGCAGCGGTGCTGTGGAAAAAGCAGTGATCCCGTCTATGGAATATACCAGCAGTTTCCAGAAATTCCACTTGGTCTCTCCCTTGGCACGTTCCACGTTTTCATATTCCAGCCATTTGGTACGGAAACCGACCCAGCCGAAGATTCCCTTGGTAAAACGGTTATACTCCCGCATGGAAAGGATCGCATCCACCATCTGTCTGGTCATCAGGCGGTAATCTCTGGCACCGTCCATCATCTCGGTCTGGGATATCTTCTTCATCAGATGATAAAATCTTCTGGCGAAAAAGCTGCGGATCGGCGGCTCCCCTTTTCTCGTAACGCGGCGGGTAGCCACGGAATCATATCCCTGCCAGATATGTTCGAACATTTCCGGCAACAGGGAAGGCGGATCCTGCAGATCCACATCCATCATGACCACATAGTCTCCCCGAGACTTTTCCAGTCCGGCGAACATGGCGGCTTCTTTTCCGAAATTCCTGGAGAAGGAAATAATATGCACGCGCGGATCCTGCTCGATCAGCTTTTTCACTTCCCGCACAGTACCGTCTTTGGAACCGTCATCAATATACAACAGCTCCAGTTCTATTTCTTTTTCCTTGAAAAAAGGATCATTCTTCGTCAGTTCCCGGTAAAACAGGGCTACACTTTCCTCTTCATTATAACAGGGCACTATCACGCTCAACAGGCTCATTACTGGTCTCCTTAGGCTTTGGTTATAAGATTCCGCATGACACTATTATACGTTTCTTTCAACATCATTTCAAGCCATTCTTCCCACATCATTTCAAGCCAGGCACTGTACTTTTTTCTTCTTTTGGATTATACTGAATTTATATATGCCTGTCCTTCCAAACGGGGCGTGGCAGAAACGAGGTTATTTATGACTTTTTTTGAAGAATTTTTCAGTAATCATATTTTTCTGACTGCAGCCTGCGGCTGGTTCGTGGCACAGATCCTGAAGACTCTGATCCATCTGATCATTTCCAAAAAATTCGTAGCGGAGCGTCTGGTGGGCAGCGGGGGAATGCCCAGTTCGCATTCCGCTACCGTGTGTGCACTGGTCACTGCGACATGCTACGAATACGGCGCCGGCAGTTTCGAGTTCGCCATCTCTCTGATCCTGGCGATCATCGTGATGTACGATGCCATGGGAGTCCGCCGCGAGACCGGTATTCAGGCGCAGGTGCTGAATGATATGATGAAGATCTTCGAGGATATGGGCCGCAGCGAGATTTCCCCTCATGACAAGCTGAAGGAATTCGTGGGACATACTCCTCTGCAGGTACTCATGGGTGCGCTGTTAGGTATTTTCTGCGGCGTGATCATTTATACTTTTGTGATCTGATCAGGGATAAGGTTTGATGGATTATTTTGATCGGTAACGCTTTTGATAAATACCGTATTATGGTCGAGGTGACTTTTACATGATTTCTCATAATAATAAAAAACGGACCTGGCACAGAGCCGCCGCGCTTCTGCTGTCCGCTTCTCTGTTGCTGACCGCCTGCGGCGCACAGAACAATAATGATAATATTTTCAGTCCGATCCTGCCGGACAACAGTCCTGCTTCTTCGACGGATCCCGATGACAAGCTTCCGGATCCTGTGACGATCGTGGTGGAAGATGATTCGGTGGCACCCGCTGAGGGAATGGTGCGCAGTCGTCTCACCAATGAATGGGTGGATGCCGATGTCGCTGCCACGCGCCCTATCGCTGTCATGATCCCCAATGAGGCTGCCGCGATCCCTCAATATAGTCTGTCCGAGGCTTCCATTCTCTATGAAGCAAATGTTGAGAACCGCATGACGCGTATGATGGCAGTCTATGAAGGCTGGGAGGATCTGGACAAGATCGGCAACATCCGGAGTCTGCGTGATTATTATGCCTACTGGGCATTTGAATGGGATGCGTTCCTGGTGCATTTCGGAGGGCCTTTTTTCATCAATGAATTGCTGGCACAGCCGGACACGCAGGATATCGACGGTACCTCCGGCACGGATGAAGGAGCCTTTTTCCGCACCACAGATCGCAACAAGCCTCACAATGCTTATGCTTCCGGGGCCGGTCTTCTGCGGGTGATCGACCAAAAAGGCTACAGTCTGGAATATCGTGGACTGTCCGACGAAGAGCATTTCCGTTTTGCCACGAAGGCTGAACCCAATACGCTGGGGCAGTACGGTTCCAAGGCCAAGGATGCCACTTATATCGATATGTCAGGGTGTTACCCTCTGACCAGATGTTATTTTGAATTCAATGAGGATGACGGTCTCTATTATCGTTCCCAGCATCTGTCCGGCAGTACGGACGGACCGCATATCGATGCATTGACCGGCAAGCAGCTGACTTTCAAGAATATTCTGGTGCAGAATACCTTTTATGAAGAGTTGGGCGAGGGATACCTGGCATTCCAATGCCACGACACCACGAGAGACGGCTGGTTCTTTACGAATGGCCGGGGGATTCACGTGAATTGGGAGAAGACCTCCGATTACGGTGCCACGAGGTACTACGACGACAATGGTGATGAGATCGTCCTCAATGCCGGCAAGACTATGATCTGCATCGTGGAGGACGGCGATTCCTTCACGTTCCATTAGAGATGGAAATTGAGAGTTTACGCGAGCAATGAGCCGCGCATAGGCAAAATAAGAACCGTGATTGGGAGCTTG
>ERZ1034984.1401-NODE-1401-length-22848-cov-5.193875_pt1 | contig 22848 bp, 14 predicted proteins | sample MGYA00520589_ERZ1034984 | MGnify/ENA primary metagenome ERZ1034984 (study PRJEB33766, sample SAMN09781790) | gut metagenome | biome: gut microbiome | host: Homo sapiens | place: Madagascar | study: EMG produced TPA metagenomics assembly of the PRJNA485056 data... | reverse complement strand
GCGGGTCTCCTCATCATTTAACGGAATCGGCACAACAATCTCGACACCGTCTTTTCCCACGACAGCAGGCACACTGAGCATCACGTCGTCGATCCCATAAGCCCCGCACATGAGATTGGAGACCGGAAGGACGGATTTTTCATCCCGGACCACCGCCTGACAGATCCGGCGGACCGCCATCGCCACACCGTAATAAGTGGCATTTTTCCGCTCAATGATCTCGTAAGCACTGTTCTTCACATTATTGAAGATGCGCTCCATGGCCTCCTCATGATGAAAATGTCCGCGCAGTTCGCAGAAGGCATTGATCGGCATACCGCCCACCGTTGCGCAGCTCCACGCTGCCAGCTCGCTGTCTCCGTGTTCTCCCACGATGAACGAATGCACGCTTCGGGCATCCACACCGAGATGCTGTGCCAGCTCGTATTTGAGACGGCCGGTGTCCAGTACGGTTCCGGAACCAATCACACGGTTGGCCGGATAGCCTGACTCTTTCCAGGCCACATAGGTCAGGATATCGACCGGATTGGACACGATCAGCAGGATCCCTCCAAACTCTCTCCTCTTGATCTCCCCGATGATCGATTTCATGATCGCCGCATTTTTCTTGATCAGGTCAATACGGGTCTCCCCCGGTTTCTGTGCCGCTCCGGCGGTGATCACGATCATGGCAGCTCCTGCCACATCGTCATAATCTCCCGCATAGATATTCATATTTTCCACAAAAGGTACGCCGTGTGCGATGTCCATCGCCTCACCCTCGGCACGCGCCCGGTTCGCATCGATCAGCACCATCTCCGAAAACAGGCCGCTCTGCATCAGCGCAAATGCGGATGATGAACCCACAAAACCACAACCGACGATCACTACTTTTCTACTGTTAATCTCCATGTTTCCCTCCATTCTGAAGCGCACATGACACTCCGTGCTGTTAGCATATCCAATTCTTCTAATTTAACTCATCCAGCGTTCCAAACCGATAGCCCTTGAGGCGCATCTGATGGATGATCGATCCCAGCGCCCGGTCATCCGAATCTGAAACCGCATGGAACAAAGTGATGGCTCCCGGATGATAGTACGTCATAAACTGGTCAATGATGGCCTGTCTGCCCGGCTGATTCTCAGTATCGTAATCATAAAAAGCCATACTCCATAATATGGTAGTATACCCCAGATCCTTGGTCACTTTCAAGGATCTGGCGCTGAAGTTGCCCATCGGCGGGCGGATATAGCGATCCATCTCATAACCGGTCAGCTTCTTCATCAACCGTTCACAGCCCAGGATTTCCTGCCGTATCCGCTTCGGGGCCAATCCGGCCATCGCCGGATGGTTCATCGTATGGTTACCCACCAGATGTCCCTCTTTTTTCATGCGGCTCACCAGCTTCGGACTGCTCTCCAGATATCCCTTCGTCACAAAAAAGATCGCCTTGACGTTCTTACGCTTCAGCGTATCCAGAATTGACGCGGTGTGCCCGTTCTCATAGCCGCAGTCAAAGCTCAGATAGATCCGTTTTTTCTTCGGCTTTGATGAGACATAATAATAGGCGTTCTTGCCCTTGAGTACCTTCGCATAGGCCGTGCCGGGTGTCTTGTGGGCCGTATTGCGGCCAAGCCCCCAGTTGCACGGGGTCACCGGATATTTGTCATAGCGTCCCGCCTGCGCAGGCTGTACCTGCGCCACCATCAGGATCCCGGCCAGCAGTCCCGCCGCCAGTTTCTTCCAACACTTTCTCCTCACAGAGTTCCCTTTCATTGTTCTTTCCCTCATAATCACTTTCTCCTTTCGCACATCACATGATATCACTGTGCATCCTCGAACCGTTTGGATATCAGAAAATCCAGACGCATGGAGGTGATATGATCCATGCAGACCGGTGCTGTCGACCGGTAGGCAAAACTCCCCGACTCAAACACCGCGTACAACTGGTTCCCGGACGGATATACCTGCTCCAGCATCTGTGGCATCACAACCCGGCTGACCAGCTCATCTGTCCGGATCACACGATCCTTACGCTTGCAGTTGTAGACCTCGATCGCAGACTCAGACACCCCATACGAGGTCGTCAGGATCAGTTTATCCCGGTAAAATGCCATCCCCTGCACCTTTCCCGGAATGTACGCGATCTCCGCCGGCTCAGACTGTACGGTCAGTGCATCCCCATTGATCCGGAATCCCGCGGCACGGCTCCTCTGCTTTTTGCTGGACGTAAAATAACCGGTGTAGATATGGTTGCTGTAATACGTCAGGAATGAGGTGGCCGGAAACATCGTAGGACTCTTTTTGTTGTAGGCCAGTGGCTGATATGCAGTATGATAATTGTAATCGTCGATGGAGACCTGCTTAATGCTTGCCACACCCGCCACAGTCTCGATCGTGCCGTCCGCCCCTACAGCTTTGGTCTTTGTTGCCACCCAGAGCACCTCATGGTAGGAATCGTACGCCAGTCCCCCGGCGTGAGTCTTTTCATTGAGCACCAATGTCTTGAGCAGCCGGCCGTCCGTGCGGTCGATCTGATAGATGACACTGTAGTGCTTGTGCGCGTGGCAGTACGCACTGATAAAGATATAATCGTCACTGACCGTGATGCCCTGCGGTGTCATGGATGTACAGACGGCCGGTTTCTTGGTCTCTCCATCCATGGTCTCCGTATAACGGCTTCCCGGCACATCCACCAGATTGAACGAATTTTCCTCCTTCTTGCCGTACAGACTGGCATGGTAATAATCGCTGTTGGCAGACATCTTCCAGAGCTGCTGCCAGTCTTTTTTATTGACGGCCGCATAGCGGTTCGTCCCCGTCCGTTTCGTGTGTGGTTCAAAATGCCGGCAATACCCGTAAGAGACACCAAACAGCACCATCAGGATCGCCAGGTACACGATACAGCACCGGATCTCCAGATCGCGGTACCGGTGATTATCCGTCACCAGAATGGCCTGCACACACTGCAATACAAAGCAGGAAGACATAATGATATTGGTCACCAGATCACTGTAGTTGAACAGATGCAGGATCAAGCCGGCTACCACCAGAAATAGCCCCATCTTCCAGAGCGCAGAACCGTCGAAGATCTTCTCCATGCTCTTTTTCATGGTCAGGATATGAAAGGAATTCCGGAAACTGATAATGCCGTACAGCACACAGAGGGCGCGCAGTGCAACCCTCAGGTATGCGATGACTACAACGGTCTCTTCTTCGGAAAAATTAAAGGCCATGACATTGCGCAGGCCTTCGTACATACGCCCGCCCTGCCAGGCCACCACACAGACGGCGCCAAAGCAGGTGAGCAGGGATATAAAATTCAATACAAAGTAACGAAGCCGGATGGTGACGTTAATCTCCTTTTCCCACTTCTTTACGGCTTTTCTGGCAGCTTTCAAGGCGTCAGCCTCCCTTCCACAGTCAACTAGTCCTCACTCTTCGTCACCCGGGATATGATCCTGGTCGCCTGTCTCCGGATGGCCGACTTTCTCTCTACATCCTTTGGAGCTTGTGCGTATATCTCATCCACTTCCCGTGCGAATGCCTCTGTGGAGTAGTTCTCCTGTGTACTCTCAACCGCCTTTTCCCCGATATGCTGCCGGGCCGCACGGTCTTCCAGCAAATAGTCCAACACCGTCTCAAACTCTTCCGGAGAGGCATAGGTAAAGCCATTCTCTCCGTTTTCTACAACCTCATCCAGGCACGGATCATCCTTACAAAGGATCGGCAGTCCGCTGGCCATCGCCTCAATGTACGTCAGGCCCTGCGTCTCACTCTGCGAGGCGCTGACAAAGACATCGCCCAGATGGTAATAGTAGTTGACCTCCTCCGGCGATACCATACCGGCAAAGATGACCTGATCCTGGATCTGCATCTGCTGTACCGCCTCTTCGAGTTCCTGGCGGTACGGGCCATCCCCCACCAGAAGCAGTTTGAGGCTTTTCTGGTGACGCGCCCGGATCAGTTGAAACAATTCCTGTATGTTTTTCTCCTGAGCCAGTCTGCCCAGATAGACCAGCACCATATCTTCCGGCTCAATACCGAGTCTGTGGCGCAGTTCCTTCTCTTTTTCCTGATCCTGTGGCGTTTGGAAACGGCTCATCTCGATACCGGACGGAATCACGGCTACCGGCGTATCCACACCGTATTCCTCGAGGAGATCGTGAACCTTCTCAGTCGGCACGATCGCATACTCGGTCTTGTTCAGGATCCATTTGGAAAAATGTGCTGCCATATACCGCCCGAGTCTTGCGCTGGGCGAATAGTAATGGGTATAGTCCTCATACACTGTGTGATATGTGTGTATCAGCGGTGCATTGCATTTCTTGGCAATGTGTCTGGCCGCCAGAAATGTGGAAAACTCACACTGGCTGTGCACCACATCCGGCTTCCACTCGATCAGTTCCCGGATAAACGGGCTCGGCGGAGCTGTGCGCACCCTGGCATTGGGATAGATCTTCCCGACACCGACGGACGCGATGTATGTGACATTACCCTCTTTATAACTGTGATGTGTGCTGGACAGGGTCAGGATGCGGACCTCATGGCCGCGGTCCTGCAGCCCCTGTGCAAGATTTAACACAGAAGTCACCACACCATTGACAACAGGTTTATACCAATCTGTTGTGATCAATACTTTCATGTATTCTGCTCCTATGTCCTATCTGTTCTCGCGGCGCTCAGCCACATCCCGGAACGCATCTTCGATCTTCATGGATCCATCGGCCAGTCCCGGATAATCGACACGGCCGGCCAGGACAGACAGGCAGAGCATACCCAGCTCATTTCTGACCTGCTCGGGATCATATTTTCTGGCTTTCTTGGCGTACACGCTGGCCAGGCCATGCGCGTAAAACATCAGCGTCCTTGCCATGAATCTGGCATCTTCCTCATCAACCCCAAACTCCTGCTCGATAGCCGGCAGGATCTTGCTGTGGGACATTTCTTCCCCGATGAACAGGAACTGCCGGTGAAGTGTCTCACTTCCCTGCTCCTGGGACATGAAAAGCCATTCATAGATCTTGGGCTCTCCGGCTGCAAATGCCACATAATGGTTTGCAATCCCCAGAAACGGACTGTCTTCCGCAAGCCCCTTATCTATCTCTGCTGTCAGAAGTTCGTTGGCTTTCTGAAGCAGATGCTCCTTGAAATCGCCCATGTTCTCAAACGAGACGAACAGAGGAGCCGTGGTCGTCCCCAGAAAGCTGCCCATGGTGCGGGCCGTCATGTTCTCCATTCCGAACTCACGCACATAATCCAGTCCTTTCGCGATCATTTCTTCTTTGGTATAAATCGATTTTCTTGGCATATTGTCGTCTCCTATTCATGAACTAGTAATATCTCACGGTCATGGCTATTACCTGCCCGCTCTTTGCTGCCTCTTCCTTGACTGCATTGCCACAGATGTCCATCGTATACATCACGATCCCCTCTGCCTTGGTCGAATGTTCCTGATAAAGTTTCATCAATGTGTCCGCGTCCACCGGCTGCCACTGGCCATCCTTGTCTTTCTGATAACCAAAGATCAGATTGGCATCCAGGACATTTTCCCGGTCGAAAAAGTCCAGATCCGTGTAGTCGTCGATCACAACCTCCGTAGTCCCGTCACCCTTCTTGTCGATCTGCCGGTCCACGATCGCATAGCCCTTTTTGAGGCCATAGGCTCCCACCGCCACGCGCATCTCGCTTCCCAGAGTGATCCCCTGATAGAAGGTCGGGAACTGGGAATACGTCTTTCCGTTTCTGGTGACATCCAGCTCGTTCCAGGCATTGGCCTGGATCTCATCACCCGTCTCAAGGGTGATCATCTTTCCGTCCAGAAGGACAGCTGTGGGATCCGTCCCCAGCGCAGAGGTGTCCTCCGCCTGTTCCGGATCCAATGTGTTCTCTACTTTAGGTGCGGTAAACTGCCGCTCGATCGGCGTCCCGGTCCGCTGTGCTTCTGATGTATCTTGTTTCTTACCACAGGCTCCGAATAACAGCATGGAACATACCATACAGCCCGTCATAAGAAGGAGTTTCTTATATTTTGGCACGACATCACATCCTTTTTACATACTGAGTTAATTATAACATTTATTTATCCATAAGAAAAGAACCTGTCTCCTCTCTCTGTGTAAATTTTAAGAAAAAAGCATCCCCCTCGGACGAAGGGAATGCCTCGCTCGGGATCATAAAATCCCGTTTCTTTATTTAATTACCGGCATGTGATTCTTATCAGTCGACATAAAATTCTTCGCCGGTGTCCAGACAAAGCGCCGCCAGTCTGCCATCCTCGAAGCAGGCACCACAATCGATGGCAATGTAACCATTGCCACGGTAGATATAGCCCGGCCGCGGATTCTCCTCGATCAACTGGGTCGGCGTGTGTCCCACAATAATGCTCCGATCCTTAAAGCACCGTTTACTGAAATCCGGGCGGTCCCACACCAGTTCGTGCAGGGTATACTCGGACAATGGCTTCTTCGGATCGAAATTGCCCAGTCCCGCATGTACCATCAGGTATCGTTTGCCACGGACCGTGATCTCCTCATATCCCAGAAAATCCTCAATGTATTCGATGATCTCTTCGCGCTCCTCGCGGCTCAGTTCCTCAAATTCAGCCACCGTGGACGAGCTGCCGTTGGCGTGCCACAGCATCAGTCCCTGCATCATGGCATCATCCAGCGCATCGAACTGCTCATCTGTGACATCCTCCTTCATCAGATACATACAGGGCAGTCCCATCGCCTCATGATTTCCCATGATCGGAATGATGTTGGAATGACGGATCATCAGACGGATCACCTGGATCGGATATGGTCCGCGGTCCAGCACATCCCCCAGCACATACATCGTGTCCACCTCTGAAAAATGGATCTTCCGGAGCATCTTGATCAGTTTAAGATACTCTCCGTGAATATCCGAAATAACATACGTTGACATGTTAGTCCCCCTTATTTGCTTTCCTCTCCTTCTACTATCTTACCGCATTTTTTGCAAAAAGAAAACGGTCACAGACAAATCTGTGACCGTTTTGTATCACTTTTCTCAAAAAGCTTCGTTTATTTGAGATTGCCGACAATCTCCTCGTTGAATTCTCCCTTGCGGGCGGTAACCAGCTCGCTCTTCATATCCTTGATCTTGGTGTATCCGCTGACATGGCTCCACCAGCCGTACTCCAGGTCGGTCGTCCCGCGGATTGAATTGGAAGTCAGATCCACATATCCTGTGCCATCGGCATACTTGATGACATTGGTAAACTCTACCGGGAAGTATACGGTGTGTGGCTTAAAGGACTTGTTTTTGCTGCGCACAACTGCGGAATACACGATATACACGTAGTTGTGTGTGTAATAGGAATCGGACTTCTCGGTCAGAAAATAATATCCCACATACTTGGCACTGCGGATCGTGAAGTCGCTCTTGTTATTGGCACCGTACGCAGTGATCACATCCACGGTCTGATCCTTCATGTCGGCGAGCACCTCATCGGTGATATCCTCCGTAGATGCGGCATAGGCATCGACGTTATCCACTTCGTATTCCTTGGAATCCTGCGTCAGGGCTACGCCATACTCCTCCAACAGAGTATCCTCATCGTAGTTCACCGTCACAGTGATCTTGTCGCCCCTGGCCAGGCCGGAACTTGAATCGGCCTCATAATAGATGTCATCTGCTGCCGGCTCGGATCCGGTATTCTCAAATTCCGCAGAACAGTCCGGTGATGTTCCTGAGAAGGTCACCTTCAGATCCTTGAACGGATCCCACTGCTTGACAGCCTTGAGTCCCTCTGCCTTCTCGGTCACAGACTCTCCCTTGAACTTGATCTTGAACTTCCTGGCAATGTCATTGTCATAGCTGAAGACCACCTTTACTTTGTCACCATTGGACAGGCTGGAGTCCTTGTCAATGTCATAGCTGACAGAATATGCCAGAGAACTTGGCCCTACGGCATCAGTGATGCTGTCTGCGAGATCATTGAGCGTATGGTTCTGTGTTCTGGCAATGCCCTTGAACTTGCCCTTCTTGGCGATCACCTGTGTCATCTTGTCATAGTCTAAGGACACCTCTGCGGTTCCGTATCCATCATATCCGTTAAAGGTCACTGTGGTGTAATCTTCCAGTTTGATCGTAGTCTTGTGAGTCACCGCCAGCACAATGATCAGTACCAATACGACAACAGCGGCTCCCGCACCTGCGATGATCTTTGGAAGCATGCCGTCCGGAATCCGGGATGGCTTCGCCTGTCCATACACGGTTCCTCCGCCCTGCCCCGCCTGAGGTGCAGGCTGTACGCCCGGCTGGGCTGTGGTCTGCTGTGCCTGTGCACTCTGGGCTGCCTGTGTCTGTGCCGTCTGTGGCTGTGCACCCTGGGCATTCTGTGCCTGTGCGGTCTGCTCCGGCTGTGCACTCTGGGCTGCCTGCTGCGGCTGTGTATTCTGTGCATTGGCATCCGGCGTGATCGTCAGCGGAGATCCACATCCGGAACAGAACTTGGCTCCCTCCACGTTCGCCTGATTACATTTTGGACAAATCATTCCATTTCCTCCTTAAGAATTCTTAATCATTTGTTTCCCTAGCATTGTAACATATCCCATCCCAAAATGGTAATTATCTTTCCTGTCAGGTATCCTCGCTATCACCATCTCCGATCCGTTCCATCCCCACGACCTGCTCCACAGGGATCCGGGTTCCATCGCGCATCTTCAGGATCCCTGCCTGCGCATCGGCTTTTTTCAGATATCCGCGGACGCTCTGATACGAGCCGCCCTCCTTGTGCTCATCCGGTACAAACCAGGTGACTTCCACCTCGCAGCCCTGCTCCAGCGCCTGTCCCAGTTCATAGTCCAGCACCATCTGCTCCTCCTCGGAGAGTTCGATCCGCTCCTGAGTCAGTCTCCCGGTCTCCCGGACGGCATCCTCGTAGCCGGAGAGCGCCGCAAATGCCGAAAACTGTGCGGCCCGGTTCTCCATGGACATCGGCGGATGGGTCGGCGACACATGTCTCGGAAGATGGATGATATCCTGATAATCGTCCTGCTGCACACTCATGCCTTGTGTCCTCCTATCTGTTCATGGCGTTCTCTGGCCGTCGCGCCCTCCTCCAGATTCATTCCCCTGAGAATGGCATTGGCCCCGAACCGGCTGCGGATCGCAAGCTGCGCCTCCTGCAGCGCGCGCTCTTTTTCCCGTGCCTTCTGTTCCTGCTCCTTTTGCTTCTCCAGCGCCTCATAATCCGTAAACAGATCCATCTGGCAATAGTCGTCCTGCGGCTTCACCTCATCCTCAGGCACGACATGGTTCGCCACGATATTGAGGCGGCGCACCAGAAGTTTCGGATCGACGATCCGGTCATACAGCGCCAGCATCCCCTCCATCAGCTTCTGCGTGGACGAGGTCTGTTCCCCGAGATTCCGGCTGCCGTGCGCCTGCTTGGGCACACACCTTCCATAGTGGTCTCTGGTGATCTCCCCGCGGTAATCCCGGCGTATCTTAAAATTTGTAAGATTCTCTGTATCGTAGCCCACCGTCAGCACAAGCTGATCGGTCACCAGCCTCTTTTCGACCAGATCCAGCGACAACTGGTCGGTCATTTCCTTGACGATCAGCCTCGCCTTCTCACTGGTATACGGACAATGGAGTACCTGCCCGGCTCCCATGCTGTTGGATTCCGGCCGGTACGCCTTGATCTCGCGGATCGTGACCGGCTCATATCCCCACGCGTGATCGATCAGAAGCTCTGCATTGACCCCGAACATCTTGTAGAGCATCTCTTCATTGTAAAACTCTCTGGGACCTCCCAGGGAACATCTGGCTACATCGCCCATCGTAAAGATCCCGGCGGCCGCCAGTTTTCTGGCATATCCGGGCCCCACTCTCCAGAAATCCGTGATCGGGCGGTGTCCCCAGAGCACCTTGCGGTAACTCATCTCATCGAGCTGCGCCATGCGCACTCCCCAGGCATCCGGCTCCATGTGTTTGGCCACAATGTCCATCGCGACCTTGGCCAGATAGAGATTCGTTCCGATCCCTGCCGTGGCCGTGATCCCGGTCTCATCCAGCACATCCTGAATCATCCTGCGCGCCAGTTCCCTGGCCGTCATCCCGTAGGCCTCCAGATAATCCGTCACATCTATAAACACCTCGTCGATGGAATAGATATGGATATCTTCGGGTGCAATGTATTTCAGATAGATCTTGTAGATCCGGGTACTGTATTCCATATACAATGCCATCCGCGGTTTGGCCACCAGATAGGTCAGCGGCGTTTCTCCCGGTCTGCGGGCCGCATTGACCTGGCGCACTCTGGAAACCACCTCAAACAGACGCGCCCTGCCCCCGATGCCATAGGCCTTGAGGGCAGGGCTGACTGCCAGACAGATCGTCTTGGTCGTGCGGCTCTCGTCCGCCACCACCAACGGAGCAGAGAGGGGATCAAGTCCCCTCTCCACACATTCTACCGAAGCGTAAAACGACTTCAGGTCGATCGCAATATAACTCCTGTCCCTTGTCTGTTCCACGCTCCATTCCTCCCTTTACTCGTTACTTTACTTCTTTGCCGCAAGCTGCGCCGGCGGTCTCTTAATGATCGCATCGACCGGCAGAATACTGATCAGGGCATTGATCAGGATCAGCGCTACAGCCAGCACGGCCATAGCCCACCACGGCAGAACCAGATTTATTTCCAGCGATGGCACGGACGCCAGGAATTTCATCACGGATCCGGTGACCAGGATCGTCGGCACCGCGATCATCGCGGTCATGGTCATCATTTCCAGAAGATACGCCTTGCGGATACTGCGGTGCGAGATACCGATCAGGCGGTATACTGTCAGCTCCTCGCTGCGGGATATCGCATTGGACTTGACCGTGAAGAAGATGATGATCAGTGACACCAGAAGGATGGCCAGGCTCAGAATGGACTTGACGCCGACCTGTGGTTTGCGCAGATTCTGATATGCCTTCATCTGATCCTGATATCCGCAGGTCGCCTTGATGCCGAAATAGTCACTGTAATCCCCAGCACTGTGCTTGAAATAATCGATCGCTCCATCCACATCATCGGTGTAGATGCGGAATGACTTGGACATCACAATAAACTCATCCTGAATCTCCTGCACCAGATCCGTCGAACAGATCACGCGGTTGTCGGAATTCTCCGGCAGATAACCCACGACATTGAGCGTCAGGTTCAGTCTGTCATCCTGTAACTCCACCGGATCGGTCGAAATCGGCCCCACATCTCCATTGCCCACAACATACGCCTGATGGCCGGTCAGTTTCAGATCACCATACTCATCCGGATACAATTCTCTGGCCATCTGATCCGTCAGGAAACTGCTTCCGCGGAAGTCGAGCTGTGTCATCAGCGCAGGATCCATATACAATGCCGGCTCCTGGGTATTGCATACTCCGACGATCTTCCAGTTGACGGAGGAAGATGCGGCTTTGAGTTCCATGCCAAGCAGGGACGATGGTTTGGTCAGCACCTTCGACAAGATTCCCTTTTTGTCCTGGAAATTATGCAGCAGCCACTGGTCTACCACGACCTCCTGTGTGGTCTCCGGCATACGTCCGGCCACCAGATCCTTCTGATCCAGTTGTGCGATATCCACGGAAGAATATCCCTCCAGCGTACCCGTCAATGCGGACAGCTGATGGAAGCCCTGATACACCAGATTGATCGAAGCCGAAGTATCCGGATAATATTTCTGATATTTGCTGTTCTTTACATGTTTTTTCAGATAGTCACGCACCTGCTCATTGAGGATCTCGGAGTCCTCCGATGCAGAGCGGACCAGTTCTACTGTAACATAATGTGAATCGGATGTCACCACGGACTCCTGATCCACGCTGACCTGTGTCATATAATCTGCCAGTGTCAATGTCAGCAGAAGCGCTGCCGCCAGGATGATCCCCAGTACATGTTTCTGTTTTTTGCACATGAGTCTGAGATTCTCCATCGCCATGCGGCGTATCTGGATCGGTGACAGTTTGGCTTCTTTTTGTCCCTCGATCGGCGGCAGGGCATAATGCACTTCATCAAGATGCTTCTTCTCCAGACGAGGCCTGTGCGAGTTCACCATCTCCACGCCGGACTCTTCGCCGGTCAGCACGATCTGTACCTGATCCGGCCCCTGCAGATACAGCTTGCCATTCTTCCAGGCCAGATGGATCTCGACCTTCTCGGGCTTCTGTCCCTCCTGCAGATGAATATGCACCTGCGCCAGATCGGACTCCATCACCTCATCCTCCAGATCCTTGAGGTAGATATTGGCATCGTCCACGCGGTCATAGGCCTCCTGCGGCGTGTTCTCATAATCCTTCTCGATCTTTCCGTCTTTGATCTCAATGATACGATCCGCAAAGAACCTTGCGATCTGGCGCTCATGGGAAACCACCACGACCAGACATTCTTTGGAGATACTCTTTAAGATGCTCATGGTCTGCAGGGTATTTTCCTCGTCCAGATTGCCGGTAGGCTCATCGGCCAGAATGATCTGCGGTGCCTTCACCAGCGCTCTGGCAATGCTGACACGCTGCTGCTGGCCGCCGGAAAGCTGTGACACCAGTTTCTTTTTGTATTTCTTCATGCCAAGGGCCATCAGCACGTAATCGGTGCGCTGGTCCTTTTCATCTTCCTGCAGGTCAAACATATTGAGTGCGAGTTTGACATTATACTCCACAGTATAGTCCTGCAGCAGATAATAATTCTGGAAAATATATCCAAATTTTTTATTTCGGATCATCTCCATGCGCTGCGCTTCATACTTCTTCATCACCGCATCGTCGATGGCAATGGTACCACTCTGGAACACATCCAGTCCGCCCATGGTATTGAGCAGGGTCGTCTTACCGGAACCGCTCTCTCCGAGAATACACACAAGTCCGGAATCCGGAAGCTCCAGATCAATATCCCGGAGCACATGGTTCTCCTGAGGCTTTCCCTTGTAAAAATATTTATTCAGATCCTGAATCCTGATCATAACTCCACCTCCTAAATTCTCTTTTTCACCTGTCTGCAGAAGGCAGAAGCCGTCATCCACATCAGGATCAGATTGTAAACCACAAACAACAGGATTCCCGGAAGCTGCATATACTGATAGCTCTCATAGAGCAGTCCCACTCCCAGCAAATTAACTCCAAATGTCACGATCAGCACTGCTATCACAGCCGCCAAGCAATAGATCAGAAGCTCTCTGTAGACGATCTGGCGAAGCTGATGCTGCTGCATTCCCATGAATTTCAGCACGTAGAACTCCTCGATCTTCACCTTGAGCATCGCCCGCAGGATCAGCACCTGGATCACAGCCAGGAAGATCAGAACCAGCACAGAGATCGCAACCATGATCAGACGGCTTATCACCTTGGAAGGATCATACTGTGTTGCACTGACCTGTGTGGAATTGATTGCCTCATATCCCAGCTTGTCCAATGCTGCGATCACCTTCTTCGTCTTGCTGTAGTGGCTGATATACACGGCTGCCTGGTCGGTATCCCAGTCGTACATCTCCCAGAATAATTTTTCCGGGATCTCCACGAAATAACCGGAGTCCTTGGTGGTCAGATCTTCCTGCAGATCAGCACGAAGCTGCTTCTTGACTGTCTTTCCGTCCACATATCCGGTAATATTCATACGCGCCAGGCCGGTCAGCGTGCTGCGGTTTGCCGATTTCTGCGACCCCGGCAATCCTCCGGTCTGCACTGTCGCATAATTTTCCGAAAATCGAAGCTGATACTGCATCTCGTCGTCAAACTTATCCTGAATGGGCAGATACCGTGCGGTGTTCTTTACCGCCTTCAGATCGTCTCCAATCACCGGAACCGCAACTGCATTGTATTTGTATTTTCCGTATAACCTCTCAAAGGAGTAATCTGCATAGACGGAGACTCCCCTGGCTCCCGCCAGCAGCATACGGCAGAAGTCAGACTGGAAATACACCTGATCCGTGTCCTTTTTGAGCAGTCCGACGACCTTCAGGTCTTTCTCGTAGTACTGTCCCTGTGTCCAGAGATTGTCTGCCGTAAAATAGCACTCCATCGTCTGGTTCAATGTCTTATCATCATCGCTGTACATCACGATCTCTCCGCGCTCCTCCGGCAGACGTCCCGCCTTCAGATCATCCTTGGTGATCGCGGTTGCAGACCGCATGAAATGTGTGTCATCCAGGAATTCAACGCGGCTCACCGCAGTATTCTCATCAGCAGCCTCATCCTCTTCCCGGTCACTGTACACTTCCTTATAATCATAATCCTTGTCAATGTAATAGCGGATGTCGGACACCTCGTCGTAGGCATCCACCGATTCCACATACTTCACATGGCCAAGTTTCTGAATATCCTTGTCCGTGATCGCACTGCCATCGCTGTGACGCACCGACAGACGGCAGTCATTCTCCTGCAGATACGCTGAGGAATCGTACACTCTGGTCCTGATGTCATCGGACTGAATGAATAACTCTCCCAAAAACAGGAAGGACACCAGCGCCGTCATCGCAAAATAGGCGAAGAACATGCCGGCGCGGTTTGGCTGCGTGCGGATATTGTGCAGCGCGAAGAAGTTCAGGCTGTTCTTCAGAAAATGCGATTTCTTCTTGCCACTCTCGGGGTTCTGCTCCTGCAGTTCCTTGGCCCGCTTCTCCTCCTGCAGCGCGCTCGTCTCAGGCTCGACAGGCGGCCGATAGGCCTCTCCCTCGACACCGTCCTCAACGACGATATCCGCCACGACCTCTCCGTCATGCAGGCGCACCTTACGGGTGATAAACGGTCTCGCCTGATCGTAGTTATGGGTGACCATAATCACCAGACGATCCTTGGATAAGCTGGCCAGCAGCTCAACGATCGCACGTCCGGTCTTGCTGTCCAGGTTGCCGGTCGGCTCATCTGCCACCAGCACCGGTGTCTTCTTGGCCAGTGCTCTCGCGATCGACAGTCTCTGCTTCTGACCGCTGGACAGAGAGGACGCTCTCTGGTTCATAAACTCGCTCAGCCCGACCTGCTCCAGATAATCCACGGCCTCGCCTCTGGCCTGCTCGACCTCCATGCCCTGGATCAGCAGGGCGGCCACCACATTGTCCAATGCGGAGTAATGGCCGATCAGGTTGTAATTCTGAAAGACAAATCCTATCGTATCTCTCCGGTACTTCTCCCAGTCACTCTCATCGTAGTGGAAGGTCGGATGCCCCTGTACAAACATCTCTCCCTCATCAAACGTGTCCATGCCGCTGATGACATTGAGCAGGGTCGACTTGCCGCTTCCACTCTCGCCGGTGATCGCCACAAATTCGCCCACATTGAACTGCAGGTTGACACGGCGCAATGCCTGGGTCACACCCGCATCGGTGTAGTAAAATTTGTGGATATTCTCCAATCGTATCATTCCAATGCCTCCTTATACTCTATCCCCTGATTCTATTCCCTGATGATATCGTACCATGGAATTTCCTGGATTGAATACCCGCATAATTTTACGTGTTCTATAGACATTTCGGGGTGACTTCTCGGATTTGCAGGGGTACGGGTGCGGATTTTTCACGCAAAAAAAGGCAAAACCAGCGTTTTGCCTTTCTAATATACGTCGCACGCGTCTTCTTCTACCAGCAAAAAGGCAAAACCAGCGTTTTGCCTTTTTCCCCTCACGAAAAAAAGTCCTCTGCATAAAATATACCAATCCATGCAAAGGACTCTTTCTATGTCATCTGATCGCTGCAAGCATAAAATGTGCCAGGGATTCACCTGCTTCTGGCTGTCCCATCCACGGCTGAACCGCTGGATCCTGCGCCTGCACAAAAACTGGTGCGAAGTCTACAATATGTTAAACGACAACTGCTGCCACTGATCTGTGTCAGCCGATCTCTGACTCACGCACGATCTTACGGATCGGAAGGATTGCTCCCGGAGAGACAGACAATTCATCCAGTCCCATTTCCAGGAACCGCTCTGTCAGCGTGGTGTCCGCGCCAAGCTCTCCACAGATACCGGCCCAGATGCCCTCCTTGTGGGCATTGTCCACTACCATCTGGATCAGGCGGAGCACTGCCTCATGATGCGGATTGTAAAAAGCATCCAGCTTGGCATTCTGACGGTCGATCGCCAGCGTGTACTGTGTCAGGTCATTGGTGCCGATGCTGAAGAAATCCACTTCCTTGGCGAGCAGATCGCTGATTACCGCCGCTGCCGGCGTCTCGATCATGATACCCTCCTCCACATCTCCGATGCGGATACCGGCCCGGGTCAGTTCCTCCTTGACCTGTGCGGAGATTTCTTTGATACGGCGCACCTCCTCCACGGAAGTGATCATCGGATACATGATGGCAATATTGCCGTATGCGCTCGCACGGAACAGAGCGCGGAGCTGGGTCTTGAAGATCTCCGGCTGCGTCAGGCAGATGCGGATCGCGCGGTAGCCCAGTGCCGGGTTGTCCTCCTGTCCCAGATTAAAGTAATCGACCTGTTTGTCGGCACCGATGTCCAGTGTACGGATAATGACTTTCTTGCCGGCCATTGTCTCTGCCACCTTGCGGTACGCCTCAAACTGCTGATCCTCTGTCGGAAAATCGGAAGATTCCAGATACAGGAATTCGCTTCGGAACAGACCGATGCCGGCCGCATCATTGGCCAGGACATTGCCCAGGTCACCCACGTTGCCGATGTTGGCATACAGCTTAAGTGCACGGCCTGCCTTCGTCACCGTCTCCTGTCCCTTGAGGGTCTGCAGCAGTTCCTTCTGCTCCTGATCCTTTCTCTGCTGCTCACGGTATTTCTCCAGAGTTTCCTCATCCGGGTCTACAATAAACCGGCCGGCGTATCCGTCCACAATACCCATATGTCCGTTCCACTCCGGATCGATCTGCACCCCGATCAGCGCCGGAATGCTCATGGTTCTCGCCAGGATCGCGGTGTGGGAATTGGAGGAGCCCAGTCTGGTCACGAATGCCAGCAGGCTGCTCTTGTCCATCTGCACGGTCTCACTCGGTGCCAGATCCTCAGCCACCACGATCACCGGCTGTGCACCGATCTGTGTGCTCTGATCGGCCCCGGACAGAATGGAGATCACACGCTCCGAAATATCCTTGACATCTGCGGATCTCGCCTTCATATACTCGTCGTCCATGCTCGCAAACATCTCCGCGAAATTGTCACCGGTAATGCCGACGGCATACTCTGCATTGACGCCCTGATTCTCAATAATATTGCGGATCGAATCATTGTAATCGTCATCCTCCAACATCATAGAATGTACTTCAAAGATAACGGCATTGTCCTCTCCGACTTCGACTTTGGCCTTTTCGTAAAGCCCCAGGAGCTGTTCGATGGCCGTCTGTCTGGCCTCCTCGTAGCGCGCCCACTCTGCGGCGGCATCCTCCACCTTGCGGCGCACGACCTGATTCTGCTCTTTGGAATAGAAGTGGATCTTTCCGATCGCCACTCCGTTAAAAATCTTCTTGCCCTCAAATGATCTCATACTCATCGCTTTTTCCTCCATTTCCTATTCTTCCGGTTCCTCGTCAAGCATACGCTCCAGATGCATTGCCAGATATCCGCTCTCCACATCCGGGATCGGCAGTTTCAGGCTCTTTTCCATCTCCCGGCAGATCCGCTCTGCCGCCATAAATGGCTTGGGAAATTTCACGGACATATAGTCATTGAGGCTCATCTTGAGCTTCTCCCCGTGAATGGCTCTGGCCACCATATAGCGCACATGATTCATCAGACGGTTATACCCCAGCGAGATGACATCAATGCTCTGACCGGTTTCCTCCTCCACCAGACTGATACACTCCCGGACCGTCCGGGCAATGACCATGGCCTGCGAGACGTTCTCATCCATGATCGCCGCATGCACATGCAGCGCAAGGTAACCGATCTCATGTGCGTCTATCTCGATCCCCAGCCGCTCCCGCAGCAGATCCTTGACGCAGCTTGCCACCTTGTATTCTTTGTAAAACAGGATACGGATGTCATCGGTCAGCGGATTGCTGATCTGCTCTCCGTTCCGGACGCGGCGAACTGCAAAGTCCAGGTGGTCTGCCATGGTGAACAGGATGGAGCGATCCACCTTCTGAAACTCCTCCTCCGCCCGGTTCAGCACTTCATTGGCCAGCTCCAGGCAAAGCGGCGACACCGACTTGATGATCTTGCTGGCATCCCCGCGCTCAGTCATCTCCTTCAGATAGTAGACCTCGGCATCTGTCGGAACCTCCACGGTCTGCCCGGCTTTTTTGCCAAAGGCAATGCCCTTCCCCATCACCAGGCATTCTCCGGGATCATCCTGTCCGATCCCGATCAATGAATTGTGGTTCAATACCTTTGTAATCCTGTACATCATCCGTATCCCTTCTCCTGTATCAGATCTAGCCGAGCACCTCGATCTCAAACAATGGCTCTCCGGCCCGGATCTGACCTTCCTTTAACAGATGAATTCTCTGATTGTCCTCCAGCTCCGTACACAGAACCGGTGACACGATAGACGGTGCATGGCTGCTCAGATAGTCCAGATCCAGTTTCAACATCGGATCTCCCTTCTTCACTTCCTGCCCGGTCTCTACCAGTGCCTCAAATCCTTCACCGTTTAATTTGACAGTATCAATTCCAACGTGGATCAGCAGGCTGACCCCGCTTGCAGTGACAAAGCCAATCGCATGTTTGGTGTCAAAGACAAACGCCACCTCACCGTCTTCCGGTGCTCTCACATATGGGTCCTGCGGAGTCACTGCCGCTCCGTCTCCCATCATTCTCTGTGCAAATGCCTCATCCGGCGCAGTCCCCAGATCTGCCGCCAGACCGGTCACAGGACTTGAGATCACAATGCGGTCAATGACCTCGCGCGAATCTTCTGTCTGAGCCCCGGTACCTTCCTGTGCTGAGGATGCGTTTCCTGTCTCACCGGCTGCATTTCCCTGCGAAGAAGCTGCGCCCTGCTCTGTCTCCTTGGCAGATTCTTCCTGCACATTCGGTGCGCTCTGCGGTTCGTCCACGGCCTTCTCCAGATAATCCTCCAGATTGGACTTGATCACTGTGACATTCGGCCCGTAAATGACCTGAACGCCCTGTCCTTTGTGTACCACACCGGATGCACCGGTAGCCTTGAGCACACCGTCCTGAACCAGCGACGGATCCTTGACTGTACAGCGAAGACGGGTCGCACAACAGTCTACATCACTGATATTGGCCTTGCCGCCAAGTCCCCGGGTAATGGCCTCGCTGACCGGATCATCGGATACGGCCGCCTGCCCTTGTGCCCCGGATTCCCTGCGGGCATTGACATCTGCTTTTGTGTAAAGTTTTGTCTCTGTATCGTCATCCTCGCGTCCCGGTGTCTTGAAATCAAACTTTTTGATCAGGAACTTGAAGATAAAATAGTATAATAAGAAGTAAATAATACCAACCGGAATCACTCGCAGCCAGCTTGTCTTGTCATTTCCCTGAAGAATACCAAACAGGAAGAAATCCAGGAACCCGCCGGAGAATGTCAGTCCGACTGCAATATTTAACATATGTGCGATCATATACGCACTTCCTGCCAGCACTACCTGAACTGCGAACAGTGCAGGGGCAACGAACAGGAACGAAAACTCCAGAGGCTCCGTGATACCGGTCGCCATGCAGGCCAGAGAGGCTGATAATAACAGACCTCCGGCAGCCTTTTTCTTCTCAGGCTTCGCACACTGGTACATGGCCAGTGCTGCTCCCGGAAGACCAAAGATCATGAAAATAAACTCCCCGGAGAAATATCTCGTCGCATCCGCACTGAAGTGTGCTACATGCGCAGAGTCTGCAAGCTGCGCAAAGAAGATATTCTGTCCACCCTGTACCATCTGACCGGCCACCTCGGCGGTTCCGCCCACTGCGGTCTGCCAGAATGGCATGTAAAATACGTGGTGCAGTCCAAATGGGATCAGCGCACGCTTGATCAGACCAAAGATCAGCGTCCCAAGGTATCCGGTGCCGGTCACCAGATTACCCAGTGCATAGATGCCGTTCTGAACCACCGGCCATACAAAATACAGCCCGATTCCCACAAACATGTATACCACGGTAGAAATGATCGGAACGAAACGGGTGCCTCCAAAGAAGGACAATGCATTCGGAAGCTGGATCTTGTAGAACCTGTTGTGCAGCGCCGCCACACCGAGGCCTACGATAATACCTCCAAACACACCCATCTGCAGTGACTGAATACCACATACCGAGGTGATCGTTCCCTCCAGAACCGTCGATGCGATCGAACCATCGCCAAGGATCTGTCCGGTCACAACAAGCATGGCGTGAATCGCGGTATTCATTACGAAAAAGGCGATCACCGCTGACAGCGCAGCCACCTCTTTTTCTTTCTTGGCCATACCGATCGCCACACCTACGGCAAAGATCAGCGGCAGGTTGTCAAATACCGCACTGCCCACACTGTTCATGATCATCAGCAGGGAATGCAGCAGCGTCCCCTCCCCGAGAATCTTTGTCAGTCCATAGGTTTCAATCGTCGTCGCATTGGTAAATGAGCTTCCGATACCAAGCAGCAGCCCGGCCACCGGAAGGATCGCGATCGGGAGCATAAAACTTCGTCCCACTCGCTGCAAAACACCGAAAATCTTGTCTTTCATAATATGAGTCTCCTTTCAATCTTAGGTTGGAAATGAGTACGCATATATGACCTTTTTCACCGGTTTTTGTACAAAAAAAAGGCACAAATATACATAATCACTCCTCGGTTATGTATAGTTAATGCCTCCTGAATTCGAGTAACACACTACATCTAGCTAAAATATAACATACGTTCGGAGTGTTTGTCAACACTCTCTTTATCATATCCCGACAAAGTTAGTCATATACAAAAAAGGATGTTATATGGTAAAATGTAACAGACACTTTTTTATCTCCGTCGTATAAGACTGAGATAACGCCCCATGTGACACCGAACTCTATGTGCAGAAAAGGAGATTGTCTATAAAAAAAGAAATCGAACTCATCTCTGGCGCAGCCTATGCGCCGCCACACTGACAAGTGCCATGGTACTGACGGCTGTACCATCTTTGCCGGTACCAGCCACACAGACTGCATCTGCTGCCGCTGCCACAGCTGCCACGGATGCTCAGGAAGACTTTGAACCCAGTGATCTGACCTGGGAAGTCGAAAGCCTCTCTCTGGCAGATAACGATCCGGAAACCTACACGTTCTACGAAGGGTTCAATGACAATGACTATATGGGCCCATCCACCAAACTCCTCATCCGTTTCGCCAACGGCTATCAGGCTATAACATTCCAAGACCATCCGCTGCGCACCAGCAAGACAAACAGTTCCGACATAGAGCCAAAAGAAGACTATAATTTGCGCGGAACCTGCGATGGCGCGGATCTCGTTGGCCTGACCCACGTCGCTGACATAAGTGAGCTGGTGATTCTGGATTCCAAAGGAAATATCATTGAAAACGAATTATTCACCGGTATCGATCTATTCGGGACCAGCACTCCATTGACGATTTCCTACGATCAGGAAAATAATACCGTATCCGCAGAGCTGGCCGGCGTAACCTCCCCATTGTATCATCCGGTCTACAAGTCGCTCTCCGAGATGCCTTCGCTGACTCCGGGACAGGAGACCAACTTACAGGGTACCAATGGAACCCGCTTTTTCCGCGTCAGCGGAGACCTTGACCAGAAATACATCGCCTATTCCAGATATCTTGATACAGATGGTCTGGTTCTGACCGGTGACGACTCTACGGCAACACTTCTTGACAAACAGGGAAGATACATAGAGGAGAATGACGATCATATAAATTTTAATTTTGGTCTTTCCTACACACCGACCAAAGAAACCCCGGAATATATTTTACAGGTACAACTGTTAGATCCACTCTGTTTTATGGATCTTGCAGTGGGCATCCAGGAAGTCATCCCTCCAACAAACATTCAGATCGAAGCTGGCACCTATTACCCGGAGCTGGATACATTCTTTGCAAACGTCACATTTACCTTCTCCGACAATAGTACCGTTACACGGACGTTATCAAACAGAGGTGATCTGGATCAAATATTATTATCAGATAAACGGTATTTTATCTATTTTGTCTGTTCGACATACGAGGAATCCAATATCATAGTTTTGGATTCCTACCTCGAGGGTGATACAGACCCTGTTTTTGAAAATACTCTGAACATAGATGATTTCCAGCAGTGTTCTGCAGATTCTCTTCCGTACTATACCCTGGGCGATACAATAACAACACCAGCTCTTGGATATGGTTTTTATCAGATCAAACCGACCGACCTTGAAGAGCTGCATTATCTCACGCACTACAATGCAAGAACAGCACTGATTTATTTCCAAAAAACGGACTCTGGATCCATCCTGCGAAGCTCACGGTTAGCCACGGACTCTGAATCTACCCTGCGAAGCTACAGGTTATCTGAGGATTCCATATTCTCTCTCGCAAACCTCAAGCCGCAAAATCAGCCACTGTATCTGCTGATCAACAATGGATTCTATAACCACAGCATCAATTCCATTCTGTTTGACAACAACGCTGCCAATGCCGATGAAATTATCGACAGCTTCGTTGACCAGCCGGAAGATCCAAAGCCAACCGAGACTCCAGAGGTGACCGAGACCCCTGCAGTCAGCGACACACCATCCGAGACACCGGATCCAGATCTCTCCAGCTCACCACAGCCTGCGGAAACATCAGCCGCAAACCCATCTGTGTCTCCGCTTCCGACGGGAACTCCGGGTGCAACCACATCCACTTCCCCTCTTCCGACGGGAACTCCGGGTGCAAATCCATCCGCTTCTCCTGTCCCGACGGGAACTCCGGGAGTCACTCCAACGACAGCCCCGGAAACAAACATCACCGGCGAAAGTGTGATCTCCGGAAAGGTCATCTAC
>ERZ1034984.1395-NODE-1395-length-22893-cov-9.345302_pt1 | contig 22893 bp, 15 predicted proteins | sample MGYA00520589_ERZ1034984 | MGnify/ENA primary metagenome ERZ1034984 (study PRJEB33766, sample SAMN09781790) | gut metagenome | biome: gut microbiome | host: Homo sapiens | place: Madagascar | study: EMG produced TPA metagenomics assembly of the PRJNA485056 data... | reverse complement strand
TCTGTTTGACTTCCGGCATCTCTACAAGCTGTGGAAACATCTCAAACGGAATACTTCCGCAATTCAGCATAGACCGGAGCGCACTCTCCGCAAGCATGCCGGGGTTCGTGGAATCCGCTGTCCGGTGTTTCCCGTAGATATACGAAATCGAATACTGCTCCATGCTGTCCGTTTTTGCCTGTGACATTGCCGACAGAATCCCTGCAATAGCGCACGCCATGCAGCACTGACAGTCCTTTTGATTCATAACATCCGGCATCAGTTCCTCCGGGACCTGATACTTTGACACTCCCGAAACATCTTGCTTCGGGAGTGTCTTTTTCAGAACATCAAAGTCATAAGTGCGGACGCTTTGTATTGTATTTTTCATCGATTACTCCTTTCATCCATAACCATATTTTAATTTTAAGTAATGTTTACAATTTCATAACTGGATGGCTTGTATGCCTTGAAGTAATATACCATTCCTTCAAGATTGCTTAAACTCTCAGTTTCCTGATTATAATCCTGATTATAAAAAACATTAAATCCGTTTTCTACGACTTCAATAACATTTCTACAAGGATACCCATTTAATGCCAATCCACCGAAATAATTATTATTAAAACCACCCGTTGCACCGGCTTGCTTGCCATTATGAGTATATACTTCTACCGCCACCGGAGTAAATCCGAGGTTGATAAACCGGCTTGTACTGCCATCCCCGGTATACGTCCCGAAAATTACTTCTGTTTTGTTGGTCATTGTATTTTCTTGCGTATTTATTATGGAAACCACTTGATTAATCCAATCCCGAAACTTTTTAAACGTAGATTCGTTATCCGGAATCCATTCTTGCAGAACACTCATAAATCTGCCTCCTCTCTTATATTTTATGTCTTAAGCCTTAACAACCTAAAGCTTAAATCCTATGTAAACAATATTGCTGATATATACCCGCGCTAAATTGCCAACCTCATAATTGTCACTGCTTCTGCTTAATAATTCCTCATAAATATCTCCGGTATCATCATCTTTGACATTGTATGTGTAATGGTCAATTTCTGTAGTGCTGCCGGCTTTATATACCGTATTAACTTTTGTGATTTTCATGTCCGCATAACGCTCGATATTTTCAGAACGGAGATACGAACGAATACAATCAGATATGATATTCCTAAATGTGTTTAGTGATAAAATTACTGTTTCATCTTGAATTCCAGACCCATCATTTTCCTCACGTAATAAGCTTTCTCTAACCATTAAAATACCACCTCCCCGATATTTGATAAACTTACCGACATAGAAGGTTCGGAAGATATAGACATATTAAAGGAGTCAATAATAAAATTTTCATTGTCCAATTGTAAATCGGCAAAAGTTACCGCAAAAGACTGATTGACATCTATAAAGGGTAAGTACCCAGTCGAAAGATTTAATGTTTTTACCCCTCTCTGACGTTCAATAAGGGTATACATTGCCTTTTCTTTACATAAGCTGTCAGAATACAATTTACTGTCAGATATTGTTTCAGCACGAAGGCTGATTTTTCTGTTCTTTACATTGAAAGGGGAGAGAATATTATTATTTTCAGCGCTGCCCGAAAATTGATATCCATTAACAATTGCTCCCTTTACAATAATCTTGTTGCGTAACTTGCTCCAATTGTAATTTAAAGAATGATCGCGAACAATTCTGTCTTCGTCAGATAATCGAAAAATCATTGGAAAGTTGCCATTTAAAAATTGATTGACATTGTTTTCCACAGTCATATTTCCATAAACATTGTAGTAAACATCACTGCTGATTGTATTAGCGCAATCAATTAGAATATCGCCTAAATTACTACCGAAATCCTGTCTGATTGTTTTTTGGGTCTTTACGTCAGTGTATTGAGAATTGAAAATCAATGGTTTACAATCAAACGGTTTGCCATTACCGGCGTTGGCTGAAATGATGTTTATGAAAGCTTGTCTCATAGGAACATCAACGGGAAGGATCGTTTTTAAATATGTAGTGCCATTCACCGTTCCATCAAATAATGAAAATTTATCATGAAGATTAAAAGCAACGGTTTGATCGCTATCATTAGATGATTGCATTGGGTCTTGCAATAAAAAAATGCCTTGCTGAAACCAATAGATTGTATCATCTATTAACACACCAGCGTCCAGTCTAAACTTACATCCAAGATAAATAGAATAATTTTTACCATGTGGGGTATATTGTCCGTGTCCGTTCAGCAAAGAAATATTTAAAGTTCTGCGTTTTCCGGACTGATATGTACAAGACAAGTCTCCGCTTATAAAATCCGGACTAATGTCCTTGATAATCCGTTCATCGTCATCCAACAGAAACAGTCGAAACACAGGAGTAATTATCCATTGATTAAATATCTTCGTTAAATCATTAAGAGAAAACTTTCCGAATGCGTTCTGATGCACTTCGTGCTTTGCCTTGTCAATTACTGTATTGTTTAGGTTGTCAACAATATATCCGTTTTTTACAATATTCATGAAACACCCCCCTCAGACTCCACCGAAGTGACACATTCGCCCAAAATGGTAACATGATTTATATCATCCATTTCCTTAAAGGAAAAAGAAACGGTCGCTTCTTTATCACAGCAAGAATCATATTCTATATTGGGATTATTATCAATATCGCCTATCATGACTCTTCCGCGTAAGTCAACCAGCACCTTTAAACTGCTTGATCGGCAAAATTCATCCCATGCTTCAAGCTTTTCGAACTTGTCCGTATATTCGCGGGTTGTACAATCAAATGTGCCTAACAATGCCGTAACAGATTTTGTTTTATAGGAACGAAACGTACCTGTTTCCTGCTGATACCTGTTTTGTGTGTCCGTAAAAGATTTATTGGTGTTTAAGGTTGTGCCGGAATCGTTAATATTCAAACCAAATAGCCAGATATTATTTTTATCAATATGATAAGTGTTATCAGCGGTATCGTCTTTGATTAAGCCCATAACAGACAAAATTCCATCCTTAAGTTGAACGACATCACTCGTAAAAGGCTGGCTGACAATCTGTACTGGCGTTTCACCGATTGTTTTTCCGCATACCGGATAAATATAATAGCGATAATCACACAAATCTCCGACAACATAATCCTCGATTACACGTTCATTTATGTCGGCGGTCTCGTAAACTTTATATAAGGTAGGATTTTGATTCCCAATCGTTTTATATATCTTGAATTTTTGAATGTTGGCGAATTGATAATCTGCTCCGTTGCCGGCAAAGGATGAGTTCATATTTGCAAGCATTACGGAAGAATCTCGCCATTTATCATCGCCTGTCCCTAATTCCAGAATATGATTCTTTAATTCATCGGTAACGGGAATATTGTCTATGCTAATTCGCGCGATATCAACTTCACCGTTAATTCGTATTTTTCCCATTCACATCCTCCTTCCTTCTATTTTACTTTTCTTCCAATACAATAACAGAACCATCCTCTAAGACAAGATTACTGCTTTCTCCTGTAATCGGATTTTGTATCATAATTGCAGTAAGTGAAGAACCCTCGGCTTCATGGAAGGCAGTTTCACCAGTAGTTAAATTAGCGAAACTTGCACCATCATTCCGCAAGATAATAGACCACCAATTTTCACTGTAAGGCTCTTCCTCATGCCAATACAGAGTATCGTCCCATTTTTGAGCATCAAATGCCATATTCCATATGTACGGAACAGACTTGTTTTCTTCCGAAACTTTCAGATTGCTCATCATTTTTGCTAACCATGTATTTTTTGTGATGTCCGTTTCCGCGGAGATTGTATCAGCATATGGTGTGTAAATAAATTGCTTTATACTGCCATTTTTTTGTAATATGTTGTATGTAAAACGAATCCCATCCCATGATAATTGATATTCATTTCCATCATCATCTTCAATATATACTAATTCTCCGGAGAAATCATGTTTAAAACGAATTACAATACTTGCTGTGAAATCCTTAAAGGATAAAGCGCCTACGCCATCAATTTCATCATAAGTGATACTGTTTTTATCTTGTAAATGCACATAAGTCAAATCCTGTTCTGTCAAAAATTCATGCTCGCCTTCAATCGCCTCTTTTGCAGCAATAGAGAAGGCTTCACTGAAATCTATCTTTACGGAATTGTTCACCTTATTATATTTTGTTTTTGCCTGAATAAAACGAGGTTCTATACCATATTGAGGGGCAATACACAAATATCGCTCGTCTGTGACCCCGCGGTTGTTGGTTATTCTGACGGATAATAAATACCTCTCTCCATTCATGAAATCGCTATAAGAGTATTTCAAGGTCTGAGCAAATCTATCATGAACACGTTCCAACTCATACAGACTTCCATCTTCCTTGATCTTGTCAATATTTATACTGTATTTGGATAAATATGCTCCGGAGTTCTGAGTATATACTGCCTGCAAGTCGAAATCACTATATGCAATTTGGTATTCATTATCTAACGCGTCTTCTCTGGTGTCATAAAACGGAATAGATACATCGGGAAACTTAGAGTCGCAAAAGGATAATGTAGGCTCATCATTGATTTCTAAAGAATAATTATCAGTATCTATATAGTTTGAATAAATTGTATACGTTAAATCTTCGTTGGAACTAAGCGAAAATCCGGACGGTACTTTAATTAAAACATACATGGATAAAGCATTTCCATAACCATCTACGTTTCCTTCTAAATTTTTGATAGGAGTTTTTTCGTTGTCTCGCCAATCATAATATCTCCAATCAAGGATCTTAAAATAATACCCTTTTAATTTGATATAGTATCGCGCATAATAACTATCATAACCGGAGGTGTATTGTTTTGTATTTGAGTAAGATTTTGTATCATTTCCAAACATATTTTGATTGTGAAAATCGTGAGGAAATATTTTTAGCATATAATATTTGTCTGATTTTCCGTTCTTGCTGGAGGAACTGATAACAGAAGCGTTGCTACTTTTGGTTCCGGTAAGATAAATACTACTGCTGAACTCGCCAACACTTCCATATCCAATCCATGAAGATGGAATGTAGTCGGTGCAATAGTAAAAGCTATCTTTGTAGGTTTTCTTTTCTGCTGAGAGCCCGGCTTCTTGATAGGCTACATCATAGTTAAACGTGCCGCAACGCCATCCTTTTTTAAATGGATAGTCGGTTTTATCATCGTTATATGAATCCGACTCATATAAACGTGCGCACCAACCGATAGGAACGTTTTTGTTCATTCCGCACCATGCCATACTCATCTTCCAATCTAAGAAATATGAGTCATTATCATATGAAAGACTTTCCGAGACGTGATAACAATAAAAATTTCCGTCCGCGTCTCTATAGCCATAATTGCTGGAGTTGACTCCGCCGTTAAATCCCATACGAATATTACTTGAAACTTTAGAACCACTCATCCCCGTTAAATAGAAATTGATACTATCCTGAGAAGAGGGGACAGAAACCGTCTCCAAATTAGGAACAACAGTTGTAGGTTTATATATCATTATTTATCACCTCCTTGTGATTATTTGCTTTTTGTATATAAAATAAACATCCGTTACTTGAACGGATGTTTACAGCGTGATATTATGTTTAATAATTTAAATATCATATTCTATTTAATTATTTCAGATTGTTGCAAAGAACTTTCTATATAACACATCATACTATTTTCAATATATACAGTTATACTGAGAGTTTTTGCATTTGGAATTACGGGGAGCTTAGCAAATGTAATTTTACTTATATCATTATATTCAATCATTGTTGTAGTTTCTTTATGCTCGTAAAGAGTGCTTCTTGTATGCCAATCCATAATTACCTTAACTGTTAATGGACTTAACTTTTTGATTCCCCTTTTATCCATTTGAGAGCAAGTGTAACTTTGTTTGTTATATGTATTGGAAAAATGAATACTCAGCATATTATTAAAAAAATTACATTCCGTTATATATAACCCGTTATACTCAAACATATCGGATCTACATATCTTTATCTTGTCTTTATATTTATGATATTGAAGCGGATTTTTTATTCTCAGCAAATTCAATAATGTCATTCTTTCAATTGAATTTCTGCATAATATCATTTCCAAACAAGTATCTACATTCAATGAGTTTGGATGTAAAATTTCAGCATGTCTATATGGTTTATTTTCTTCGAAATCATTAAATCCCTTACTGTAAATCTTTTTAAAATTTAATTTCGAGAACGCGTCTGCACCCTCGTATAATTCTGATCCGCTTCCTGCTTGTCTACGCTCTGAAAACTTAACCCCTTTAAGAGATAAAAGTTTGGCTAAATTAAACAGAAAAAATATTGGAACGGGGACATTGGCATTATTGTCATTGTCATATCTTAATTCAGGATGTTTATATCCTTCGTTGTAATATTGGGTGGGCGTTAGCGGTCTAAAATAGAATCGTATATTGGAAAGGATTGATGCTTTTGTCATATCAATAACTTGTTGGCTGGCATTATCATTTATCATCAGACCCATTTTCTGAGCATCATTTCGGCTGTATAAATACCCCGTGCTTAAAATACTCACAGCGTTTGATACATCTGTATGATGGTAGGCAAACTTAGGCCACCATTTAACAGGGGTATTGTTTTTGATATTATTTCTTATTGTGTCAATGTATTCCATCAACAAATCTCCTTTGCATCAAATAATCGTCCCATTCCTGCGTTTACCTGATAACCCGCTACCATTTTGTTAGTCTTTGTGTCTGAAACTTTGACATATGATAAATAGCCAAGTGACAACAGCAAGGCATATACAAGTTCAATTCCAATATTATTAGAAGATTTAAATACAGACCTGTTTCTTATTTCATCCCAAACAAGAAAAAACTCATTTTCTGTGATAAAAATGTGTGTGTTGTTGTTTTCAATTTTTATACCATTATCATAAGAAAATGAATATGTTGCATCATTGTAATTAAAATTATAAGGTGTCAGAGGACTAAGCATCTTTAGATCATCAACAACACCTTTAAACGACATGTCTTTAGCATTCTCTCTTAACCATTTAATTGTCTTTTGTTGTTGGTTATGTTCTGGTAACACTGTATCATTTACACCAAGATAAATATAAATGTCTATAGGCAATGGTTTAAGATATTTTTCCATGAGTGGTTTAACCATGTTCCAATCAAGTTCACCATTCCCACAGCCTAATTTTGGAAAAGCAACCGATGTAATGTGCTTCTCTGCATATGTGTTAACGAATTTCATAAGCCCTCTTTCTATATATTCTAACTTAGAAGGATTTCTCCAATTTTCTTTAGTTGGGAAAAGTAGAATCCAATGATCAGCTTCTTGATAAAGCATTAGCCTTCCTACGGTTAATTGATGCTTTTCGCAAGCTTTTTTATAAACTTCAAACATATCAGGATAAAGCTTTTTAAAAGATAGAGCCAATCCCTTTCCCATGATCCCGACAGTGTTTACCGTATTTACAATAACCTGTGCAGGACTATCAAAAATATTGCCTTGTATATACTCAATCATAATAGACCTCCCGTTATTCAATAATAACTTTGTATCCATCGGCGAATACAAATTCACATTTTAGTTTACAACCTGTGACTAATGCGATTTCATTCAATTCGTCTATACTAAAATTGCCGCGCTTTATTTTTTGACTAAATGCTTGAGGAGATTTATTTAATCGTCTTCCCATTTCTGAAATGGACAAATTGGATTTAACTCCTAACATTTTTATTTGTTCATCAATAACCATGTTATCACCTCGTATTTTAATTATAAACACTAATGTTTAAAATGTCAATACTTTTATTTAAATTTGATTAATTGATGTAGCATAACATATTGTAAACTTTTATTGCATTGCATAAATGTCTATTTGTATTAAATATAGGGGAGCACCCATAAAAGAGCACTCCTCATATAAATCCTCTTAATTGTGCGTCATATTATTGGTGATTGCTGCTTGGTTATTAATCTTAGTCATAAACTCACGAATCAAATCATTTCCGTCAGCTACAGGATTGGTAATATTGATGTCACCGAAGTTGTAAGAGTAGTTGATTGCCCGTCTCAGCGACTCATCGGATATTAAAGACGAAAGGGCTTCATTAGAAATCGTCATATTAGCAACTCCATCAGGATAAACGCTCGACAGCATTTTAAACGCCTCTTCACTTGGGAGATTCATTTTTTCAACCAACTTCTGATAGAGTCCATCATCATTCAATGGGATTAACTCGCCTGTTTGTATCTTATCAACATAAAGGATTCTGCCGCCCTGCCGAGCTGAAAAAGGTACGTAGGGCCCAGTTATTTTAGTTCCGGAGGAATTTCCCTCGATTGAGGCGCCATTTACTTCCGATTCTACGCCATTACGACTCATCCTAACCCTAACAGGGGCAACTTCGTATCTTGATAAATCATTGGGGTTTATTGATGTATCATCTGCTTTAACTGTATATTCAATTCCGTTTATAAAAACCTTATCATTATTTGGAACTTCAATAGTAGCACCGCTACGGTCGACATACTTCCATGTGTAATCCACACCTTGTATATTGTCATCAAAGATTTTATTATTTCGAGCTTCTTCCCATTCCGCCATTTGGCGTTTTTCAGCCGCCGTTGCAGTTCTACCCCTTGAACTGATTCTATTTTCCATCTTCTGGATTGATGCCATATAGTCATTAGGAACCCAATCACTGAATGTCTTTGACCCCCATTCTCCATAGGTGGATGTCTGATTCATATCTAACCCATTATCATAAATCGCTTTATTGATTTGCGTTTCATATTTCGCAAGAGCTGCTTTGTCATCGCTTGTAAATACGCCTCCATGCTCATTGGCATGTGTGATGATTTTCTGCATCGCCGATTTCCAGTTTTCAATCGCTTGTTCTGCGGAAATTCGTTCTTTGGGGTTTTTAGAGTCATCAGCCCAACCATATTCTGGGGTGTGATCGTTATCATAATATTGTCTATACCCTTTAGAAGTTGAATCCTTTTCATTTCTTGAATACTGCAAATAGCCAGTTAGGGCATCTGCTTGGTCTTGAGAAAACCATCCGCGTTTAACTAACTCTGGAAGTGAATTAATGACAGCCTGATAATCTATCCCGGAATCATACCTATTCCCAAGTTCAGTTCTGGAGAATGACAAAATAGTGTCAGTAAAGTCCGTTAGAGTTTCATTCAACCACCTAACAGCGGTTCCAGACAGCGGAGCAAGCCACTTCTCCATATACTCTACAGGAGGTAAGCTGTCAGCCCAAGCCATCCTTTCCGAATCGGGCATATCATTAATCATATCAATTAACTGCTGAATAGAGTTAATCAGTGTCTGTGTGACGTTAGTCAAAGACTCCAAGTTACGCAAATCTTCGTTATTTTGGTGATCTAATTTATGCAATTCTGATTCGTTTACAATCTGTTCACGTTCTTGTGCGATTTGATGTAGGTTTTCAGGATCAGCAACATTGACAACTCTGTTTCCTAAGATAATCTGAGTATCTTTTTCTTTAGCCGCGTTATTATATTCCGCCGTCTTTTTGGCTACATTCATCTCATCTTTTAAGACTTCGAGTTCTTCTTGCTTTACGGCAAGCTGACGTTCCCACGCAGCGGTAATCTCATCTTCTTTATATCTTTCCTCAGGCTTTAGAGCGTTGATCTGCTCGATATAATCCTTATACCCATCTTGGATTTCTTGATTAATTCTGTCAATTCCCTCTGTGTATTTAGAGTAGTCCTCGTCATTGAACAATAGCTTTCTGGTTTCCGGATCTAACCATTGTTCCAATGTTTTGTTTGACTTTAGTTCAACCTGTGCATCAAGTTTGTTCTCGGCTAAGGTATGTTGTAAATCATATAAAGCGCTTTTAGCATCGTACTCCTTTTGCTGCTTATCAAGGCGAAAATCAAGAACATCCTTCATTTTCTCTTGAATTTTTAGGTACGTACTAATCTTTTCATCCACTTTTTGTGAAGCTATCTCTTTTGTATTGTCTTCAATGTTTTTAAGTTTTTCCTCGGCATTGTACCAAATTTTCTTGTTTTCTTGAGATTGCGAAACAAGCGTTTCGAAAGACTGGACGTATTCTTGACCTATTTTCCCATCAGAAACATAACTGTTTAATAAGGTTATGACTTCATTATAATACCCATTCGTTTCACCCGTCGCATCAAACATTTCATCAATCTTAAAATGTTCTAATATCCAACGTGTGACTTCATCTGAGCTGTTATACATATCAAGTTGGCGTTGGTGAGCCTCGTTCATGCTTTGCTTTGCCAAATCAGCCTCTCTCTTATAAAGATCTTCAAGATCTTCATAAAGGCCAACCTTTTCTGAGGATGAAGTTGATTTGTCAATCTTTCTTTGGAGATTTTCAATATGCTTATCCTCATACGACAGGGCGTTCAAGAACTTGCTATTTGCAATTTCAATCGCCTTTACGATGGCATCTCTTACATTTTCCGCCTGCTTGTCATATTGGTCTTGTTGTTTAAGAAGTTGATCTTTTAAGGATTCAATCGTTTCAATTGCCTTTGCTTGCTGCGTTGCTGTCTCTGCTTTTTCAAGAACAGCGTATGCGTCTTTGAGTCGGGCTGTCAGCGGAGCAATCGTATCCTTTAAGTATTGCATTGTCATTTTTGCTTGGTCGATGACAACGTTGGAGTTTTTCTCATATGCTTCATTAGCAAATTTCCCATACTCAAAGAATGAAGTACCCGCGTTCATCCCTTTTAAAAATGACGTGAACCTTTCAGAAAAGTCATTTTTCCAAGAATCAAATTCTGCTTCCTTGGTTTTGGTGTAAGTTATTATCTCTTTGTCTACAGTGTTTAAAAGGTCTTTATATTCTTTTGTCAGATATTCATCAATATCCTCCAATGATGAAGCTGTTTTTAGAATATCATCTAACTTGTCTACAGTTACGTCCTCGTTATCTCGCAAGTCTTTTACGACATCCCATATTTTTTGCAATTCTTCAAGAGAATATTTGCTTGTGTCCGAAGATAACTTGTCTGAACCAGTTAGTTTAGAGTTAATCTTATTAATAAGACTTTCTCTACTATCCTCTCTATTCTCATCACTATTGGAGGAATCTGAGGTACTGGATGGATTGGGAGAAGCTGAGTTATTAAACTGTCCAAGACCAGAGCTTTGCAGTCTCGACACTAAGCTCTGTACGATACTGGAGATTTGGGGAGCCCACGTGGTAGATGCTACACCATCTGACGATTGCGCATAAGCGATATTGCCATTTCCACCGCCAGACCCCATTTGGTTAAGGGTTCTTAAACCATATCCATTATAATAATGATCCAATAATTCTCTGGCGTAATTTAACGCGGCATCGGAACCATACTGATGAGCATTCCCAGAAGGATTGTCATTTGTTGCCCCATATCCCCAATAGTTATTTCCGATAGGGGATGAACCCCAACCACTCTCTAACGCGGCAATACCAAGTATAAGCAACGCACTAATGCCAGTAGAGTTTTGAGCATTTAGAATGTCGTCGGCATTCATATTCCCTTTGTATTGAGACAACAAGTTAGTTATCTGCTCTTTGCTTAGTTTTGGCATTTCGGATACAACATCCATATCGCCATAGCCTTTGGCATAAGATATTTTCTGTGTATCCTTTTCTCCGATTACATAGTCAACATCCTTACGTTTTCTAAAAGTGGGACTATTTACAACCTCTTGAGTTCCGTCCTTATAGCCAATAATCTCATCCTTATAATTTTCGCCGATAAGCATTAAATTCTTAGCCGCCGACTTCCCATTCTTTGTGCCATCAGCATGAGATGTGAATGGAGTATCAAAATCATATTTAGATTGTCTTCCAAAGAGTTTTCTGTATCCCTTAAACTTATATCCTCCGGTGTTTGTGTTTGTAGAAGTAACACCGAGTACAGTTTCAAGTTTTCTCCTAAGTTCAGAGTAGACTTGATCTAAAACACTGCTTGCGGAACCTTGACCCGAAAATGATGGGTCTCCAAAATAATTTCCTAAGTTTACAACTTTAACTACTCCACCGTTACCCGGAGGGTTCCCATGTCCAGAAGACCAGTTAACCACAAACTCAACGATTGACTGTCCTTGATCGTGGCCCCATTTATTTGCAGGATTAGAGTCCCAAGCGGTAACTACTTGAGATTTCTCGTCAGCAAGTATGCCGTGTATAATCGTACCGTCTGCCATATACACATCAACATAATCTCCAATCGACCCAAATGTAGAGGTCATCGCTAATGCATAACGCTGACCAATCATGCCGTAACCCTCAGCGTTATAGTTTTTACCTGCCTGCTGAATGAGCTGCCCTTGTTTGGTGTCCATATTGGTAATAGTGTCCCAATTCATATATGTATAATACTTGCCAAGACCAGCAGGGACTTCAATGGTGGTTCCTTGTACGTTATCTGCCCATCCAGAGGTGCCTTTTGCAAAAGAACTAAAATCGCACTTTCCAGTAGCGCAAACATTCTTTTGTTTTAGTATCCGCATAGTTTCAGAGTAGGGGACAACAGTATCTCCACTATCAAGCTTGACTGTTTCAGCACCACTGATACCCGATAGGTAAGCTGTGCCGTTTGTCTTAAATATCAGTTCGGGAGTGGGGTGCTTTGCGCCATTAACAAGATATTCATCGCCAACGATAGAATATCCGGATTGTGCATTGTTTGTACCTTTGGCAAAATTTGCGATACGTCTTGCGGTATAATATTGCTCTGCGTAATGTGGTTCACTCAAAGAACTGATCTTCACTACATCGCCGGTATGCGGAGCATGTAAAAATTGACCATTGCCAACATACATTCCAACATGATGAATGTCTCCGTTATTGGAGAAGAATACCAAATCGCCCGGCTGTAAATTCGACTTATCTACTGCCGTGCCATCATTTACCTGCTTGTAAGTTGTACGACCGATAGAATATCCTAACTGTGCATATACATATTGCATTAATCCCGAACAGTCAAAGCCAGATGGTGTTGTTCCACCCCATACATACGGAACACCTAAAAATTGCTTAGCCAGATTTACTGCTGCGTTTCCCGTAGCACTTCCAGAAGCATCTCCTTGCGGATTTGTTTGCGGACTGCCAGTAAGACCGCTTGTATTGATGTTGAAATTCAGATCAACGCTATTTTCACCGAACGTCTCATTAATGGCGTTCAGCACCTCTTGAATCTTATTGGCGATTACCGTTTGTAAATTGTTCCATGATTCTGTTGAGATTGTGGGCGCTTCGATTTTAATTGCATGTATAGCTTTCGCACCATTTGTGGCGATAGCAATCATATCCGTCATATACTGTTGGATTTGTTTCTTTAATGCGTCCCACGAAGCAATCAATAATTGCAGTGCCTGCAACGGATTTTGTTTGACAAATGTATCCCATGCTTCTTTGCTATTAAATCCTGCCTCATTTAAAATATTAATCATAGAAGGACTTAAGAGATCCCACGATGAAACATTATTGTCCTTACATAATTGTAAAGCACCGAGTGCGTTTTGTTGATCTGAAACCCAACTATCCCAAGTGTCTTTTGATACATTTAAATTATCGCTTAGTTGGGACTGAATATCATCCGATAAATTATCCCATGAAGATTGTTGTAGTGCCAACATGGTAATACCATCTTGCGCATTATTTGCAAAATCATCGTTCAAAACGTCCTTAAGCTGCTTTCCCCAAGTTGGGTCTTCAAATGCATGAAGAGCTTTTTGTTTAACAGCATCCATAGAAATATCCATGTTGTCAAACGCAGACTGAACCTCTTCTAAAATCTCATCGACAAACCCATTAACACCACTTCTCCTCTTAGAAGATATTCCTCGTGTGGATTTCATATCTTCTAAAACAGAGCCGAAGGCAACAGAAACGTTTCCGTCCGCATACGCCGTGACGCTTTCAAGACCTTCTATTGGCTCTCTAAAATACTTGTCGCCGGTATACTGCACGATTTTACGCATATTATCCGCAGAAATGATTTTTGTAGGTTTTACTCCCGCGTTAAACACCTGCGCTCCGTCATTAAACCAATGAAGCTTGCCATCTTCTCCGATATACCCCTCATTCCCAATCTCATTTACGAGGGTGAGCCCGGAGGTGATGCCGCCATCTGCCTTTGCATTGACATTTTCTTCAGGGGCTGCATATGTCTTTATCCCTACCGTCACTCCATGAGATGCAGCATATTGGCTTACCTCATCAACGGCGGATTTAAGACCTGACACCATGCGATTAGCTTCAGATAAAACACCATCTGTAGAAGTTCTTGAGATTTCAGAAATATTTTCATAGATATTAGAAATAGAGTCGTTAATACTATTTACTTTATCGTTGAAATCCTCATATGCTTCTTGGCGTTTCTCTTCGCGATCTGCATCATCTTCAGCTTTCTCCATGATTGTTGCTTGTTTACGAATTTTAGCAATCTCATCCCGGTAACGCTGCTCTTCTGCAATCAGCTGGTCATTTTCTCTCCGTTGTTTTTCAACCGCGTCCCAAGAAACGGATGAAAGTAGCGGCATTGCAAAATAATCTCCAGTAATAGAACCATTCTCTAAAATTTTGAAACTCCGATCAACAATTTCAGATAACTGATCTGTTTGCTGTGTCGAAATATCAGCCATTTCTTCAATAAGCCCCAAACGGTTTTCATACATTGCATCGCGATATTTAATTACAGCCTTTTGATTCTCATAATATTTATCGCCCAACGACTCCAGTTGATCTGCTAATGCTTTGGCTTCATCTGCGCTCTGAGGCACAGTATTTAGCAATTGGTCAAGTTCCGACTTTAAATCCGCACTATATTCTGTAGCAACTTTAAACTGTGTGCCAACAGCCTGCAATTTGGAAACATAATCACCTTCAAATGTTATGTCCAAATAACCATCAAGCATGGACAGATTGTCTCCAAATTTTTCGAGCTCTTGGTTTGTAAGTTCAATTTGATGTTGGAAATCAGCTAAATGTTGCTCCTTGCGAATATCCTCAAGTGTTTTGTTTAAATTCTTTTGCGCATCTGCAAGGCTTTCTTCTTGTTCTTCAAGAGATTTATAAGCGTTTTTGACAGATTTTACATCATCTTTAGCCTTTTTAGTTTCTTGCTCGGCTTTACTGGTATTTTTGTCTGTTCCGGAATTAGAACCGCCCCAATTAACCTTGAAATCATCAGGTTTAAGAGGATTGTACTTATACTCATATGTTCCTGCTATAATATCCTGCGTACTTGGAGATTTAGGGCCAACGAAATCATCCGATAGTTCTGCCTTGGCTTTTTTTAAGTCCGTCAGCGTTTGGATAGTCGCACCGGCAGCATTGGCGATACTTAAGAGATTGTCAATATCTTCTGATGAGCTAATCTTGACTTGATTGACTTGCATCTTAGCAATTTTTAATCTTGCTAAATTCATCTCAACAGTTTCGGCACTTCCGCCCTCGGCAATTAAAGCCTCTGTTTCTTCATATGTTGCATCTCCGAGGACATAAGATTGAATAGCTGCATCCGCTTTCGCCGAAGTCAAATACTCATGAGCGATAGTATCCGCATTGAGAACATCATTCTCTTTCAGTACATGAGATATTTGTTCTTCGGTAACATCAGATAAGTCCCTGCTACCAAAAACATTATCCAACATTGCATAAGTCAAGTCACTCATGGTTTGATTAAACTCATCAGAGCCTTGCTTAGCAGACATCAAAGCCTTTTCGTACTCGTCCCAATTGTCAATGCCTGTACCGACAGCCTCCTTGATTTCACCGATGGTTTTAATACTTATATAACCATCGTCCGACATCTCTTTAAAAGCAGTTCCGAGTTTACCTAAGTTCTCCGAAGCATTCTTAAGAACTTCTAAAGAAGTTAACATCTCATCAGTAGAGTCAGAAACGTCTTCGCTTGCTTTTTTTACAGCACTTGAAAACTGCGGAAACGCGTCGTTCGCTACGCTTATAAGCACTGTTTTGTATTCTTCCGAGTATTGAGAACTACTTTTGATACTGTCAATATAACTATTGAAAGCTTCTTTTGAGTTAATACTGTTGCTCTTTAAATAATCTCCGAGTTCAATCTGAGCATCGGCTTCATGCAGTCTTTGAATAGAGGCGGTATAAGAATCAACATCTTCCTTAACGAGATTTATAGCATCAGATGTGTCCTTATACAATTTTGTGTCGAACAGAGGGGAATTAACATCTCCGGCTGCTAATGATTCAATTTCATCTTTTAAAGCAACAAGACTCTGATAGTATGCATAAATATCTTCAGCACTACTGCTTTTTGGAAAATAGAAAAAGTCGTCCCTAATCTTTGAATTTTTTGAAATTACCGACTCTAAGTGTTCTACATTATCGCCAAAATTATTTTTGTCAAATCCAAATACAGAAATGCCTGTTCCTCTATACCCCTTAAAATGGGCAGACAAAGCTTTCCCGGTGGCATTAACATTAGCAACAGCGTCGTCTCTCGCATTCTTTAGCGCGGATTCGGTAGCCCCATCTATTGCACTTGCAAGGTCTTTATAGTCGCCTGTAAGATTTTTAATATCACTACTAAGCCCCGGAATACTTTCTACCTGTTCTTTAAAGGATTTAGTTAAGTCTTGTGCGCTAACAGAATTATCATCAAGCTGTCCTTTTAATTGCAATAACCCATTGACTGCATCAGAAGATTTCTCGGCTTGTTCGGTAGTAGCTTCAGCCACTTTCCTCGCTTTCTCCACTGCGTTCTCTTCGGCATGTATCAGAGCATCCAACCCTTTTGAAATAAGCCCAAAAGCAGCGGCAACTCCTATGTTAAGAGCTATGTTTTTAGCAGCAGCCAAAGCTTCTGTCTTTAACGTAGCAAGGTCGATCAGCTTATTTTGATCTTTAAGGTACTGGGAATAAGTCGCTAAGTCTTTGGTTTTGTAGGCCTCTTTCTCAGAAATAAGAAATTCTTTCAGACTTTCATTTGTTGTTTTAATATTTTTTGCATAGCTTTCCCATGCTTTTGCCGACTTCGGAACATTGTCAGCTTTTGATAGTTTTTCAAAAAAGCCTTTTGTTTCGTCATCAATCAACGTACTCGGCATAAACCGAGACTCAAATTTTCCTTTGTCATTCCATTTGGCAAATCCAAGCTTTTTATTGAGTGCTACACCAGCCACAGCACCAACGGTGCCCCACGATCCAAGAGCTTTTGTGATTTTGTTTATAAGAGACAAAATACCATCAAGTGTGTTAACTCCTGTTTTTAAGGCACTGGAATTTACTATATTATTTACGGTAGACGACCATGTATTGGAAAGGCGGTTGAGGGAGCCTTCTAAGTTGTTAGCCGATTTCTCGGCTTCTGCAAAAGCGGAACCTTCGCCTTCTGAGTAATCTTTCAACATCTTATCGTACATACTTACGTTCTGAAGTAAAGCACTTAATTTGTTGGCATGGAATTTCTGACCAATATTCGTCAGTATCTCAGCTCTTAACGGGTCATCCTCGTCAAGTTTATTAAACGTTTCTGCTAAGTCTCGCAAAATAGCAACAGGATTCCGAAGTTTTTCAGCACCGTCTACCATCTCCGTCATAGAGGCATTCGCAGCGTCCAATGTTTTAACAATCTTACTCGATGTTATATTTTGGAGGTTGATAAGAATGGCTTTAAGAGCATTTCCGGCTTCACTACCGCCAGACTTTGTAACAGACTCAATAACACCTATCATCGCCGATAAGTCTTCAACTGGGACGTTGTAACTCGACGCAACTGTTCCAACCTCTGACATAGCAACAGCCATATCTTCCAAAGAAACGCTGTTTCGGTTGGTTATCATGTTTTGTCCATCAAGTACGGCATTTAGCTTTTTCGCTTCACCCTCGAATTTATAAGCGGCATTTGTAGCAAGTACATACTTGTTGGCAATATCCGCAGATAAGTCACCAGCGGCTTGCGCAAGCAACGATTGTTCTGCCATGCCGTTGCCTTTCGCTCCGTAGAAACCAGAACGTGACATTTCTTGAACACCAATAAGATAATCGCTGGCTTTCTTGCCGTATTTTGAAGCTGAAGCGAAAGAGGTTTCTCCTAATTTGATTAGTTGCGAAGTGGTTAAGTCCGAAGTTTTTGATATTTCGGTCAAAATTGTATCAAGGTCTTTTATTTCTGTTATGGCTTCTCTCGTTTTTGAGACACCAGTCATTACAAGAGTGCTGATTGATAACCATTGAGTGAAATTTTCGGTAGCTTGTTTCATCTGATCGCTGAACGTAGCACCAAGCCGACCTAATCCGCGCATGTGATTCTCAGTGCTTTTCAACGCACCATTGATTTCATCCCATCGACTGACATTTACACCTCTGTTGATTTCTTGAATAAACCCCTCTAATTCCGCGCGAGCCCCTTTTGTTATCTTTGTGTTCTTTGTTAAAAACGTACTGATTCGATTAATTAAAGAAGTTGCTTTCTCATTAGATACGGGCTGATTGAACTTGTCATAGGAAAGCTTAGCGGCCTCTATAGATGTTTTAACAGTTTTAAACTCTTGCTCTATTCTGTCGGCTTGTGAAATAATCTGCTTATCCGGCAACCAATTGTTATTGCTATCTTTAAACCCTGCAAGGATAGTTTTTAACTTCTCTGTCTTCTGCGCGGCTTCGTCTGCGCTAACCCCGTACTTTTGAAAATCTTGACTTAACTTTTCGATTCTGTTAGAATAATCGCTTGCTCCATTTCCAGAATCAACGGAGAGCTTGATTGATTTAGCTTTTTGAGCGGTTTTTTCATAAATTGCTTGAAGTTCTTTCTGTAGAGCAATTTCCTTTTCGGTGATGGCGGATTGCTTGCTCGTATCCCATCTGCCTACTTCCGAGGCTACCGCTTTCCTTTTTTGCAAAAGAGCCTCTTCATCTTTAATACGAGCTCGTATTAACTCCGCCTCACGAGAGTCGTTAGTTTTCAGATTGGCATATTCTTTCTTTAGTGCATACAACCTGTCAAGAGACTTATATACTGTGTCATAAGCGCCGCTTGCGGTTTTTAACTCTTTCTTTATAGCACTTAAAACCGTGCTTGTATCTACCTTTAACCCCTCAGATTCTAAAACGTTTTGTAACTGTTTGGCTAAGTTTTTAAGTTCTTTTTGGGTGGCAGCCGAGTTGATTACTGGCTTAATCTCAACACCCTTTTCATTAAGCTTCCGTTCAATTTCCTTTATATCGCCGGAGACTCCGCTCGTGTCTAATTTTGCAATAAGTTGAACTATAAAATCTTCCATTAATATTCTCCTCTCTATTTATCATAAAAATAACCCCTACATAGAGAGGTAGCTTGATAATGTCTATTTAACTGGGATGCCAACCGCCCTTAATTCTTCCTTTAGAATCTCTGCGGCGTGTTTTTCACAATAATCCATGAACACCTCCCAGTATCTATGATCAATAGCACCATCAAAAATCCATCCGCCATGCAGACCTTGCGCGGCCGACTCAATCTGATCTCTGCCAGACCATTTGTTCCCATAATGCATTACATCTGGGTTCATAAATACTTGACCGCAAGTGTTGTTTAACATATTCGTTGTGGCTGAACGCCAAAAAGACATGGTGCGCACATAAAACATAGGGTCGTACTGTTCATAGTATTCTTCTTCAATTATTTCTTGGAGCTTTTCAAGTAGCCTATCGCAAGCGTTTTCAATTGCTTTACGGCAGGCGGATTCCATGTGTTGCCGTAGTTGTACAACACTTGTAAAGGTTTTCGCCATTGAATCACCTCATTTTTTATTGCATAAAAATAAGACACCCAAAGGTGTCTTCAATATAATCTTTATTTACATTATGGAATTTTATCGTTTGAGTCTTTCCTATATAGCTAAAGGGCAGAGATTTGTCTCTACCCTTATATTAAAACTCGCACTTCAGGAGGCGAAACTCCATGAATTAAAACCTTCTGTTTCAGTCGAAGAAAACTGCGCATTAAAACATTGGTTTGATAAAATTATGATTATTTTTCTGTACTGGGCTTGTCGTCCGAATCTACAGATTCAGTCTGAAAACAGAATCCGAAATTGGTGTGACGCTCAAGCGAATGCAGTCCTTCACGGATATATTGCCACGACTGCAAGTAGCTTCCGGAAACAGAAAAATCTGATTCACTGATGTACTTCATAAAACCGGGAATATCATCTTTGTATCTTTGAGCAAATGTAAAAGCATCATCTTCTTTTTCGTCATCGGTACTGTTCAGTTTTCCGTAAAGCGCGTGATCCAGATTACAGGACATATAGTAAATCTGATAGGGAATACCCCAAATCCGAGACGTGGAGGACAGCCGATTCAAACATTCTCGTTTTCGAAGATTGCGATTTTCAATCTCACTTTTTCTTTGCGTCCGGATTTCCGTTATAGAGTAGAGGGGCTTAACCGCTGCTATATCTTCCACTACAGCATCACCAGAAATAAAAGCTCCATCCGTATCTGTTATATGAATGATTTGGCTGAAATCCCCAGATTTAAATGTTCGCCTTGCATATTGCTTGACAGCGTTACCAATCTTGGCAACGACGTTATTTGCATTTACTCCCAACTCGGTTGTTATATCGCAGTGCATAACCTGAACGTAGACCACGTTGCTATCATAAATACGATTTAAAAGAACACCGAGTGCTGTCTCATCGGAGAGCCCTTCAACAATAACAAAAACAATTTTTTTACGTGGCATCCGGATTCCCTGCCTCTCTGAACGCCATCGCAATTTCACTATTGTTTGTCGGCTCGTACACCAGTTCACTCTGTTCTCCGAGTACAATATCACGGTAATAGAAGTCACGAAGGTTGTTAGTTGTTTTTACGTTGCTCATACGGATGTAGCGGTTCTGCGGATTGGTAGTCGTAAACGCAATAAAAGACTTATTGAGCGTTTCCAACGGTCGGAGATTGTGGGAAGTAAAAATAAGCTGTCCTTTCCCTTTTCCTGCAATGATGCGCAGAACTTCGCCAAGCAGATATTCAAATACGCCGGAATCTAATTCATCAATCGCAACAGTCATTGATGAGTTATTGTATATTACAATCAATAACTGTAAGATAGAAATTAGCTTCTTGATACCCTCAGATTCGTACCGCAATGGAATTTCTCGGTCGTTCTTATTGGACATGAGTTGAATGCAGTAGCCGGGGGTACCATTTGCGAAAAGCTGAGAACCCATATCCTTCACGCTGATTGTTAATCCGGGGATGAGTTGTTTTAGAACCACGTTCATGCAATCAATAACCTTGTGAACGATATTCAGTGTATCATCAGGGATTAATGATGGCTCATTCAGCTTGATTAGGATGTTGCCGATAGATGCCTTCCCATTCTCTGTATAGTTGAATGCGAGCGGAAGTGCATTTAGGCTGATAAGACCGGAACTGGTTGTGTTGATAACAAACAACCGAAAATTTCCAAAGCATACAAGGCTTTCCATAAGGAAAAGATGACAATCTTCTTTGCAGTTCTTCCGAGCTGTATTAAGCAGCTCCCCTGAAAAGATAAATGAACGTGATGTCACCGATGCAAGCTGTTTAGCTACTAAAAGACCAGTCAAGTTCTCCTTGTCTCTGCCAACAATTGAACGATACTTGGTAGCTGGGAGAAAAACAACATCCTCATCTGTCCTTGTATCAATCACAGGAGAAAGGCGAACCTTTTTATCCCCACATTCATAAGAGTAAGAAAGTACTTCATCGAATAGCACAGCCTTATAGTGCACGTCAACCGATGGCTGTTCCGTGTTATGCTCGTTATTATCAATATCCCGGCGAAGATTTACTTCATAAAAGGCGTAATAGAGACATTTCATTTTCTGATTACTGACCCTAAAGCCATATTTGAGTGTTGCATATTCGCTGTCAACGTTGATATAGTCAGCAAAGTAAGCCGGAATTGCTTTCCCCGAAAGCGCAAGTCGAAGCAATTCCAAAGCATCGACCAGAGCTGTTTTGCCAGAGCCGTTTTGACCATATAACCCAAGGATGCTTGCCTTGCCACTCTTTTTTGAGTTTTCAAAATCAAGATGTCCATAACCGACATTCTTAAAATTTCTAATCTCAATACTCTCGATTCTAACTGTGGTATTGATCATAGTACCCCTCCTTTTCTCATTGTACTGGTGTACATACAACAAGGTGATATTAGTATAGCACAAACCTGTCGAGAAGTCAACCCCAAATACAAAAACGAAATAAAAGATTCCGATTTTATGTTTAGATGTCATTTATCGACTTATCATGGCTCGGTTCATTTGTATTTGCGTTCGCCCTAAAGCATGTCAAAAAAAATCGTTTACCGCTTGATATTATTATACACCATTTTGCAATAAAAACGCAGGCATAATCTTTACTATAAAAGGGATGTTTTATTCGGTCGTTTCTTTATAATCCTTATCTTCTTCGTGGATTATTTCAGCAATCTTACCTATCAATTCACTTCTTAATTCTTCAATAGGTACATCTTTAAGTTCGGCAAATAGTCCCTGCACCATTGCAAGAATATCCTTTTTGTCATCAATAATATTTGCAATCATACCATACACCATAGCCTTAACCTTAAATTCTGCTTTCTTATAAGCAATCCAGTTTCTAATCATAAAAAATCCTCCATCTTATTTAAAAGTTAATTGGGTTCTTATCTTCTATCTCACCTAAAATATACTCGAACAAGTATCTGATTTTTGAAAGAGATACCTTTTGTTCCTTAAATACATCAAGTATTACTTTCTTCGTATACTCAATGTCTTCTCCGCGATCTTCGTTCCAAGCGACAGTTCTTGGCTGATTATTTTCGTTCATGCTCCTATCCTCGTTTCCTCTAAAAACTTCTGTATATCATAACGATAATTTGTTCGTTTCAATTCACTATCTATCTTAATAG
>ERZ1034984.1394-NODE-1394-length-22907-cov-8.705846_pt1 | contig 22907 bp, 21 predicted proteins | sample MGYA00520589_ERZ1034984 | MGnify/ENA primary metagenome ERZ1034984 (study PRJEB33766, sample SAMN09781790) | gut metagenome | biome: gut microbiome | host: Homo sapiens | place: Madagascar | study: EMG produced TPA metagenomics assembly of the PRJNA485056 data... | reverse complement strand
AATTATTCCTGTTCACGGATAATATTTTTCACCATCATTTCCTGATTTACTACATGGTAACTCATCACTCGGATTACCTCATCCTTGTCTTTTCGCTTTAAACAGTCGAAAATCTTTTCATGTTCATGTATTAACGTTGGATAGATATCCTCATTTTTCAAGTATTCTACTCGATACCGGTATATCTGTTCTCTTAAATTATTTAACATATTAACCAGTTTCGGATTGTCCGTTGCCTGATAAATCACATCATGAAATTCCACGTCTGCCTGAGCAATTCTTTTTACATCATGCCCTCTGGTACTCGCTTCAAAATTTTTCAAAGCTACATGCAGCTTCTCTAAATCTTCTTCTTTCAAATTATCACATGCAAGTCCTACTGCAAGTTCGTCTAATGCTTTACGAATCTGTAATACATCTTCCATGTCTTTTTCTGTCATACGGGCAACCTCGGCACCTTTTCTCGGTACCGTTACTGCTAACCCCTCTAATTCTAACATACGAATTGCTTCACGAATCGGCGTTCTGCTAACCCCAAGCTTGGATGCTAACTGCAACTCCATCAATCGTTCTCCGGGCTTTAATTCTCCTTTTAAAATCGCTTCTCGCAATGTATTAAACACCACATCACGCAGAGGCAAATACGCATTCATATTTAATTCTAGCTTTTCTGTCATAACTTACCTCCCATTATTATAAACTTCTGTTAAATATACCTGTTTTGCAAGATTACCTTCACGCATCCGTTTATAAGCAACTTCTGCCTTTTCCTTGTCATCAAATATTCCGAATACAGTAGGGCCGCTTCCGCTCATCATAGCGTTCAGGGCACCGTCCTTTATCATTTGCTCTTTGATTTGGGCAATTACAGGATAATTGGGAATCGTAACACTTTCTAATACATTTCCCATGTGTGCTGCCATATCTGCCAAATTTTTCGTTTCTATATCCTGTATTAAAAGATTGATGTCAGGATGCACAGTATTCTCATCCAGTTTCAAATTCTCGTATACAAACTTCGTAGAAACACTAATTGCCGGCTTTGCAATTAATACCTTACACTGTGGTACTGGAGAAAGTTTTGTTAACTGTTCTCCAATTCCTTCTGCCAAAGCCGTTCCTCGCATGAGACAATACGGAACATCTGCTCCTATTTTCACGCCACGTTCCATGAGTTCTTCTAACGATAACCCCAAATGAAACATTCGATTCATTCCATACAGTACTGCTGCCGCATCGGAACTACCTCCTGCCATACCTGCCGCAACCGGAATAAATTTCTGTAAATCAATCTGCACTCCCTGCTGTATCTTAAATTCCTCTATTAACAGTTTTGCAGCCTTATACACCAAATTATTCTCGTTTTCCGGCAAATAGAACAAGTTTGTTTTTACCTGTATCTTGGATTCTCTCCGCTTACGCATAACGATTCTGTCATAGAGCCGAATGGTCTGCATAATCATTTTCACTTCATGATAACCATCCTCTCTTCGTCGGATTACATCCAATCCCAGATTTATTTTTGCCAGCGCTTTGAGTCTCATTTCATACATTGTTTTTCTCCTGTATTTTGTATACATACTACTTATTAGTTAAACATTTTTTATAGAAAAAGTCAATGACTATTAATTTTTCCCTTCTTTCTACCGATAGAAAATATAACAATAGATTAACAGGTATGGATACCTATGATATTTTCCAAGGAGGGTTCTATTATGAATGTAAACAGTGTGAACAATGTAGCTGCTTATACCGCAACAACCAATACGAAAACTTATACAAAGTCTTCTAACGATACAAGCACAACAACCGATAACTCTGGCGTTGTTTATGAAAAAGGTACAAATACCTCTTCTAAAACAATTTACGCAAAGGAAGATGTGGTTGCACGTCTTAAGGCTGATGCTGATTCCAGAACTGCTCAGTTAAAGAGTCTGGTAGAAAAAATGATGTCTCAGCAGGGCGTTAAAATCGGTGAAGCTGATGATATGTGGAAGTTCCTTGCAAGTGGCGATTATACCGTTACGCCGGAAGTAAAAGCACAGGCTCAGGCTGATATTGCCGATGACGGATATTGGGGCGTAGAGCAGACTTCCGATCGTATCATTGAATTTGCAAAGGCTTTAGTTGGTGATGACCCGGATAAAGCAGAATCTATGCGTGCCGCTTTTGAAAAAGGTTTCAAGGCTGCTACAAAGGCCTGGGGAAAAGATCTTCCTGATATTTCTCAAAAAACTTATGATGCAGTTATGAAAAAGTTTGATGACTGGGCTGGCGTTAACAAGGATGATGATACTAAATCTAACGAAACAACATCTACAGAAACAAAATAAATCCTTTCTTAGTAACAACAAAAAGAACCGTTTACACGGTTCTTTTTGTTGTATCTGATTTTACTATCTTATTTTTTCTTTTTAAATCTTACTCTGAAAGTATACCATAATGCGCCTGTAATGCATACGGAAGAATAAGTTCCGCAAACAATACCCACCATCAACGGTAATGCAAATTCTTTTACAGAGCTTACTCCTAAAACAAACAACAATGCAACCATGACAAAAGTTGTCAAAGATGTATTGATACTTCTGGACAAGGTCTGTGTAATACTTCTGTTTGCCACTTCCATAAGATTTTCTTTATTCTGATCTCGCAATGCCGGAAGATTCTCACGGATACGGTCAAAAATAACGATGGTTGCATTGACTGAATAACCTACAATAGTTAACATACATGCAATAAAGGTATTTCCAACAGAAACTCGCGCGATAGCATAGAATGCTAATACAACTAATACATCGTGTACCAACGCAAGTACTGCACTTCCTGCAAAACGTATATCTTTAAAACGGAACCAAATATAAATCAACATACAGATTGTTGCGATTGCTACTGCCCAAATAGCATCTGACTTCATTTCTGAACTAATGGTAGAACTGATGTTTTCAGATGTTATGGTTTCTTTATCTACACCAAACTTATCTGCTAATGTATCATTTAAGGCTTCACGTTCTTTCAGATTCAGGGAACGTGTCTTAATAACAATCTGGTTAGACTCTTTAATCTTTTGTGTCTGAATGTTCTTATCACCGGTTAATTCTTCTAATACCGGAACAATCTCTTTGTCAATTTCTGAAATAGAATAATCTTTTCCAAAATCAACTGTTGTTGATGTACCACCTACAAAGTCAAGACTATAATTTAAAATCTTATCACCCTTTGCATTATGTACACCCATTCCAATAAATCCTGCTGCAATAACTGCAATAGAGAGTGTAAAGAATACCGCTCTTTTTCCAAGGAAATTGATGGTTTTTCTCTCTTTTTTCTTACCGTAAAGCTTCTCACTCTTAGCTCCCAGTGTATAGAAGCATTTCATTAACCATCTGGTTACTACCAATGCGGTAAACATGGATAATACAATACCAATTCCTAATGTATAAGCAAATCCCTTTACCGGACCGGAACCTCTAAGTCCTAATACAACTGCTGCAATCAAGGTAGTAATATTACCATCTACGATAGCGGATAACGCCTTATCATATCCCATTTTCATTGCAGTCTTTACTGTTTTTCCTGCTGCAATTTCTTCCTGAATTCTAGCAAAGATAATAACGTTCGCATCTACTGCCATACCAATGGAAAGAATAATACCCGCAATACCAGGTAATGTCAAAGTAATATCAAAAATCCACAAAGCCCATACCATCAATGCGGAGTATAAAATCAACGCTATGCCTGATGCAAATCCTGAAATACGATACATGACAATCATAAACAGAATTACTAATACCAAACCTATTACTGCCGCCATTAAGCTTCCTGACAATGCAGAAGTTCCTAACTGCGCTCCAACTACCTTGGAATTTAATTCCTTTAATTCCAAAGAAAGAGAACCGATACGAATGGTAGATGCTAATTCATCTGCTGCTTCATAGCTTTCCATACCTGTAATCTGTGCATTTCCATCTGAAATAACAGACTGTACGGTTGGGCTGCTGATAGTCTCTCCATCGTAAACAATTGGAATACTCTTTCCTAAGTTTGCCTGTGTTGCATCTGCAAACTTCTTTGTTCCTTCATCTGTTAATGTTAATGCTACTACATTCTGCTTCTGCCCTTTATCATCTGTATAAGTCTTAGGCTGAGCATCTTTGATGTCAGATCCACTTAAAATTGTCTGTCCATCTGAGGTCTGAAATTCCAAAGAACCCGGTTTTCCCATTTCTTCCAATATGGTATTGGCATCGGAAACACCTGGAATTTCAATACTAATACGGTCAGAGCCTTCCTGATATACACTAGCTTCTGTACTGTACTTTTCTACACGCTTTTGCAGTTTATAAACGGTGTCCTTCATATCTTCTGCGGAAGGATTCTTGTCAACTGCCTTGTAGGTAATGCTGACACCACCTGCTAAGTCAAGTCCCAGCTTAATATTACGGCTTGCCCCAACACCCACAGTAGAAATAATCGTGCCTGCATACCAAGTCATTCCTGTCAGCACTACTAAAATCACTGCAAGAATCACTGCTGCTTTGCTTTTCTTCATGTTAGTTCTTCCTTTCTTGTATTCTTTATGCATGAATATTATGCTTCATCTGCCAATGCAGCTTTTATCATAATAGCACATTCTATACGTTTTTTCTCTAACTCACAGCCAATGTCATAAGCGTCCGTAATACTTCCATGGAAATTATATGAATTTGCTGCACAGCCACCACTACAGTAAAATCTTGCAAAACAATTTCTGCATTTTTCCTTAGCATACACATTACAGCACTTAAATTCGCTCTGTAATTCTGTATTCTTAATACCATCATATACATTTCCCATCAGGAACTTTTCATTTCCAACAAACTGATGGCAAGGATAAAAATCTCCCCAAGGAGTTACTGCAAGATATTCTGTTCCGGAACCACATCCTGACAATCTCTTTGCCACACATGGTCCACCTTCTAAATCTATCATAAAGTGGAAGAAATTAAAATCTTTTCCTTCTTTATGTCTCTTAATCATTTCCACAGCCAGCTTATCATATTCTTCAAAAAGCTGTGGTAAATCTTCTTCTTTCAGTGCATAACTTTCTGTTGGCTGAGCAACTACCGGCTCTACGGAAATCTGTTTAAATCCTAAGTCTGCCAAATGCAATACATCTTCGGAAAAATCCAGGTTATTATGTGTAAAGGTTCCTCTTACATAATAGCGTTCCTGATTTCTACTGTCTGCAAACTTCTGGAACTTTGGTACGATCAACTCATAGCTTCCTGCTCCCTTACGGAATGGACGCATATAATCATGTACTTCTTTTCTTCCGTCAATACTAAGTACCACATTTCCCATTTCTTTATTGGCAAATTCCATGATATCGTCATTTAACAATACACCATTGGTTGTCAGTGTAAAACGGAAATTCTTATTATGAATCTTTTCCTGCTCTCTTCCGTATGCAACTAACTGTTTTACCACATCGAAATTCATCAGTGGCTCGCCACCAAAGAAGTCAACCTCTAAATTCCGTCGATTTCCGGAATTGGCAATCAAAAAGTCTAATGCAGCCTTTCCTACTTCAAAGGACATCAGCTCTCTTCTGCCATGATATTCGCCTTCTTCTGCGAAACAGTAGCGACAGGCGAGGTTACAATCATGAGCAATGTGAAGACATAATGCCTTTACTACCGTTGGTCTTGTCTTAAACTGTTCGATATAACCTTCGTACTCATCCTTGGTAAACAGTTGTTCATCATCTGCCAGTTCCTTCACTTCTTCCCAAGCTTCTTCAACGTCTGCCTTATTATATTTACTCTCCAGGCTTTGTATAATCTCTTCCTTTGTGTTTTCTTCAAACATTGGAATAACGTCATACATAACATCATCCACGATGTGTACTGCTCCGCTGTTTACATCCAACACAATGTTGTAGCCGTTGTTTTTATACTGGTGAACCATTGCAGTTCCTCTCTTTCTATAACGCACAAATGACCGCTCGCTACTAACGAACGGTCCTTTTTTGTGTTTTTATTCTTTTTGTATTCTTATTTATTTTCGCAGCTCTGATTTCCTACTGTACAGGATGTCTTACATGCTGACTGGCAAGATGTCTGACATTCACCGCATCCGCCTTTTTTTACTGTTTTCTGTAACTTTCTTGTATTTAATGTTTTTACATGTTTCATAAGAAATACTTCCTTTCCATATAATTCTGATTACTAATAGGCATTATATCATACTTGTTATGGATTGCAAAGCATTTTTTTGCATTTTTCTCACTACTGACGCAAATCAAACTTTTTTATCAAAGGGCTCATATTTCCTGTTTATTTCAGCTTGTTGTTCTATTTTCTGTGTACCGTTATATTCTTCCATGTTTTCCGACGATAATAGTTCAGAAGGCAGTCCATCACTTTCATCCGACGATAATAGTTCAGAAAGCAATCCATCACTTTCATCCGTACCACTTGCCTCTTTATTCGCCTCTTTTATTGCATCTTCTTTTCTTTCTTCTTCCGTCTTCGGCTTATTCTTTTCTTCCGCTTCTTTTATCTGTTCGCCGCGCTCCTCTGCTTCATCCATAATATGAAGCATCTGAGAGCTGTTGTATTCCTTCTTTGCTGCTGCAATCTGATCATTATAAGAATGTAATAATTCGATTTTTCTTGCAATATCATCTAAATCCAAAGACTGCATATTTTTCAGGTTTTCTTTTTGTGCTTCGAAAAAAGCCACCTTGTTGTCCCTGTCTGCCTGACGTTGCAACTTTTCCTGGGTACTCTTTAACATACTCGGATTGGATTGTATAGCGGAAAATAAATTATTTTTACCAAGATTTAGTGTCAAACTCATAATAACTCCTCCCTGACTTTTCTTATTATATATATCGGCACTCTCACTGGTAACTGAATTATTTTTTTATTCAAAATCCATTATACAGGAAATTCCACAATCGCTTTAAACTGGTCACAGTCAATTCCTACTTCAAAAAGTCCTCCAAGGGCTGAGGTATAGGTACTTACAATAGCAAGTCCCAATCCATTTCCTTCTGTGGTTCGTGCCTTGTCAGCTCTTGCAAATCTTTCTACAATCTGGTCTTTTGAAAAATTCATCCGGTAGTTGGCGGTATTGGTAATCTCAAATCGTACCATCTCTTTTCCTGCCTTTTCAACTCTGGCAGTTTTTAAGAAAATTCTGGTATGCTCTGCGGAATATTTCAATGCATTTTCCATTAGATTCTGACATATCCGATACATATAGCTACTATCCGAGGTAAACTCCGTGTTTTCTTCCGTAAGTTCTGCTACTACCTCTCTATTTGCCTGTGTGAACTTATCTTCCATATCCGCCTGCACTTGCTCGATAAGACGATTCAATTCCATTTTTTCCATATGAAATTCTATGTTTCCACTGCTTGTTTTTGCCAGGTCAAATAGACTGTCTATCATCTCTTTCAACTTCTGTGCTTTATTTCCAAGAACTTCTACATAATCGGCAACAACATCACTCACTTCTTCCTTTTTTATCAACTCAATATACCCAACCATAGAAGTAAGTGGCGTTTTTAAGTCGTGAGATACATTGGAAATCAGGTCTACCTTCAGTCTTTCACTTTGAATTGCCTGCTCCATGGCTTTCTCCACATTCTGTTCTACTAACGCCTCCATATCTGCTACATGATGATTTAACAAACGAAGCATGAAGCGAATTACCGTTGCCTCAGCTACAATAAACTGAATCAACACACTCCCAATGGTGACGTATCCCACACTATAATTGTATCCATACCAGTAATATACTTCAATAATCTGTGTTTTAAACATAAAAATTGAAAGAATTCCTACTCCCAATGCTATGCCTATCAGGAACTTCTGTTGTTTTTTCCACTCTTTTTTCCATTTTTGAAAGAAATCTTCCACAAAAGTATCCCATACCTGATAACGTTTCTCCATTCCGCACCGAATTCCGTTGAAAAGTGCTATTCCCAAAAGGACATTCAAAATTCCTCCTACTGCCCACGCTGACCTACTTGGAAAATTGAACCATTCCTTCCACATATATAGAAATAGCAATATTCCTAAAATTCCACATATCAGCGCAATGATAATTTTGGCTCTTTTCGTTTGCAAATGTTTTCGTATTTTCCACTCTGTTTTTTTAGTATTTTTCCATTTTGTATCCAATGCCCCACACCACCTTTACATATTTTGGTTTTTTCGGATTAATCTCCAGTTTCTCACGAATATGACGAATATGTACCATAACCGTATTTTCCACTGCATAATTTGCAATTTCTTTCCATGCTCTTTCGTAAATTTGTTCCGCTGAAAATACCTGTCCCGGATGTTCCATCAACACTTCCAGAATGCGGTATTCTGTTGCTGTAAGTTTTACTTCCTGTCCATCTACTTCTGCAACCTTCATTTGACGGTCCAGTACAATTCCACCATTTACCAGTCGGTCTTCCTCTTCTTTGGGTGCACTACCGCCCCAAGTATGATAACGTCTAAGCTGCGCTGCCACCCTTGCTGTAAGTTCTGCCGGATTATAAGGCTTTTCGATATAATCGTCTGCTCCCATCACAAGTCCTGACACCTTATCGCTTTCCTCTGTTTTCGCTGAAAGGATAATCACCGGAATTTTATTATTTTCCCGTATTTTCATCAATGCGGAAAGTCCGTTGAGTCGTGGCATCATTACATCCAAAAGAATCAAATCCACCTCTTCTTCCTGTAATACATCTAATGCCTCTATACCGTCATATGCCTTTAAAATGCGATATCCTTCATACTCTAAAAGCTTTCCTAAGGAAAACACTATCTCTTTGTTATCATCTACTACCAGAATTGTCTGCTGTTCCATGGTTTTTAGCTCCTTGCCTTCTTACGTTTTACATTTGTAATTATAATAGGCGTTTTAAAAATAAAACTCAATGAAAATCTTAAAAAAATCTTAATCCTATTAGCTTGCCATTCCCCCAATCATTCCAGAGGCAATGCACAATATTAATGTGGTAAAAAATCTGCCAACTTCCATATTGATTCCATGTGTGAATAAAATGGAACTGATTACCAAAATCACAAAGTAGCAGCCACCTAACACCATTCCCCACAGAAATTTTCTGGTTTTCATAATTTTTCCACCCAGAAATCCCCCCAAGAATCCGGATATTACATAAATAAGTACAATTCCAACTGCTACCACACTTTCACTTAATTGTAACTTACAAAGCATTCCCGCTAAAATCACCAACAATATTCCCGTAATAATATACATAAACAGTAATAATTTCAAAATAGACAGTACCCATGTTTGTTTCATCATTCCTTTTCCCATTGTTGTTTCCTCGTATTCCAATTATTCTACTCTCATCATATTCTTTTTTACTTCTTACTATGCCCTTATGGTAAATTTTTCATATAATTTCTGAATTTTTTCTGAAATCCTTGCAAATAAGACCAGTTTCCGTTATATTTATATCTATGTGATGAAAGGAGAGATGTACTTGGACACAAGTGACGTCATACAATTATTAATTATTATTATTTTACTACTGTTATCCGCATTCTTTTCTTCTGCGGAAACAGCACTTACTACCTCAAATAAGATTCGTATGCGATCTTTAGCAGATGAGGGCAACAAAAAAGCCAAAAAGGTCTTAGAGGTTACAGACAATTCAGGAAAAATGCTTTCTGCTATCCTGATTGGAAACAACATCGTGAACCTTTCTGCTTCCTCACTTGCTACTACTTTTGCAACAAAGGCATTTGGAAATGCCGGCGTAGGTATTGCAACTGGTATATTAACCCTCTTGGTTTTGATTTTCGGTGAAATTTCTCCGAAAACACTGGCTACCATTCATGCAGACAAGATTGCTCTTTCTTATGCCGGAATTATCAGTATTCTTATGAAGATATTGACTCCACTTATTTTTATTGTAAACAAGCTGGCTCTTGGACTTATGAAATTACTTCGTGTAGACCCCAATGCCACTCAGAATACAATGACAGAAGATGAACTTCGTACTATTGTGGATGTCAGTCATGAGGAAGGTGTCATTGAAACGGAAGAACGTGAAATGATTAACAATGTTTTCGATTTTGGAGACGCACAGGCAAAAGAAGTTATGGTTCCTCGCATTGACATGACCTTTGCAGATATCAACAATACATATCAGGAATTACTGGATATTTTCCGTAAGGACAAATATACACGTCTTCCGGTCTATGAAGACTCTACCGATAATGTAATTGGTATTATTAACATGAAGGATTTATTACTCTATGAGGATAAGGACAGCTTTTCTGTTCGGGATATTTTAAGAAAACCCTATTACACTTATGAACACAAAAATACTGCCGAGCTTTTGGTGGAAATGAAAAAATCTTCCATCAATATCGCAATTGTACTTGATGAATACGGCGCAACTGCCGGTCTTATCACTTTAGAAGACTTGCTTGAGGAAATTGTCGGTGAAATTCGTGACGAATACGACATGGACGAAGAAGACCCAATCCAACAGATTAACGAGTACGAATATATGGTACAAGGTTCTATGAATCTGGAAGACTTATGCTCTACCTTGGCTTTAGATTGGATTTCCGAAGATTATGATTCTATCGGCGGCTATCTGATTGGACTTTTAGACCACTTACCTACGGTAGGGGAATGTGCCACTACTCCGGAAGGTGTTTTCCTTCGCGTAGAAGATATGGAAAAGAATCGTATTAATAAGATATTTATGAAACTTCCTGAAAAAATGAACGAAACGGAAGAAGAAGCATAAAAAAGAGTCCGCTTGTCGGACTCTTTCGCGCCCGAGCGGTGTCATTTATGACTAATTTCATCTCCGCGAGGTGCGATTCCTTAGCGGAGCGTTTTTTATGTAATAGGACGCAATTTCCTATTACATAAGAAATGCCCCACCACACGCATGTTGCATGTGGTGGGGCATTTTTATAACCGAACTTCTACCGGCATATCCAATTCCACACTCTCTTTTGTAATACTGCAATCATAGGCAAGAACTCCTACACCATTTTTTGCTACCTGACGCAGTGTATCACCAAACTCCAAATGTGTTCTGTCATTTGGCTCAAACCATTTTATCCCTTTCATTTGTATTACAAAGAGAATATACGCTTCATATCCTTGTTGCACTGCCTGTTCTAGTTCTTTCATATGCTTAATGCCACGCAAGGTAGGTGCATCCGGAAATCTTGCGACACCTTCTTCTTCTAGTGTGACACCTTTTACTTCAATAAAAATTTTTCTTTCCTCTGCTGTTTCTAAATAGAAATCTACTCTGGAATTTCCATACTTACATTCCGGCTTCAAATAGGTAATATTTTTAAAATATACTTCTTTTTCTAACCATTCTTTTACTGCCTGATTGGGTGCCTGGGAGTCCATATTAATAAGAACTTTTCCCTTTTTCACACCCACTAAATCATAAGCCGTTTTGCGATTGGGATTGCCGCTTTTTTCCAAATATACTTCTGCTCCCGGAAGCAATAATTCTTTACATCTTCCGGTATTTTTCACATGACACGTTTCTACCTTTCCATCAATATCCACCATGGCAATAAAACGATTCGGACGACTTTGAAATTTTCCGTTTACTATATTTTTATATTTCACGTTTTCTCTTTTCTTCTCCCAATCTAATTTCTCTTTCTAGAACTGAAATGTATTCGCTTCTATCTTAACACTCTTCTTTTCTTCCGGTGTTGCCTCTAACAAATCAAATTTCTTAAAGCCAAATATTCCGGCAAAAACAGACTTTGGGAACATCATAATCTGTGTATTATACTTCATTACGGTATCGTTGTAGAACTGACGTGCTTTTACAATCTTATCCTCTGTATCAGCCAATTCTTCATGTAATTTCATAAAGTTAGTATTTGCTTTTAATTCCGGATAATTCTCACTATGTACTAAAATTTGATTTAATTCTCTACCGAGGGCATTACTTGCCTGATAGGATTCGCTTGCGCTAGAAGCATTCAACACTTTTCTTCTAAGTTCTGTTACCCTTTCCAATGTGGCTTTTTCGTAATTTGCATATCCCTTGGTTGTTTCAATCAGGTTGGGAATCAAGTCTGCTCTTCTCTTTAACTGAACCTCTACTTGTGCGCTCTGGTTTTCCACACGATTCTTCAATACCACTAATCCATTATATATTTTTATGATTATTGCCAAAATCAATACTACTACAACTGCTATTATAATTCCTACTACCATCTCTCATTTCTCCTTTTCATAATCTCATTTACAATTTGTTGGTTTTCTTCTAAAACTACTGCATAAACTAAATAATCATCCCATAAGACTACCTGTTCTTTGTGTGCCTCACTTAAATTTGAAAAATCGTGAATAAAGTTCTTCATACCGTAAATGCATTCTACCATTTCATTTCCTGCATCTGTTCTCACCCAAATTTTTCTTTTGGACATTGTAGCAATTGCACCAACTATTGCTAATAATGGTGAAATCATTGTCAATATAAAAAGAACCAGCGCAAGAATCATCTCAGCAATCACAGGATATACCTGTGGATATTTTCCTAAATACTCCAATTGTTGTCCAAAGCTCATATCGTCCGATGCAGCTTCCAATATAGCTTCCAATTCTCCCGTATTGGCATTTGCATGAAATGTCACTACCAAAAATAAAATGAATAGAAGAATCGGCATCAGACAACCTCCGCCACATCCACATCCTGTTTGCTTTTTGCCAAGTCCTCGTTTTCCCTTTGACAGTGGATTTTTTAAGTAGCCTTCTTCCTCTGCTTCTTTTTCTACGAGTTTTTGCCACTCTCGATCATTTTCCATATTGAACGTATGATTTACCAAACCCTCTATCAGATACTTATCACTTTCTCTTAAATCAGCATTCTGATAATCTCCTGCTTCGTAGTTGTTCCCTTCTACTTTTAAAATACCCATTTCCTCGTACTTTAAAATAGAGGCTGCTACATCCTTCTTCTGCTCTATTCCAAGGTCAGATATAATACTAATCATGGCAGGTGATAATCCTGTCAGTTTATCACGATAATAGTCAAAATCTTCAATGGGAATAAAACTGTTATTTTTTATTACCTGTTTTTTCATCTTATGGAAAAATACTTTCATAATTGCGAATGGAATTATGGATTCCAAAAATGCGATAAATGCCAAAAAGCATATCAGCCCTATAATCACAACAAGAGAATGTTCTGCCTCTAATATCTCCGTGATTTTGCTTCTGCTTTTCCATGCACTTAATAGGAAAAAAAATACCGGTACTAACCATATAGCATGCTCTAACCTGCATATCCGGTTCAGACTTTCATTTCGAAATACTTTCTTTTTCACACTCTTCCCTCTTTTCTTTTATTATTTTACACCTATAAAAAATATCATATTACTTTCTTTTTGTAAACCAAAAAAGGATACCTTTTGGAATTTCAAAAGGTACCCTCTTTCACTTATATTATTTTTTCAAAATTAGTTCAATTTCCAGATATCCTTGTTGTACTCTGCAATTGTTCTATCAGAAGAGAAGAATCCTGCTTTAGAAGTGTTTACGATCATCTTCTTAGCCCATCCTTTACGATCTTCGTAATCTTTGTAGATTTCTTCTTTCTTAGCTGCATAAGACTTGTAATCTAACAGAGTCATGAACCAGTCTTTGTTTAATAACTCGTTGTAAAGTCTTTCCAGGTTTTCTTTATGTCCAACCTTTAATAAGGTATCACTTACGATAAAGTCAACTGCTTCTTTGATTTCCGGATCTTCTTCATAGAATTTTCTGGATACATAATCTGCTTTTTCATAATGTTCAATAACAGTATCAGAAGATTCACCGAAGATATAAATGTTATCTTTTCCAACTAAATCGGCGATTTCTACATTTGCTCCGTCCATAGTTCCTAAAGTAAGTGCTCCGTTTAACATGAACTTCATGTTTCCTGTTCCGGATGCTTCTTTAGATGCTAAGGAAATCTGCTCGGAAATATCACATGCCGGAATTAACTTTTCAGCCTTTGTTACGTTGTAGTTTTCTACCATAACAACCTTTAAGTATGGGCTTACTTCCGGATCATTGTTGATTACTTCCTGTAAGCATAAAATCAAATGAATGATATCTTTTGCAATGATATAAGCAGGAGCTGCCTTTGCACCAAAGATAACAGTGATTGGTGTACTTGGCTTGTTTCCTTTCTTAATATCTAAATATTTGTGAATTACATATAATGCATTCATCTGCTGACGTTTGTACTCATGAAGACGCTTAATCTGAATATCGAAGATAGAATTCTCATCGATTTCTACACCCTGAGTAGCCTTTAAGTATGCTGCAAGATTCTTCTTATTTTCTGCCTTAATCTCTAATAATTTATTTAATACTGCATCATCATCCTTGTATGCTAATAATTTTTCTAACTCATCAGCATCTTTGTGCCAGCCTGTTCCGATAGTTTCATCTAAGTAATGGCTTAATCCCTTGTTACAATGCATTAACCAACGACGGAATGTAATACCGTTTGTCTTGTTGTTGAACTTTTCAGGATAAATCTTGTAGAAGTTATTTAATTCGTTCTTCTTTAAGATTTCAGTATGCAAGTATGCAACACCGTTTACGCTGTATCCATAATGAATGTCCATGTGTGCCATGTGTACACGATTTTCATCATCAATGATTGCTACAGACTTATCATCGAATTTTTCTTTTACTCTTGTATCTAATTCACGGATAATTGGCATTAACTGTGGAACTGCTTTGTTTAAGTAATCCATTGGCCATTTTTCCAATGCTTCTGCAAGAATCGTGTGGTTGGTGTATGCACAGGTCTTAGAAACAATTTCAATTGCCTCGTCCATACGAATTCCTCTTTCCATTAATAAACGGATTAATTCAGGAATTACCATACTTGGGTGTGTATCGTTAATCTGGATTGTTGCATAATCTGCTAAGTCATGTAAGTTACATCCCTTTGCTTCTGCTTCTGCAAGAATGAGACGTGCACCATTGCTTACCATGAAGTACTGCTGGTATACACGAAGAAGTCTTCCTGCTTCATCAGAATCATCCGGATATAAGAACAATGTAAGGTTCTTTTTGATGTCGTTCTTATCGAAGTCGATTCCATCGCCTACTAAGCTTTCATCAACTGTTTCAATATCGAATAAATGTAATTTATTTGTTCTGTTTTCAAATCCTGTTACATCTAAGTCATACATTCTGGACTGTACGGTAAATCCACCGAACTGTACCGGATATGTTACATCTGTCTTTGTAAGCCAGCTCTGTGCTTCAATCCAAGGATTCTTGTTTTCTTTCTGTAAACGATCCTGGAATGTCTGTAAAAATAATCCGAAGTGATAGTTTAATCCAATACCATCTCCGTTTAATCCGATTGTTGCCATGGAATCTAAGAAACATGCTGCCAAACGTCCTAATCCACCATTTCCTAAAGATGGTTCCGGCTCAACCTGCTCGATTAAGTTGATGTCTTTTCCGTTTTCAGCGAAAAGCTGTGCTACTTCATCATAGATACCAAGGTTAATCATATTGTTAGATAATAATTTTCCGATTAAGAATTCTGCGGAAATATAATATACTTTTTTCTTTCCTGCATTGCTTTCTTTTTCCTTTGCAAGTTCCTTTACAACTGCAAGTAATCCGTAATATAATTCTTCGTTGCTACAGTCTGCAATTGCTTTTCCACACTGTTTTTCCAGTAATTCTTTTACCTTCATTTTTATCCTCCTAGAATCTTTTGATTATTTAAGACACATCGTCTTGTGTTCTGTTTTTATCTTATGGGTACATTATAGCCTTATTTTTTCCGTTTTTCTTGCAATATGATAGCATAATATAGTACAATACTATCAAATTAACCAAATCTTTTTGAAAGGCTTTACGAAAGGATAACTATCTATGAATATACTGGAATATGAAAATACACAGGAAATCAAGTCTCATGGACTGGCAGATTTTCCTTTTAATATTTACCTTTGCAGTATCCCACTGGACTTCCCTTTAGTTCCTGCTCACTGGCACAATGATATGGAAATCATTTATATAAAGAAGGGACAGGGAAGAATCACTGTGGATCTGGTTCCTATTGTGGTAAATTCCGGAGATATTATTGTGGTTCCACCGGGACAGCTCCACTCTATCGAGCAATTTGAAGACCAGTCTATGGAGTACGAAAATATTATTTTCCAACTTAATATGTTAATGGCTGTTCAGGGAGATACTTGTACGGAAAAGTTTTTTCAACCACTGTTGCAACGCCAAATCAGCATTTGGAACCACTACACTCCGGATTCTTCTGTTTATCCGGTTTTGTCCAATTGTCTGGATACTATGGATAACATCTGTAAAACCTTTGCTCCCGGATATGAACTGGCAATCAAAGGTCAGCTATTTACGCTTTTCTATTCTTTAATTTCCTTTATTAAGGACCCGTTGCCCAGTCATCAGAACAAGTCCTTAGACCGACTCAGGGATATATTAAAATATGTAGAAACGAATTACAGTGATAAGATTTCCATTGCAGATGCGGCTGATATTTGCGGCTTTTCTCAGTCTCATTTTATGAAGTTTTTTAAGCAAAACATGGCTGTTTCCTTTACTGATTATCTTAATGATTACCGCCTCACCATGGCGACCAGACTATTGGTTTCCTCTTCGGATTCCATTGTAAATATTGCCGCTGAAACAGGTTTTGACAACCTTTCTTATTTTAACCGACTTTTTAAGAGAAAATACGGATGTACACCGACTGCATTTCGTAACAGGAGCTAATACCTATGAAAACACTTACTTACCGAAAGAAAAAAATTTGCAATATACTACTCTTTATACTGTTTCTTCTTTTTATCGCCTATTGGATTGCCTGCTATTTTGCAGTAAGTCTTGCCTTAGTGCCTTCTTTTATGGAAAAAACAGACGCTTTTGAAGAAGTAACAGAAACTGCAACGGAAGCCTTAGTGCAAACCAGTGATATTCAAAATAATCACGCTGCCGCTATCCAAAAAACAAATGAATGGCTACAAACTGCTTCTTATGAAAAACTTACTGCTACTACCACGGATGGCTATCAGTTAATTGCTACTTCTTTTGCACCACAGGAAGAAAGCCACTTGTGGGTACTGTTACTTCACGGATATACCGGCTGGAAAGAAGAAATGTACCCTATCGCCTGTGAATATGTTGCCCGTGGCTACCATGCTCTGGTTCCTGATATGCGATGTAGCGGAGAAAGCGAAGGGGATTTTATTGGTATGGGATGGACCGACCGCCTGGACAACATGCTTTGGTTAGACCAAATCATTGCCAAAGACCCTGATGCCAAAATTGTCATTCACGGTCAGTCTATGGGGGCTGCCTGCACGCTTATGATGTCCGGGGAAAAACTCCCTTCCCAAGTATGTGCCATTGTAAGCGACTGTGCCTACACCGATGCATACCAGATGTTTGCCAAACAAATGAAAGATTGGTTTGGACTCCCCCCTTTTCCGCTACTGGACAGTATGAACCTTGTGTTACAGCTACGGGGCGGATATAACTTAAAACATGCCTCTGCCCTCAAGGCTATTAAGAAAACCTCGCTTCCTGTTTTGATTATCCACGGAGACCAGGATGACATGGTACCGGTAGATATGGCATATCAACTTTACGATGCAGCCGGGGGCGAAAAAGAACTTCTTATTATTCCCGGTGCAGGACACGCACAGGCGATGGATAAAGATCCCCAGACCTACTATGAGACTACGTTTCAATTTTTAAAAGAGCATGGTGCAGAATAACACCATGCTCTTATCTTTTCTGTTGCTTATCTTTTTTGTTCAATCTGATTCATTGCCTTCCTAAACTGGAACCGGAATAAAATCATTGTAAATGTAACTGCAAAGAAATCGGCAACCGGTTCTGCCAGATACACCGCCATAGTTCTGTTTTTCGTTACGATATGTGGCATAAGGTAAATCAGTGGCAGTAATAACACAAATTTTCGCATAATCGCTACTATGATAGATGCCCCTGCTTTTCCCAATGAAGTAAAGGTCATCTGACAAGCAATTTGTATGCCAAATAGCATCATACATGCCATATAAATACGAAGTGCTGTTTTGGTAAACTGTAAAAGTTCTGTATCGGTCGTAAACATTGCTGCAAATCCTTGTGGGAATATCATTACACATAACCACAAGATTACTGCATAGCTAAGGCTCACTTTTAACAATAGCCAAAAAGCTTCTCGTACACGTTTTGCATTTTTCGCTCCGTAGTTATAGCTGATAATGGGTTGCGCTCCCTGTCCAACTCCTTGTAACGGCAACATGGCAAACTGCATAACACTTGTCAGTATCGTCATGGCACCAACTGCAATATCTCCGCCGTACTTTAATAAGGAAGAGTTAAAGCATACAGAAATCACACTTTCGCTTGCCTGCATAATAAAGGTAGCCAGTCCCAATGCCAGACTTGGCAAAATAATCTTAGCTTTTGGCAGTAAATACTTGGTTTTTATTTTTAAAACGGTTTTGTTTCCAAACAAGAATGATAACACCCAGATACAAGAACATGCCTGTGAAATAACCGTTGCAAGCGCGGCTCCTTTTACTCCCATATGAAGTCCGAAAATAAAAATGGGATCTAAGATAATGTTTGCCACTGCTCCGATTAGAACGGATAACATTCCTGTTTTTGCAAATCCCTGGGCTGTGATAAATGCATTCATTCCTAATGTAAGCTGAACAAATATGGTTCCTATGGCATAGATGCTCATATAACTTTCTGCATATGAAATGGTATTTTTACTGGCTCCAAAGGTCAACAACAAATCACGATTCCACAGTAACAGTACCACAGTTAAAATAATTGAAATGAGAATTTGCACAAAAAAGCAATTTCCTAACGTATTTTCTGCTGACTCCTTGTCCTCTTTTCCCATAAAAATAGAAGCTCGTGGTGCACCACCATTACCCACCAGTGCAGCAAACGCCGAAACAATCATAATGATTGGCATACATACCCCAACTCCGGTTAACGCCATAGCTCCTACTTTTGGAATATGTCCTATATAAATACGGTCTACGATATTATAAAGCATATTTATCATCTGTGCCGCTACTGTAGGTAATGCCAACTTTAATAACAATTTTCCAATGGGTTCTTTTCCTAAAAAATCTTTGTTATCACTCATCTTCTCTGTCTCCTTGTTCTATGTTTCTAGACCTATTTTATCATACTTTTCTTGCATTTTTCCTGTCAACTTAAAACTTAATAAATTTATTCTCCCATTGTCTGATATAAACCTTTGAAAATGCCTTTGAAAATCTCCGGGCAGATATTGACAAATTTTTATCAAAGTTATATAGTTAAAGTATGTTTTGCCGATGTTTTGGGCAATCCGTGAACTATTAAATTACATATTATATTAGGAGGTTTACACATGAATAACTTAAAGTTAGAAGTTGAAAACGAAGTTGCTGTTCTTACAATCAGCAGACCTGCAGCATTAAACGCATTAAACAGTGAAACTTTAACTGAGCTTAATACTGTATTATCTGAAATTGAAGCTAGAGACGACGTAAAAGTTGTTATTTTAACAGGTGGTCCTGACAAAAAGGATAACCCATACAAATCTTTCGTAGCTGGTGCTGACATCTCTGAAATGGTTAACTTTACAGCTGCTGAGGCTCGTGCTTTTGGTATGAGAGCTGCTGAACCATTCTTCAAGTTAATGAACATGCGTCAGGTAACTATCGCTGCTGTTAATGGATTTGCTTTAGGCGGCGGATGTGAAATCGCAATGGCATGTGATATCCGTATCGCTGCTGACAACGCAAGCTTTGCACAGCCTGAATGTGGTCTTGGAATCATCCCAGGATTTGGCGGAACTCAGAGACTTGCTCGTTTAGTAGGAATGGGACGTGCAAAAGAAATGATCTTCACCTGCGATAACGTTAATGCAGAAGAAGCTTACAGAATCGGTCTTGTTAACAAAGTAGTTCCTAAGGAAGAATTAATGGATACTGCTAAGAAGATGGCTGCTAAGATTGCTTCTAAAGCAAGCTACGCTGTATCTATCGCAAAGGCTGCTATCAACAACGGATATGATATGGATATCAAGAACGCTGTTGAAATGGAAGCTAACTTATTCGGTGTAACATGTTCTACACATGACAAGAAGGAAGGAATGACTGCTTTCCTTGAAAAGAGAGCTGCTGACTTAACAGATTTCTAAGTCATTTGATAAGCACAATTTTAAAAGGTATTCTACTAAAAAGTGGGATACCTTTTTTATATTACATAAACTATTTTAGTCTTTCATATTCTTCTATAGCATATCTATCTGTCATTCCTGCAATATAATCAACAATACAACGAATCAAAATTTTTCGTTTTTCAAAAATCACAATACATTCTTTTGTTTGATCCCCTTTTCCCACTTTTAAATAACGCTCCATTCTAGGTTGATTTTCATCGCTATTCAACTTCTTTTTTCCCCCTCATACTTGCACAATTTCCTTACTATTGCTATCATAATAGTAATTACTTTTTTATAAAAACACAAATCGAGGAGGCATCATTATGAATCACAATATTACTTTTATTGGTGGCGGAAATATGGCAAGTGCTATCATCGGAGGTATTCTTTCTTCCGGTCTTGCATCCAAAGAACAGATTACTGCTACTGCCAAAACAACTACAACCTGTTCTTCTTTGGAAGAACGTTTCGGTATACATACTTCTCAGAATAACCAAACTGCTGTTGAAAATGCCGACATTATTTTCCTGGCAGTAAAACCTTTTCTATTCTCTGAAGTTATTCCCGAAATCAAAGACCATGTAAAAAAAGATGCATTAATTATTTCTATTGCTGCCGGTCAGCCGATTGCATCTATTGAGCATATGTTTGGTTTTTCCATTAAACTTGTTCGTGCCATGCCAAACACTCCGGCTCTGGTAGGGGAAGCTATGAGTGCACTTTGTATTAACGATAATGTCACTGAAGATGAGCTTTCTACTACTATTGATATTTTTAACAGCTTCGGAAAATGTGAAGTGGTAAAAGAATCTTTGATGGATGTAGTAACCGGTGTATCCGGCTCTTCTCCTGCCTATGTATATATGTTTATTGAAGCTATGGCAGATGCCGCTGTAGCTGACGGTATGCCTCGGGCACAGGCTTACAAATTTGCCGCTCAATCTGTCCTTGGGTCTGCAAAAATGGTATTAGAAACCGGAACACATCCGGGAGCTTTGAAAGACGCTGTATGCTCTCCGGGAGGTACTACCATTGAAGCAGTTGCCGTATTAGAAGAAAAAGGACTTCGCAACTCTGTAATTACAGCACAGCGTGCTTGTGTACAAAAATCAAAAGATATGAGTAAATAATTTTTACTATCACAAATAATTAATTATGGGAAGGAATGTGAACATTATGTGGGCTTATGAAAGTGTATTTTATCAAATTTATCCTTTAGGACTATGTGGTGCACCATTTGAAAATGACGGTGTACTTACACACAGAATTTTAAAAATCAAAGATTGGATTCCTCACATGGAAAAACTGGGTATCAATGCTATCTATTTTTCTCCATTAATTGAATCCGATACTCACGGCTACAATGCCAGAGATTATCAAAAGTTAGATACCCGTCTTGGTACTAATGACGATTTCAAAGATGTATGCGATGCACTACACAATGCCGGAATCCATGTAGTATTAGATGGAGTCTTTAACCATGCAGGACGTGGATTTTTTGCTTTTCAGGATGTATTGAAAAATCGAGAAGCTTCCCCTTATAAGGACTGGTTCCACATTGATTTCAACGGAAACTCCAACTATAACGACGGATTATGGTACGAAGGTTGGGAAGGTAACTATGACTTAGTAAAATTAAATCTGAGAAATGAAGAAGTTATCTCTTATCTTCTGGATAGTGTTACCTTTTGGGTAAAAAATTGGAATATTGACGGACTGCGTCTTGACGTTGCATATTGTCTTGACCATGATTTTGTACGACGACTTCGTAGCCACTGTGATAGCTTAAAAGAGGACTTTTTCCTGGTAGGAGAAATGCTTCACGGAGACTACAACCAGTTAATGAATGATGCAATGCTTCATTCTGCTACCAACTACGAGTGTTATAAGGGATTGTATTCCAGCTTTAATTCTATGAATATGTTTGAAATCAATCACTCTCTTTTAAGACAATTCGGACCGGAAGACTGGACACTTTATAAAGGCAAACATCTTTTAAGCTTTGTTGATAACCACGATGTTTCCCGTATTGCCAGCATTTTAACCAATAAGGCACATCTTCCACTTATTTATGCTCTTTGCTTTGGTATGCCTGGTATTCCATGCATCTACTACGGAAGTGAATGGGGAATAGAGGGTGATAAAAGTCAGGGAGACCCGGCACTTCGACCTGCATTAGAACATCCGGAATGGAATGACTTAACCGATTGGATTCAGAAATTAACTGCCGCAAAAAAGGCTTCGGAAGCTCTTAATTACGGTAACTTCCGTTCTGTGGTTCTTACCAACCAGCAATGCATTTTTGAACGCTCCTCAGAACATGAACGTGTTTTAGTGGCAATCAATGCAGATGGTCAGCCTTATACCGCACACTTTGATGCTGGATGTGGCACTGCTACAGACTTAATCACCGGAGAAAAGCATGATTTTGGTGGTGGTAGCGAACTTCCACCATATAGCGCATATTTCTGGAAATGCGAAGCATAACATTTATATCCTTAGCGGAGCGTTTTTATATCATAGGAAAATCATAACTTTCACACTTTTATGTAACACGATATTTCCTATTGCATAAAAAACAGGTAGTGGAAACTACCTGTTTCAGACTGTAGACAAAATGCTCCGAGAAACGAAAGTTTCTCGGAGTCTTTTT
>ERZ1034984.1386-NODE-1386-length-23000-cov-28.390978_pt1 | contig 23000 bp, 13 predicted proteins | sample MGYA00520589_ERZ1034984 | MGnify/ENA primary metagenome ERZ1034984 (study PRJEB33766, sample SAMN09781790) | gut metagenome | biome: gut microbiome | host: Homo sapiens | place: Madagascar | study: EMG produced TPA metagenomics assembly of the PRJNA485056 data... | reverse complement strand
CTTTGCCTACTTTCTTTTCACCGGGAAAAGAAAGTATGGCGATGATCGCTATCACAACGAGCAGCTCAATCAAGGTAAAAATTCGTTTCATGGTGTTCCCTCCTGTTTATCGGATCTGTGAAAATGTCCATTTCAGATCGCCGGTCCAGCTTTCGCCGGGACGGAGCTTCAGGCCGCGGCTGCTCTCCATTTCGAGGTTGCAGCAGCCGATGCCGAACCAGAGCCGGGGCTTGCGGAACTTCTCCGGCGGGAAGTCCTGACGGATGCGGTATTGCTTCGACGGGCTGGTCAGCATCCAGAAGCCGTCTGAAAATTCCGGCGTGGAGCGGTCGCCCAGCCCGGTCCAGTACGGGATGTCCAGATTCTTGCCGCCGATCGGCAGCGTCAGCAGATCAGAGTGGCTGACCGCCTCGCCGCCGACCGTGTACTCCGGGTGCATATACCACGAACAGGCAAGCTCGCGGTCGCCGCGATTGTCAAGTTTCACATTCAAATTCAGCACGCCGCCGCCGCCGAGGGTCAGGGTCTTGGTCACGGCGAGCTTGCCCGGAGCGCCGGCGGAAAGCGTGAGGCCGTCCGGCAGCACTTTGACCTGATACGGCGCGTTGCGCCCGATGCCGAAGCCGTGCGGCGCTTTGACCTCGTCCCAGATGCAGTAGGCAAAGGCGATGTTGTGCAGTCCGCCCAGCCGGTCATACGGGACGGTGATCTGGTTGCACCCGGTGCGGCGGTCGTAGATTTCAAGGATGCGCCCGCCCCGGAGGGGATCAACGGTGACCTCCAGCGCATCGTCGGCCAGCACATAGACTTCGCTGCCGTAGCCGTACAGCTTCGCGGTCGAAACGCCCGGCTTTTCCGCAAGGCGGCGCACGAAAACCGTAGTCCTGTCGGAACGGCTCTCGTAGCGTCCCTCATAATGGATCGCCAGCTCGTACCGGTCGAGGATCAGCCCGGTTCCGGCCGGCGCCGCGAGAACCGCGTGTTCGCTCTTGCCCGGCGCGAGCCTGACCGTCCGCGCCGCAAGCGTTTTGCCTTCCGGCGATTCGAGCGACAATTGCACGTCGAGTGTTTCGGAGGTCGGATTGGAGAGCGTTGCGCCGATCCCGGCACGATGCCCGGCTCCGGTGACCACGACTGAAGCGTCCGGCTTCAGGATGACCCGGTCGGCGGCAAGCTGTTTCTCCACCTTGGCGGTTTTGACCAGCTCGACCGGGGCGGCGCTTTCAAGATAGACCGGGGCGGGGCCGTAGAGGGCCCGGAAGCTGCCGTCCGGAGCGGTTTTGACCTCCTTTTTACCGCCTGTCATCGCGGTGACGATGACGGTTCCCGGTTGGGTGCGGAAAGTTCCGGCCATCCCGGAAGCGCCGTTCCAGACGACGGTCACGTACCGTTTTCCCGCCGCTTTGCGGTAGACGTAGCCGTAGTTCACTTCGTCGGCTCCCTTCATTTTGAAATCGTACACGCAGTCGCCAAGTTCGCGGCCCAGCACCTGGCTGGCGAAATAAGCGGGCTTTTTCTGGAGTTTGTAATCGACGAGGCCGAATGCGTGCTCGGTGTAATTGGGGTCCTCCCCCTCGTCCCAGAAGCTGTACACGAACACCCGCCGAAAGCCGAGCACGTGCTGGATCACCAGCCCGCGCACCAGAAACGCGGCCTTGCGCTCCGGCGTCATTTCCCCGACCGGATTGGCGACGTTGCAGTCGGTGTAGCCGAATTCGGTGGTGATCATCGGCTTGTCCGCATCGCCGTATTTCGCCATGATCGCCTTGACCTTCGCGATCCGCTCGAACAGTCCCTCCGGGCTGCCGGAGGGATAGCCCGGCGGATAGCTGAAGTCGGCGGTATTGCCGAGGTAGTTGTGGACATCCAGTACGTCAAAGTGTTCTTTCGCCCCGGCAGCGTAGAACGCTTCGAGAAACTCCAGGGAGCGGCCGTCGAGGCAGACGGTCGGAGCATAAAGCAGCGCCTGCGGAATCTCCTTTTTCAGGTCGCGGTTGATTTGCGCCACCCGTTTGGCGTGTTCGCCGCCCCGGATGCCGTGCAGGTGCGGTTCGTTGCCGGAGCCGAAAAGGTGGATGCCGAGCTGTTTGCCGTTTCTGTAGTTGCGCTCCCCGGAAAAGGTGGTCACGGCGATGCCCCGGTCGTAGAATTTCCCGACGATTTCGGGATAGCTCTCCCACCAGCGGATCGTCCTGAACGGCGATTCGGCCAGCAGGTCCAGCGCGACGGTCTCCCATTCACGGGTACGCGGCGTATGGCGCGCTCCTCCGCCGCCCCAGAAATGGTTGATCGCAAGCATATCGCCGAAGGTCTTCAACTCCAGCGGTTGCGGCACGGTGTAGGTAAAAGGCTTCACCGCCGGGGATTCACCGTCCTCGTAAACCGCCGTGACGCCGTAGTGGAGGGTGTCGCCGGGCGTCAGCGGATAGACGGTCGTTTTCGTGATGCGGGCCGGAAACTCACCGATCCGCTCGGCTTGGCCGGAAGCCGCATTTGAAAACGGCTTGGCCGAACGGTAGAGCCGGTAGTTTTTCACCTGTGAAGCCGAACCGAAACCGCTCCAGTCGAGCGCCAGCGCGCCGGAACCGATGCCGCGCCCGGTCACGGCGACTTCGGGACGCTGGTTTTCCGGCAGCCAGACGGTCCGGTCGGCCCCCTGCGGCAGCCGGTCGCCCCAGACCGCCGCTTCGGCCAGAATCATCTGCATCCGGGCCGGATGCTTTTTGACCCGGAACTGCACATAACGGGCCATTGCCGGTTTCTCCAGCACGAGATCGATCCGCTCGCCCAGCTTCTCGGTCCGGTTCAGCAGGTCGTCCGCCGGTTTCACGCTGCCGACCGCGACGAATTTCTTGCCGTCGGAGCTGAGCAGGAGTTCCAGCGATTCGATTCCCTGCGTCCTGGTCTGCTGCGACCAGACCGAGGCGCGGGTGACCAGATAGTCGGCCTTGAGGTCGATCACGAATGTGCCGTAATACTGGCCGCCCCAGTTGCCGAACGCCTGACAGTTGCCGTCGGAACCGCGCCGCCCGTCGAGCAGCACCCGGTTCGTTCCGTCCGGGCGGCTGCCGGTTTTCAGCAGTTCGGCGGATCCGGTCGCGAATTCGCCGTCGGTGATCCACGTCAGCGCCGCGCCGGTCGCGATCCGTTTCACGCCGGAATCGAATGCGTTTCCGGCCGGATTGTCCGAGAGCAGAAGATCGTCAGCTCCGGCAACGGTTGCGGTCAGCAGCACCGCGGCGATACAACCATAAATGTTCGACATGAAGATTCCCCCTATTTGACGGTGGTTACAGAGTCACGGATCACCAGCTCGGTCCCGAGCGTCTCTTCCGGCAGCACGGTACGCTGCCCCTTCAGGAACTCATCGAGATAGCGTACCGCTCCGGCCCCGAGTTCGGTCAGCGGCTGGCGCACCGTGGTCAGAGCCGGATGCAGGTACTTGCCGTAGGGCAGGCCGTCGAAGCCGATCACCGAAATATCGTCCGGCACCCGCAGCCCCGCTTCCCAGCACGCCTTGATCGCCCCCATCGCCATCTCGTCGTTGGTGCAGAAAACCGCGGTCACGCCGGGCGCGTGTTTCAGCAGCGAACGGCACTGATCGAACCCCGCGTCCGCCGTCTGTTCGGTCGGATGGTGCGGCACGATCCACGCCGGATCGCCGGCGATGCCGTTCCGGGCCAGCGCATCCTTGTAAGCCTGCAGCCGCCGGGTATGGTCGTTGCTGTTGACAAGCGAGTTGCACAGGAAGCCGATCCGGCGGTGGCCGCAGGCGATCAGGTATTCCATCGCCTTGACCGCGCCGGAATAGGATTCGTTGCCGATATAGCCCATCTTCGGGCCGGTCAGGCCGCCGTTGATCAGCATGGTCGGGATTTCAGCATCGCGCAGGTCGCCGAGCTGGTCCGCGACCGGTTCGGGCGGCACGATCACCACCGCGTCGCAGCGCCGCTCCCGGATGGTCTGCAGCAGCGTCTTGGCTTCCGGGCAGACCCGGTACAGCACCACGGTCACATCGAGATTGCCGCCGTCGCTATAGCCGGCGACTCCGTCGAGAATCTGGGTGATGTAGTCGTTGATCAAAGGCCCGTCCAGCGCGACCACGATGCCGATGTTCACCCGCCGTTCGACGCTCTTGGTCGGAGCGAAGTTGAACCGCTCGATCACCTCCGAAACCTTGCGCCGCACCGTTTCGCTGACGTCGGTGCGGTTGTTCACCACCCGCGAAACCGTCGCAACCGAAACTCCCGCCTGTTCCGCCACCAGCCGGATATTGATGTCTTTTTTATGTCGTGCCATTCCCAATGCCCTTTGATTTATTTTCGTAAATTAATTATGACACAAACGGCATCAAAAAGCAAGTCTGTTTTTATTTATTTTCGTAAAAAAATAAATTTTGAGGGTATAAAACCGGTCATAACGGGGATTTCGCTGCTGAGCGCGGCAAGCGGGGCGCTTCACCAATTATGCCGCTCCTTTCCGCTTCTTCAGGGAATGGTGCGAGTTGGAACATTGATGAAAATTTCCGCACCGGACTTGAAATGAAACGCACAAGGCCGCCGAAGATAAAATCTCCGGCGGCCCTGCGCGCTTATTACAAAGATCCTTTTGCGGCTACTTGCTCTCGCGCACGATCTTCTGCGGGTTCGGCGGCACGTAGCCGTGGGTGGAACCCTGATACCAGGTGATCTTTTTCGGACACTTCAGGTTGTTGTAGAAGACGGCCACGCCGGAGGGCGGGCAGGTGTAGTCGCCCAGACCGGCACGCGGCACTTCAACCATGCACCTGATCCGCTTCGCGAAGTTGATCGGGTCGTAATAATCCATCGACTTCTGATAGCCGATCCGCCAGCCGGCGGAGAGCCGCTGGAAGTTCTTCGCGCCGCCGAGGTCGCAGCACCACGGAATGCCCGGCAACGCGCGGGTGACGTCCGGGTCGAGTCCCGCCGCCCAGATGGTCTGGAGCCCGCCCTGGCTGCCGCCGGCGGCCACCAGCTCTTTACCGTTCCACTGCGGCAGCTGCTTCACGAACTGCAAGGCCCGCATCACGCGCAGCGCCATGCCGTTGAAGTAGGCGGTTTCCGGGTCGGCGTTCTGCTTGGGATCGAACGCATAGCCCTGCCCGTTGGATTTGATGGACTCGCCGAATTCCCTGTAATAGTCGGCATCCCGGCCGAGTTCATAGCCGTGGGCGTTGATATGGAAATCGATCCGGTTGCCCGGCCCGCCCTTCGGCGCGAAATCTCTGCCGCTGCGCATTCCGTAGCCGTCGAAACGGACCGTCGCCGGCAGCGATTTATCCCCGGCTCCGGCCGGAATGGTCAGATAGCCGGTCACCGGGCGCGGTCCGGGGCAGTCGATCGTGACCGCATAGACTTCAACCTTCGCATCGGGAGCGGACTTTTTGTCCATCGTGAATTTGAGCGGCATCGCGGCGAGCTTCACCTTCTGCTTGTCCCAGAAGGCGTCGAAATCCTCCGGCTCCGGGGTTCCGGTCAGCTTTTCCGGCTCGACCGCCGCGCCGCCGTCGAAAAAGACCGGCTCCATCTGCTTGCGCGCATTCAGCTTGCGGACGGTGCGCCCGGACTTATCCGCCAGCGTCGCGTAGATGCGCACGAAGCCGGGACGGTCGAGGCTGGTCCTGACCACCACGGGCTGATCGGAAACCTTCCCCTGCCCGCTCTCTTTCCTGCCGTCGTCGCCGGTCCGGGTCCACTTGATGAAGTAGTCTCCGGTCGGCTTCTGCCCCTTGAGATCGGCCGTCAGCGTGAAGGTCATGGTTTCGCCGAGCCTGTAGGCGAGCGGGTCCTTGTCGGTCACGCCGGTCAGCAGCACATTGGCCGGGTTCAGCGCGACCACCTCGCTGACCTTCAGGTTGTCGAACTTCCCGACGATGAAAAGCTCGGCGTTTTTGTAATTCCGGGCAGAACTGGTGAAGGTCCAGTCCGGGTTTCCGGCGGGACTGTTGCCGATGCCGAGGTCGCAGGAGTCGTTGGCGGTGAATTTGTTGAAGGCAAACACGGTCTGTTTTTCCAGATAGTTATGGACCTGGAAGGAACCGTAGTTGCCGCCGGGCATCACCTGGTCGCCGAAATCGAACTTGTCGGTCGCGCCGGGAATGCCCTTTATATTTTTACCGCCGTAGTTGCGGCCCCAGATTTCAATATTGCCCTTCTCGAATTTGCCGGTTTTGACGCCGTCGACGTTGCTGAACACCTCAAGGTTGCTCACATAGGTCTGGAAAACCTCGGATTCAGGAGAGGGAACTCCGGCCAGCCCGGGAACCTGCGTGAAAGCGTCCATCGAAGTGAACACCCAGCTCACCTTGTCGGCCTTGTCGGTCAATTTAAGCAGATAGCCGATCCGCTTCAGGTCGCCGGAGAGTGCTTCGGAACGGTCGACGGCATATCCCCTCGCTCCCCATTCCTTCGGATTGAGTTTGCCGATCAACTCATACTCCTTCGCCTCCGGCACCAGCGCCGTAAGTTCGGGAACCTCCGCCTGCGCCGCGACGCCTCCCAGAAGCGCCGCCGTCATCATCCATCGAAACACCTTCATCGCTTCTCCCTGTTTTAAGTTGAATGAATCAAGGAACTTCTGCAATATATCCGCCGTACCGCCATTTTCAAGGCACCCCGGGAGCGTTTTCCCCGATTTTCCTCTATTCCGTCATTGCCGGGAAACCGGACTTCGGGTTGCCGCCGAAGCTGCCGGGCGGCAGCGTCCACACCGTCAGCCGTTCCAGATTCCGGCGGTTCGGCCGGAAAAGGGCGACGCCATAGGCGACCGGAAACGATACCGCGTTCACGATGATCGTGGTCCAGTAGGAGTGCACCGGCAGCGCCAGAACCGGCGGCAGCCAGCCGAATGTGTTCAGCATCAGATAGAAGTTGCATGCGAGCGCGACGGCGGTCCCGGTGATCACGGCGCAGTTTCCGACGCGGGTGGTGAAGAAGCCGAGCAGGAAGATGCTCAGCACGCCGCCGCCGAACAGCGAGCCGATGATCAGCCCGAAGTCATTCATGCTCTCCTTGGGGATATAACAGATCGCGATCGCCCCGCCGATCATCAGCACGCTTGCCGCTCCGGCGATCAGTTTGGCGATCACCAGATGCTCCCGGTCGGTGCGGGGACGGCCGAACCGCTTCACGAAGTCCACCGTGCAGATCGTCGAAATCGCGTTGATCGAGCTGGACTGCGACGACATTGCCGCCGCAAGACAGGCCGCGATGATGGTTCCGCCGACAAACGGCGGAGTGCGGGTCAGGATGAAGTGGGGCAGCACCTCGTCCGCCGCCATCGCCGCGACCGCCGGTTCCGGGAACACATGGTAAAACGCGAACATGCAGCTGCCGAGAAAGAAGAAGCTCATCCATGTCGGCACGCTCATGAACATGCAGATCAGCGTCGCCTTGCGCGCCTCGCGCAGCGACTTCGACGCGATGTAACGCTGCACCACATTCTGGTTGCCCGCGTATTCGTTGGTGAAGTTGACCAGCCCGAGCAGCAAGACCACAAAGAAGGTGCGTTCGCCGAAGCCTCCCTCCAGCGGGCCGAGGCTGAACTTATTGAATTCCGTGCCGATTTCGATCACCTGCCCGAAGCCGCCGGGCAGCTCCCAGACCATCAATCCGAGGCAGAGCAGCCCGCCGCCGAGCAGGATGAAGGTCTGCACCACATCGGTCCAGATCACCGCCTCGATGCCGCCGAATACGGTGTAGACGCTGACCACCGCCCCGCCGACGATGATGATCCATAAAATCGGAATGCCCAGCATCCCTTCGATCGGGATCGACACCAGATAGAGGATCATCGCGAGGCGCACCACCTGCAGCACCAGAAAGCTCAACGCCGCATAGGAACGGACCAGTACGCCGAACCTTTTTTCCAGATACTCATACGCGCTGGTCAGCGCCCCCTGCCGGAAGAGCGGGATAAAAAAGATCAGCGCGATCACCGCCACAAAAGGCAGCGCCAGATTCGTGACCGCCTGCCGGTAGTCCAGCACGTAAGCCGCCGCCGGAATCGCCAGGAAGGTCACCGAACTGATCGAAGTGCCCAGCATCGAAATCCCGACCGCCCAACCCGGAAAGGAGCGGTTGCCGAGGAAGTACGCCTCCGTGCTGGTATTCCTGCGGGCGAACCACAGCCCCATTCCGGCCATTCCCGCCAGAAACAGGATGATTGCGACAAGGTCCCAGAGTCTGAACATGATGCGTCACCTTTCCTGTGCCGGTTCCCGGCGGATGCGCAGACCGTCCCGCCCGAACCAGTAGATTTTACCGTCCTCGGCCCCGACGATCAGGTCCTCGCGGCCGTCGCCGTCAAGATCGGTCGGGAATACCGAACTGTTGTGAGTATGGAAGTGGAAGCGTTCGCCGTTCGCCTGTTCCAGCTCCTGCAATCCGCCGAACCGGGGGGCCGCGTTGCTCCCGACATTGCGGAACAAACAGGGGACCGCCCCTTTCGGGCGCGACAGATGTTTCGGCCAGATTTCCCGGTAGACGCCGAGGTTGTGTCCCCAGAGCAGGTCCCACACGCCGTCGCCGTCCCAGTCGGAGACCGCCAGCTTGGCCCGTCCCCAGTGGCCCCGCACGCCGCAGAGCCGGATCGGTTTCCCGGATGCGTCCGGCAGCTTTACGATCCGCGCGATTTCGGTCGAACCGCTTCGAGCCGGAACGGCGGCGGCCAGGTCGCCGTCCCAGTCGAGAAAGAGCAGCACCGCGCGGTTTTCGCCGCCGAAGCCGTACCGGGCGGGGAGGATTGCCGGACGCACCCGCCACGCCGCCGGCAGCGGTTTGCCCCGGAACAGGAACGGTTCGGAGCGCACCTCTCCCGGTCTGCCCGCCACCGGGCGGTACAGCTTCACCGCACCTCGGATGTCATTGGTCACGATCTCGTTGCGTCCATCACCGTCCCAGTCGCCGATTGTCGGCTGCAGGTAGCCCCACCGTTTTTCGTGATATCCCTGAATCGAACCGGAAGGCCCCGCCTGATGGTGGACGATACGGCCGTTTTCCCGCAGGTGGACCGGAGCGCCGTACACCAGCGGATCGGCGGTCCCCGGCCAGAAGATCAGATAGCCGGAGGCGTCGCCGGTGATCAGGTCCGGCACGCCGTCGCCGTCCCAGTCGCCGCGCGCCGGAGTCACCAGCGTATCGGTTTCGACCAGCCCGCCGCGCTGCAATGCGGAACCGGCTTCGGTGAAGTCGCCGGGACGGCGGCCGCGGTAAACGGTGATCCTTCCCGGATTTCCGGCGGCGATCAGCTCCTGATGGCCGTCGCCGTCGAGATCGGCGGCGCGCAGTGATTCGATCCAGTAATTTTCCGTCATGCTCCGTTCCCGCAGCAAATCGGCGGCCGAACCGCAGCGCATCGCAGCACCGTCAGGGAAGATCGGCATCGCCAGCAGCCGGTCGACGTCGCCCGCGACGATCAGGTGCGGGACGCCGTCCAGCCGCAGCAACGCCGGTGCGGGGGCGGGCGGATAGGTTTTCCACTGCAGCGGCATCACGGTATCGCGGGCCAGGATCGGTTTCGGTTCACCGAACCGGAACGCCTCTCCGTCCGGCTCGCCCTTCGCCCAGAAAAAGCGGTAGCGGCACTCCTCGCCCAGCCACTTCCCGGCGATGTCGTAGCCGCGCCCCGGCCCGCTGTTTTCGGCTTCCCGGCCGTTGAAGAACGACACCCCGTCCGGCGCATTGCGGTTCCACTCCTCCGGGTCGGCAGCGGCGGCGACCAGATCGGGCACGCCGTCCCCGTCGAGGTCGCCGATCACCCAGCCGCGCGGCGCCAGCTCCCCGAACGCCTGACAGTAAGGGCGGTTCCCGACCGATATCGGCAGGGGGGAACCGAACTTCGGCGCGCCCGGCTTGCCGGTGTTCCGGTAAAAGACCAGTTGTCCGGGAAACGGCGTACCCTCCCCGGAGGCGATCAGGTCGAAGCCGCCGTCCGGGCGGCGCAGCGTCTGGAAGTCCCGCCCAGTCAGCCCGATGCTCTCGCCGCTGTCGAACACCGGCACTCCGTCGCGGTCGCGATTCAAATTCCGGTACAGCATCACCCGGTGGCCGTGAAAACGGCCCGCCCCGCTGACCAGCAGATCGCGCGCGCCCGGCCCGCTCCACGGCACGATTTCGGCGGTTCGCGCGATCGTCCCCGCGATCGGATGGATCACATCGGCGGCCACCTTCAGCGCCGGATGGGGCAATTGCAGCGGCGGCAGTTCCCGGGCCTCAGACAGGTGCGATTCGGCGCCGGACTCCCGGAACGCTTGCTTCACTTCAGCCGCCGACAGCGCCCGGTCGATCACCCGAAGCTCCCTGATCTCCCCCTGCAGCAGCCGGATGCCGCCCAGCTCCTGCCCGACGGCGATCCGGTTCCACGGCCCCGCGCCCGGCGGGACCGGCAACGCGGCGACCGCCGCGCCGTCCGCGTACAGTACGGTTTCCGCTCCGGTATGCACCAGCGCCAGCCGGACCCATTCGCCGAGCGGCAGTTCGCCCCGGGCCATCGCCCCCTGTCCCTTCGCGGCGCTCCCCCGCAGGTGAAGCTGCAGACGTTTTCCCAGAACCCGGATCAGGCACTCCCCCGCCTCCGGCCGCCCCTGCAGCAGCACCACTCCGGCGGGCGAAGTCCGCGAAAATTCCTCCTTGCCGCCCGCCGGCCACGCCCGCAACCGGAGTTTCAGTTGTACCGTGAATGTCCCCGCGAGCGGCTGTTCCAGCGCGAACGCCGGAAGCGTGTTCCTGCCGTCGAACGTCAGCGCCTCCTTTTCCAGCATCACTCCGCCCGCCGCCGCAATTCCCAGCAGCCAGCATATACCGGCTCCCAGCATGGTTCGATATCGTCTCATCATCTGTCTCTTTCCTCACTTCCGCCCGAAGTAGACGGCACGGTCGCTGATGTTGTCGTAAATTTCCGGGTGCGGCGCCCCCGCCACGTGGAAGTCGGCGAACAGGATGTTGCAGCCGCGCCCGTTGTAGTGCCGCTCCCCGTGCCGGTCGTTGGTCGAAAGCGGATTTCCCAGCTCGTGCCAGCTCGACTGCGAAAAACCGGCATAGGTCAGCCCGTCCGTCAGGTCGCTGATCAGGATCGTCCGGCTCGGCGTGGCCAGCCGCTTGAAGGGAATCGTGCCGGAATAGAAATTCCTGGCCCGCGTGGTTTTACTGATGTCCCCGACCAGATCCGCATTGATTCCATAGCAGGTGTAGTAAACATAGGTCACGCCGTTCATTTCCAGCGTCGCCGGAGTCAGCGTCTTTTCCGGCGCCGACGGGCACGCGAACAGTTCCGACTTATTCGGCAGCAATCCCGAAACCAGCAGCATCTGGTGCCACGTCAGGCTCGTGCGCGCCATATCCTGAACCGCCGTCGGCAGTCCGTCATACGCATCCACGTACAACAGCTCCGCCTGTCCCAGCTGCCGCAGGTTGTTGATGCAGTTCGATGTGCGTGCGCTCTCGCGCGCCTTGTTCAGCGCCGGCAGCATCATCGCCGCCAGAATCGCGATGATCGCTATTACAATGAGCAGCTCAATGAGGGTGAATTTTGTGATGATCGGCCTTAAGCGGCGATATGCGGGGGGCGTGTCCGCCGCCCCCCGCACCCCCTGCGTCCGGCAAGGTGCCGGTGCCGCGTACAGGGCGGTGCAGTGCAAAGACGCGGTCGGTCGGCGGAGGGAAGAAGATCCGCAATAACGTGAAGTTGTCTTCCCGCTTTTCTGCGGAAAAACAACTTCACGTTTTTGCTCCGACTTGCCGCTTGCAGAGCATTGGCGGAGGCGTGAGAGCTTGCCGAGAGTGAGGGAGATGTTGAGGAAATTTGGTACGGGGAGAGACGCGGCGCAAGTCGCCGCTTTCTCTCCCCCGAACCCCTCTCTTTTACGCAGAGCGGAAACGAGGGGGTAGGAAAGCAGAGCTCCCCAGCGGGATAAGTAGGAGGAACGCAGTGACGACGCACATCCCGTTACCCGGTAGCGGCACCTTGCCGCCTCTCTTTTGCGCAGAGCGGGAGCAGGAGAGAAGACGAGAGGCAGGGGAAATAATGTGCCCCGGCGGTGTAAGCTGTTGAGAATGTTCATAAGACGGAAGCCTTTCTGTCATTGGTTCACCATTTCTTCAATTCGATTCGGTCCGCCATTTTAATTATAGCAAAAAAAGTGCGGCATGACAAGTCTTTTTCTAAAAATTATTGGAAAATTATTTTATTTTTTCAAGAAAATTTTCAGAAAACATTATTATATTGCCATATTCCTGTAATGATCGTAGTTGTAAAAACCGGGTCCCGGCTCTTTGAAAATAAAAAATATTAAAAATTTTCAGAAAATATATTGACATTTTCAAGAAACTTTGGTATAATGATAGGCAGATGCAGATGATTCGGCCGCCACCGCAATCCGGCGCATCTGTTTTTCATTGTCCGCAAACAACCTTCAACGCAGAAACCGCGCAATCATGCCGGTTTCGGAAAGTCATTCATGAAACAGAATTTTTCCCCTCTGCCGTCCGGCATCTGGCCTCCGGCGCTGACCGCCTTCACTCCCTCCGGCGAACTGGATCTGCCCGGCAACCGCGCGTTGTTCGAGTGGTACGCTTCCGCCGGCGTCGACGGCCTTTTCGTGTCGTGCCTGACCGGGGAGCTGAACTGCCTGTCCATCGATGAGATCCTGCAACTGAACCGCCTCGCGGTCGAAACCGCCGCCGGGCGTTTCCCGGTGGTCGGCGGCGTGATGCCGGCGGCTCCCACGCCGGAAACGATTGCCGCGGATGTGCTGCGCCTCGCTGAAACCGGCGTCGCCGCTTCGGTCGTGCTGGTCTCGCAACTGGCCGCGCCGGAGGAGGACGACGACCGGCTGCTGGCCAACGCCGACCGGCTGCTGAAGCTGACCGGCGACCTGCCGCTCGGGCTGTACGAGTGCCCGAAGCCCTACCATCGGCTCCTGCGGGAAAAGACTCTGGCGGAGCTGGCCGCGACCGGCCGGTTCGTGTTCTTCAAAGACACCTGCTGCGACATCGGGCGCATCCGCGAGCGCATCCGGCTGGTGCGCGGCACGCCGCTGCGGCTCTTCAACGCCAACGCTGCGACGCTGCTTGATTCGTTCCGGGCCGGAGCCGGCGGCTACTGCGGCGTCGGCGCAAACTACTACCCGGAACTTTTCCGGCTGCTGTGGGCGCACCGCGATTCGGAACAGGCCAAGAAGCTTCAGCAGTTCATCGCGACCAACGACGCGATGGCCGACCTCGGCCGCGCCTATCCGGTTTCCGCCAAATACATGGCGCAGCTGCACCGCCTCCCGCTGTCGCTCCGCTGCCGGATCACCGAACGCACCATCGGCGACGGCGACCGGCAAACACTGCGGCAGCTCGGCGCCGACGCAGAACGGCTGATCCGTCGTTTTTCCGCGAACGCGGTGATGGAAACCGCTTGAAAAACGGCAAACCGCAAGTATTTTTTGATAAAGCAAAGATTCACAACCCGACGGAGCCTCGTGAAAAAGATTCCCATCAGCAGGATCGCAGCCGAAGCGGGCGTATCGCTCGCAACGGTTTCGCGCGTATTGAACCGCCGCCCCGGCGTCTCGCCGGAGCTGGAAAAAGCAGTGCAGACGGCCATCCGCAAACACGGCGGAGACCCCGCTGAACAGTGCCGTTCCGCCTCCGGCGGCCGCAGGCTCCGGCACGGCGCGATCGCGCTGCTGCTGTTGGCGGAGGACTGTTTTTTAACCTACTCGTCGGTCGCGCAGAAGAGTTTTCACGGGGTGATCTGCGCCGCGCGCGAGAACCATCTCTCCTGCATCCACGGGATCGTCCGCTCCGGCGGCGAACTCCCCCCGGCGGTGCGGCAGCACAAGGTGGACGGGCTGATCCTCGCGGGACAGACTCCCGACCGCGCGCTGGTGGAGGCGCTCGCCGATTTCCCGGCCTGCTGGATCACCTCGCACAGCGAAAACGGCGACTCCGCGCTGGCCGGAAACGACCGCATCGCCCGGCTGGCGCTGGATTATCTGGTCAGGCGGGGCCACCGCCGCCTGGCTTACGTGAATGCGCTGCCGGAGATCACCGCGATCCGTACCCGCGGCGAATATTTCCAGTTTTTCGCGGAAAAAACCGGAATCCGCACTGAATTCTGCGTCGCCCGCCGCGCCGCGATCGACCTTTCCTCCTCCGAACCGGACCTCGCCGCGCTGGAACGCTCGCTTGAGGAGCTGATCGCCCCCTGCCTGAATGCGCCGGACCGCCCCTCCGGATTTTTCGTGCCGATGGATTTTCAGGTCGCGCTGCTCTACCGCATCCTGCCCCGGCTGGGCTTCCTGCCGGGCCGCGACCTCGAGATCATCGGCTGCGACGGCGAACTCGCCGCGCTGGCAGGGCTGTCGCCGCGTCCCGCCACCATCGAAATTCCCGGCGACGCGATCGGCCGCCAGGCGGTGGAACAGCTGCTGCAGCGCCTGACCGGGCAGGAGCATACTCCGCACCGGATCGACATCGTGATCGAGCCGCGCCTGATCGAAGGCGACGCTCCGGCCGGCGTTTTCCGCTCCTGAACCGGCGCGGCGGCGTCAGGCCGCCTCCTCCTTTGAGGCGTGCGCTTCCGGCAGCGGAGCCTGATAATTTTCATCGCCGCCGTACTTCAGGTAATAGCGGTAGACCTTGAACAGCGAGAACAGCCCGACCACGCCGATTGCCGCGCCGAGGATGAACACATACACGTAGTTGTGGTCGAGCCCGTCCAGAATCACGCCGACCACCGGCGCGATCAGCACCGCGGCGATCGCCAGCAGCATCTGGAGCGCGGAGTTGAACTGGGCGTAAAGCGCCTTCGGGAACAATCGCTGCGTATAGGAGGCCATCAGGGTATTGAAAGCCATGATGGTCAGCTCGTGGGCCACGAAGAAGATCACGAACGTGGTGATGTCGCGGATCACCAGCCATGCGACGACCTGCACCACCAGCAGCAGCGACATGCTGGCGATGCCGGTGCGGATCGGGTGGAATTTATCCGACAGGAAACCGAGCGCGAAGCTCATGATCACCGCCGTCAGGAAGATGCCCGCGGTGATCTTGCCGAACGTCCCCATGCTGAGCCCGAGGTCTTTGGCGTAGAAGATCACGAAAGTGTTGAGCGGCAGCACCGAGTGCGAGCAGCACACCTGCGCCAGGATCACCCAGCGGTAGTAGGGCATGGAGAAACATTCCCGGAAATAGACCCGGACCGCGCTGAAAAAACTGCGGCGATGGTCGTCGCTGCCGTCATCGACCGGCGGCGGATACTTCCCCTCTTTGACCTTGAGACAGATGGAGTACAAGCCGATGCAGTAGAAAATGCCCAGTGAGATGAAAATCCACATCGAATGGGTTTCGGCGTGGCCGAGCAGGAATGCGTTAAAGAGCATCGCGCAGATCAGACTGACCGCCCGGAACAGCGCGAGAAAGCGGCCGATCAGCGCGGTCGGCACCACATCGTTGGCCAGCGCGACGAAGATCGCATTGGTCAGCGTGGTTCCGAAGTCGAGCAGAATCCAGAAGAAGCCGAACACCAGCAGCGAAGCCATATTCACGGAAAGCCGGTCGGCCCCGATATGGGCGGAGAGCCAGTTGCCCAGCATCGGCGTGAAGCCGAGCCCGATCAGGCCGACCACCACAAACGGCGTGGTCTTCATCAGGAACGGGATGCGCCGCCCCCACTTGCCGCGGTGCCGGTCGGACCGGTAGCTGATGATCGGCATCAGGAAGATATTCGTAAAACACGGAAACGAGACCATCATCACCGTGTAAACGAAGTCGGATATCCCGAAGGACTTCACCATCAGCCCCGCGACATATCCGACCGACCGCTCTTTCAGACCCCACGCGAAATCGCCCCAGAGCAACCAGATGAAGAGCAAGATGATGCCGGTTGTCGTGTAGGTAAGCGTTCCCGCCCGCCAGATTTTCTGTTCTTTTGCTTCTGCCATGAAATCCCTCCCGAAATGTCATCATTATACTTCCGTTTGAAGATTCTTGCAAGCGAAAGGAAAGAGCGGAGGAAAGGAAATGAGGAAAAGTGCAACAAAAAATGATCCAGATTGATCCAAACTCGAATAAATCACAGAATTTCTCGAAAGAATGTTGTAAAAGCCTACGGCTGCTGCCGGTCGAGCAGTTCCAGCAGGCGCGATTCGCGTTTCGCCTCGCCGCCGGGTGCGGGGAAGTATTCCGGCAATGCGCCGGTGATATCCGGCACGCCCAGGTCGGTCAGCAGCCGGTACCATGCCAGCCGCCACGCCAGCCGCGCCTCGTTCGCCTTGATCCGGGCAGTGCGGTTGGCGGGATCGACTTCCGCGGCAAGCGAGTGCAGCCGGTATTCGTCGTAGGCGCGGTTCAGGCTCCGCCAGTCCAGTTCCACCTCGAACGCGGCTCCGACAGCACAGGCCAGCGCCGCAATCCCGCGCAGGTCCGCCGCCGGATCGTTCAGCCGCAGGCCGTCGAGCTTGCGCGGCAGCCGGAACAGCGACTCCGCCAGCAGCAGTTCGGCGGCCCGGTCGAACCGGTAGAGCTTCCGGACCAGTTCCGGGAACGACGCCGAAAACGATGTCCCCGCCGATTCCGACCGGTTCATCGCCGCGTACCGCTGGAGCGCCGCCGGCTCCGCCGCCACGGGCCGGACCTCGGCCAGCGTGGAAAAATCGATCTTTTCCAACTCCGCCGTCGGCAAACCGGTTGCGAGGCGCAGCTCCATCAGCAGTGAGTTTTCCTCCCGGCGCAGGTCGGGAAGCCGCGCCTCGTCCTCCAGTCCGATCGCTTCGCGCACCGCCGCCAGCCGCGACCAGAGCGCCAGTTGGGAATAATCCAGCAACTGCCCCGCCCGGCTGTTCCTCGCCCGCGCCATATCCGCGTTGTCGGGGAGGCTCAACAAATAATTATAGGCGATCGCATCGTCGAGATAACGCAGACGCGGGTCGCCGTCCGGCCAGTACTGCGCCGGAGTGCTCCGCAAGGAAGAGATGATATCGGGCAGCAGCAGCAGTTTGCGGTTTTCGACGTGTTCGCCGGCCAGCTCCTGCAGCGATTCGACCGTCAGGATCTCCAGCAGGTTGTAGCGCGCCTCCCGAAGCGCCTGCGCCAGCGGGAACACCGCGCGCAGCGGAGGCGGCTCCACCTCCACCTCCGGCTCCGGAACCGGAGCTGCCGCCGGAGTCACGGGCAACGGTATTTCCTCCACTGCCGCCGAGGGGCCGGGGGCGGGAGTCGCCTCCGCCTCCGGCATTTGCTCTTCCGCAGGAGCGGACGCGGGCAGACGCCAGGCGGGAAGCGGGCCGCAGCCGGCCAGCAGCAGAAGCGAGATTCCCGTCAGCAATCGTTTCAACATACCGTTCCTCATCGTAAACATACAGCTTGAAAAATACCACCGGCCGGGGAGGTTTTCAAGATTCAAACCGTTCCGGGAGCAAATAATTCCGTAAAACCATTGAAAAAAACGCCGATCCGGCTATTTTAAAGCATATGGAGAACTATGATTGACAGTCGATAACCTCTGAGGAGAATCAATTATGCTGGAAAGCAACTACTGGCGCGGCAATTTCTGCATCGAAGTCAGCCCGGCCCCCGGAACTTTGGTCATCTTCGGCGCCTCCGGCGACCTCGCCAGGCGCAAACTCTATCCGGCGCTGTACCACCTGTTCCGGCGCGGGCTGCTCCATGAGGAGTCCCGGATCGTCGGCTGCGCCCGCACCGCCTACAGCGACGACGGCTTCCGCGACCACATCCGCCCCGAACTCACCGGCGGCACCGATGCGGAGCTGAACGAATTCCTGCAGCGCATCCACTATCATGAGCTGGATTACAACAGCGCCGAAAACTACCACGCCCTCGGACAACAGCTCGACGAGCTGGAAAAAGGCAGCGAACTTCCCGCCAACCGCACCATCTATCTGGCGATGCCCGCGGCGCTCTATCCCGCCATCATCGAACAGCTTTACGCGACCGGCCAGCTCACCGAACCGGAGGACGGCAGTTCGTGGCGGCACGTGGTGCTGGAAAAGCCTTTCGGCCGCGACACCGCCTCCGCCGAAGAACTGGATATCCAGCTGCACCGCTATCTCAAAGAGGACCAGATCTACCGGATCGACCACTATCTGGGCAAGGACACGGTGCAGAACATCATGATGCTCCGCTTCGCGAACCTGATCTTCGAGCCGGTCTGGAACAGCCATTACATCGACCACATCCAGCTCACCGTCGCCGAAACCCTCGGGGTGGAGCACCGGGCCGGCTACTACGACCAGTCCGGCCTGCTGCGCGACATGTTCCAGAACCACATGCTCGAAATGCTGGCGATGGCGGCGATGGAGATGCCCAGCTCGTTTTCGGCGGACGCGGTGCGCGATGAAAAGGTGAAGCTGATCCAGTCGATCCGTCCCTTCGACCTCAAACATCTGCACGATTCGGTGGTACGCGCCCAGTATCAGGGATATCTTGACGAACCCGGAGTCAAGCCGGACTCGACCACGGAAACCTATGTGGCGGCCAAGCTGATGATCGACAACTGGCGGTGGAGCGGGGTGCCGTTCTACCTGCGTTCCGGGAAGAAGCTGGCGAAGCGTAAGAGCGAGATCGCGATCGTGTTCAAGACGATTCCGCACTCGATTTTCGCGCCGATCAAGGCGAGCGACATGCAGCCGGACACGCTGGTATTGAAAGTGCAGCCGGACGAGGGGATGGAGCTGACGATCCAGGCCAAACAGCCCGGCCCGAAGCTCTGCATGGGGGGCTTGAGCCTGAACTTCCGCTACTCCGAACTTCCGGGCGGGGAGAGCTTCGAAGCATACGAGCGGCTGCTGCTGGACGCGATGCTCGGCGACCAGACGTTGTTCATCCGCAGCGACGTAATCGCGGAGAGCTGGAAGCTGTTTACGCCGGTGCTGGAAAACTGGCAGCATGACTGCCCGCTGGTCACCTATGCGCCCGGCAGCGACGGGCCGACGGAAGCGAACCGGATGCTGTTTCTGGACAACCGCGAATGGCGCGAACTCTGAAAAAATAAAACTTAAAAAGAACAGCCGCGCAGCGGCGTCGCCACCGGCAGCTTGCCGGGCTTGGTCCGGCGGAGAAGCGCTGGTCGAAGGCGGAGGGAGCGCGCAGGCGCGGCTCCCGGAACCTTCGAAATGTAAGGCCGGCGAATGCCGACCGCAACCGAAACAGTACCACCCGGCGGAGCGCGCGATCATTCAAAGAAGCAAAGCGCCTTTGAGTGATCGGTTCAGCGCGCGGAGCCGCCGCGAGGGGCGTCAACAGCACATCCTAATTGCAGACGCCGCCACGCGGGCGCGAGAGCGTCCCTCACGGCGTAAAGTGTTTTTTTGGAAAAAACAACAGAACAGGACGATACACATGCAGGACAACACTGAAAAATTCACCGGCCTCGGCGAGGTCTACCGCCGTTACCGCCCCGGCTACCCGGCGGCGCTTTTCGACTGTCTGAAAACCTTTCCCGGCGTCGGACCCGACACCGTCGCCGCCGAAATCGGTTCCGGCACCGGCATTTTCGCGCGGCTGCTGCTGGAACAGGGAATACGCCGCCTTTACGCAGTCGAGCCCAACGCCGATATGCGCAAGCAGGCGGAACGCGAGCTGGGCGGAATGCCCGGCTTCGTCTCCGTCGTCGGCGCCGCCGAACGCACCACGCTGGCGGCGGGAAGCGTCGACGCGGTCTTTGCGGTACAGGCGTTCCACTGGTTCGACCCGGTGCAGTTCCGGGAGGAGTGCCGCCGCATCCTGCGGTGCGGCGGTCCGGTGATCCTGATCTGGAACAGCCGGATCGAGACAGACCCGCTCATGGCGGAATGCCGGGAAATCTGCCGGAAGCACTGCCCGGATTTCACCGGTTTCTCCGGCCACTCCAGCCGTTCCGGGAAAGAGGCGGTTTCGGAGTTTTTCGCCGGAAAATTCGAGAGCCGGGAGTTCCCGAATCCGTTGTGGATGGATCGGGAAACCTTTCTCGGGCGCAATCTGTCCAGCTCCTACGCTCCGCGCCCCGATGCCCCGCAGTACCGGCCTTTCGTGGAAGAACTCGGCGCCCTGTTCGACCGGTACGCCGAAAACGGACAGCTCCGCTGGAACAACGCGACCCGCTGCTATTCGGGACGGCTGTAGGCTCACTCCGCCGAACGGCTCAGGATCACTTCAAAATCGAAGGTCGTGTCGTTGGGCAGAAACTCGACTTCGATCTCCGCCGGAGCCGTCACCTGAATATGAAGCTCGCGCCCCTGCTTTTTCCAGCGCACCCCGACCCGGCCGTGGATCGTGGGACGGGTGCCGGAGGCGTACTCGAAACGGTTCACCACCGGAGAAATCAGAATCTTGCGGCAGCCCGGCCCGGCGGGGATGATCCCCAGCGCCAGCCGCGGCAGGAAGTACAGCGGCGCCGCCGACCAGGCGTGACAATGGCTCCGGGTCGGGAAATCACTGTCGGGATTGAAGTGCAGCGAAATGTTTTCCCACACCGTCGTCGCGCCCACTTCCAGCATCGGGCGGTAGTCGCGCCCGATCGCGTCGAGAATCTCGCCCGGCAACCCGAGCTTTTCCAACGCCGCGTAGAGGTAGAACAGCGCAAAGGGCGAAACCACCTTGAACAGTTCCGAGCGCGGCGTCACAGTGTTGGCGCGCACCGCCGCCTGATGCTCTGGCCACGCCGCATCGAACAGCGCGGCCAGCATGCTGGTATGGATGCTCACGTCTCCGGAGAGCGTGCCGTCCTCGTGAATGGAATCCGGCCACGCCAGCCGCCGCGCGTCCCACACCCGGTTCAGCGCGTCGATCAGGTTGCGGCGCTGCGCCAGCCAGCCCTCGGCCAGCTCCGGCTCCCCGGCGACCGGGGCGAGTTCCGCCGCCGTGCGCAGCGCCTCGGCGTGGAAGAAAGAGTTGTACAGCATGATGCGGTGGCCGCAATCGGTCCGGTTCCAGTCGAAGAAGTTCCAGTCGGGAGCGGAGAAAAGCCCCGTCTCCGGATCGACGCAGGCGGCGGCTCCCTCCAGATTCTTCTTCACCATCGGCCACACTTCCCGCAGGAACTCCTCGTCTCCGGTCTCGAACCAGTAGTCGTAGACGGAATAGCTCCACATGAAGCTCCATGCCGGGATAATGCAGCTCCAGCCGGTCGGCACCTGCGAGAGCACCATCGGCATATCGTCCAGCGACTGCCCCGCCAGCCGGATGCAGCGGCGCACCAGATCGTATGCGCCGAAAGAGGACATCGCGAACAGCGATTCGCTGCGGGCGTCCCCGACCCAGAGCGTCTGTTCGTAGAGCGGGCAGTCGGTGAAGGTATCCTCCATGCAGAGCTTCAAAGTCCGCTGCGAAATCTCATAGATCCGGTTCATCGCGGGATCGCTGCAATGGAAGGAACCGGCCGGAACCACCGGATAGGTCGACTCCACCAGCCGGAACGACTGGAAGCGCACCGGCGCGGTCATGTTCCGCAGCGTCACATACACGTAGCGCCCGCTGCGCCGCTGCATCGCGGTATAGCGGTTGATCCCCTCGCGGCAGATATAGCGCATCGAATTGCGGCAGCCCGGCCCGGTGTGCTGCAATGCTCCGTTCGGCGTTTTGTATTCGATCGCCGCCACGTCGACGACAGTTCCGGCGGCGGCGAACAGCGAAAAGTTCCAGCAGCCGATGTTCTGCTCGCCGAGGTCGAAGCACAGCTCAATGTCGCGCCCTTCGACCGGCCGGATCACCGCGCAGCAGTCGTCCGGGTAGAGGATGAATTCCGGATCGGTCACATCCCCCGGCTGCACCGGTTCCGCCCGGCGCAGCACGAAAGAGAGGTGGGCGTCGTCGTCGACCAGCGCCCCGGCGGCCAGCGGTTCCGCCTGCGGGAACTCCTTCAGGAACGCTTCCCGCTCCGGCAACTTCAGCGCCCCGGCGGCCAATGGCTGAAACTCCCGGACGCTCTGCTGAAACTGCGCATTCAGCGTACAGAACGGCCGGTCGGGGGCGAGCCGGGCAAGTTTCGGGAAACGCACCAGCACCGCGTCGCGGACCGCTTCCGCGGTCAGGCCGGATTCCGGCGGAAAGCCGATGCCGTAAAGGGCGCAGTGCCCGTTCAGGTTCTCCGGGGCGAGCACCACAAAATTGCCGCCTTCGTTGAAGTGCCACGCTCCGCCGTCCGCACCGCGTCCGTTCACGGAAACATTCACGCCCTCCCGCGCGATCACCACCTCCTGACAGCGCGGCGAATCGATCTCAAAGGCGATCAGCAGCGGCAGCACGTCACTGGTATTGACGGTCGTATCGCCGGGAAACAGCAGCGCGTGAGGCGCAACCGCCACCGTGGAATACGCCGGCATCACCCGGTGAGCCGATACGAAATCCCGGAACAGGAATTCGCGGCGGGAAAGCAGCCGGCAGTCGCGTTCCTTCAGCTCCTTCCACGGGCCGCCCTCCGCCGGGGCGACCAGCACGGCCTTGCGCCACACCGGCGCTTCCGGCTCGGAGTTGTCGAAACACTCAAAAGGCGGCTGCTGGATCGAAATCTTGGGAACGTTGCGCCGCAGCTGGGGCATTTCGGCGGCAACCCACTCGGTATCGGTGCCGATTACGGTGACGTTGCCGTCGGAGTCGGCGGCTTCAAGCTGGGCGAGAAAACCGGCGCGCTGCGGCAGGCGGTGGAAATCGCCGCAGCCGAAATAGCGGACGACCGCTTCGATGTGGTTGGCTCCGGCACGAAGGATGCCGTCAAGATCGTAAACATCGTACTGACAGTGGCCGGGCCAGCTGCGGCAGGGGCCGTCGTTGAGCCATTGGCCGTTGACTTTGAGCCGGTAGAAACTGTCGGCAGTGACGGCGAGGCGGGCGGTGACGGGCAGCGCGGCCAGGCGGAAATCGCGGCGGAAGATGGAGCAGAGGTTGTAGCCGCGGCCGTCGGAGTCGTCGGACCAGATCCAGTTGGCGATGATATCCATGAAAGCTCTCCCAAAATAAAAATAAATAAAAAAGTAAAGCCGCGCAGCGGCGTCGCCA
>ERZ1034984.1385-NODE-1385-length-23018-cov-16.463223_pt1 | contig 23018 bp, 20 predicted proteins | sample MGYA00520589_ERZ1034984 | MGnify/ENA primary metagenome ERZ1034984 (study PRJEB33766, sample SAMN09781790) | gut metagenome | biome: gut microbiome | host: Homo sapiens | place: Madagascar | study: EMG produced TPA metagenomics assembly of the PRJNA485056 data... | reverse complement strand
GCAGCCACTACAACAATCCCAGCTTCGGCTACGGCGGCTACTGCCTGCCCAAGGACACCAAGCAGCTGCTGGCGAACTACGCCGATGTGCCGGAAAACCTGATTGAGGCCATCGTGGAATCCAACCGCACTCGCAAGGATTTCATTGCCGACCGCGTGCTGCGGCTGGCGGGTTACTACGGCTACGGCGAGGACAACGAGTACGACGAAGCGCAGGAAAAGCCTGTCACAATCGGCGTGTACCGCTTGACGATGAAGTCGAACTCCGACAACTTCCGCCAGAGTTCCATCCAGGGCGTCATGAAGCGCATCAAGGCCAAGGGCGCGACGGTCATCATTTATGAGCCGACGCTGAAAGACGGTGAGACCTTCTTCGGCTCGCGGGTCGTCAACGACCTGGATGCCTTCAAGGCGCAGTCCCAGGCTATCATTGCCAACCGTTATGACGCCTGCCTGGACGATGTAAAAGAAAAAGTTTACACCCGCGACCTTTTCCGCCGCGATTAAGGGAGAAAAAGTTATGTATGATTATCTCGTAGTCGGCTCCGGCCTGTACGGTGCCATTTTTGCCCACGAAGCCAAAGCCCATGGCAAGAGCGTTCTCGTCGTGGACAAGCGCCCGAACATTGCGGGCAACATCTACACCGAAAACATCGAGGGTATCAACGTCCACAAGTACGGTGCCCATATTTTCCATACCAACAACAAAAAAGTATGGAACTACATCACAAAATTCGCTGAGTTCAACCGCTTCACGAACTCGCCGGTGGCCAATTACAAGGGCGAGCTGTACTCGCTGCCCTTCAATATGTACACCTTCAATAAGATGTGGGGCGTTGTGACCCCAGAGGAGGCCGCTGCAAAAATCGAGGAGCAGCGCAAGGAGATCACCCACGAGCCGCAGAACCTCGAGGAGCAGGCGATCTCCCTGGTGGGCCGCGACATCTACGAAAAGCTCATCAAGGGCTACACCGAGAAGCAATGGGGCCGCGACTGTAAGGATCTGCCGGCCTTCATCATCAAGCGCCTGCCGGTGCGCCTGACTTTCGACAACAACTATTTCAATGCCCTCTACCAGGGCATTCCCATCGGCGGCTACACCAAGATGATTGCCAACCTGCTCGATGGCATTGAGGTTCGCCTGAACACCGATTACATCGAGAACAAGGCGGAACTGGATGCACTGGCGGACAAAATCGTCTACACCGGCCCTATCGACGCCTATTTTGGCTATAAGCTCGGCACGCTGGAGTACCGCTCGGTCCGCTTCGAGAACGAGCTGCTGGACAAGCCCAGCTTCCAGGGCAATGCCGCCGTCAACTACACTGACCGCGAGACACCGTGGACCCGCATCATCGAGCACAAGTGGTTCGAGTTCGGCAAGGACGAGAACGGAAACGACCTGCCCAAGACCATCATCAGCCGCGAGTACAGCAGTGAGTGGAAGCCCGGCGACGAGCCGTACTATCCGGTCAACGACGCCAAGAACGGCGCACTCTATGCCGAGTACAAGAAGCTGGCCGACGCTGAGCCGAAGGTCATCTTCGGCGGCCGTTTGGGTGAGTACAAATACTACGACATGGATCAGGTCATCGCCGCTGTGCTGGATCGCTGCGAGACCGAACTGTAATGATCCGCGTCGCCATCGTAGAGGATGAGGCCGCTGTCCGCGACCAGCTGATGGGCTATGTGCAGCGCTATATGCGCCAGTACGACGCCCAGATCGAGGTGACGATGTTCACCGACGGTGTGGAAATTCTGGAAGGATATCGGCCTGTCTACGACATTATTTTCTTGGATGTGGAGATGCAGCACCTTGACGGCATGGAGACCGCCAGCCGCATCCGCGCATTGGACAGTGACGTGCTGCTCATCTTCATTACGAACATGGCCCAGTACGCCATCAAGGGGTACGCCGTCGGCGCACTGGATTACGTGCTGAAGCCGGTGCCGTATTTTGCCTTCTCGCAGCAGCTGCAAAAGGCCGCAGGCCAGCTGGCCCGGCGGGCGCGGCGGTATCTGGCCGTGCCGGTGGACGGTGGTATGCGGCGGCTGGATGAAGCATCGGTCTATTACATCGAGAGCGAGGGCCACCGCATCCATTTTTACACCGAGGACGGTGATTTTTCCGCTCCCGGCGCACTGAAAGGCTGGGAGGAAAAGCTGGAACCCCATGGCTTTGCCCGCTGCAACAGCGGCTATCTGGTCAATTTGGCGTATGTTTCCAGCGTGCAGATGAACACCGTGCAGGTCGGCCCGCACCAGCTGCAGGTCAGCCGCCCTCGGCGCAAGGCGTTTTTGGAAGCGCTGGCCGATTACATCGGAGGGAACGGCGCATGACGACACTGCCGGATATCCCGCGCCTGTACACGGCCTTGGCAGAGGTGCTGGCGGCGGTTTTGTATGCCCAGGCCATGCCACCGCGCATGGACAAACGTCTCTGCTGGGGCATTACCGTCGTTTGGGCGGGGCTGCTGGCTGTCTTTTTGCAGCTGACCGGCGACGTGCCGCTGGTGTGGTGGATACCCTGCATGACGGCGGCCATCGGGTGGATTTATCTCTACTTGTGGGGCACGCGGGCCATGAACCTGCTGGAAGCCGGGTACAGCTGTGCCCGAGCGTTCATTTTGGCCGAGCTGGCCGCCAGCGTGGAATGGCAGCTGCATTGCGTTTTGTGGCCGCAGCAGGGGGCAGGCAAGCCGCTCTCGCTGGTGCTGCTGGCGGTGGTCTATGCAGCACTATATGGATTTTTGTATCTGTTTGAACAGCGCCGAGCTACGGCGGCCCGGCTGACCATCACCACGGCAGCCATGCTGATGGCGGTGGTCATGGCGGTCACGGTCTTTGCAGTCAGCAATCTGAGTTTTGTCTCCAATGGCGAGGCGACGATGAGCGTTTTCTACATCCGCACGCTGGTGGACTTTGCAGGCGTGCTGATTTTGAGCGTCCAGCATGAGCAGCTGCGGGAGAACGCCCTGCACAGCGAGTTGACCGCCATGGACAATGTCCTGCGCCGCCAGTACGAGCAGTACAAACAGAGCAAAGAAAACATCCGCCTTATCAACCGGCGCTACCACGAACTGAAAATGCAGATTGCGGCCATCCGTGCCGAGCGCGATCAGGCCAAACAGGACGCGGCTCTGGCCGAGATGGAGAGCGGCATCCGCAAGTATGAGGCCGAGAACAAGACCGGCAACCCGGTTTTGGACACGCTGCTGACCGCGAAAAGCCTGTACTGCCAGCAACACGGCATCAATATGACCTGCGTAGCCGACGGCAAGCTGTTGGATTTCCTCTCGACAGGGGAAATATGCACGATCGTCGGAACGGCGCTGGATAACGCCACCGAGAGCGTTTCCGCCGAGCCTGACCCGGAAAAACGGCTCATCCGCGTGGCAATTTATGCACAGAACGGTTTTGTGATGCTGCGGTTTGAAAACTACTGCGCCAGCCCGGTAGAGCTGGCCGCCGACGGTCTGCCCAAACGCAGCGCCCATGGTGGGTACGATTTAAAGAGCGTGCGCGCCGCCGCCGAAAACCATGGCGGCACCTTGACCCTGCATTGGGAGAACGAGTGGTTCACCCTGCGGGTACTGTTGCTACAAAAATAACAGGAAAGAAAAATCCATCCCAAGCGAGAAGCTTGAGATGGATTTTTGTGCTTTATGGGACAAAGGCGATCTTACAGATAATTCACCGCCATAATCACTGTGCCCAGAATTACCAGCACCACGCCGGTGGCGCGGTTCAGGGTGGCAGGCTCGGCCTTGTTGGCAAACTTGGCGGCAATACGTGCCCAGAGCAGCGTGCTCAAAATGCAGCAGACCAGGCAGAACAAATCAGGCGTACCACCGATGGCAAAGTGGCTGACCGAGCCGGTGAACGCTGTGAATGCCATGATAAAAACGCTCGTACCGACGGCGGTTTTCAGTTCATAGCCCAGCACTGACGTCAGGAGCAGCAGCATCATCATACCGCCGCCTGCGCCGATAAACCCGCAGATGAAGCCGACACCCGCACCGCAGAGCAGGGACTGCACAAACCGCTTCTCTGCGCTCACAGCGTTCATTGAGCTTTTGGTGGTCATGACCGGCCGCACAATGAATTTTACGCCCAGCAGAAGGGTCATAAAGGTGGAAAAGCCGCCCATCGTGCGGCCGGGCACGAGGCTGGCCACATAGCTGCCCACCAGCGTGAAGCAAAGCACCGAGGCCATCATGGCAGCGCCGTTTTTGATATCCAGATTCCCGTTTTTGCCGTAGGTATAGGCAGAGACGGCGCTGGCCAGCACATCGCTGGCCAAGGCAATGCCAACGGCCATGTAGGGGTCCATGCCCAAAAAGGTGATGAGCATGGGGCTGATGACCGCCGCCGCGCTCATACCGGCAAAGCCGGTTCCCAGCCCGGCCCCGATGCCTGCGATAAAGCAGACGATGAATGCGATAAGATACGTCATAGTGTTACTCCTTTTGTAAGCAGCGCAGGATGTTGGCATCCATGCGGCGCAGATAGTCCTGCAAGGCCTGCTGTTCCTCGGGCGTGAAGTCGGCAAACAGCGGCTCGATGCTACGGTGCTGTATCTCTGCCAGTGCGGCGGCGATGCGCTGACCGTCCGCAGTAAAGCCCAGCAGCCGCTGGCGGCGGTTGCCCGGTGCGGGGGAGACGGTCAGCACTCCGCGGCTGCGCAGCCGCTCCACCGCCGCAGACACATTGGACTTTGCCAGCACGCGGTAGCGGCAGATGTCGCTGGCCGTGCAAAGCTCCGGGTTATTGTGCAGGAACAGCAGAATGTCGATTTCCAGCTGATTTAGCCCATACGCGGCCGCCGCGCCCTCAAACTGCACAGTATAGTACTTTTTGTAGTGCTGCGCGTAGGATAAAATCGGGACCAAGCGCAGGACCTCCTTTGCAATGCTTCAATTTAGAACGGTTCTAATTATAACTATTTATTCTCCAAAAGTCAATACACAAAACCGGCAGCAGGCATTTTGCCTACTGCCGGTTTTGTAAATCTTGTGCAAAGCGGCCTTTAAAAATTTGTGCAATCTTATGGTAAAAATAAAAATCCCCACCACAACACGGTGAGGATTTATGGTGGACCCGGAGGGATTCGAACCCTTGACCTCTCGGATGCGAACCGAACGCTCTCCCAACTGAGCTACGGGCCCACGTCATTTGACTAAACTAGTTTACCCCTTTTTGCGGGAAATGTCAAGGGTGAAACACAAATTTTGTTGTGCGAGGGCGGACATATCCTGTAACATACGATTTTATATTATCATAGCACCACTTTCGTATCTATCTTGCACATCTCTATATAAAATGCTATAATACTACAAATCTTGCACTTGCCGTATAAAAACGTATACGCAGTGTGGATTGAATCCCACACATCGGTTGAATTATAGTAGGGTAATAAAACCATCGCAGTTTACGCTGCGAAAGTATGTGAGGGGGAGCCTTTATGCAAGCCAAACCGATTGCAAGCTACCGGCGGGAACTGTCCGCGCTAGCAGACCTGCAAGATGCCGGGACAGTGACCTACACGCTGCTGCGCGAAGCCGATGCCTACTGCATCCGTGCCCAGCGGGACACAGCCCCGGCGGTGGAGTGCATGGTGTGTGATACAGGGGAGGAACGCGTCGGGATGCTCACACGTTTTCTGTATGAAAATGCGGTGGAACCCGCGCAGGTGCCCGCTGTCCTGTACGACCTCTGCGGATCGGCGGTGGGCTGATGGCGGTACTGTTGCATGAACGGCCGCAGACGGCCGACGGAAAAACGCACAAGACCCCGAACCTGCCCAAAACCTCTGCTGTGGTGGCGCTGTTCGCCTTCAGCTCCCGGCTGGATCGGGATACGATGAGCCTGTTTGCCAAGACCCACAGCGATGAAGTCCGCGCGGCGGCCATTGCGGCCACCGGGCAGGAAGTGCTGGAACTGCTGCACGGCGGGCTGCGCCCCAACGTATTGGTGCTGGACGCGCTGCTGACCAAGCCCGGCGTGACCGAGGTCTTGCAGGAGATCGGCACGATGCAGCTTGACCCGGAACCAGCGGTTCTGGTGCTGGTCCCTGTGCCGGAGGAAACCGCCGCCCGCAAGGCATTGCGGCTGTTCTCCCAGTACCAGATCATGCTGCGCCCTTACGGCATGAAAAATCTCTTTGATGAGGTCTACCGCATGGGCACGAACGAGGATGAGCACCAGCTGTACTACCTGCGCCAGTGCTGCGACGATGTGCTGGATGCCTACGGCGCGCCCGAAACGCTGAGCGGCTACCGCTATGCCGAGCGGATGCTGCTGTACGCCCTGTACGCGGACAAACCGCAGCAGATCGGCAGCCTGCAGCAATACGTGGCTGCGGAGGAAGGCATCGAGATCGGCACCGTGACTTCGGCGCTGAATCGTATGTCGGCAGCCATGGCAAAGCGGGGCGAAGAACCTTACCGGACGTTATGCCTGCGCAGCGGCCGCCCGGCGGACGGTGTACTCTCCAATGGGCAGCTGTTCAAAGGGCTGCTGAAAGATTTGCGGGATAAGACGGAACAGTACTTATAAGGTGCGGGCGGATAGGAGATCCGCCCCTGCGGCCGGTGCCGTGCGGCTCGGCACCGCACCCTGAAACTGAAATGAAATAAAGAAGGTGTCCACCATGGTTCATCAGGAGGAAAACGCGGCACTGCTGGCGCTGCGGGGCGGGCTGCGCGGGCGGTTCCGCCGTTCGTTCGACTGCATGGAGAATGCCTTTGAGGTCCTGCAGGACCGTCTGGATCACACGGCTACCCCGGCGGAACGCGCCGAGCTGACGCCGCTGCTGGAAGAATTGCAGGCACAGCTGCTCTGCCTGCGCCGCCTGGGCGACCAGGCATCGGACGCGGCCACGGCGGCATTGCTGCATGGCACCTGTGAGCCGCGGCCCATCGACCTGCTGGGTCAGCTGCGGGAAATCTGCGAAATTTTGCGGGAGGAAGCCGCGCAATACGCGCTGCCCTTCACGATAGAATTGCAGGCCGCAGGGCTGGATGTGCTTCCCACGCTGGGGGATGCGTCGCTGCTCAACGGTCTGCTGACGAACCTTGTCTCCAACACACTGGCTGTTGACCGGGCCGCCGCCATCACGCTGGTCTGTGCGTCGGGACAGTTCTGCTACCGCGATAACGGCCCCGGTCTGCCGCCCGACGCAAAAGCGCTGTTGACCGACGGACAGTGGAGCGACCGTCTGCTCCACGCGGGCGGGCTGGGTCTGCCGCTGATTGCCGCCTATGCCCGGGCCATGGGCTGGGGCCTGGCCGTGGGGGAGGGGCCTGGCACGGAACTCTGCTTCACCCTGCCCGCTGCGCCGCCGCTGGACGGCCTGACGCTGGAATCCCCGATGGAGCGCCGCGCCGAGCAGCAGACCCGGCGGCTGGTGCTGCGAAGAGAACTGAAAATTATAGCCGCCCGGTAGAAAGCGCCTGTCGTATGCGCCCGGGCCGGGTATGCCCGGCCCCTACAACACAACAAAGTTTCAGACCGTCCAGCTTGGGCGGCCTCTTTTTTTCCTCCACCGCTTTACTTTATCCCGGATTTATTGTAAAATGTACTACAAAAAGAATGGTTTACTATGCCTGCACGGCAGGGTAGACCGCCAAAATACTTACAGGTGGTGTTTTTTATGGCAATTCAGTATAAACGTATTCTTCTGAAAGTCAGCGGCGAGGCACTCTCCGGCCCCAAGGGAACCGGCTTTGATGAGGAAACCATCGCCTCCATCTGCGCGGGCATCAAGGCCGCGCACGACTTGGGCACCCAAATCGCCATTGTGGTGGGCGGCGGCAATTTCTGGCGCGGCCGTTCCAGCGGCAAAATGGACCGCATGGACGCCGACAAGATCGGCATGCTGGCCACCGTTATGAACGCACTGGCCGTCAAGGACGCCCTGCACCAGCAGGGTGCGGACGCTGTCGTTATGACCAGCTCCTTCATGCCCCAGGTGGCCGAGTGCTTCACCAGCGACAAGGCCATCGCCGCGCTGGAAAGCGGCAAGATCGTCGTTTTCGGCGGCGGCACCGGCAACCCGATCTTCTCCACCGATACCGCCAGCGCCCTGCGTGCACTGGAAATCAGCGCCGACGCCATGTTCAAGGCCACGATGGTGGACGGCGTCTACGACAAAGACCCTCACAAATATGCCGACGCCGTGCGCTACGACACGCTGACCTTTACCCGTGTGTTGGATGAGCGCCTGGCTGTCATGGACTCCACCGCTGCCACTCTCTGCCGTGACAACGGTCTGCCCATCCTCGTGTTCGACCTTGGCAAGCCCGAGAACATTGCCAAAGCCTGCGAGGGCGAGATGGTCGGCACCCTGGTCAAAGAGTAAGACCCGAAATTGAAAATTTCATATTTTCCCCCTATACTACTTTAAAAATAAGGAGAATCACCTATGAGCAGCACGACGAAACCCTTTGAAGAAAAAATGAACGCCAGCGTCAACCACCTTGTCCATGAGCTGGCCTCCATCCGCGCAGGCCGCGCCAACCCCGCCATTCTGGACAAAGTCACCGTGGACTACTACGGCAGCCCCACGCCCATTCAGCAGATTGCCGCCGTCGCCGTGGCCGAGGCCCGCATCCTGACCATCTCCCCCTGGGACCGCTCGATGCTCAAGCCCATCTCCAAGGCCATCCAGACCAGCGATATCGGCATCAACCCCATCGATGACGGCCAGGTTATCCGCCTGGTGTTCCCGGCCCCGACCGAGGAACGCCGCAAGCAGCTGACCAAGGACGTCAAGAAGCAGGGCGAGGAAGCCAAGACCGCCGTGCGCAACATCCGCCGTGACGCCATGGATAAGTTCAAGGCTATGAAGAAGGCCGGCGAGATCACCGAGGACGACCAGAAGAAGCTGGAAGACGAGACCCAGAAGCTGACCGACAAGTACGTCAAGCTCATCGACGATACTTGCACCGACAAGAACAAGGAGATCATGGAGGTCTGATGCCTTCATGAGCGATAGCCTGTGCGGGGATATCTGCGGATATGCCCGCATAGGCTGTTATTGCAATAAAATCTATTCCGCGAAAGGGAACCACCGTTTATGAAGACCCGCATCATCACCGCCGTTGTCGGCCTGGGTGTCCTGGCTGTCGTTCTGGGCTTTTTTGACACGTTTTTGTTCGATCTGGTACTCAGTGCCATCTGCTTGATTGCCATTCATGAGGTTTTTTCCGCCATGGGCTTTGGCAAAAAGCAGTGGTATCTCTACGCTGCCGCTGTGCCGCTGACCCTGCTGGTCATGCTCAGCACCTCGCAGATGGTGCGCAGCCTGCTGCTGCCCGCCGCATTTTTGACGGTGCTGTTTTACAACGTCTGCCAGATCGCCCATGTCAAAACGCTGGATTTCGGCAAGCTGACGGGATTTGTCTACTTTTCGGGCGTTATTACGTTCTGTTTCTACTCGCTCATCCACTTAAAGCGGATGCTGCCTTTTGACCAGTACCGCTATGACGCCATCTACTTTATCCTGTTGATCCTGTGTTTCGCCTGGGGCGGGGATACGGCCGCGTATTTCGCGGGTCGCGCTTTCGGCAAGCACAAGCTGGCCCCCATCGTCAGCCCCCACAAGACCGTAGAGGGCGCGGTGGGCGGCGTGCTGGGCAGCATGGCCGCCGGCTGTGTGCTGACGCTGGTCTACTCGCTGCTGTCTGCCAGGCACAACGTCCTCAGCATCCAGGTACAGCCGCGCCACTATCTGGTGCTGCTGGGCATGGGCGCGGTGGCGTCGGTGCTGGGCATCCTGGGCGATTTGTTTGCCTCGTCGGTCAAGCGCCAGGTCGGCATCAAGGACTACGGTACGATTTTCCCGGGGCACGGCGGCATTCTGGACCGCTTTGACAGCGTCATGTTCATTGCGCCGTTCGTCTGCATCGCGGTACGCTATTTCTTCTATCTGTTGTGAGGGAATACAAAATGAGTAAAGTTATCACCCTGCTGGGTTCCACCGGATCCATCGGCACCCAGAGTCTGGACGTCTGCCGTATGCACGGCTATGAGGTGTTCGGCCTGTCGGCCAATTCCAGCGTTGACAAGCTGCTGGCCCAGATTGCCGAGTTCCACCCGAAGTACGTTGCCGTCACCGACCCGGCAGCCTTTGAAAAGCTGTCCGCCGCGTTGGCAGGGCAGGCAAACGCACCGAAGCTGCTGAAAGGTGCGGACGGCCTGCGGGAGCTGGCAACGATGGACGGCGCGGGCACCGTGCTGAATGCCGTCGTCGGCATTGCGGGCCTGGATGCCTCGCTGGCCGCCATCGAGAGCGGCCACGACCTGGCGCTGGCGAACAAGGAGAGCCTTGTCACCGGCGGCCACCTCGTCACCGACGCTGTCAGGAAAAACGGCGTACACCTGCTGCCCGTGGACAGCGAGCACAGCGCGATTTTCCAGTGCTTACAGGATCAGCACAGCGCCAAAACGCTGGAAAAAATTCTGCTGACGGCCTCCGGCGGCCCCTTCTACGGCATGACGACCGAAGAGTTGCGCGGCAAGACCAAGGCCGACGCCCTCAAGCACCCGAACTGGAACATGGGGGCAAAAATTACCATCGACTCTGCCACCCTGATGAACAAGGGCCTGGAACTGATCGAGGCCGCCTGGTTGTTCGGCCTGCCCGAAGATAAAATTCAAATTGTCGTCCAGCGGGAGAGCATCATCCATTCGGCCGTGCAGTTTGCCGACCACTCGGTCATTGCACAGCTGGGCGTGCCGGATATGCGCATTCCCATCCAGTACGCGCTGACCTGGCCCGAGCGCCTGCCCAGCCCGGTGCCCGAACTGGATTTTGCCGCGTTGACACATCTGAGCATTGGCACGGCGGACGACGAGACGTTCCGCTGCCTGAAAGCCTGCAAGAAGGCCATCCGCAAGGGCGGCTTGGCCCCCTGCGCTGCCAACGGCGCAAACGAAGCCGCCGTTGCGCATTTCCTGCGGGATGAGATCGGCTTCCTTGATATCGGCCGTCTGGTCGAGGGCATCGTAGACGGCGACACCTTCGGCGGTGACTACACCCTCGCCGACGTCCACGAGTGCGACCGCATGGCGAGAGCCTATGTGGAGGCACATATCTGATTGGAACTGCCCGGTAGGGGCCGCACATGTGCGGCCCTCAGCTTTCCGGCAGACTCCTGCCTGCCATACACGCGCGGGCCGGGCATGCCCGGCCCCTACGACTCTATGTCCAATACTTTACTTGTGAGGTGCCTATGACTGCATTGCTGACCGGGCTGGCATCGCTGCTCGTGTTCGGCGGCGTTGTTCTGGTGCACGAACTCGGCCACTTTATGGCCGCGCGCCACTGCGGCATCCATGTCGAGGAATTTTCCATCGGCTTTGGCCCGCGCCTGTGGTCCAAAACGAAAAACGGAACGACCTATTCCATCCGTCTGCTGCCGCTGGGCGGCTATAACCTGTTCAGCACCCCGCCGCCGGAAGATGACGATGAGGCCGAGGAAGGGGAGATACCCCCGAAACCGCCCCGCAAAACGGCGCTTTTTCCGCTGGCAGTCAGCGGCCAGAAGTTTGAGGATGCCACCGCCGGACAGCGCTTTTTTGTCACGCTCTGCGGCGCATTGATGAACTTTGTCCTCGGCGTTGTGGTGCTGCTCGTGCTCGTCCTCTCGCAGGGCAGGCTCGGCAGCACGACGATCGCCGATTTCAGCGACGGTGCCAAGAGCGCCGAGACTTTACAGACCGGCGATACGATTTTACAGGTGGACGGCAAGCCCTGCTGGACCATCTACACACTGGCCGATGTCTTTGAAGGCACCGAAAAGACCCACACGATGAAAGTCCTGCGCGGCGGCGAGGTCGTGACCCTGCCCGCCGTCACAGTCGGCCCCACGCTGAACGAGGACGGCAGTGTCAGCTATGCCACGGATTTCCGCGTGGCAGCGCAGAAACTCAGCGTACACAGCGTCGCCGTCGTCACCGGGGAGATGTTCCGCTATTACAGCGGGGCCATTCTGGGCGGCTTCTGGCAGCTGTTCACCGGCCAGGCAGGCATGGAGGAACTGTCCGGCCCCGTCGGTACGGTGTCGGCGGTCAGCCAGGCTGTGCGCTATGGCTGGCGGGATGTGCTGTCCATGATGGCGCTGCTGACCATCAATGTCGGCATTTTCAACCTGCTGCCCATCCCGGCGCTGGACGGCTGCAAGCTGCTCTTCCTCGCGTGGGAGGGGCTGACCGGCCATCCTGTGCCGGACAGCGTGCAGGGCTTTGTCAACACAGCGGGCATGGTGGCCCTGGTGTGGCTGATGGTTCTGGTCACATTGCAGGACCTTACACGATTCTTATAAAGGAGAAACAACGATGCAGCGTCAACTGAAAAAGGAAGTCAAGATTGGCAATATCAAAATCGGCGGCACGAACCCGATTGCCGTGCAGACTATGCTGAATGTGCCCGTCAAGGATATTGCAGGCAACGTGGCCCAGGCCCAGCGCGTGGCGAAGGCCGGCTGCCAGATCGTCCGCGTGACGGTGCCCACCCCGGCGGACGCCGCCGTCGTGGCCGCCATCAAAGAGAAGGTGGATATCCCGGTCGTGGCTGATATCCACTTTGACTACCGCGCTGCGCTGGCCGCCCTGGACGCGGGTGCAGACAAAATCCGCATCAACCCCGGCAACATCGGCGGCGACGACCGCGTCAAGGCTGTGGCCGACGCCTGCAACGCCAAGAACGTGCCCATCCGCATCGGCGTCAACGGCGGCAGCCTGGAAAAGCACATCTTGGCGAAATACGGTGCGCCTGTGCCGGAAGCTATGGTGGAAAGCGCCATGTACCATGTGCGCCTTTTGCAGAAATACGACTTTGATAACATCGTTATATCGATTAAATCCAGCAACGTGCCCCGCATGATGGCGGCTTACCGCCTGCTGGCAGGCCAGACGGATTACCCCCTGCACGTCGGTGTGACCGAGGCAGGCGGCAACCGCATGGGCCTGATCAAGTCCGGCATGGGCATCGGCGGCCTGCTGATGGAGGGCATCGGCGACACGCTGCGCGTCAGTTTGACCGACGAACCCGAGAACGAGGTCTACGCCGGATATGATATCCTGCGCGCGGTGGGTTATGCCGTGGCAGGGCCCGAGATCATCAGCTGCCCCACCTGCGGCCGCACCCAGTACCCGATGATTGAGATTGCCAACGAGGTCGAGCAGCGCCTGCGGGACGAGGGCTTTAAAAAGCCGCTGAAAATCGCCATCATGGGCTGTGTTGTCAACGGCCCCGGCGAGGCATCCGACGCTGATATCGGCATTGCCGGCGGCAAGGACGAGGCCCTGCTCTTCATCCGCGGTGAGAAGATCCGTATGCTGAAAGGCGATATTGTCGGCCAGCTGCTGGACGAGATCCATAAGATGTAAACACTCCCAAAAGCCTTCCCCCTTGGGGGGAAGGTGGCCGAAGGCCGGATGAGGGGCGGCGTACCCGCAACAACCCATTTACGGGTAATATAGGCAGCGTTGCCCCTCATCAGTCCGCTTCGCGAACAGCTTCCCCCGAGGGGGAAGCCAAAACTCCGTAGGGGCGGATTCCATATCCGCCCGCGGGGCGTCGGGGACGCCGCCTCCTATAATATGCTATCCACTTGTGAGGTAAAATTTCCTTGAAACCATTTGTCACTCAGGTCTGGCCGCAGTTTATGGCGGACCAGCAGTTCTGCGCGGCGTTCGGCAGCGTGCTTGTTGACCGCGTGGAACTTTACCGCACAAAAAGACAGGTCGTTATCTGCCTGCGCAGTGCTGAACCCCTGGACCAGGCGCTGTGCGGGCGTCTTTGTGCGTCCCTGGCCGAGGTGTTCGCCGGGTATGAACTGCAGGTCCGCAGCTACTTTGCTTACCCGAATATCACCCCCGAGGCTGTGCGTCTGATGATCGAGGAACTGAAGGGGCAGGGGATGCCGGTCAACGGCTTTTTGGATAAGACCGAGCCTGTCACCTTCGGCGACGACGGCATCACCATCCATGTCAATGCGGGCCGCCCGATCCTGGAAAGCGTCGAGCTGCCCCGCGTGCTGGCCGAACTCATCCAGGAGCGCACCGGTTCGCTGCCCATCGTGCGCCTTGCCGACAGCGGAAAGGCGCGCACGGAAGAAGAGTTTGAACAGTACTTGCAGGAGAAAGTCCCCGCCGTCAAGTTCGAGGCCAAGGAGACGCCGCCCGACTTTACGATTGAGGGGCTGGCCCTCACGAACAAGCCGGTCAAGCTGTTCTACGGCAAGACCTTCAAGCCTGCCGACATCCGCCATCTGAACGATTTGGGCGATGGCGGTAAGGTCACAGTCTGGGGCGATGTCTTCGCCACCGAGGTCAAGGGCAGCCGCCGCAAAATCTACTTTACCTCCATCACCGACTACTCCGGCTCCGTCAACCTGAAAGTCCTGGGCGACGAGGACGCCGATATGTCCAAGTGGGAGAACCTCAAGCCCGGCACCACCCTGATCGTGCGCGGCAACTATATGTACGATAAGTACGAGCACGACTTTGTCATCCTGCCCTACGACGTCCTGCAGGTTGAACGCCAGCAACGCCAGGACACCGCCCCCGACGGCGAAAAGCGCGTCGAGCTGCACCTGCATACCAAGTCCAGCTCAATGGACGGCTTCAACGACCCGGGCAAAATTGTCCGCCTGGCCCACCGCATGGGCCATCGCGCTATCGCCATCACTGACCACGGCGTCTGCCAGGGCTACCCCGAGGCCATGCTTGCCACCGACGCCATCCACGAGACGGACCCGAACTTCAAGCTGATTTACGGCTGCGAGGCCTACTTTGTTGACGACATGATCCCCGCCGTCTACGGCGGGGCGCAGATGCCGCTGTCCGGCTCGTTTGTCGTGTTCGATACCGAGACGACCGGCCTTGATTCCAACACCGAGCGGCTGACCGAGATCGGCGCCGTCTTTGTGGAAAACGGTAAGATCAACGAAGAAAAGAAGTTCTGCACCTTCGTCAACCCCGGCAAGCCCATCCCGCAGAAGGTCGTTGACCTGACTGGCATCAATGACGCCATGGTTGCCGACGCCCCCACGCCGGAGGAAGCCATCCGCGCCTTCAAAGAGTTCTGCGGGGACAACATCCTTGTTGCCCACAATGCCCATAGCTTTGATATGCTGTTCATCCGCAAAGCGGGGGAGAAGGCGGGCGTCAGCTGGGACGAGAACACCTATATCGACACGCTGCCCATGGGCCAGGCGCTGTTCCCGGGCCTGCGCAACTATAAGCTGGACACCATCAACAAACATCTGGAGATCCCACCCTTCAACCATCACCGCGCTGTCGATGATGCCATGGCGCTGGCCCGCATCTTTGAGGTCATGCTGACCGACTTGCAGGAGAAGGACATCCACACCGTGGAGGCCATCAACACCGGTCTCGGCGGCAATAAAGAGGTGCTGAAAAAGAAATACTACCACCTGATTATCCTCGTGCAAAACCAGGTGGGTCTCAAAAACCTCTACCGCATTGTCAGCGCGGCGCACACCCAGTATTTTTTCAAAAAGCCCCGCGTGCCCCGCAGTCTTTTGAACCAGTATCGCGAGGGTCTGCTGCTTTCGCCCGCCTGCGAAGCGGGTGAGCTGTACCGCGCCATTGTGGCGGGCCAGCCCTATGAGCAGCTGCTGCGCATCGCCGATTACTACGATTACCTTGAGGTGCAGCCGCTTGGCAACAATGAGTTCATGGTTCGCAACGGCCAGGTGGATTCCATCGAAGCCATCAAGAACTTCAACCGCACCGTCATAAAACTGGGCGAGGACCTGCATAAGCCGGTCGTCGCCACCGGCGACTCCCACTTTCAGGAGCCGGAAGATTGGATCTATCGTGCTGTTTTGCAGGCTGGCAACGGCTTCAAGGACGCCGACAACCAGGCCCCGCTCTACTTCCGCACCACGCCCGATATGCTGGAAGATTTCAGCTACCTGCCGCAGGAAAAGGCGTATGAAATTGTGGTGACGAACCCCAACAAGATCGCCGCCACCATCGACAACAACCTGCGCGCCATCCCCAAGGGCACCTACCCGCCCAGCATCCCGGGCGCCGAGCAGGAACTGCGCGACGACACCTGGAAACACGCGGCCCGCGACTACGGCAGCCCGCTGCCCGATGTGCTGCAAAAGCGGCTGAAAAAGGAGCTGGACTCCATCTGCGGCCACGGTTACGCGGTTTTGTACGTCATCGCCGTGCGTCTGGTGGCTTACTCCAATGCGGGCGGCTACCAGGTCGGCAGCCGTGGTTCCGTCGGTTCGTCGGCTGTGGCGCACTTCTCCGGCATTTCCGAGGTCAACTCGATGCCGCCGCATTATCTCTGCCCCAACTGCAAGCACAGCGAGTGGATCAACGACGGCATCCACTTTGACGGCTTTGACCTGCCGGACAAAAACTGCCCGGTCTGCGGCAAAAAAATGATCGTCGAGGGCCACGACATTCCCTTTGAAACCTTCTTGGGCTTCTACGGAGACAAGGAACCCGATATCGACCTGAACTTCTCGGGTATGTACCAGTCCCACGTCCACCGCTATACCGAGGAACTGTTCGGCAAGGAAAACGTCTTTAAGGCGGGCACCGTCTCCGGTTTGCAGGACAAAACGGCCTACGGCTACGTCAAAAAGTACCTCGAGGAGCGCGGCAAAACCGTCAACCGTGCGGAGGAAAACCGCCTTGTCATGGGCTGCACCGGCGTCAAGCGCACGACCGGGCAGCACCCCGGCGGCATGGTCGTCGTGCCGGATACGTTCGATATCTACGACTTCTGCGCCATCCAGCACCCGGCGGACGATGTCAAGGGCGGCCTGCTGACCACCCACTTTGAATTTAAATATCTGCACGACACGCTGCTCAAACTGGATGAGCTGGGCCACGATGTGCCGACCTTCTACAAATTCTTTGAGGAATACTCCGGCATCCCCATCGACTCGGTTCCGATGAACGACGAGAAGGTGTACAGCCTGCTGACCAGCCCGGCGGCGCTGGGCGTGACCGAAGAGCAAATCGGCTCCAAAACCGGCACCTTCGGCATCCCGGAAATGGGCACAAACTTTGTGCGTCAGATGCTTTTGGACGCACAGCCGAAGAATTTCTCCGAGCTTATCCAGATTTCCGGCCTGTCCCACGGCACCGATGTCTGGACCGGCAACGCCGACGAACTTATCCGTTCGGGCACATGTACCATCGCGGAGGTTATCGGCTGCCGTGACAGTATCATGCTGTACCTGCTGCGCAAGGGCCTGGAACCGAAGATGTCCTTTGACATTATGGAGGCCGTGCGTAAAGGCAAGGTCGCCAAAGGAGGCTTTAAGCCCGGCTGGGAGGAAGCCATGCGTGAGCACGACGTGCCCGACTGGTATATCGAATCCTGCCGAAAGATCAAGTATATGTTCCCCAAGGCCCACGCCGTGGCCTACCTGATGGCGGCCATCCGGCTGATGTGGTTCAAGGTCTACCATCCGGCCATCTTCTACGCGGTGTACTTCACGGTGCGCGGCGCGGATATCGACTACGAGGCCGCCGTTGGCGGCGTCCGCGTGGCGAAGCAACACCTGAAGGACAACGAGAAGATCCCAAAAGACGAGCGTACCGCCAAGGACGATGACGCCCTTGTCAGTTTGCAGCTGGAAAACGAGATGCTGCAGCGCGGCTGCGAATTTTTGCCCATTGAACTGGGTAAAAGCTACGCCAGCAAGTACGTGGTCGAGGACGGCAAGGTCCGTCTGCCGTTCACGGCCATCCGCGGCCTGGGCGATGCCGCCGCTGTGGCGCTGGAACAGGCCACGATGCACGGCCAAGAGTATATCTCGGTGGAGGAATTGCAGCAGGCCAGCGGCGTGGCGCAGTCGGTCTTTGACAAACTCCGCGCCGTCGGTGCCCTGGGCAATCTGCCCGAGACCAGCCAGGTGGATTTGTTCAGTATGATATAAAGGGATTGCCCATCCGCGGGGCGTCGGGGACGCCGCCTCCTACAAAATCCACCGCAGTAGGGGCGGCATATATGCCGCCCGCCCCCTTGACAACCCACCTGAATTGCGGTATAATAGCAGTCACTGATGCGGGATTAGCTCATCCGGTAGAGTGACTGCTTCCCAAGCAGTAGGTGGCGAGTTCGAGACTCGTATCCCGCTCCAAAATACCCTGAAGCATTTCGCTTCAGGGTATTTTTTGTTGCGAGGTGCGCAGAGTATGCTCGATGCTTTCCCCATTTACCACTGGTTCCACAACGGTAACCCCTATTCCGGGGCCGAGGGCGGGATGCGCTATGTCATCACGCCGGGCAAAAAGCCCGACCCCAGCGACGAGAGCGGCAAAAAGAAAGTCGAGTACCTGACGGCCCAGGTTTGGCCCGGGCCGTGGAGCATTGAACATACTGCCGAGGAAAAAATCGAAACGCAGGAGTTTGAAGGCAATCAGGCGGGGCTGGACGCCGCTGTGGCCTGGCTGCATGACCGCTACCACAGCGAGCCGGAACGCTGGGAGAACATCCCCTCAATCCTGGATTGTGAGCCGGATCGCTGAAAATTTAGCAAAAGCAACACCTTTTCAGCCAAAGGGCGTTGCTTTTTTAGTGAAATCTTGTCATAATACATATATATGTAAAGGAAAGGGGACAGCGCCATGGCAAAGATCGCCGTAGTCGAGGATAACACCGCCGTGCGGGAAGAACTGTGCGGGTTTATCGCAAAGTACGCGCAGGAGAGCGGTTGCAAGCTGGATGTGACCCCTTTCGCGGATGGCTCCCAGATCGTGGAGCCGTATCGCCCCGGCTTTGACATCATCTTTCTGGATATTGAGATGCCCCGCCTGGGCGGTATGCCCACGGCCGAGCGCATCCGCCAGCTTGACCCCGAGGTCGTGCTGATCTTCGTCACCAACATGGCCCAGTATGCCATCCGCGGGTACGAGGTCGACGCGCTGGATTTCGTGCTCAAGCCGGTCAGCTACTACCAGTTCAGCACCAAGCTGGAACGCGCCCTGCAGCGCATCCAGCGGCGGCGCGGCGGGCAGGTGGCCCTGCAGGTCGGCGGCGGGGTTCAATTACTGGACACCGACGATATTTTGTATTTGGAGACCCGCGACCGTCTTTTGCACTACCACACAACTGCCGATACCTGGTCGGTAAGGGGCAGCCTGCAAAAGGCCGAAAAAGATTTGATTGCCTACCACTTTGCCCGGTGCAACCAGTGCTACCTTGTCAATCTGCGCCACGTCAAGGGCGTGCAGGATGATTTGGTGCTGGTGGGGGAGCAGCGGCTGGAAATCAGCCGCCGCCAGCGCACGGCCTTTTTGGCGGCGCTGGCCGCCTATGTCGGGGGTGCGCTGTAAGTGGATGCACTTCTGACATTGCTGGTCTGCGCGGTTGGCCTTTGCAGCGCAGAGCTGGCCTACTGGCTGCCATTGAAAAGGCGTGAAAACTTTGCTCTGCGCATCATCATCAATTTTATCACGGCGGTGCCGTTTGCGCAGGTCATTACCTGGGCAAACAGTGGTCACACCAAGTCGGTAATGCTGCTGGTGATTTATGGGGGCTATTTCACCTGGGCCATGGTATCGACCCGGCTCTGCACCCTGTTGGACTGGCCGGCCAGTGCCTATTGCAGCGTTTGGATCGTGTTGACGTCGGAGTCGGCCTACGAGCTGTGGCGTGTTCTGATTTGGGTGGCGCAGGCGCTGGGAATGCGTCATCTGCCGCTGCACAGTACGCCGATGCTGCTGGGACAGTTGGGCTTTACCGTTATCTGCTGCATCATTATCCGGTATACGGTGGCACGCACGATGCCGGAGGATGGAATCTATCACATTGGCCCGCGGCAATTAAGCAGTGCGGGGCTGCTGGGTGTGATGTTTGTCTTTCAGTTTTTTGCGCTGCATACCAGTCTGCGCGTTGGGCTGGAGCCTTCGGCGGTGGTTGCGCCGTCGCTGCTGACCCAGCTGTATTGCCTGACACTGCTCTATCTGCAGACTGAGCTTTTCAAAAAATCGGCGATGCAGAAGGAGATGGACGCGCTGAACCTTTTGTACGACCGTCAGCGCAAACAGTACCAAATCGCGCGGCAGAACGTGCAGATCATCAACCGCAAATGCCATGAGCTGAAGGTCCAGATCGCCGACCTGCGCCGCCTGCACCCCGATGAAGCTGTGGCCCAAAGCCTGGACGAAGCCGAGCAGGCCGCCCGGATGTACGATGCCAACGCTGCCACCGGCAACGAGGTCGTGGATGTCGTCCTGACCGAGAAGAGTCTATTGTGCGAGGCCCAGCATATCCGGCTGAACTGCGTGGCCGACGGCACCTGCCTGACGGCGCTGGAACCCGGCGACCTTTATGCGCTGTTCTCAAATTTGCTGGATCAAGCCATCGATGCCGCCGCCCAGCAGCGGGACGCCGACCACCGTATGATCGACCTGCTGGTCTGCAAACGGCAGGGCTTTGGCGTTATCAATGTCATTGGTCCCAACCCGGCGGAAAGCCAGCCTGACCATGGGCGCCGCCACGGATATGAACTGAAAGTGGCCCGCCGCGTGGTGCAGAAATACGGCGGCAGCATGGCCACCGAACCCCGGGGCGAGTTGTTTGCGGTCAAAATCGTACTACCGCCCGCCCAGAGCTGAATGTAAAATTTTCCACCCCATCTCTGTGCAAGTTGCACAAAGATGGGGTGGGCTTTTTTGTGGGCAAAAAACCGAATATCACACCAGAAATACCACTTTTCGCAAACCTATTGCGAAGAATTTAACAGTTCGCTACAATACAAATACGATAAAAAACAACACAGGAGGGCGCAATGCGAAGCACGACCAAGCTGATGAAGAACTGGCAGTTCACCGGCCCTGACGGCAAGACCGTCGCCGTTGATCTGCCGCACACCTGGAACAACATCGATGGTCAGGACGGTGGCAATGATTATTGGCGCGGCACCTGCACCTATAAAACGCAGTTCGCGGCACCCGCCTTTGATGTTGCTGCCCAGCAGGTCTGGCTGCAATTCGAGGGTGTCAATGCCAGCGCAAGAGTTACGCTGAACGGCGTGGAGGTCGCCAGCCACAACGGCGGTTACTCCACCTTCCGTGCGGATATCACCACCGTATTGGGCGAGAACAATGAGTTGACCGTCGAGGTCGACAACAGCAAAAACGACCGCGTTTACCCCCAGAAGGCTGACTTCACCTTCTACGGCGGCATCTACCGCGATGTGACGCTGCTGGTCGTCAACAAGAACCACCTTGCGCTGGATTACCTCGGCGGCCCGGGCGTGCAGATCACCCCCACCGTCAACGGCTCCAACGCCGACATCAATGTCAAGAGCTGGACCGAGGGTGACGGTGAGGTTGAGTTCACGGTTTACGAGGCTGACGGCAGCGAGGTCGTCTCCGGCAAAGGCAGCGACACCACCATCACGATCGAGCACCCGCACCTGTGGGACGGCGTGCGTGACCCGTATCTCTACACCTGCGTGGTTCGCCTCGTGCTGAACGGCGAGGTGCAGGACGAGGTCAGCCAGCGCTTTGGCGTGCGCAGCTTCTCGGTTGACTCCAAGCAGGGCTTTTTCCTCAATGGCCGTCCGTATCCGCTGCATGGCGTCTCCCGCCATCAGGACCGCAAGGGCCTGGGCAACGCCATCACGCGGGAGATGCACGACGAGGATATGCAGTTCATCAAGGAGCTGGGTGCAAACACGATCCGTCTGGCGCACTACCAGCACGACCAGTATTTCTACGACCTCTGCGATGAAGCCGGTATGGTCGTCTGGGCCGAGATCCCCTACATTTCCGAGCATATGCCCAACGGGCGTGAAAACACGATCAGCCAGATGAAGGAGCTGATCGTCCAGAACTACAACCACGCCTGCATCGTCTGCTGGGGCGTCTCCAACGAGATCACCATCAGCACTAAGGACAACCGCGATATGCGCGACAACCATCACGTGCTGAATGATCTCTGCCACGAGATGGACAAGACCCGCCTGACCACGCTGGCCTGCTATGCGATGTGCGGCCCCTTCAACCCGGTGGCCCACATCACTGACCTGGTCAGCTGGAACCTGTACCTGGGCTGGTACGTGCCGGGCCTGTTCCTGAATGATTTGTGGATGGACTTCTTCCACCTCTGCTACCCGAACCGCCCGCTGGGCTTCAGTGAGTACGGTGCCGAGGGTATGCCCAACCTGCACAGCGACCACCCGCACCGCGGCGATCACACCGAAGAGTATCAGGCCATCTATCATGAGTACATGCTGCGCTGCTTCGACCGCCACAAATGGCTGTGGGCCACCCATGTGTGGAATATGTACGATTTCGCTGCCGATGCCCGCGACCAGGGCGGTGAGCCGGGTATGAACCACAAGGGCCTGGTCACCTTCGACCGCAAGACCAAGAAGGACAGCTTCTATATCTATAAGGCGTGGTGGAGCGACGAGCCATTCGTGCACATCTGCTCCAAGCGCTTTGTGGATCGCACCCAGAGTGAGATCGAGGTCAAGGTCTACTCGAACCAGAAAAACGTGACGCTGTATGTCAACGGCGAAAAGCTGGCCGAGCAGGCAGGGGAGCACATCTTCAAGTTCCGCGTCAAGCTGAACGGTGAGACGAAGGTTCAGGCCGTGGCAGGAGACAGCATCGACGATGCCGTTTTCCGCAAGGTCGATGCCCCGAACCCCGCCTACAAGCTGCATAAGACCAAATCCAAGAGCGCAAACTGGGTGTAACACCTCTTTTCAATCAGGAACACGCCGCGCCGTGCGGCTGTTTATAGATTTACCAAGGAGAAGAGAAACATGGCAAAGAAGAAAAAGGGCAACGGCGTTGCGCTGTGGGGCTCCCTGACGGGCGTTACCGCAGTGCTGACCGCAGGTGCGATCGTTGGCACCACCGTTGCCAATCACTACACCACCACCGTGAACAACTACCTCGGTGCAGCGACCTACAAGATCATCAAGGGCGAGACCACCGGTGATACCGAGTACTTCAAGAGCGATTTTGCCTCCGACGAGGAGCGCGCCGCTT
>ERZ1034984.1383-NODE-1383-length-23045-cov-23.940365_pt1 | contig 23045 bp, 17 predicted proteins | sample MGYA00520589_ERZ1034984 | MGnify/ENA primary metagenome ERZ1034984 (study PRJEB33766, sample SAMN09781790) | gut metagenome | biome: gut microbiome | host: Homo sapiens | place: Madagascar | study: EMG produced TPA metagenomics assembly of the PRJNA485056 data... | reverse complement strand
ACTCGCTACCTCCACCTTGGCAAGGTGGCGCTCTACCAGATGAGCTACGGCCGCAAACTCCATGTGGCGTGCCGGGGTTTCGCTCCCGGCGACGTTGGTTATTATACCGCACCGCCGCCCCTTTGTCAACCACAAATTTTCAAAAACTCTCACTTTTTGCAAAACCGACCCAACATCGTAAAACAAATTCTGCGCACCGGTTCCCGCCCCTTGGGAAAGTTTCAGCTCTCAGGGCCGAGACACAAGCAAAATTCAATTGCATTCCTATATAAAAAAGGTTATAATAAAAAGGTCAAAAGCTGCATGTTTTTCGCGTCTGCTGCGCCTCGCGGGCGGGCAGGCGCATTTTCATGCCGAGATTCTGCCAGAAAAAGGAGCTAACGCAATGTACAAGATCACTGAAAAAGTCGCGCTGAACCCCACCGTGACGAAGATGGTCATTGAAGCCCCGCTCATCGCCAAAAAGGCAAAGCCGGGCCAGTTTATCATTGTGCGCCCGTTTGAGGACAGCGAGCGCATCCCCCTGACCGTGGCCGGTTACGACCGCGAGAAGGGCACTGTGGACATCATTTTCCAGATCGTCGGCGGCACCACCATGGAGCTGAACAGCCTGCAGGTGGGCCAGAGTGTCCACGACTTCGTAGGCCCGCTGGGCCGCGCCACCGAGGTGGAAGGCCTGAAGAAGGTATGTGTCGTGGGCGGCGGCGTAGGCTGCGCCATCGCTCTGCCCATTGCCCGTGAGCTGCACGAGCAGGGCTGTGTGGTGCACAGCGTGGTGGGCTTCCGCAACAAGGACCTGCTCATCCTCGAGGACGAGTTCAAGGCCTGCAGCGATGAGCTGCGCGTCATGACCGACGACGGCAGCTACGGCACCAAGGGTGTCGTCACCGCCGCGCTGGACGAGCTGGTGGCTGCCGGCAACCAGTACGATCTGGTCATCACCATCGGCCCGCTGATCATGATGAAGTTCGTGGTCAAGACCTGCCAGAAGCACGGCCTGAAGAGCATCGTTTCCATGAACCCCATCATGATCGACGGCACCGGCATGTGCGGCGGCTGCCGCCTGACCGTGGGCGGCGAGACCAAGTTCGCCTGTGTGGACGGCCCCGACTTCGACGGTGACCTCGTGGATTTCGACGAGGCCATGGCCCGCGGCACCATGTACCGCCCCTTTGAGGCCAAGGCCCGCGAAGCGGCCTGCAATCTGTTCAAGACTCAGGAGGGAAAATAAGATGGCTTTCAATATGGACCCGAAAAAGTGCCCCATGCCCACGCAGGACCCCAACGTCCGCAACAAGAACTTTGAGGAAGTGGCACTTGGCTATACCGCCGAAATGGCCGTGAACGAAGCAAAGCGCTGCGTCCACTGCAAGAACAAGCCCTGCCAGACCGGCTGCCCGGTCGGCATCGACATCCCGGAGTTCATCGGCCATGTGGCCGAGGGCGACTTCGAAGCCGCCTATCAGGTCATCAACCGCTCTTCTTCTCTGCCCGCTGTCTGCGGCCGTGTCTGCCCGCAGGAGAGCCAGTGCGAGGGCAAGTGCACCCGCGGCATCAAGAACGAGCCCGTCGGCATCGGCCGTCTGGAGCGCTTCGTGGCCGACTGGCATCGTGAAAACGTCCACACTGCCCCGGTCGTGCCTGAATCCAACGGCCACAAGGTCGCCATCATCGGCGCGGGTCCTGCCGGCCTGACCGCTGCGGGCGATCTGGCAAAGCTGGGCTACAAGGTCACCGTGTACGAGGCGCTGCATGTGGCGGGCGGCGTGCTGATGTACGGCATCCCCGAATTCCGTCTGCCCAAGGCCATCGTCCAGCAGGAGATCGACGGCCTGAAGAAGATGGGCGTCGATTTCGAGTGCAACATGGTCATCGGCAAGGTGCTGACCATCGACGAGCTGATGGGCGAGTACGGCTACGAGGCCGTGTTCGTGGGCTCCGGTGCCGGTCTGCCCCGCTTCATGGGCATCCCCGGCGAGAGCCTGAAGGGCGTCTACTCCGCCAACGAGTTCCTGACCCGCTCCAACCTGATGAAGGCTTACCTGCCCACCAGCAAGACCCCCATCCGCACCGGCAAGAAGGTCGCCGTTGTGGGCGGCGGCAATGTGGCCATGGACGCTGCCCGCAGCGCCCTGCGTCTGGGTGCCGAGACCGTCTACATCGTCTACCGCCGCGGCATGGCCGAACTGCCCGCCCGTAAGGAGGAAGTGGAGCACGCCGAGGAAGAGGGCATCATCTTCAAGACCCTGTGCAACCCGGTGGAGATCCTGTCCGATGACGACGGCTTCGTCAAGGCCATCACCTGTGTGGAGATGGAGCTGGGCGAACCCGACGCCTCCGGCCGCCGCCGCCCCATCGAGAAGAAGGGCAGCGAGTTCACCATGGATGTGGACACCGTCATCATGAGCTTGGGCACCAGCCCGAACCCCCTCATCCGCTCCACCACCCCCGGTCTGGAGACCAACAAGCACGGCTGCATCGTCACCGAAGGCGACGATGGCAAGACCAGCCGCGAGGGCGTTTATGCGGGCGGCGACGCCGTGACCGGTGCTGCCACCGTCATCAAGGCCATGGGTGCCGGTAAGGCAGCCGCCAAGGCCATCGACGAATACATTCAGAATAAGTAAACCGGCCCTATAAAAAAGCGGAGGTGTTGCATCGCAGCACCTCTATTTTTTATTCCACGTTCCTTATGCCAGCTTCTTTATCGCAGCCTTGAGATCTGCCACAGACATAAAAACAAACGATCCTGCAAGCCTTTTCAGAGCAACTCATGTTCCAGACAGTACCAGTAGACGCCGTCCTCTTTTACGTCACGGCAGGTATCTGCGGCAACGGCTTTCAGCCGGTCAGAGGCATTGGCCATGGCAACGCCGGTGCCGACGGCCCCGAACATCTCAATGTCGTTGTTGCCGTCGCCAAACGCCATGCTGTCGGCCTTGTCGATGCCGTAAAACTCCAGCACCTTTTCCACCGCGACACCCTTGCCGCCATTGGCCGGGATGATGTCCACTGCGCGGTCCCACCAAGCGGCGATCTTGGCATGGGTGACATCGTTCAGGATGGTGGGATACTCTTCCTCCCGGCCGCCCATCAGCACCTGAAAAACTTCGCCCTGCGCCACCTCGTCAAAGTCGTCGGCCACGACCAGCTTCACCCCGCCGATGGCAAAATATTCTTCGAGGTCTGGTTCGGTGCCATTGGCCACCAGACGGCTGTCCGTGGCCAGTGCAAGTGGCCGCCCCAGTGCAGCCGCATTCCGGCGGAGGGTCACAATGTCCTCCTTCGGGATGAGGTTCTTGAAAATATCGCGTTCCGGCGTAAAACAGTACGAACCGTTGTAGGTCAGGAGCGCATCAAACGTCACCCCCTCGAACCTCGGCACCTCCATGGGGGCACGGCCTGTGGCAATGCAGAGCCTGATGCCGTTCTGCCGCAGTTTTTGCAGAGCTTCCACCGTTCTGGGGCGGATGCCCTCCTTGAGCGGCACCAGAGTGCCGTCGATGTCAAAAAAGATGATTCTTGGCTTCATCGTATCGCTCCTCTTTTTGCGCGGATGTAGATATAGAACACCTTTATTATAGCACACGCAACCCGGCTGGCAAAGATTCTTTTTCCTTCCGATCCAGAAATCACAACTCCGTCAAAATCCGTCACAAAGAAGCAGACGAAGCAGCTGTTTTCCGCGTTCTGCGCGAAAATCGGCTCCATTTTTATGCAAAATTGCTTCATGTATCCCACCTCTTGTGCGAGATGCTCAAATTTTGTTGTTTATTCTTGTTGATTCTTTTTGGCATTTTGTGATTGATTTTGACGTATTTTTTGCTATAATAGGGGGCAGAGAGACGCAGAAAACTCCAAATAAAATCACAATCCACCAAAAGGAGTGAAGATTTTCATGTTGGCAGAAGAACGCTTCGCCCTCATCCTTGACCTGCTGGCCCGCCAGCGCACTGCCACTGTGCAGGAGCTGTGCGAGGCGCTGAGCGCCAGCGAGTCCACCATCCGGCGCGATCTGAACGAGCTGGACAAACTGGGCAAGCTGAACAAAGTCCACGGCGGAGCCACGCTGCCGGACAGCCCCTTCCGCACCGACGAACCCACCATGGCCGCCAAGGAAACGCTGGCCGTGGACCAGAAACAGAGCATCGCACAGGCGGCAGCTTCCCTCATCCAGCCAGAGGACTTCATCTTTTTGGATGCCGGTTCCACCACCCTTGCGGTGGCCCGGCTGCTCAGCGGCCCGGCGCTCAAGGCCAGCTATGTGACCAATGGCGTGGCCCACGCGCGGCTGCTGGCCCAGAAGGGCTGCCGGGTGTTCCTGCCCGGCGGGCTGCTCCGCCCCCAGACCGAAGCCATCATCGGGGCGGCGGCGCTGACGGCTTTGCAGCAGTACAACTTCACCAAAGCCTTCATGGGGGCCAACGGCGTGGCGCTGGAGGCCGGGTTCACCACCCCGGACCCGGAGGAAGCCGCCGTCAAGGCTGCTGCCGTCCGCCGGGCGCGGGAGGCATGGTTCCTTGTGGACGATTCCAAGTTCGCGCAGGTCTACCCCGCCGTCATCACCGACCTGCACAGCGGAGCCATCCTGACCAACCGCTGCCCCAACCCCAAATACCGGCAATTTACTTTGATAAAGGAGACAGAATTATGATCTACACTGTAACCTTCAACCCTGCCATTGATTATGTCGTCCGTCTGGACAAGGCGCTGGAAGTCGGCGAGGTGAACCGCGCCGTCGGCGAAGACTTCGTGCTGGGCGGCAAAGGCATCAATGTGTCCGGTGTGCTCCGGGAGCTGGGCTGCGAGAGCGTGGCGCTGGGCTTTGTGGCGGGCGAGACCGGCGCTTGGCTGGAACGCGGGTTGGCCGCGCAGGGGCTGTGCACCGACTTCATCCACCTCGACCACGGCATGACCCGCATCAACGTGAAGATCAAGGCCAGTGAAGAGACCGAGCTGAACGGCGCGGGCCCCGCCATCCCGGCGTCGGCCTTGCAACAGCTGGAAGAAAAGCTCGATGCGCTGACCGAAAACGATGTACTCATCCTCGCGGGCAGCATCCCGTCCAGTATGCCGCAGGACACCTACGAGCGGCTGCTGGCCCGGCTGGACGGCAAGGGCGTGCGCTGCGTTGTGGACGCCACCCGCGCCCTGCTGGCCAACGTCCTGCCCTTCCATCCCTTCCTCATCAAGCCCAACGATCACGAACTGGGCGAACTGGTGGGCAGGGAACTGACCGGCGACGCCGAGATCACCGCCGCAGCCCGCACCTTGCAGGAGAGGGGTGCCCGGAACGTTCTGGTCAGCATGGCGGGCGACGGAGCCCTGCTGGTGGACGAAGCGGGCGGCGTGCACCGCATCGGCTGCCCCAAGGGCAAGGTCGTGAACAGCGTGGGCGCGGGCGACAGCATGGTGGCCGGGTTCGTGGCAGGGTATCTCAAGACCGGCCGCTACGACGACGCCCTGCGGCTCGGCACCGCCTGCGGCAGCGCCACGGCCTTCAGCCTTGGGCTTGCCAAACGGAGTGAGATCGAAGCGCTGCTTGCAGCGCTTTAAGATCAGGAGAAAACAAGGAGAGGAGAACCCCTATGCGTATCACCACATTATTTTCCCTCAAGGCCATTGCACTGGATTCCACCGCTTCCACGCAGGAGGAGATCCTGAACGAGCTGGTGGAGCTGCAAGCCACTCATGACAACATCATGGACAAGGCCGCCTACAAAAAGGCGCTCTATGCCCGCGAGGCGGAAGGCTCCACCTATGTGGACAACGGCATTACCGTGCCCCACGCCAAGAGCGACGTGGTGCTCCACCCCAGTCTGGCCGTGCTGCGGCTGAAGGAGCCGGTGCAGTACAACCCCGATGACGACGGCAAGACCGACCTGCTCTTCGCCATTGCGGCCCCGCAGAACGGCAGCCTCCACGTGGATATGCTGGCCCGGATGATGCAGATGCTGATGAATGAGGACTTCGTGGAAAAGCTCCGCACCGCCAAGACGCCGAAGGAATTCCTCGACTGCATCGACCAGCAGGAGCAGGACCAGTTCGGCGACGAGAGCTTCACCAGCCAGCCCATCCCCCAGAACGGTTTCCGGGTGCTGGCCGTGACCGCCTGCCCCAACGGCATCGCCCATACTTACATGGCCGCCGAGGCGCTGGCCAAGGCGGGTGACAAGCTGGAGCTGCCCGTCAAGGTCGAGACCAACGGCTCCGACGGCGCGAAGAACGTGCTGACCAAGGAAGAGATCGCCGCCTGTGACGGCATCATCGTGGCGGCGGACAAGAACGTGGAGACTGCCCGCTTCGACGGCAAGCCCGTCCTCTTCACCCGCGTGGACGACGGCATCCACAAGCCCGAACAGCTCATTATGCAGGTGGTGCGCGGCGAGGTGCCCGTGTACCACGCCAAGGAAAAGGCCGCTGACGTTGGCACCGGCGCTTCCGACAGCGCAGCCCACACCATTTACAAACATCTGATGAACGGCGTCTCCCACATGCTGCCCTTCGTCGTAGGCGGCGGCATCATGATCGCGCTGGCCTTCCTGCTGGACGATTACACCATCGACCCCTCCAACTTCGGCATGAACACCCCCCTCGCCGCCTTCTTCAAGACGGTAGGCAATGCAGCCTTCGGTTACATGCTGCCCATTCTAGCCGGGTTCATCGCCATGTCCATTGCGGACCGTCCGGGTCTGGCGGTGGGCTTCGCGGGCGGCGTCCTTGCCATGAACGGCACCAACTTCGCAGATCTTGCTTCCGGCAGCACCACCGGCATCTCCGGCGGCTTCCTCGCCGCGCTGCTGGCGGGCTTCGTGGCCGGTTACGTAGTCGAGTTCCTGAAAAAGATCACCGAGAAGCTCCCCGCCAGCCTGAACGGCATCCGCCCCATGCTGATCTACCCGTTGGGCGGCATCCTGATCGTGGGTGCGGTCATGTGCGGCATCAATCCGGTCATGGGCATGATCAACACCGCCATGACCAACTGGCTCAACGCCATGGGCGGCACTTCCAAGGTCCTGCTGGGTGCCATCGTCGCCGGTATGATGAGCATTGATATGGGCGGCCCCTGCAACAAGGCAGCTTACGTCTTCGGCACCGCCGCCCTCGCCTCCGGCAACTATGAGGTCATGGCAGCGGTCATGGTCGGCGGCATGGTGCCTCCCATCGCCATCGCCCTGTCCACCACCTTCTGCCCGAAGAAGTGGACCCCCGACGAGCGCCGCAACGGCATCGTGAACTACGTCATGGGCCTGTGCTTCGTCACCGAAGGTGCCATCCCCTACGCCGCCGCCGACCCGCTTCGCGTCCTGCCCAGCTGCGTCATCGGCGCGGCCCTCTCCGGTGCGCTGTCCATGACCTTCGGCTGTGCCCTGCGCGCTCCCCACGGCGGCATCTTCGTCTTCCCCGTCGTGGATCACGCGCTGATGTATGTCGTGGCGCTGGCCGCCGGCAGCATCGTGGGTGCGGTGATCCTGAGCCTCCTCAAGAAGGACCAGCCCCAGAGCTGAATTTCTCCCAACCATAGGAAAAGCCACCCGTTCGGGTGGCTTTTCTTCGTTGTATCACGCTTTCGGCCCACAGACATGTTTCTCTTCCAATTCCAACTCAAGGTCGCCCTCAATCTCCACAAAGCATTCCAGCAGGACGGGGTTGAAGGCACCGCACTCGCCGTTCAAGATCATGTCCACAGCCTTCCGGTGGGGGTACGCCTTTTTGTAGCAGCGCTCACTGGTCAGCGCGTCGTAGACGTCCGCCAGCGCAACGACCTGCGCTTCGATGGGGATCTCGTCCCCTTTCAGCCCGTCCGGGTAGCCGCAGCCGTCCCACCGCTCGTGGTGCCAGCGGGCAATGCTGTAAGCCGTCTGGAGCAGAGGCTCGGTGTTGAAATTCTCCAGCTTGCTCAGCATCTCCGCGCCGATGGTGGTGTGGGTCTTGATGACCTCGAACTCCTCCTTGGTCAGGCGGCCGGGTTTGTTCAGGATCTTCTCGTCGATGGCGATCTTGCCGATGTCGTGCAGGGCTGCAGCCAGCGGGATATTATCCTGCATTTCGGAGGTGATGTGGTAGCGGTTGGGCCGTTCCAGCAGCTTTTCCAGCACCCGTTCGGTCAGGCGCTGGATGTGCTGGACATGCAGCCCGCTCTCGCCGTTGCGGAACTCGACCATCTGGCTCAGAACGCCCACCAGCATGGTGGTGTTCTTCTCCCGCTCACGGATCTGCTCCGACAGCAAAGTGACCAGCCGCCGCTGTTTTGCGTACAATTTAATGGTATTGAACACCCGGCGGTAGACCACGCGGGAGTCGAACGGGCGGGAGACGTAATCCGAAACGCCCATTTCGTAGGCACGGCGGACGGAGGCTTCGCTGTCCTCGCTGGAGATCATGATAACGGGCAGGTCCTCAATGGTGTGGTTGCGGTTCATGAAGTCCAGCACCTCGAAGCCGTCCATCTTGGGCATCACGAGATCCAGCAGCACCAAGGCGACATCCCCCATGTGCTGATGCAGCTTTTCAAGGCACTCCTCGCCGTCGGCAGCTTCCAGAATGCGGTAGTCCCCCCGCAGGATCTCCGAAAGGATGGCGCGGTTCATCTCGGAATCGTCCACGATGAGCACCTGCTGCTTTTGTTCCCGCTTGGAGTTTGCTTCATCGGGCAGGTCCCCCGCACCGGCCATCACGACGCTGTTCTTGTGGAACTTGGCCTGATACATCAGCCGGTCGGCCTGACGCACCACGGCTTCCATCGAGTCGCCGGGCATCTGGACGATGCCGCCTATGCTGGCCGAAAGCCGCATATGGCTGTAGCCGGGCACGATGGCATCGTGGAGCTTTTCGCGGATCTGCTCCAGCTTGACTTTGAAGTAATCCTCCGGGATGCCGGGCAGCACCAGCAGAAATTCGTCGCCGCCGAAGCGCACCAGTGCATCGGTCTGGCGGATGCAGCTCCGCACGATGTTGACGGCGGTCTTCAGCGCCATATCACCGGCGTGGTGGCCGTAGGTATCGTTGTAGACCTTGAAGTCGTCGAGATCCATCAGCGCCACTCCGGCGGGGCCCTTCATCCCCCGGACGATCTCCTCATAGTAGCGGCGATTGTACACATCGGTCAGGGCATCGTGGTAAAGCTTGGTGTTGTAGCCGGAGATCGCGCTGAACAGGGCCTCGGTGTCGTCCGGGTCAATGATGGTATCGCTGTGCATCCGCTGCAGCAGTTCCAGCACGAAGGGATCCCCGTCCACTTCCAGATATCTGGCCGTCACCTGTACGATATCCGGTGCAAAATATTCCAGCTTTACACGCTGATCGTGGTTTTCATAGGCGCTTTTCACGGCGCAGTGGCGGCAGCGGCGGCTCTTGTGGCGGCAGGCATAGCACAGATCTTCGCCGTTGGGGTCGGAGCGCGCCCCCTCCTCGATCCGTGCAATGACGTCCCTGTCCAGCAGCCGCACATCGGTGTACAACTGCTGTAAGTCGCGGAGCATTGCCTGAACTTCCTGCATCGTCTTCATCTTTGCCGCTCCCCATGCCTTTCTATGCTGCTTTGCCAAAACGCAAAGCAAATCTCCGGTGTTTTTTAGGATATATCCTCATTATAAACGGTTTTCCGGCAAATGGAAGGGCTTTCTTGAAACTTTTCCGCAAAAGAGAGGATTTCGTTGGGTTTTTTCGGAAAAAAGCCAATTTTTTCGGTGCAAACAGTAGCCCCGCAGAGGAAAAGGTGCTATAATGATCTATATATCACCGTTGACGATACAGGGGGATTTTTGTACATGACGCTCGAAGAATGCTACACCGCCATGGGCGCGAATTATCAGGATGTGCTCAAGCGGTTCTATAAGCCGGATATGATCCGCCGCTTTGTCAAAATGTTTTTGCAGGACGACAGTTTCCGTCTGCTGACCGACGCCATGGCCAAGCAGGACGTGAAAGAGGCGTTCCGTGCCGCGCACACCCTGAAGGGCGTCTGCCTCAACCTCGGCTTCGACAACCTCAGCTCCCCGGCGGTAGCCCTGACGGAGATCCTCCGCGCAGGAACCTTTGAGGGCGCTGCGGAGCAGTATGCTATCGTGAAAACCGAATACGACCGCACCATCAAGGCCATCAAGGCCCTTGATTAAGGTGCGCATTCTGAGCCGCGGGGTCACCGGGGCTCTTTTTTACGGGGTCCGGGCCGGAGATGCCCGCCCCGCGCAGGGGAAGGAAACAGTATGAAACTTCACTTTCGTTCTTTGGTCAGCATCGCACTGAGTGCTGCGCTCTTGCTGGGCTGTGTGGGTTGCGGCGGCGCCCCCAAGGCAGCCACCACCATCACCGTCTGGACCTACTACAGCGGCGACCAGCTCACCAGCTTCAATGAGCTGGTGGACGAATTCAATTCCACCGTCGGGCAGGAAAAGCACATCGTGGTCGAAAGCTCCAACCAAGGCAGCGTGACGGACCTTGAGAGCAACGTGCTGGCCGCTGCCAAGGGCGAAGTGGGCGCTGCCGCCCTGCCCAACATCTACTCCGGCTATGCGGATATGGCCTACGACCTCGACCAGCTCGGCGAGGTCGTGGATCTGGCCCCCTACCTGACGGATAAGGAAAAGGCCGCCTACGTGGACGGCTTTTTAAAAGAGGGCGACATGATGAACAACGGCGAGCTGAAGGTCTTCCCCGTGGCAAAATCCACTGAGCTGTTCTACCTGAACGCGACCGACTGGGCTCCCTTCGCCGCCGCCACCGGCGTGACCTATGACGACCTTGCCACCGTAGAGGGCGTGACCGAAGCAGCCCACAAATATTACGACTGGACCGACGCCCAGACCGACACTCCCAACGACGGCAAGGCTTTCTTCGGCCGTGACGCGCTGGCAAACTACCTGCTCTGCGGCGCGCAGGAGCTGGGCGTGACCATCTTTGATGCCGAGAACGGCGTCATGACCCTGAACCTTGACAAAGACGTGATGCGCAAGCTGTGGGACAACTACTATATCCCCTTCATCAAGGGCTGGTTCGGGGCCAGCGGCCGCTTCCGCAGCGATGACGTGAAGACCGGGAATCTGCTTTCCTACGTAGGTTCCTCGTCCGGCTTCACTTTCTTTCCCAAGCAGGTGCTGACCAGTGACACCGAGGGCCACGACATTGAAATGGCTGTCCTGCCCTGCCCCAGCTTTTCTGGCTGCGCCCCCGTTGCCGCCCAGCAGGGTGCCGGCATGATCGTGACCAAGGGCACCGATGCCCAGATCGAAGCCAGCGTGGAATTTTTGAAGTGGTTCACCCAGCCGGAAAATAACATCGCCTTCTCGGTCAGCTCCGGTTACCTGCCCGTGACCCACGCCGCCGCCCGCCTCGACGCCATCCGGTCCAGCGGGCTGGAGCTGTCCGACTCCATCACCGCGGTGCTGAGTCTCTCGCTGAATACCGTGGAGAACGACCACCTGTACACCACCCACGCCTTCCCGAAGGGTTCCACGGCCCGCAGCAAATTGCAGTACGCCATGGAGGATGCCGCCGAAGCCGACCGCGCCACGGTCAAGGAGCGGATCGCCGCCGGGCAGACCCCCGAAGAAGCCGAGGCCGAATTCTTGACCGACGACTATTTTGACCAGTGGTACGAGACCACCCGCACCACGCTGGAAGCCTTTGCGGGCTGAACGGATCATTTGATTTGAAAGGAGCACCCGCCCTATGGGGATCTCATCCCAGCGCACCCCGCCGAAGAAACGCCGCGAGCGTTCCATCTTCGGCTCCATCTTCAGCGCCATGATGCTGGTGGTGCTCGTCGAAGTTCTGCTGCTGGTCGCATTCATCTACTTCATGCGGGTGGGCCCGCAGCTGAACCAGAATGCCGAGGATATCCTTGCCATGCAGGTAGAGACCCGCAGCGGCTACATCCAGTCCCAGTTGAACGATGCGCAGGAGCTTTCCTCCCTGACCAGCCAGATCAACACCCTGACGCAGGAACTGCTGGACAGTGGTGCCATCGACCCTGCCACGCTGGACAGCAGCAGCAACGCGGCTTACCCCCTGCTGGCGGCCGTCACCCCCAAGCTGATCTCTACCCTGCGCTCCAAGCCGGTGACGGGCATCTACCTCATCCTGAACACCCACGACCTGAACCAGCGGGCCAGCGGCGACCGTCTGCCCTCCGTCTACCTGCGGGATCTTGACCCCGACGCGCCGCCGCCGGAAAACAACTCGGACCTGATGTTCGAGCGCGCCCCCGCCAGACTGGTGCAGACCCAGAACATCTCCACGGATAAGGCGTGGAAGCCCGCCATCACCTACCGCTCCCTCGGCGCAGAGGGGCTGCTCTACTCGGCGTTCCAGACCGCCTATGACGCGGAAACCAAGCTGGATGCCACCGCCTACGGCCACTGGACGACCAGCCTCTATGTCATAAACGGCGATGACCGTCAGGCCATCGCCTACAGCCTCCCCCTCATCCTGCCGGACGGCACCGTTTACGGCGTGGTGGGCGTAGAGCTTCTGACCAGCTATCTAGCCAAAAAAATGCCCTACAACGAGCTGCACACATCCAATTCCGGCAGTTACGCCCTGTGCTATTCGGGCACCACCCTCAATGCAGACACCCTCACGCTCACGGCGTTTCCGGTGATGAACAGCGGCGGGCTGGATCTCAGCACCGCCCTCGAACTGAAGCGGAGAGAGGCGGACTGCTTCCGCTTTTCCAAGAACAACATCTCTTACATTGCTTCCCTCGTTCCGCTGGAGGTCTACAGCCGAAACGCCCCCTTCTACGGGGAGCACTGGTGTCTGGTGGGCATCGTGCCCTGCTCCGCCCTCTTCGCCTTTGCCCAGCGGGTGCAGCAGATGCTGTTTTTGATCGTGCTGCTCACCCTCATCGCGGGCTTTGCGGCCAGTTGGCTGGTCAGTGAGCGGATGTCCAAGCCCGTGGCCCAGCTCTCGGCGGAAGTGGCCAAGGCGCAAAACGCGGCGGCGCTGCCCCAGCTTTCCACCACCGGCATCGCCGAGGTGGACCAGTTTGCTTCCGCCATCAGCCAGCTTTCTTCGGATATGCTGGCCTCCTCCACCCGCTTTCTGCGGATCATGGAGATGGCCAGTGTGGAGCTGGCGGGCTATGAGCTGCGCAGCGACAGCGCTTATGTCACCGACAACTTCTTCCGGATGCTCGGCGTCCAAACGCCTGACCCCCTGACCCCCTCTTCCTTCCGCGCCGCCCTCTCGGCGGTGGCCCACAGCAGCCTGTACCGCACCATTTCCATCGGCAGTTCCGTTTTCACCATTGCGCAGCCGGACGGCAATGTGCAGTACATCGTCCTCCGCGTCACCCGCATTGTGGCACAGACGCCCTCGGAGGTGGGTCTGCTGGAGGATGTCACCTCCTCCATTCTGGAGCAGCAGCGCATCGAGCATGAGCGCGATTACGACATCCTGACCGGCCTGTACAGCCGTCAGGCCTTCAACCGGGTCTGCGCCGATCTCTTCGCCCATCCCGACCGGCTGCGCTGCGCGGCCCTGCTGATGATGGACCTCGACAACCTCAAGCACATCAATGACACCTACGGCCACGACTGGGGCGACCAGTACATCCGCCAGACCGGTCAGTGCTTCGCCGCCAACACCCCCAAGGGCACCATCTGCTCCCGCCTGTCCGGCGACGAGTTTCTGCTGCTGTTCTACGGGTACGACTCGCAGGACGCCATCCGCAAAGAGTTGAGCACCCTGAACGGGGCCCTGCGGGCCAGTTGTGCCACCCTGCCCAACGGCAAGACGCTGAACATCAGCATTTCCGGCGGCGTGGCGTGGTTCCCGGAGGACGGCACCGACTTCAAGACCTTGAAGAAGTACGCCGACTTTGCGATGTATCAGGTCAAGCAGTCCCACAAGGGCCACACCGGCGACTTCGACATCGGCGTGTACCACCGGGAGGAGTACGCCGCCCAGACCCAGCGCGAGTTCGAACAGCTGCTGCGGGAGGAACTGGTGACCTACTATTTCCAGCCCATCTTCTCAGCCCACAGCGGGCGGGTCGCCGCCTACGAGGCGCTGATGCGGGTGAATATGCCCACCATCACCTCCCCCTCGCAGGTCATGACGCTGGCCCACGAGCTGGACCGGCTGTACGACATCGAGCGGATCACCCTGTTCAAATCCGGCGAGACCTACGAGCAATTGCAGCAGAAGGGTCTGCTCCAGAATGGGGCCTTCCTCTTCGTCAACTCCATCGCCAATGTCAGCCTGACCCCCGCAGACGTGGCCAAGTATCAGCGCCGTTTCCCCGAACTGCTCAAGTATCTGGTGGTGGAGATCACCGAACAGGAGGATCTGGACCGCGCTTCTCTGGAACGGAAGCGGAACGTGCCGGGCTTCTCCGGCTCCTTCGCGCTGGATGATTACGGCAGCGGCTACAGCAACGAGCTGAACCTTCTGGCGCTGGCCCCCCGGTACATCAAGATCGACATTTCCATCGTCCGCGGCATCGACACCGACCGCGACAAACAGCAGATCGTTTCCAATATCGTAGACTATGCCCACGCCCGCAGTATGCAGCTGATTGCGGAGGGCATTGAGAACGACGCTGAACTGCGCAAGGTCATCGACCTCGGCGTGGACCTGCTGCAGGGCTTCTACCTCAGCCGACCCGCTGCAGTGCCTTCCCCCCTCACGCAGCCCGCACTGGATACCATCCGCATGATCCACACCCGGAATTCCAGTGCCGGGTGATCGGCAGCAGCTTCCTCAGTGCTTCCCCAGCTGCCAGAACGCAACGGCGCTGGCGGCGGCGACATTCAGCGAATCGACGCCGTGGGACATGGGGATCTTGACCGTGTAATCACAGGCGGCAATGGTGGAGCGGGCCAGCCCGTCGCCCTCGGTGCCCAGCACGATGGCAAGCTTCGGCTCGGCGGCAAGAGCCTCGTCGTCGATGCTCACCGAGCGGTCGCTCAGGGCCATGGCGGCGGTCTTGAAGCCGAGGGCATGGAGCTGCGCCAGCCCCTTTTCGGGCCAGTCGGCGGGCGTTTCGCCAAGCTGCGCCCACGGCACCTGAAACACCGTGCCCATGCTCACCCGCACCGCGCGACGGCAGAGCGGGTCGCAGCAGGAGGGGTTGATGAGGACGGCGTCCATGTTCAGCGCCGCCGCACTGCGGAAGATTGCCCCCACGTTGGTGGAATCCACAATGCCTTCCAGCACCGCCACCCGCTTAGCGTCCCGGCAAAGCTCCTCCACGCTGCGGGGAGCCGGGCGGCGGAAGGCGCAGAGCACGCCCCGCGTCAGCTCAAAGCCGGTCAGCGCGGCCAGCAGCTCCCGGTCTGCGGTGTAGACCGGCGCATCCCCGCAGCGGGTCAAAATCTCCGCCGCCGGGCCGGTGATCTGTTTGCGTTCCATGAGCAGCGAAACGGGCCGGTATCCGGCATCCAGCGCACGGGAGATCACCTTGGGGCTCTCGGCGATGAAAATGCCTTTTTCCGGTTCCAGCCGGTTCCGGAGCTGGTTCTGCGTCAGGCGGGCGTAGGGGTCCAGCTCCGGCGCGTGAAAATCGGTGATCTCGACGATGTTCGGCATGAAAATTTCTCCTTCGATTCCTTGATGGCTCTATTGTAACACAACCGGCGCTCCATTGCAAAAGCATGGCCGCCATGTGGGATTTACATGGTCGTTCTTGCCAAAAATCGCGCTTAGATTTTGACAAATCCGACAAATTGCGCTATCATAGACTGGAACTTGTGAAGAGGGGGAAATTTTCGTGTCCATCAGCAAAAAACTGTCCCACAACGGGCAGATGTCCGAAGCGTTCTGCACCGCGATGTTCCTGTCGCTTTCCGGCGGATTGCAGGATGTTTACACCTATTTGTATCGCGGCAAAGTTTTCGCCAACGCTCAAACCGGCAACATCGTGCTGTGCAGCGTGAAGCTGGTCGAAGGCGACTGGGGGGCCGTGTTGCACTATCTGGTGCCGCTCTGTTTCTTCGCGCTGGGCGTTTTTGCGGCGGAACTGCTGCGCCAGAAATTCCGGCAGATGCAGCGGCTCCACTGGCGGCAGTTGGTGGTGCTGTGCGAAATTTTGATGCTCTTCGTGGTGGGCTTCTTCCCGCAGGAATGGAATCTGGTGGCCAACGCCCTTGTCTCCTTCGCCTGTGCGATGCAGGTACAGGCCTTCCGTAAGGTGAACGGCTACGCCTTTGCCAGCACCATGTGCATCGGCAACCTGCGCAGCGGCATGGACTCCCTGTGCAGTTGGCTCGTGGCGGGCAACCGCACCGCCAAGGACAAGGCGCTCCACTACTTTGCCATCATCTTCCTGTTCGCGCTGGGCGCAGCCCTCGGCAGCGTGGCGCTGAATTTCTGTAGTGCCAAGGCCATCTGGTTCTCCTGCCTGCTGCTGACCGTCAGCTTCTGCCTGATGTTCCTGAAAGAAGATGTGGAAGAGATCAAAGAGGATCTTGAAAAGCTGGAAGCAAAACATTGACCGCGCCATCTCCCCACTGGGCTGCATCCAGCCTTATACTGCCTATTCCGCACGGTGCGGGCTGATTTTCCGTTTTTGGCACTGATTTTTCATTGCGCTGCTCGGCTTGGTATGGTATACTGATTCTATGTGTTGAAACTTCCGGCGGCGGCCCACGGTGTAACAGCCGCCGCCGGGTTTGTTACAAAGAATAGGAGCAACGAATGAAAAAAGGATTTGACAACGACAAATACCTTCAGATGCAGTCGGAGCACATCCGGGAGCGGATCGCGCAGTTCGACAACAAGCTGTATCTGGAATTCGGCGGCAAGCTGTTCGATGACTACCACGCCTCCCGCGTGCTGCCCGGCTTCCAGCCGGACTCCAAGCTGCAGATGCTGCTGCAGCTCAAGGAACAGGCTGAGATCGTCATCGTCATCAGCGCCGAGGACATCGTCAGCAACAAGGTGCGCGGCGATTACGGCATCACCTACGACCTCGACGTGCTGCGCCTCATCGACGCGTTTCAGGAGCGGGGCCTGTTCGTGGGCAGCGTGTGCGTGACCATGTACACCGCCGCCCCCGAAGTGGAGGCTTTTGAAAAGCGGCTGAACAGCCTTGGCATCCGCACCTTCCGCCATTACAAGATCCCCGGCTACCCCAACGACGTGGCCCGCATCGTCAGCGACGAGGGCTACGGCCGGAACGACTACATCGAGACCCAGCGCCCGCTGGTGGTCATCACGGCCCCCGGCCCCGGCAGCGGCAAGATGGCCACCTGCCTGTCCCAGCTGTACCACGAGTACAAGCGGGGCGTCAAGGCCGGTTACGCCAAGTTCGAGACCTTCCCCATCTGGAACATTCCCCTCAAGCACCCGGTCAACCTCGCGTATGAGGCCGCTACCGCCGACCTGAACGACGTGAACATGATCGACCCGTTCCATCTGGAAGCCTACGGCAAGACCGCCGTCAACTACAACCGCGACATCGAGATCTTCCCGGTGGTCAACGCGATGTTTGAGCTGATTGCGGGCAAGAGCCCCTACCACTCCCCCACCGATATGGGCGTGAACATGGCGGGCAACTGCATCATGGACGATGCCGTCTGCTGCGAGGCCTCCTGCAACGAGATCATCCGCCGTTACTTCAAGTCCCTGTGCGAGTTGAAGAACGGCGCACAGGTCCAGAGCGAGGTCTATAAACTGGAGCTGCTGATGAATCAGGCCGGGCTTGTGCTGGGCAGCCGCCCGGTGGAACAGGCCGCCCACGCCGTCTCCGAGAAGACCGGCGGAGCCCCCGCTGCCGCCATCGAGCTGCCGGACGGCACCGTGGTCACCGGCAAGACCGGCCCCCTGCTGGGTGCGGCGTCCTCGGCCCTGCTCAACGCGCTGAAGAAGCTGGCCGGCATCGATCAGGAAGTCGATCTGGTCTCCGCCGCCGCCATCGAGCCCATCCAGACCCTGAAAACCAACTATCTGGGCAGCAAGAACCCCCGGCTGCACACCGATGAGATCCTCATTGCGCTGTCCAGCTCTGCTGCGGCCAACCCCACCGCCGCCCTTGCGCTGCACCAGCTCTCCGCCCTGAAGGGCTGTGACATGCACTCCACGGTCATCCTGTCCAGCGTGGACACCGACACCGTGAAGAAGCTCGGCATGTACCTGACTTGTGAGCCCGCCTACGAGGAAGAGGACCGCAAGTACCACAAAAAGTAAGCTTTCCGTATAGAAAAAGCGCCCTCCGCATCGTTTGGTGCGGGGGGCGCTTTGTTGTTGGTTTCGGTGATCAGACGTGCATCATGCTGCGCTGCTGGACGGTGCGGAACTTGAGGGCCGCAGCGATGAAGCCCTTGAACAGCGGGTGGGCGCGGTTGGGCCGGCTCTTGAACTCCGGGTGGAACTGGGCACCCAGATGGAAGTCGCGGCCGGGCAGCTCCACGGTCTCCACCAAGCGGCCGTCGGGGCTGGTGCCGGAAATGACAAGGCCCTTCTCTTCCATCTCGGTGCGGAAGTCATTGTTGAACTCGTAGCGGTGGCGGTGGCGCTCCCAGATCTCGGATTCGCCGTAGCACTCGGCCATCTTGGTGCCGGGCTTGACGGTGCAGGGATACTTGCCCAGACGCATGGTGCCGCCCTTGGGGATGTTGCCCTGCTGGTCGGCCATCAGCGCGATGACATTGTGCTTGCCGTCCGGGGTGAACTCGCTGGAGTTGGCATCGGCGTAGCCCAGCACGTTGCGGGCAAACTCCATGACCATGATCTGCATACCGAGGCAGATGCCGAAGTAGGGCACATGGTTCTCGCGGGCATACTGGGCCGCTTGGATCATGCCCTCAATGCCGCGGTCACCGAAGCCGCCCGGCACGATGATGCCGTCCACGTCGGTGAAGGCTTCCTTGCAGGCAGCCTGATCGGTCAGGTCCTCACTCTCGACCCAGCGGATCTCCACCTGACTGTCGTTCTCGAAGCCGGCATGGTACAGGCTCTCCATGACGGAGAGGTAGGCGTCGTGCAGCTTGACGTACTTGCCCACCAGCGCGATGGTGCAGGTCTTGCTGCGGGTAGCGATGCGGGAGACGACGTTCTTCCACTCGGTCAGGTCGGCGGGGGGAACGTCCAGCTTGAGCTTGTTCACCACCACGTCGTCCAGACCGTTGGTGTGGAGCATCAGCGGGCACTGGTAGAGGCTGGGCATGGTCAGGTTCTCGATGACGCATTCGGGCTTGACGTTGCAGAAGGTGCTGATCTTGCGGCGGATGTCGCCGCCCACGCTGCCGTCGGCACGGAGGATGATGATATCCGGGTTGACGCCCATGCCCTGCAGCTCCTTGACGGAATGCTGGGCGGGCTTCGATTTATACTCGTCCGAGCCGGAGATGTAGGGCACCAGAACCACGTGGATGTAGCAGCAGTTGTCGCGGCCCTGCTCCAGACCCACCTGACGGATCGCCTCAAGGAAGGGCTGGCTCTCGATGTCGCCGGTGGTGCCGCCGATCTCGGTGATGACCACATCCGCTTCGGTGGAGGAAGCCAGATTGTAGATATAGCTCTTGATCTCGTTGGTGATGTGGGGGATGATCTGGACGGTCTGGCCGAGGTAAGCGCCCTGACGCTCCTTGTTCAGCACGTTCCAGTAGACCTTGCCGGTGGTCAGGTTCGAATACTTGTTCAGGTTCTCGTCGATGAAGCGCTCGTAGTGGCCCAGATCGAGGTCGGTCTCGGTGCCGTCGTCGGTGACGAAGACCTCACCGTGCTGCAGCGGGCTCATGGTGCCGGGGTCTACGTTCACGTACGGGTCGAGCTTCTGGCTGGCGACCTTCAGGCCGCGGCACTTGAGCAGACGGCCCAGCGAAGCCGCCGTGATGCCCTTGCCCAGACCGGAGACGACGCCGCCGGTGACGAAGATGAATTTTGCCATAAAGTTTTATCCTCCTCTATCGTTTCTTTTCCCAAGAAAACTCCCCCAGTCTGCTTCGCAGCCAGCCCCCTCTGAGAGGGGGCCTCACCGTACTGTAACGTCTCCCTCGCTGAGGGAGACGGCATCGCGCCAGCGATGACGGAAGGAGTACGTTTCCAAACCAGTATTATACACCTTAATCCTCGTAAGAATCAAGGATTTCCTGTGCAATTTCTGCGCGGCCGCGGCGGGTATCCATGGCCCGCTTTTCGATCAGGCGGTGGGCGTCGGTTTCCGTCATCCCCTCCCGCTCGATCAGGCAGCACTTGGCGCGGCTGACCAGACGCACCTGCGCGATCTTTTCCTGCATTTTGGCGTTTTCCTGCCGCAGACGCAGCAGCCGGTGGTTGCTGGCGGCGGCGATGTGGATGGCCTGTAAAAACAGGGTGTTGGAAAACGGTTTGCTCAGCAGCAGCACGCCCGCGTCACTCATGGTCCCCAACAGCTGCTCGGCGGCAGCGGCCTTTGCCAAGAGCAGCACGCCCGCGTCCGTTTTCTCCACGGCGTCCGCGCACAGCTCGTGGCCGAACTCGTCCGGCAGCGGCGCGTTGACCACGATGAGCTCAAAATCGGATTCCAGCATCCTTCGCCGGGCCTCGGCCCCGCTCGGCACGATCAGAGGCCGGGGATACCCCAGCTCTGCCAGCCGCGCGGAGATGTACTCGTTCGAGCTTGCACCGGCGCTGACGATCAGAGCACGTCCCATACGGATCGCTCCTTTCTTATTCCCCTCTCTTTTTCCGGTACGGCTCAGATGGCGTTGAAGTAATGGATGCGCTCATACTCCGCCGGGTCGGCGGCGTTCTTCAGCGCGGCACAGCGCTTGAGTTCCTCCTCATAGTAGCGGTGGGACAGTTCCTCCGGCAGGACGGAGCGCAGAAATTCGCTCTCCTGCGCAGCCTGAACGGCCTCCTCCAGCGAGGCGGGCAGCATTTCCAGCCCAAGGCCCTCGGCCTCGGCAGGGCGGAACAGGTTCTTGTTCACCGGCTCCTGTAAGATCATCCGGTGCTCGATGCCGTCCAGACCGGCGGCAAGGATCAGCCCGATGGCCAGATAGGGATTGCAGGCGGGGTCCGGGCTGCGCAGCTCCATGCGGCAGTTGTCCCCCTTCACCTGCGGGATGCGGACGAGCTGGCTGCGGTTCTGGCGGCTCCAGCTCACATATTTGGGGGCCTCGTCGCTGCCGAAGCGGAGGTAGCTGTTGGGCAGCGGGTTCGTAAAGACGGTCAGCTCCCGGCTGTGGGCCAGAACCCCCGCCATGAAGCTGCCCGCGATGCTGTCGGGGGCGATGTCGCCCTCAAACAGGTTGCGGCCGTCCATATAAAGGGACAGATTGATGTGGAGCCCGCTGCCCGCCTGATCGGCCAAGGGCTTGGGCAGGAAGCTGGCGTGGATGCCGCTGCGCATGGCCACAGCCCGGACGATCTGCTTGAACATCATCACATTGTCGGCGGTCTTGAGCGGGCCGGCGTGGTGACAGTCGATCTCGTTCTGGCCGTTGCCGCTCTCGTGGTGGCTGTGCTGGGGGCTCATGCCCATCTGCTCCATGGTCAGGCAGATGTCCCGGCGCAGATTCTCGCCCGCGTCCAGCGGGGCCACGTCGAAGTAGCCGCCAAAGTCGATGGGCACACGGGTCGGGCGGCCGTGGTCATCGTTTTCGAACAGGTAAAACTCGCACTCGGCTCCCACGTTGCAGGTAAGGCCCAGCTTGCGGAACTTGCGGCTCATCTGGCGCAGAAAGCCCCGGCAGTTGCCGCCGAAGGGGGCACCGTCCGGCTTCTCCACGTCGCAGAAGAACTGCATCACCCGGCCCTCGGTGGGCCGCCACGGCAGGATGGTCACGGTGGACAGGTCGGGCCGGAGGACAAGGTCGCTCTCCTCCACCTTCATGAACCCGGCAATGGAGCTGCCGTCGAAGCAGACGCCGTCCTCCAGTGCCTTGGGCAGGTCGCTGGCCAATACGGCGATGTTTTTCTGGGTGCCGAAGATATCGCAGAACGCAAAGCGGACGAATTTAACGTTGTTGTCCTCCACAAAATCGAGGATGTCCTGTTGGGTCGTATAGCTCATAAAGATCCCCTCTCAAGAAAAACGCCTAAAGGCCTGCCCTCGGAAAAGAGCAGGTCTTTAGGCTGGTGTAAGAAATAGGAAAAGGAGAATGGCTAATAAATTCTACAGCCTAACGATGCGTTATGGAATGCGCCGGAAATCAGACGTAGTAGAGCATCTTGCTGTAGCTGGGCAGAGGCCAGTAATCCTCGCCGCAGATGGTCTCGGCTGCGTCGGCGGCAGCGCGCAGGGCATCCATGGCCGGGATGACGGTATCATGGAAGGCCACGGCCTTTTCGCTCTCGCTGGTCAGTGCCTCAGCGGCATCCACGACCTGCTGCAGCGTATCGATGGCGTCGCTCATGGCGTCGGCATCGTCAGAAAGCTTGGTCAGGGTCTTGGTCTCGCTGCGGACGCTGATGGACTCGCTGACAGCCAGCTTGGAAGCAGCGGTGTTGGCGACTTCGCTCATGTACGCATTGACGGCGGGCAGCAGCTGCTTGCGGGCCATTTCGAGCATGGTCAGCGCCTCGATGTTGATGATCTTGGCGTAGTGCTCCATCTCGACCTCGTAACGGCTCTCCATCTCCACCTTGGTCAGGACGCCGAAGTCCTCCATCAGCTTGATGTTCTTCTCGTCGACGAGGGCGGGCAGAGCAGCCGGGGTGTTCTTCTTGTTGGGCAGACCACGCTTTGCGGCTTCGGCCTCCCACTCGGCGGAGTAGCCGTTGCCGTTGAAGATGACGCGGCGGTGGTCGCGGATGGTGCGCTTGATCAGAGCGATGGCGGCGCTGGTGAAGTCCTCTGCGCCCTCCAGCTCGTCGGCATAGCCCTTCAGCTCCTTGGCGACGGCGGTGTTCAGGATGGTGTTGCAGTCGCTCAGGTTCTCAGCGGAGCCGGGCATACGGAACTCGAACTTGTTGCCGGTAAAGGCAAAGGGAGAAGTACGGTTGCGGTCGGTGGTGTCCTTGCTGAACTTGGGCAGGACGTCCACGCCGAGGTCCATCTTCATCTTGACGGGACCGGCATAAGGAGAATCGGACGCGATGGCGTCGATGACGGCTTCCAGCTCCTCGCCCACGAAGATGGAAATGATGGCCGGAGGTGCCTCGTTGGCGCCCAG
>ERZ1034984.1376-NODE-1376-length-23135-cov-31.412738_pt1 | contig 23135 bp, 47 predicted proteins | sample MGYA00520589_ERZ1034984 | MGnify/ENA primary metagenome ERZ1034984 (study PRJEB33766, sample SAMN09781790) | gut metagenome | biome: gut microbiome | host: Homo sapiens | place: Madagascar | study: EMG produced TPA metagenomics assembly of the PRJNA485056 data... | reverse complement strand
ACAGTCCGCAGATGCTCGACTATTACGACATGTCCCGTCGCGGGCTGAATGGCAAGGCTGGCGATGGATTGCAGAGATTCTTGAATAATGGATGATTTGAAATCCAACGGTGCTATTTACTGAAAAATAGTGGGGGCGGTTTTTGAATCCGCCCCCCATTCGTGTGCCATTGTAGACCGCTCAGACGGCGCTTGACGCGGTTTGTAGCCAGTTGTCCACCAATTCGGCTTCGTTGACTGGCTCGAAACGCCATGCGTCCAATCCGACGTTGATCTCATTGTGATGCCTGCCGAACTCAAGCGGGTCATGCGCGTGCGTGTGTCCGTGCAGGAGCAGCGTGTTGTTCATGCGTGGTATCGCGTATTCGGCTAATTCCGGCGCGTTCCAATTGGTTGAGACTGCGCCTAGGGGTTTGCTTTGCGTGAAGTCTTCACGCCATTGGAAGTGGCTTAAAAATACCGTGTGTGGATTGTTGCCCCACCCGTCTCTGATTTCGGTGATGCCGACTCTTCCGACTTCCCCGAACACGCTTGCCAACTTTTCCAGCGTGCGGCTGGAACTGTGCAGTTCGTGGTTGCCGAGGATCAAGTGTCTGCGTTTGCGTGGAACCTGTAGATTCTGGATGCGCATTATCGCCTGATCGACGCTCCACGTGCTGCCGGAACTGATGTCTCCGAGGATGTAGAGTTCGTCTTCCTCGCCAACATACGTGTTGATGCTTCTGATGATGTCGGCATCATGCTTCCGCCAGTCAACACAGTTCTTGAGCGGCTTATGCTCATGTTCGGCTTGTTGTTTGATCGATGCATCCTTAGCGTATCCGGGTAGCGCGTATCCGCGTAGTGCGGCCACGAACGGATGCGCGAAATGCAAGTCACTAGTGAACCACTTCATCCTTAACACCGCCCTAATATGGTACGTAGTCTGCCTATGGCGCGATTTGCTTCATCTATGGCAGTCTGTTCCGATTCTTCTGGATACAATCTTGCAATCCTGCCATTATGCGCGACATCCGGCTTGATTCTCACCTTGAGATGCAGCTTATCCGTTTCTGAACATGAGTCATCAGGTTCGATGAAACACTGATAGTAGACTGTTGGCACGTATCCCATACTGGTTTTGCTTATGGTAAAGAAATCGCGGCTGGATATGATGTGGCGAATATCGTCAACGTGTTTCAAAAATCCGGTGATCGAGGTTTCCAAGGTTGAGATAGTTACCGACGTGTCGGTGAGTTCTCTAATGTTATCTTCCGGTAGTTTCATTATCCATCCCATACTGCTTATCCCATTTACCCAATGCTTCCAAAATGTTCGGCAGTCCGAAATAGTCGTAGTATTGGCTGTAACGTTCACCGTTTTTCGTCTCGAATCCGATGGTAAGCATTTCGGGGTCATCGCCACAGGTTTCACAGACCGCTTCGCAGAATGGCGAATAATCGTAGCCGACTACTCGTACCGGCTGATCGTCGCTTCCGTCGAACAGTTCCGGTGATTCGACTTGCAACACGCGCATCAGCAGTTCGTTCGTTGATTTTCCAGTGGTGTTTTCCGTCATACTCCCCTACTTTCCGTTGACTTCGATTACCAGTTCCGTGTCACCATGAACGGTCGCCTTGATATCGTCGTTAAGCTGATTCGACAGGTGCATGATGATGTCAGTGACAGTTTCGTAATTCAGTTTCGGGGCAATGGTGATGTTCCCATAGCCGTCGGGCACGGCTTCGATATCGTTGCTGTACACTGGCATGGAGTATTGCGACGCTCTTAACTCCTTGAGTTTTCCTGACATGACGGTTTTGCAATTGTCTAGAATGATGATTTTCTCGCCTAAGTGCGTGGCGTTCAACTGTTCAGCCTTGATGATGGCCTTTTTACTCATTCCGAATAGCCTCCGATGAATTTTTGGCAGTTGGAGTCCAACTCGAACTCTTCGATATACACGCCCTTGTCGCCGTGATGCTCTTTGTGTTTGAGCGCGAACTTTCTACGTTTGAGATTGCGCACACGTTTGACCGCCTGCTCTCGCGTGGCGTAAACGCCCATGACACTGACGAAACTTCCATAGCATGGAATGTCCCCAAAGTTATCGATATCAGCGGTGACGATGTAGATTCTCATGACTTATCCTGCTTCCCTTTGATATGGCGGCTACTTGATGCCGCTGCTGCCGAATCCTTTCTCGCCACGTTCGGTAGAATCCAGTTCGTTGACTGGCTCGAATTGCATGTGCGCGTATGGTAGGAACACGATTTGCGCTATCCGGTCTCCCTCATGCACTTCAAACGCCTGTTCGTCCATGTTTCGGAGGATTACGCAGACTTCGCCACGATAGTTCGCGTCGATTACGCCGGGCGCGTTCATCACGGTGATATTATGCTTCAACGCCAATCCTGAACGTGGGCAAACTAGGCCGACGTATCCGGCTGGAATAGCCAGTCTCACGCCCGTATGCACGAGCGTCTGACTGCCCGCGCAGATGATCGTATCCTCGTTGGAACGTAGGTCTGCTCCACCATCGTTCGTGTGAGCGTAACTGATGTTATTGGTTTTGCCGCTGATATGCATTTAGTCTCCGAACTTTTCGAGTATAAGTACGCCGATGATGCCGATAATCCAAGCGATTATCAGGATGATTGTGATACCGGCCAATGCGAGTAGTGGCGCCCAAATGGGTGCGAGCACCCATATCCACGGGTATGAGAATTGACCGCCGATTTTCAGGAGTGCCAGCATGCCGGACAATAGCAGGAGGATTAACGAGCAGTCGATGTTGACTTTCATTCAATCCTCCGTGTAGAAGGTGAGCGTATGGAGTGCTTTTCGTGCGTTCAATTGCTCTCCGAACATGCCGTACTGTTTCACCGGTTCGATCACGTCGCGCATGTGATGCGCGTGATAAGTGATGGTCTTGCCCTTGTCGGTGATGCTGATGATGCTCACTGCCGGTTGTCCTTTCCGACGAGTCCCCAAATATCGTCCACTAGCGTGGTTTGCCGCATCAGCATGTACACGTCCGCGATACGGTAGATTGGGTGTCTGCCTTCCTTGCATACCGGGGTGAGCTTGCCCCTGTGCGCCCACGATTTCAACGTGTTCGCGGATACGAGGTATCCGGCCTGCTGGAGTTTGCCGCGAATGTCCGAAGCCGTCCCCGTGTAAGTGCTGTGTTTGATCTTGTCTTGCATGAGTGTCCTCAAAAAGCTGATGTTCCAAACGTTCCTGCATCCACGGCATTTGACTTGTTTTGCCGTCTCGTCAGCGCTTAACGGCATGTTGCAGTCAGTGTTGGGGCAGTTGCCCAAGCTAACCGTATGGCCTTGATTCAACAGGCGCTGGCATTTGTCGCGGGCGATGCGGATTTCAAGCGCGTACACGGGTGTTGCCGTTGAGCATAGACACGCGGGTTCGCCTTGCTTGGTTTTCTTCACGGCTATCCGCTGCGCCAACACGTTCAACGGATCGTGATTCAGGTATTCGACGCCTAAGCATTTAGCGAACGCGGATAGTGTGCCCCACACGCTATCCATGTGTTCGTCACCCTCATACAACAGGTCGAACACTTGCTCTCGCAATGGCGGATTATCAGAGTATCCTCCCCCGCCACCATCAGCGTCATGGTTCTTGTTGATGCGGTTCATCTTGTCGGTTTCCAAAAATCCGATGTTCTTCGTGAACCATTCCAAGTCGGCTAGGAGCCGCTGTTCACATTCAGGGCAGAGTTGCCTGGTATCGTCTCGTTCACGCCCGCAACGCAACAGTTTGCAGTCAGCCAATCGCACGCCTTCCAAAATCATGGTATGTTGATTCCGCACCGGTGCCCGAAGGCGTGCGATTAATGCCGGAACATGTCTAGTATACCGGTTGCACCCAACCTTGCAACCGGTATTGGATTAACGTCTCAAACAGTCTCCCGCTTCCGTTTTCTCTTCTCAGGATGAAGCAGGTAGTAGTTGCGTTCGTAGGCCGCCTGTTCCTCACGGCTGAAATGGTGGAATGTCGGACGATGCGCAAGCTTGTATCGGCGGTTGTATTCCAAGACTTGCTCACGGTGGGCCATCCGCCACTGTCGCGTGTGCTCACGTTTCCGTGCGAGCTGTTCCGCAGTAAGCTTGACCGGCTTTTTCGACGCTTTCGCCTTCTTCTTTCCGACTGGCGGCTTCTCAGACGGCTTGCGCCTACCACGACGAAGAACTGCTATGTCAACCGCGAACATTTTCATGATCTCGTCGGCGGTAGGCTCATTCATTCCGTTTGCTCCAATGATTTGCAGTAGTCTTCTCGATCACGTACAACACGACGGCCTCATTGTCCAATGCCAGTGGGTTCGCTGCCGTGACGTTGATGATTTTCCACCCATCATCCAGATAGTCGATGAATTTTGAATCATTCTGCACACGCACGCCGTTACCGTTGAACTTCGTATATACGGGGATTAGCTCATGTTCCATTATCTCGCCTCCCCGTCCTTGCCGCTAGCATTGTTCCAATCGCAGGAAAGACCGCCTCCCCCCTTGTAGGCGTTGAAGTTGATGCATGTCACGGTTCTGCCGTCGTGCAACTCGATTCTGCACTCATCGGCCGTGAAGTCGCCTCGCACATCAATGCAGTCACTACCGCCTTCAACATCGTCAGCATCCGCTTCGTTCTCGCATCCGGCCAGCGGGAAAACCATCGCTACGGCCATAAGCACGGCCATTAGCCCTCGTTGAATATTCTTGTTTCCTATCATTTCGTCTCCTTGATTTGCTTGATGATTCTCTCGTATGCCCGATGATGGAATATTCGCGCGCGTAAGACTGAGCATGGTTTCCAATGGAAAAGCTCGACTTCACTGGCGTACACGGGTAGGAACCATTTATGACAGTCCACGCAGTACATCAGGTCGGAGTGGAATGTGACCTTCGGATGCGGATGATCGCATCCGCTACCGCAGGATACCGCGACGAAGCATCGCACTGAGCTTTCATCCTTGGTGGGATACCCGTACACATAATCCCGTCTCATTCCGTCACCGCATGTCGTTCCACTTCGAGTACTTCCTTCGCCCGATCGATGAAGTCTTCCCGATAGCCACAGATTTCCCCGGCGTAATCCCACGCATCGTCTTCGTCCTTCGCCACATAGTCGCTTTCGATGCCATCCCACGACCACCAGCTTCGCCATAGCAAGCGTTTTGCCACGGCCTCCACCTCGGCATCAGTTGGTGGAGCGGAACGTCCGGCCATGTACGCTGCACCGGCAAGCTCCCGAACCGTCTGAAACGTCAAATCATCATCCATGCCACGCTCGTAAGCGTCGGCCTCGTCCAGCAGGATGCTCAATTCGTCCTCTTTCCGTTCGCTTCGATCATGGCGTACAGCATCTCACTCGCCGGACGCCGCCTGTAGCTATTCCGCTTGTCTCCATAGGACACGTCGTACAGGCATCTGAGCTTGTCCCCTTTGGCCGTGGGCACCAACACTTGGTCGATGTCTCGCGGAATCTGGTGGCCCACGCGCAGTTCATCCGCAAGCTCAGGCGTGGTGACTAGATAGTTTTCGTCACCGTAGAACGTCAGCCCGTGACCCGATTTGAAATCAGCCATGCATGACTTGATTTCATAGCAGGAGAAAGTGCCGAGTTCCACACTGCTTGGTTCGAGCACGTAGCCGGGCGTGAAAGGCTTGAATCCGATGTAGTCGATGCGCCTGTTCCGTGGTGTTCCAAGGTCGAAGTTAACCTCGCTAGCCCAATAGCTCACGCGATTCTTCAACCTCTTCTCGACCAGCTTGGACAGCATGGCGGTGGTTTCAGCCCTGCTCATTTCTTCCTCCTGAAGTACTTGTATTCATCGTGATGGAACAGGAACAGGTGAAGTCTCCACACCTTGACTGCCAACAATCCCTTGAGCGTGATCGCATACACGCCATGGACACGCTTCATGAGCTTCCTATCGGCCAATGATTCAAGCACTCGGGGAACCTCTTGGTTCCCCCCTTGCTGGCTCCAGATGCGGCTCATTCCCTCAGCGATATACAGGCAACACATGTCCTTGTCGTATTGACTAATCATCATTAGCCTCCATCTCAAGGATGTAGACGTTCGTCGCGGTAACGGCGTTATTCCGCAATTCCGTTGGTGGCATGGTATCCACCCGCAGAATCTTCCAACCCTCGTTCAGCAACTCTTCAAACACACCCATATTCATCAAGGTGCGTTTACCGCCGTAATCACTCCAAAAAAGTGGACAAACCTTGTACCGTTTACTCATTTCGCGTCCTCCTTCATGAAGACAATCCAGTGTGTTCCCGTGCGATTCGGCTGTTTGTTGCCGAAGAGTGGCTTGTGCGCTGTGAGCTTGAGAATCTGCGAGACGGGTATCTGCGTTTCATTCCACTTGAAAATCAATGTCCCGTAAGTCTTCAGAACGCGGAAACACTCGTCGAACATGGTCTTAATGTCGGTCTTCCACGTCTCTTGGTCGAGACACCCATACTTCTGCACCATGTAGCTCGTATCGCCCGCATTGCGCAGGTGTGGCGGGTCAAGCACGACCATGCGGAACGTCTCATCAGGGAATGGCAGGTCACGATAGTCCATCAGCATGTCCGGCCTGACATCGAACCTACGCCCATCGCACAATTCCCAGCTTTCATCCCGCACATCACCAAAAAGCACGCGATCATCCGACTTGTCGAACCAGAACATTCGGCCGCCGCAGGCGGGGTCAAGAACAGGTTGGTACGCGCTCATTTCGTATCCTTCCCCTTGTACTCGTCCACGAGTTCTTTCCACTGCCTGCTTGCGAGTGCGGCGTGGCTGAACCAGCTTGTAGAGATATGTCCACGTGGACATTGGAGCCGGTAGACTGTGAGTGTTGTCCTTACTTTGCGGCTCTCGTGGTATTTTTCCGTTTGCGATGCCTTGATTACTGGTAGTCTGCCGCACATTGGACACCCATATTCGTTGCGTCTGCGTTTGAACCACATAACTATTCCTTCGCGTCCTCGCTTTGATTGGGTACCTCGGAAGGCATGGTGCCGGAATAGCCGAGCATGTGACGGCAGTAATTGATTACATGCTCGTAAGCCGTCGTCATTCCGTCGTAAAAGTCGTACACTTCTTCGTCTGGATTATCAGAAGCGTTATTAGCTGCATCCCACTCTTTTTGCAGAAAGTCGATGACCTCATGCAGTGTCTTGTCTTTCTCAGTCACGTTCGTCGCCATTGTTATTCCTTACTGCTCTTATCGTTCTTATCGTCATGGTCGAAAATGCATACGAACACGCCTAATAGCATGAGCACGCAGAGTATCGCTATCACTCCCAATGTGATGACGATGAACACGCTTGAATTACTTGCCTTCCTTTTCGATTTCATTGATCTTGTCGGTGAGGGCTTCGAGCACGTCCACGCGGTCTCCCCACTTGAGGTTCCGCCAGAACTGTTCGAGATCAGCCCAGTTCTCGGCCTGTAGGATGCCAAGAAGCCTGATTGCCTGAGCTTCGAGAATGTCGGCGTTCCGTTTGCAGCACGCGGCGAAGAACGGCACATTATGCGTGATTGCGTCATTGATGAACCAGAGCGCCTTCTTGAGGTCTTCGACACCGTTCTTGTGCTGCCAGCGGAAGCAATACTGCACGGCTTGGCCCCAATCGCTTGAGAGCAGTCGGCTGAGTTCGATGCACTCGAACGGGCCATCCTTGTAATGTGATGGATTGATATTGTCAGTCATTTGATTGTTCCTTTGTCGATGAATATTTGCCGTCTGCGGTGAGATACACGAGTCCATGCCAAGTCCGTACCGGCACTTCCAACTGGTCTTGAAACGATTTCACACACCATCCGTTCTCATAAGCGATAGTCGGATGCATGTGAACGAAACCATGACAGCCCGTCGTACCCGAACCGCAAAGCAGAATCAGATTCTGCACTTGATGCTTCTCCACCCTCGTGCATTGGCTACGGAGTTTCCGATGATGCCGGGAACCACCAACCGCATACAAGCTTCGGCCACAACGCACGCAACGTCTCCCATCACGATCATCAACCATGCGGCACGTCTCCTTGGATGGATTGTCACTGCTCACTGGGGTTCTCCTGGAACAATCCCTTGTTGTCTTCAACCAATTGGATGCCCTCACCTATCCATCTCATGACAGGAACCGCCATCGAATTACCGAGCGCCTTGTAGCGTGGACTATCCGGCGCGTGCTTCTTCCCCTTCCACGGAATATCCGTCCATCCGTCCGGGAAACCTTGAAGCCTTTCGCATTCCAACGGCGTCAACCTGCGAACCGTCAAACCATTCATCGAATCCTCCGTATGTAGAAACTGGTCGTTGCGTGTGCTGAGCGTGGCGGAAAGCTCTTCCTGTCCCAGAAATCCCTTACCCCCCCCCGTTCCTCCACCGCGTATCTTGAAGGTAAGGGCCATTAGTCTCTCCCATCGGCTGTCGGATAGATGAATGGGGCGTCTTTCCCTGCATGTGCCATCAGCGTCGGCGCAAGATTAAAGCACCGTGCCGCGTTCGCCTGACTGTCCGCACTGCACATCACTTCTCTCTCTCTCTCGATTTCAACCACCGCATGTCTGTCAGTGGAAGTCAATGTGAAAGCGCCGTTTTCGTCCGGGTCGGCAACACCAAGCTGATTCCCGCCGTTCATTGCTCCGCGACCGATGATGTTTCCTGCCACCTCGTAGACGGCTGGATTATGGTCAGTGCTCAATGTCGGATTGAACGCTTTCACAAGTGGAACGTTGTTTCCACCGGTTCCCATGTGGCTGGTGAGAGTGTTCGACACTTCTGGATGGTTCGACACTTTGAAACGGCCATCCTGCTGGTGGAAGTCCAGCATGACCGCCTGCTGGTTCTGTCCGCCATGCTCACGCGCCTGCAACGTCGGCATCACGCCGTCAGCCGCATACACGCGGCGAGCCTGGCTCTCGCCGGGCGTCAGGCATTCTCCAACGTGTGAATCTGCGTTTCCAATGATGTTCGCAGTTCCACCGGCAAGGGTTTCCCTCTTCTCTCGGCTCGACGCAGAATCCCAGCACAGGCTTTCGCGCTCAAAAAGAACCGGGGCGGCACGTCGCCAGTCTCTAGTGTTGACGACAAGGAACACACGCTCGCGGCGTTGGGCCACACCGAAGAACTGAGCGTCCAGCACTCGCCATGCCGCCCCCCCCATCAGGCCAGAGTTCGGCCACGGCTTCAAGGAGCGACTGGAAAGCCCGTCCGTGTTCAGCCGACAGTACGCCGGGCACGTTCTCCCAGACGATCCATTCCGGATCAATTTCTGCGCAAGCTCGGAGATATTCGAGCATGAGCTGGCCGCGTGGATCGTCCAGAGCCTTCCTGAGTCCGGCGATGCTGAATGCCTGGCAGGGGCTTCCTCCCACAACGACATCTGCTGCATGGTGGTATTCCTTCCAATTAACTTTCGTCATGTCCCCTAAGTCTGGGACGTTCGGATAGTGGTGTTTGAGTACTGCTTTGGGGAATGGTTCGATTTCGGCGTATGCGACTGGCTCCCATCCGAGTGTTTGCCATGCGACAGTTGCTGCTTCAATGCCGCTGAACAGGCTGATGTATTTCACTAGGGTTCTTCCTTCTGGTTTAGCTCATTGGCTTTTTTGACGGCTGACGCCATGTCGGTCACGTCATCCTGCGATTGGAGGTGCAAGGCTTTCAACGTGTGTTCGCAAGCCCAAGTGTGGACGTGTGGCTTCGACGGTGGGATACCACCCATTTGCGCCCGGTTCTCACACCAGCCACGCCATAGGCGTATCCAATCCCCCACGGTGCTGATTCTGGCATAGTGGCGGACGGAGAAAGCGTTCCAAGCATCCTGTAAATCCAAGTTCGGGTAAGCGGTTCGCATCATGCTGTCCGCCGCCGTCAACTCCGTGGAGTCTTGGAACATGGCAAGTGTCATTTCTTTGGAAGAAGAATAATATTCTTCTTCTTTCTTATCGGGTACGGGTACGGGTACGGGGCATGCGTTTGCCATCGGTTTGCCATCGTCTTGCCATGCGTTTGCCATTGGTTTGCCATGGCATTTGCCATCGGTTTGCCATGCGTTTGCCATAGCATTTGCCATCGGTTTGCCATTTTTGCCATTCTCGGGCTTCTTCCAACGACGGCTCGCACCCTTCTTGCCAGCTTCACTCCGCTTCCTGCGCTTGGCATCCACTTCGTCACCGTCCGGCTGATAGTCAGCCCAATCATGGAACACGTATTCGTCCTTGTCGGCGTCATACTCCCACAAGCCCGCATCGCAGAGTTCCTGAACCGAATCATCGGAGCAACGGAACATGGGAATCATGTTCGCTGGGACACGTCCTTTTGTCAGCTGTTGCGCGGCCCACGTGCCTGAACGAAGCCATAATGCGGTGGCGTCATTGGACAGCATCGCCGTCTTCGGATTCATGCAGAACCCATCATCGACCTTGAACCACATCGCCCGTTAATCCTCTCCTCTTGTGATTCCGTTGTATGCCATCCAGATGGCCTCCTGCCGTGGCGTGGTGCAGGGCAGATCGGTGTAGTTGGTGTTCGCCCAGCCGCTTCCCACGTGTGGTTTCGCCATCGCGTCCAGGGCTTCAGCGATTTCAACCAAGTCCGGTGGCGGGTCAAGTTTCATCACAGTTCCTTTCGCAAATGATTTCCAACGTCGGCTTGTACGGGTATGTGGACTGGTCGGCGTAGTAGGCGTCCCAGTAAGCTCCGTAGTGTGGATTGTCGGCGGTGCTTTGAGACCGGAATGCTTTCCTGTCCTGTAGGAGTTGGACGATATGGCGTCCCTTGTCGGTCAGTCTGAGCGCATTGCCGGATACCAAGCCGCGCCGTCTGAGCGCTTGAATCCACAGCCACGGTTTCTGACCTGTTTGAGCTTCCGGCATTCGACCGGTACGCCATATGCTGACAAGCGCCTCATGCTGTTGGCTGCTCAAATGGATGCCGTTGACGTTGACTGCTGGAAGAATCATCGTCCACCTCCGAGCGGCAACCCACTGTTCAACATGCCCGCCAATCCACCCAACGTGAATCGGATGAACATTCGAGTGCCCGAGTCAACGCATTCCATAGACGGTTTGGCCGGTAGCAGAGTCTCGAACTTGTCCCACACGCTCAGACTCGTGTACGCGGGTTGAGACGCGATCCACTCACGCTCGTCCATCACGTCAGCATCGAACATGCCATCGGCTTGTATGACGAACGGATATTCAGAATCAATGTCACCAGCCGACAGTTCAGCCTTATCGAAGCATTTCACCATCGGCACGTTCGGATTGGCGAACGTCGAAACACTGATCGGCCGCCCCTTGTAGTACAGGTTCTCAACATGGTCGAGACGCTTATCGTCCAACGCCCAAGCCAAGTAATCCCAGACGCGCAGTTGGAACAGCATCTCACCGGTATTCAGGCTGGTTTCCGACATCGCTTATCATCTCCTTCGTGTTTCTGACGAGACTTTCCAACCCGCCGTGAATGTCATGCAAGGGTTCTATATGGATTTCCGTATGCGGCTCATAAGGATTGCCGCCGTATGTCAACGGCATTCCCTGCCGACGTTTGACAAGCCGTTTCGCCCGTTGTCCCCATGCCATACGGTCGGGTTCCAGCATGGCGCACAATGTGAGTTTCACTTGCTGGTCATCCACGTAGGCCAAACCGTTCAACGCGTCCTTGACGAGCTTTTCCAGATTGTCCAAATCCGGTTTCCCATGACGTCCCTTATAGAACATGAGAATCATCAGCACGTCCCCGTCCAATGGTTCGGCATGAGGGTAGAACATGTGGAATTGGTTCCGCACCAGTTCCTCAGCATCCCTCGTATGCTGGGGGGTCACAGCCCGATACCCGTAGAATCGTGGACGGCCCTTCGCGACGGGTTCGCCTGGAATGTCGAAATCATAGGTGGTCATAAGTCCCATATGCTCGCGTCTCCAATATCATCCCAATAGTCTTCGGCTTCCGACTCGCATTCAGGACAAGTGGGGCCGTAATATTCGACCCCATGCTTGTCGCACCATGCGGGTTCGGTCATTCCAGAGAGCGGAACCATCAGAACAGTGTCGCCTCTCCAAGCTTCTCTTCAAGATCGCGCATCAGATTCACCGACGCATCCCAATAGGAAGGCTTCAATTCAATGCTCATGCCCTTGCGGCCAAGTTTGATTGCCTCGTACACGGTCGAGCCGATGCCGCCAAACGGGTCGAACACAAGCTCGCCCTTATTGCTCCACAAGCGGATGCACCGTTCGATGAAATCCAATTGCAGCGGGCAGATGTGGCGTTCATCGGTATCCTCACGGCCAAGACGCTCATTCAGCGTGTTGGTCTCTCGAATGTTCCACCAGACCGGCTGCGCCCAATCAATCCATTCATTGTTGCTCACATCATTCTTGATCGGCACCTGATTGTCACCGGGCTTGCGGAACATCAGCAGATAGTCAGCCAACGCGGGACGGCTCATGCTGGAATCCTTGTTCTTCGTGACGAACATGAGGGCTTGGGCTTTCGTGCGAATCGCCTGAGCCTGTGGATTCTTGTTCACGGTGACTTCGCCGTGGAAAATCCAACCGTTCTCCACGTAAGCGCGGATTACATCACCACGGAAGTCGGTCAATCCAACCACGCCGTCAGCGGTCTTCGTGGTCACAACCTGCTGCACATGCACGCAAGCGATACGGCCCGGTTTCGTGACCCTCAACAGTTCGCGGATGATGTACCCGTAATTATCGATGAACTCTTCACGGGAACTGTTGTTGCCCAAGTCGCGGGTTGAATCGGAGTACACGTACAGGCTTGCGAACGGCGGGCTGCTCACACTCAGATCAACACTGTTGTCAGCCATTTCCGTCATGCGTTCGCACGAGTCGCCAAGCCATAGTGTCCAATCCTTGCCTTTGGCTTCATCGGTCATATACATTTCATCGACCATCATGCGGCCTTTCCGAAAGAGTTTGATTCGTTCATCGTCTTTACCAGTTCGTCACTCAAATGAGTGGCCTGCTGTTCCTTGCGGGTGATGTTCTCCGCTATCTCGCGTTCCAAATCGGAAACCACCACATGCACGTCAACCACGCGCTTCTGTCCGAACCGGTAGCAGCGGCGTATCGACTGGTAGTAGGATTCCCACGAGTCGTTCAAACCACAGAACGCCATTCGAGCGCAGTTCTGCCAGTTCAAACCGAACGACGCCATAGAACCCTTCGTGATAAGCACCGGAATGTTCCCGTCAGCGAAATCAAGGAACGATTGCGCTTTTTCCTCCGGCGACATGGCGCCCTTCACGTTCACACTGCCCGGAATGAGACGGTTCAGCATATCCGCCTCGTCATTCAATCCAGCCCAGATAATCCACTGTTCGCCCGGCTCGTCATTGACCAGATCGACACACCGGTTCACACGGTCAACAAGCGTTTCCTTGCGCACTCTCGCACGCCCGCCGACTCCACCAAGGTCAGCGGCGAACAACTGGCCTTCGGGAATACTGCCGTGGTATTCCACCACGTCAACGGTCTGATTCAAGCCAGGCAGCTCGTAACCTGTGTCGTCGCCGCCAATGTCGGACGGCTTGCGCAATGCGACAGCCCACTGCGCCATCCACTGCATCATCGGCTTGACCGCGTGCCCTTTCAACCGCCAGATGTTGCCATCATGCACGAAATACGTGGCGAGCATCTTCACGCGAGTTGTGTATCCAAGGAACTCGGCCTGATTGCACAATTCCTCCGGATCGTTCGGCGCCGGTGTCGCAGTGCATGCGAGACGATACCTAGTGTCCTTGAACGCATCGATCAGCATCTTGCGGGTCTTGCCATCCGACTGTTTCAGAATCGAAGCCTCGTCCAATACGACCGCATCGAACTTGGACACGTCGAGTTTCGACACGCGCTCGTAGTTCGTGATGCTGAACCCGTCAGAGACTTCCGACATGTCATGCACGTAACGCACTTCCATGCCGATTGCCGCACCTTCTCGGATTGTTTGCTGGCATACAGCCAACGGCGCTAGAATAAGCCCCGTCCCGTGTCCGGCGCAGACCTGACGTAACCATTCGAGTTGCATTCTGGTCTTACCGAGACCCGTATCCGCCCATATGGCTGCACGTCCTACTTTGCAAGCCCATGTGACGATACGTTTCTGCCAGTCGAACAGGGATGGGTGGAGCTGCTGCGGGCTAACGGTGATGCCAGTCTCCTGCTCGCGCAGCTCCTTTCTTTTCAGAAACTCCCTATAGGGGATGATGTTTACCATTGTGGTTCCTTTTCTTGTGGGTTAGAACTCTGTATCGTTGCCGAAGTTGCCGAACGTGGAAGGCTGGTTGTTGTTCGCTCCCCACGGGTCGGCACCCTGCTGTGGTTGCTGGGTTGGCTGTTGCGGCTGTTGGAAACCGTTAGACGGAACATTATTCGGACTCGGATTGAAACCGCCCTGCGGGGCCGCCTGAGCGCCGCCACGTTGAATCCTCTGCACTTGGGCAGTCGCATTACGAAGACTCGGGCCGATCTCGTCCACGCGAAGCTCGACCACAGTACGTTGAGTCCCATCATTGGCCTGATAGGAACGCTGCTTCAAACGACCTTGAGCGATCACGCCCATACCCTTGTGCAAGGATTGAGCGACATGCTGCGCCATGCCACCCCATACGGAACAGTTCATGAACAGCGTGTCACCATCCTCCCACTGGTTCGTCTGCCGGTTAAACCTACGGTCAGATGATGCGATAGTGAAATTAGCCACGTTCTCACCATTGCTGGTGGAGCGCAGTTCAGGCTCCCTAGTCAGATTGCCAATGATGGTGATTACGGTCTCTCCGGCCATTACTTATCCTCCTTGGATTCGGTTTGTTTGAAACTGTTGATGAACAATTGCGCCTGCCAGTCGGTCAACCGCGCGTAGCTGACGGGCATTTTGATTCGACTGCTGATCGCTTCGGACTCGCGTCCTGCCGGAATGTTCCCTTGAGCTAGGAGCGCGGCCACCTGTTTGCGTAGTTCCTCGTTCATCGGATTTCCACGCTGATAGCCCGCCAACTGTCCGTCATCATCACTGGTCGCCAGACAGAACAAGGTGAGCAGACTGTAGCGTCGAGCATACGTTTCCGCACTCCCGTACCGTTGCATGAACGGCTGTTCACGTTTGCCAGCGGAATCGCCAACAATGATCGGAACGGGTGCCGCGTATTCGCTCCAAGACTTGCTGAAATCCTGCCAATAGTGGGTAACGACGAACCCGTACCCGTTCGGATATTGGGGAAGATTGTTGTAGTGAATGTCCTGTTCGACGCGGAATCCCAACACTTCGGTCACATAGTTGACCACCGAGCCAAGGTCTGCGTAATCGTATCCGTAGGCTTTACGATTCTTGGGAATCACATTTCCCATTGGTCATCATCTCCAATCAAATGATTCATCTGCCAGTCAGTGAATTGGATGGGCACCGGCATCTTCGGCAACCCTTGTTCCAACATGGTTTTCAACGGCACATCATGCTTCTTGTAGAAGCTGAAACTGGTAAGAGCGTTCCGAATCTGCCGTTCCGCCACCATTGAGATTTCAGGCGAGGACTCCAACAGTTCCCAGATCATCCAGTCGTAGGGTGGCTGCTTCTCCTGCACGATGAACCGGAATCCCATAGGCCCCGTGAAACCGGTGACAAGCTTGTAGACCATCATGTAGAAGGCGGCTTGAATGTGGTAGCCGAACTTGTATGCCGAGCCTACGAAATCCTGCACGCTATGACCCGTGGTCTTATAGTCGTACAGGTACATGGTGCCGTCCATGTCGGGCTTGTTCGGCATCCAATCGACCTTGCATTTCAATTCCAGACTGGTTTGAGGGTCGATGGCGAACAAGGCGATTTCCGGCTTACCCTCTACGAGACTGTTCATGTCCGGCGCGTAATCCACCATGTTTTGAAGCTTCTCATAGTCGGAACCGGAAAGGATTACCAGATCGTCCGATTTGGCTTGTTCGGCTTGTGCCTTACCGGCTTTGGTGCGCCCGTCGAGTTTCCTTTCGACCTTCGGGCCACTACCGAGAATGAGACTGTGCGCGGCCTTGCCGAACGCCAACGTACTGTTGTCGAGAGGGTTCAGCTTGTGCCATGCGTACGCTCTTGGAGACTCCATGAACTTCTTCAAACCAGTCTGGTCGATTGCCGGATGTGCGAAATACTCCTTGTCCGGCATGTCAACCATGCTGGGAAATTTCACTTCCGTCATGCTTCCGCCACACTCCGTTCCATAATATGGGCATTATTCCGGTAACGCCACTTCCTGTAGCCCTGTTCGACAAGCGGGAACAACGAGCGGGTGTAAATGATGGCACCATTGCTGTTCTCTTCCAACAAGTCTCCCTTACCGGCATTCAGAACCACGTTCTTCACGACTTGGCCCAGTCCGGTGAGGTTACGCTTGGCGTCTTCTGGATGCTGTTGGGTCATGTATTCCCTGAGCGTGATACGGTAATCCGGTTCGATTGGATGCCAGTCCGACACGTCCAATGGTTCCGGGATGGTGTCGTCCGCCAGCAGGTAGGTTCGTCCGAACAAGCTGATCTCGTCCGGTACTTTCGTGTAGGTTTCGCCATTCACGTTGATGGTGTCCATGAGAGTTTTCCTTTCTGTGATTGCGTGCTGGTGGATGGAGTCGAACCATCTGACCGCCGATGAATCGAACGGCTGAGATAGCAGCGGCCACGTTCCTTGCACCAGCAGTGGTTGACGGGAGAGAGTGTGTATGTAAGCGCCTAGAGAAATCGACTTTGGAATATGATTTTTTAGGCTCCCCCGTCAACCGGGTTTTCAATTATGATGGGCCGTCTCTCGACGGCTTCGGACGTGGGCGGGAGTCGAACCCGCGACCCGTAGGGGAAGAAGAACCAGAGACCCCGAGTCATCCAATCCACGTCAAATCCCCAGTCCGGCAATCGCACTAACCGGTGGGGACAGTGGCCGCAACAGGAGTCGAACCTGTTAGGATTCACGCCAATGAATGATGCAAAACCGTTGGAACCCGACCTGAACGGGTTCACGGCCAACATCACGGCAACAGGAAATGTCAAAACCTGAATGCGAGATGGATAAGGTGATTCATGAGTTGTCAAACTTAAGGAGTCCGGCATGAATCCCACAACCATGTGCGGCCAATGCGCCTACGTGATTTGCTGCGCGGTATTGAGTTCGTAGGCGCGTGGATAATATCTGTTTTCAGTTATGGTCCCCACTGGCCGACGAATGAGTGAACGTGGGTATCCTGCGGAACAACCCGATTTTTGGTTGTTTGTTTGGACTGTCAGCCAGCGGGAAGTCTTTAGTCGCGTGGCGCGAATCTGACGATCAGCCACAATGCGGTGGCGATGTACACGCCTTCCACCATGAGCGCGGCGGTGGTGCTGCCGCCATGCCAGGTGAGCATGAGTGTGGATGTGACGATGAGGGCGACCACCGCGAGGGCGAATTTGATGCGGCGGCGCGGGTAGTTCGGCTTCTGCCGCTTCTTCATTGCTTGCATGTCTTCAAGCCAGTAATCATGGTCAGTCATCGTTACCGTCTCCCGTGTTCACTCGCTTTAACGGGAAAGCTTCAGGCGGGAGCGTTTCGCAGACAGTCGGCCACTTCACATACGGTCTATTGCCATTCCAGATGGGATTAGCCGAGTCATCCCATGTGCGCGCCGACCAGTCATCATCGATGTCCTTATGCAGGAGCAGACCATCATTCGCGGTGACATAGAAGCCCCGCTCCTTCGGCTCTTCGGGCAGTGGCTTTTCATACACTTTGACGAGTGATGCGACCTGTGCGACCAGACCGCGCACGGTATTCCAATCGTCTCCGTCGCTTGCGGTCTTCAACTTATCGAAAAGCTGGTCAAGCTTCACCAAAACACTGTCATTCATTCCAATCAAATCCTTTCGTCGGTTCCAAGCCTGTCGGCCTGAAACAATGTCTTCCATGCGTCAGAAACGTTTCCGCAAGCCCATAGGAAACAAGCTTGCGCAACTTCCTGTAGACAACGCTCTGAGCCAATTGCAGGTCATCCGCGATCTTGTACGAACTGGTACTGAAACCGGTCTCATACTTCATACGAAGCGACTCGTACACCCGCTTCAATACCGGCTTGTCCTGCTGCTGATAGTCCCGTTTGGTCTTACGTCTGACCCGTTCAATCCAATCGCGTTGGGCGGCAAGCATGGCATCCAAGTCGATGCCCGTCTGGACGCTCCACGCGACATCAGGCTGAGCGCCGGTCATGCCGAAACCTCCCGTGGACTCTCGCACACCTGGTCGTAACGGTCGAGAAGCTTCGACTTCTTGTACGTGACGGTCTTGCCGCCCTGATAGTCGGCGCACACCCTGTACAGTTTGTCGAACTTGTCCGCTCCAAGCTTGAGGAACCTGGCAGCTTCCTGCCTGTCGAAAATCTCCTCTTCGACAACAACCTTCCTGTCTGTCAAAACCTGCTCCTATCTTGATTGGCCGTGAACGTCAGCGGCCCATTGGATGAACGCGCCTAGTTTCGATTCGGGAACCTCATACAACGTGCTCGTCTTGAGTCCATCTTTTTCGACGATTGACCCGCCTTTCCGATCATTGATACGGAAGACGCAGTGCCCACCCTCGTCAAGAACGAACTCATGCGGTGGCGCCGGAGGATTCAACAACGTCATGCCGCCACCTCCGCGTCAAGCACTCGCTCGAATCTTCTGAAAGAATCGCGTTTCCAGTATCTCCGTTCTTCGCATCCTTTAGGATGCTGGCGGTGAACATGTCCTCTGGCAGTTTTGTAAGGATGCTTAGCGTTTTTAGTGGACATGCCTAACTCTCCTCGCAGATTGTGCAGGTAGCCGTTGTCGGTGAGGTATTCAAGCTTCTGTTGTCTGGTTTCATTCATTTGGAGTCTCCTAGTATTCGACTGCTTCGATGCGGGTGATGAAGAAGTGGATGCCTGGGGCGCATTCGTTCCACCGGTTGGTGTCGAAGTCTTCGACGCTGACGGTTTCGCCTTTTTTATAGGTGAAGTCTGTGTCGTATCCGCTGTATGCCGTGGTGTCTGGTGGAAGGCTGTTGCCTTGCTTGTCTTGCAGGTCGAGCACTCGTGCTTTGCTGGCGCGGCATTTGCGTCCGGTGCTGTTGGAGCGTTGCGCGTCGGACGGAATGAGGAGCTTCACAATGACTGGCGTTGGCGGCATTTCATTATCTGTCCATGCTTTTTTCCAGCCGATGATGTCGCCTTCGTCCGGAAGGATGCTGGTTTTGGCGATGGTAAGTTCCGGCAGGTTGGCACCGTACAGGTTGGCACGGCGCAGGTCGGCACCGCTCAGGTCGGCACCGCTCAGGTTGGCACCGTACAGGTTGGCACGGCGCAGGTCGGCACCGCTCAGGTTGGCACCGTACAGGTTGGCACGGCTCAGGTTGGCACCGCTCAGGTTGGCACCGTACAGGTCGGCACGGCGCAGGTCGGCATCGTACAGGTCGGCACGGCGCAGGTCGGCATCGTACAGGTCGGCACGGCGCAGGCAGTCGTGCCCGTATTGTTTGAGGATGGCTTCGATGTTTTCGCCTTCGAGGATGCCGTTTGGTGTGGTGATTTTCATTGGTTGTCCTTTTGCTTGTGTTGCAAGTTGTGCGCCCCGTCCCGACGACTGGAGGGAGCTGAGTGGCTGGCATCGAGGTTGGCGTAAGTCATGACGGCGGCGATCATGGTCTGCCGTCCTGAATATCTCCATTGGGGTCGATGTGGAGGCCGTCGAGCATTTCCACGGTGTCGCTGCCGCCCCGTTCGATATACCTTTTGAGCGCAACGTCGAGGAACTGGCATGCGATTCGGGCGGCGAGTGCGGTTGGTTTGCCGAGTATTTCGCCGGGCAGGTTGACGCTGTATACCGGGCCATCGGATGCATCTAGTGGCATGATGAATTCACCGATGGTCAAGTGGGTGGCGTTCTCATTTTCGATGTATCCGGCTGAGAGTGTGAATCTCAGCGTCCTGCTCTTCTTGCTGTTCATTGTGTGTCCTTTTGCTCGTTGGGGTTGTGTGGTGTGGTTAGGCGGTTTGTTTGATTTGGGCGACTTCGCCGGGTTGGAAGCCAAAGGCTTTGTAGAGTCCTACGAGCATGAGTGGTGTGCATTCGTTGGTTTTCTTGGCTCGGGCTAGGACGCTTTCGCTGACTCCTATTGCTCCGGCGAACGCTTCGTCTGTTTTGAGTCCGCTCATTAGTTTGGTTCGGTCTAGGAAGCCGTCTCGGAACTGCATTTTGTATTCAGCCATCAGCACTGTTCCTTTCATCGTGAAGCATTTTGTTTTTCAACCTGAAAAGTAATATACCACAGTGAAAAGAGATTTTTCAAGTCGAAACACCTTTTCGGCGTGTTGACATGAAAGACTTTTTATTTCATAATGAAATACATGGATAAGAAAACATATTTCGCACAGCTAACGCATGATGCGGCGATCAATGAAATCAGCAACAAGACCGGACTCAGCGTCTCAACCCTCTGGCGTCAATACAACAAAGGATGCGAGTTCAGCGCCGAGTCGGTAATCATCATCGCTAGAGCATATGGCGAAAATCCCGTAGAGGCTCTGGTTGAGTTCGGATATATAAGAGCCGACGAGATGGCTAACGGAAAGACCGTCGCAAGGCTGCATGACGCTTCGGATGACGAGCTGCTTCAGGAACTCGCACGCCGTCTCAAGGAGAACGCTGACGCCGACTGGGCGAACAGTCCAATCATCTACCGCGATGAATTCGACATGGCTGCGAACGACGATCCGAACGCGAGACTCGAAGCCGAAACGCCTGAAGACTGACGACAGCATTGAATATGGCGGCGGTATTCAATCATGATGCCGCCGCCTAATAATACGAAGGGAACAATGTCACGAATCACCATCGACGTTTTGGAACGTCAGGCCGAAGCCATGGGTTTGAAGGTTTTGGAATCCGATATTCCCGGCACTACCTGCGGATTGTATTGCGACCAGCTGCGGACGATATGGCTTGCCGACTGGTTGAACGACCGGCAGAGACTCTGCACCCTATGCCATGAGCTTGTGCATGCGAAGTACCGCGATCTCGGCTGCGGCACGCGGTTCGGCGTGAAGTGCGAGCGTAGGGCTCGACGCGAGACTGCATCGACGTTGATAAGCCCGGTCGAGTTCGCCATGGCCGAGAGGATGTGGGATGGTGACGCATGGCATATGGCGGCGGAGTTGAATGTGACCATGCAGGTGTTGAAGGATTACAGACAGATTCTCAAGGATGGCTTGTTTGAGAAACGCTCATGATTTATCAGTAGTCAATTAGAGGGATAATCCTTGTAAGACTTAAAGCACAGAGAAGCGAGAGGTTAACTATGGCTTTCATATTTGTTGTCGCAGGCATTGTCGCCGGTTCGACAGTGTTCGTTCTGCTAATTCAAATGGCGGTGCGGAATGGTATTCGCATGTCTGGATTGATCGATTGGCGTACTCAGTATGAGCTGGAGCGTATCGATGAAGTGAGCGGCGACAATCCTTCGTTGCGTGAATTGTATGATATTGCGGCCAAAACTGATCCTACACCAGATGCCATTGAGCGGAATGTGAAGGCAAAGGCTTTGGAGTATATCGCTTCTCGCAATTCTGTCCATGTGCGGAATTGTTGGATTGTGATTGGTTGTGCTGTTGGTGTGTGTTTCTTGTTGCTTGTTATCGTTACGGTCAGTGGTAGTTCAATGTGACTCATAGTTTCTTAGGCCCGTTGGCTTTGTGCTGGCGGGCTTTTCTTATATGCCGTTATGGCAAAATCATGGCAAACGCGCACCATGTAAAAAAGAATGTTAAAACATGTATAGAGTACATGTATATGTGTAATTGCAGCTATACTGGAAACTTATATAAAACTACCCGCCGAGGGTAATTGTAGATATATTCATTGGTAGAGATAGAATTACCTTGCACAAAAAAGAAGAACCCCTACCACTGGACTAGAGCGGCAGGGGTTGTTGGAAAACCAGATTGACATAGATTCTCCATGCGATAGCATACGCCTAGGCATGGAGGGAAAGATGGATTACATGGGATACCAGAACATGCAGGCGGTATTTAAAATCAGTCAAAGTGGGCGTCTCGCAAAGCGGCGTGGCGACAACATGTCCTTCCAGTCGAAGTGGGCGACGGTGCTCACCGCAATGGCGATGTCCACTTACGATTGGGATAGTGAGCATAATTGCCCTCCGAAGAAACTGGTGGATAAGAAAGTGCCGTGCCGTTACTACACAATGGGATGGCGTGGAATATCCGACAAATGGGGAATGATCCTGCTCTCACCAGAACAGGCGATGGGTGGTAAAGCCGAAGAAGAGATGGAAAAACGCACGCAAAGCATCAAGAAGAACATCAGCGATGCTTGTGTGTTCCTCCGTGACCAAGGGCTTATAAAAACCTTGGAACCGGCAACGATGGGCAGGAACGCTGGCGTGCTTCTCCTACTGGGCGACGATGCGGAGAATGCCGCAGTGGAACGATGGGCCAGGGAGTGCCTTGGCGTCTGATTCGGCCATGATGACGGTTGCGCCATTCGACCTTTTTTGACCGTTTTATGACCGCGTTTTCGACCACGATGGTCGAATGTCCTCGTGTTCGGTCAACATGATGATGCAATCCAAATAAAGAAGATTATTAGGGTTGTACCTGCTTGATTGGGTTTTCCTGAGATTGCTGATTGCGGTTATGTCTATGAAGGTCGCCACATGGTTCCCTATGCCGTGTGGCGACCTTCGTGGTTTCGGGCGGCTCATGCATCGTGTTCTCTCCCTATTTTGGAGAGAACGGCATGGGGGTGTCGGATTCGGATGGTTCCGCATGATATCTGCTGTTATGCCATGTGAGACGTTTGGATGGCGTTCTCTCAGGGTTTCATGAACCTTCCCACCTGACGTGCGAATTTGCTGTTACGGCGTGTCGCGGCCCTTTTTCGTGTGTTTTTTGGGCTGGTTTTTCGAGTTTGTCTGAGAATCGGAGAGAATACCCTTTTCGAACGCTTCTGCAACCGTTCCCACAACCATGGGTGAACCCTACTCGCGTAAGGGTTTCCACCTAAGCTCCTGCGACTGGGCTTGAACCAGTGACCGTCCGATTAACAGTCGGATGCTCTG
>ERZ1034984.1372-NODE-1372-length-23221-cov-22.977035_pt1 | contig 23221 bp, 16 predicted proteins | sample MGYA00520589_ERZ1034984 | MGnify/ENA primary metagenome ERZ1034984 (study PRJEB33766, sample SAMN09781790) | gut metagenome | biome: gut microbiome | host: Homo sapiens | place: Madagascar | study: EMG produced TPA metagenomics assembly of the PRJNA485056 data... | reverse complement strand
CAAAACGAAGGGACTTGGTAAAGCAGTTAGAACAAGCTGGTTTTTGGTCGTGCGGTGGCACCAACCACGAGCACTTCACAAATGGAACGGTTAGCGTTCTCGTCAAACGCCACAGAGAAATACCCGATGCGATTGCAGCGAAAATCCTTCGCGAAGCAGGTCTGCGATGAAGGGCCATTGGCGGAAAGAAGGTAGCATGATTTATATACGCGAGTTCGAATTCTATAGCTCAGACGGCTATGTGCTTGCCGTTCCCTGCGACATGGGCGGAGGTACATTCGGCGCCACGCTGGAAGAGGCCGCAGAGTCGGCAGCAGATTGGCTGTTCGAGACGATCACCGACCACCTTATCGCCAACGAAGTCGTCCCCGGGGGCAAACTTGGACATGAGCCGGTTCATGGCGGGAAGGTCATAGCAATTGCGGTCAACGCTTCGCTGGGAAACGTCGACGCGATGACCGCCGCCGATGCGGCGCGAATGCTTGGCGTCAGCACCGCGCGCGTTGCACAGATGTGCGCCAGCGGAAAGCTTGCATCCTGGAAGGACGGGAGCAAGCGAATGGTTGCGCGCCGTTCGGTTGAGGCCAGGCTAGCCGAAGCGCCTGCCCCCGGCAGGCCGAAGAAAGCCGCTCAGCCGATGGAGGCGTAGCCGGGACCAGTGATTCTGCTTGACGCCTTTCGGACGTAGAGCGGGCACTCGAGTGCCCGCCGCTTATAGCACGCGGATGTGGCGGCCGTCTACTTCTAGCAGGCCGTCGTTTTGCATGGCGCGCAGCTCGCGGATGAGCGACTTGTCGGCAACGCGCAGGTAGGATGCCCATTCTTGACGGTTCACGGGGATTTCAACACGGCCATCGGCGTCGACGGGAAGCGTGCGCAGGTACGCCAGGATGCGGTCGGACAGGCGCGGCTCGCCCACCACCGACAGCGTTTTCGTCAGCACGCCGATCTTCTTCGACATCTCCGCCGACAGGTTCTCGCGCACCAAAAACGCATGCGGGTTCGTGCACGTCTCCAGCTGCTTGGCGGGAATGCACAGGATGCGCGTGGGTTCTTGCGCGCAGATGTTCACGGGCGTGTGCTTCAGCGTGGCCGGCACCGCTTCGGCGAACGACTCACCCGGGCCGAACTGCGCCACCGGGCGGTCCTGCCCGCCTTGCGGCATGGTAGCAAGCACGCTACCCTCGATGACCACCGGGTAGAAGTCCAGCTTGTCGCCCGCGCGGCGCAGCAGCTGACCTTCGCCAAGCTCCACGATGCGGGCGTCTATCTCTTTCAGCAGTTCGAAACGGTCCTTTTGGGAAGTGCCGCGAAACACCGGCGACGCTTTCAGCGGACGAATGTCTTCCAACCTGATTCCCATGCGCGCGCCTGCCTCCTGCTTCGGTAACAAATGCTACCAAATGTTTACTCTTACTAACTGATTATCGCACAGCCGCGAAATTTGTAAACAAAGGCTCACATAATTTCAGGAATTGGGGCGCCGCCCCACCCCCGAAAGCAGAACGCCCGCAGGCGAATAACCTGCGGGCGTTCTGTAACGCGTTGGAGTTCAATGGCGCACGCTGGCGCTACATCTTGCGTACGATCTCCAGGCCGACGCGGGCGGTGGTTTTGCGGCCGAACATGTCCACTTCCACAAATGCGCAGCGCTTGTGGCGGTCAACTTTCCGGATGCGCGCTTCCTTGCCCATCAGCGGACCTTTCGTGATTATGACCTGGTCGTTTTCGATGACGCCTTCGCTCATGCGCACCACGCGGTCCTGGTCGATGAACGCCAGGAACCAGTCGCGCTCGGCATCGGAAAGCGCCATGAACGAGTTCTCCTCGTCGCCTAAGATGCGCACGCGGTTCGGCACGTTCGCCAGCCCGGCGGCCAGCGCCTCGATGTTGTCGGTCACGAAGAACAGGTAGCCCGGGAACAGCAGCCGGCGCTTGGGACGCCAGCCGGCGCTGCTTTTCCACATGGTTTCGAATTCGGGCACGAACGACTCGTGCAAAATGGACGGGTCGATAAGCTTGCGGCATTGCGAAAGCGTGGACGCTTCTTTGCCCGCAAGCACCTGGCCGACGTACCATTTATCGTTGATGCTGGTCATGCTGCACTTTCCAGCGCGCGCCAGCCCCAAGAGAACGTGCATGCAAGGAAGTTGGAGCCGCAAAAGGGCATGGCTTCGCCACACTGGCCTTCGCCGGCTCAATCGTGTGCCTGCTGCAGCCGCAATGCTTCCGCGCACCCACCGACCCGCGTTTCCGCAGGCAAACGAGCGTGCAAAAACATTGCGCCTTCAGCAGGCGCACTCGCATGCGTATTCATTCTCTTGGAGCCAGCGCAACGCGCTTCTGCGACGATTACGTGTCTTCAAGCTATGTTGGCGAACAAGGCCGCGCGGCCTTGCAACCGTGTAACCTTTGCAATTATATCGGCAGCTCGCGCGGGCGCGGCAGACGCATCGGCAACAAGCGCCGCGGCCTTCCCCATTCGCCACGAAACGCCCCTACGCCGACACGAACGCCCCGCCGCTCAACGCAAACCTCAACGATTCATCCGCATTTCACCTTTCACAAAACGCAAGTCTTCTTCAATCAGCTTTTCTTTGCCAAAATCTATTTCATATTCATGCGGTTACTCGTTTGATCAAGGAGCTACCATGCCTATCCTCGAAACGCCAAGCAGAAAAGAGATGCCTCTAGCAAGCGACGACAATACACATCGCGCTCGGCAAGAACATGACCGTTACGCGAAAAAGCTTCGCGAAGCTGAAGTAGAGGCGAATCGTCGCAAGGACTGCATTACCCCACAGCAACTTAACCAGCGGCTACAGATTGCTTTCGATAAGTGGGACATTTAGTTAATCGCAAGTCAACATCACAAAACTGCGACACCAAGCTAACAACGAAAAAGGCGGCGGCACCGGGGTTGGTGTCGCCGCCTTTGTTGTGGGCGGGTTTTCGCTTGCGGGGCGCGTTACGCCAGCAGTTCGCGGCCGGCGGCTTCCAGCTGGTCAAGCAGCGCGTCGGCAGCTTCGCGGCTGACGTCTTTCGCGAACACGTACAGTTTGATCTTCGGCTCGGTGCCGCTGGGGCGCACGATCACCTTGTTGCCGCCTTCGACGTCGAACTCCACCACGTTTGCTGCGGGCAGGCCGTTCACGCCCTGCTGGTAGTCCACCACGGCCTCGACCTTGCGTCCAGCCAGCTTGGCGGGGGCGTTTTCGCGCAGGCCCGCCATAAGCGACGCCATCTTCGCCGCGCCGTCGGCGCCCGGGTAAGCCAGCGACACGGTGCGGTTGAGCCACCAGCCGTGCTTGGCGTACATGTCGCGCATGGCCTGTGCCAGGTTCTTGCCCTCAAGCTTGTAGGCCTGTGCCATCTGGCAGATCAGCAAGCTGGCGTTCACGGCGTCCTTGTCGCGCACGTGGTCGCCCGACAGGTAGCCGTAGCTTTCCTCGAAGCCGAACATGAAGCGGTCGGCAGCGCCCGCGTCGGCCAGCTCGGTGATGATGTCGCCGATGTACTTGAAGCCCGTCAGGCATCGGCGCAGCTCAAAGCCGTATTCCGCAGCAAGCGCGTCCACCATGGCCGACGACACGATGGTGGTCACGGCCACCTTGTCGGCCAGGTTCTCGCCGCGCTCGGCGCGCATGCGGCAGATGTAGTCCAGCAGCAGCACGCCCATCTCGTTGCCGGTCAGAAGCGTGTAGTCGTCGCCGTCCTTGCAGGCCACGCCCACGCGGTCGGCGTCGGGGTCGGTTGCCAGCAACAGGTCGGGGTGCACCTGCTCGCACAGGTCGATGCCCTTCTGCATGGCCTCGCGAATCTCCGGGTTCGGGTACGGGCACGTGGGGAAATTGCCGTCGGGCTGCTCCTGCTCGGGCACCACGGTGACGTCGGACACGCCCGCGCGCGCCAGCACCGTGGTCACCGGAACCAGACCCGTGCCGTTCAGCGGCGTGTACACCAGCTTCAGCGGTGCGAAGGCAATCTGCTCGGGCGTCAGGTTGTTCACCGACTGCGCCAGCACGGCGCTGTAGTAGCGCTCAAGCACGGCGTCGTCGATCCAGCGGATTTTGCCGGCGGCCACGGCTTCGTCGAAGTCCATGGACTTCACGCCGGAAAACGCGTCCGTGCGCTCGATGGCCGCGGAAATGGCCGCCGCCGCCTCGCTGGTGATCTGGCAGCCGTCGGGGCCGTAGGCCTTGTAGCCGTTGTACGGCGCGGGGTTGTGGCTGGCCGTCATGCAGATGCCACCGGAACATCCCAGGTCACGCACGGCCCACGACAGCGTGGGCACCGGCGAGATGCGCGGATACACGTACGCGGTCACGCCGTTGGCGGCCAAAATGGCGGCCGTGGTGCGCACGAACAGCTCGCCCTTGTTGCGGCTGTCGCGGGCGATGGCCACCGACGGGTTCTCGAAGTTCGCGTTCAGGTAATCGGCGAAACCCTGCGTGGCGCGGCCGACGGTGTAGACGTTCATGCGGTTCGTGCCGGCGCCGATGACGCCGCGCAGGCCCGCCGTGCCAAACGACAGGTCCTGGAAAAACGCGTCCACCATGGGCTCTCCAATGCCCGCATCGGCCTTGGCCTGCATGTCGGCCAGCTCGGCGGACAGTTCCGCATCGCTGACGTTGGCGATCCAGCGCCCCAGCTCGGCGCGCATGTTCCTTTCGCTCATAAGCCTCTTCTTTCGGTTGAAAGCGCAGGGCGCGCCCGTTGGGCCCCGCGCACGATAAGCCACACTTCGGCGCCCATTGTAAACGAACGGCGCCCCACCAGCCAAAACCCAACGGAAAGGACAAGCACGCGACGCGCGGCTAGCCCAAACCACGCACCGTAAAAACGCGAACTCAGTTTTTGCGCGCAAGCCGCGAGCGTGCGGCCAGCTCAAACTGCACGCCGCAAAGCGCGAACTCGACCAAGATTCGCAGCAGCGAAACGCGAAGCCCCGTTCAGCTTCTCGGGAAAACGTCCACTGTTGGTCACTTTTCCGAGAAGCTGAACGAATCGGGGACATTATTCGCCGAAGCTGAACCGCCCGCAAGGCCGGCGCGCAGACGACAGGTGGCAAAGGAGTGCTGGATGATGAAAACACCAGGTCACAAGCTTGCGATTCAAGCGAAAACCCGCAATCAACGGTTACGATTCCCGCAAAGGATTCAAGAACTCGAAAAACCGTCCAACAGCGGCCGCTTTCCCGACTTCCTGAATCCCGCGGCCAGGTCGAACGAGCACCGAAAGTGCAGAGCCCGGCAAGCACGATACGCAACACGCGGCGACTGAGTTCGGTCCCCAAACGCGAGGCGCCCCCTTCCGCCCAGAGGCTTTCCCGTTTGCTTGTCGAACAGTCCAGCGGACCGCTCGATGCGTTCAGCGAGCTTGCCAACGTTCGCCCAGGCCGAAGGCCTGCTGCGCATCGCAGGGCGCGAAGCGGCTCCTTTCGCTTGGAGGCTTTCCTGTTTGCAAGGGGGTAAGGGGAAAGGAAGCCTCCAAGCGGAAGGGGCCGCCGGGGGAAGGGAGTTGGTTTTCAAAGGGCTGGCGCCACCGGGGAGGACGAGCCGGCGTCTGGCGGCGCTCGGCAGCGCAAGAGGGCACGATTCCCGGCTTTCCGGGCCTCGCGATATCCGACGCCAGCAAAACGGCACGTTTTCGGGCTTTCCGGGCCTCGCTACAAGCGTCGGGGCTCGGAAAGCCCGGTTTCGCGCCAGAACCGCCCGCTCGGGGCCGAAACGCCCTGAGCCGAGATCCGGAAAGCCCGGAATCGTGCCGAAACGCCGACTGAAACCGTTTCGAGGCTCGGAAAGTCCCGGAACGCGCCAACGGAGTTCGCAAGACGGGCCTTCGCAGACCGCCCCGATCAGGCAGCGCCCGAAGGGCGCGCCGCCGACTTCCAGGGAGCGCGGGCGGTTTGAATTCGGTGTCGCGCTTCGCGCTCCCTTTTGCGGGCCGAACTCTCGCTCGGCCCTACGGGGGCCGGACAGCGGGGGGCCGGGCGGCGAGATCTGACCGCCCGCGAGTGGGACGAAGGGGCTGTCCCTTCGTCCCACTTCGCCGGCGCCCTAGTAGAACATGAAGACGCTCAGGCCCGCGCCGTAGAAGGCGACGCGCAGGCAAATGGCGCCGGCGAGGGCGGCGACCACGGCAACCGCGCCGAAGAGCTTCCAGCTGGCCGCGTCGCCCTTCTTCTTGGCGAGGAAGGAGCACACCAGGGGCACGATGGCGCCGACCACGACCGCGCCGAGCCACAGCAGGGCGGCCTGGTCGCCGATGGCGGCGCCGGCGTCGACCATGGCCTTGGTCGGGTGCGTGGGGTCGAAGTAGTAGCCGACCTGGGCGAACGATCCCGCGCTCATCTGGACGTAGACGGCGTAGGCTGCCGTGCACACGGCGCCGATGGCGGAGCCCACGACGGCGGGCATGCCCAGCTCGGCGGTGTCCTCGCCCTTAACCGCCAGCACCACGGCCACCGTGGCGGGGCCGAGCAGGCAGGCCGCGCCCACGATGGACAGCACCTCGAGCACGGAGTTCCACGCCGGGCGCGCCGGCATCATGTACGAGTGCGCGCACACCGCGGCCAGCACGACGCTGATAACGATCGCCAGCGCGGCCATCCACTTCGGCAGCGTGCCGCCGTCCTCGGACTTGCGGGCCACCGCGAAGTACGCCACGGCGATGACCACGAACGCCACGATCGCGATCAATTCCTGCGTGATGCCGGACGTGATGTGGCCGAAGCCGTTGAAGATGCGCTCCCAGTGCTGCAGGTGGAAGAACACCGCGATCCCGCCGAGCGCCAGCAGCACGCAGCTCAAGACCGCCAGAACCTGCTGCGACTTCTTCCCCGCGCCCTTCAGCGCCAGCACGCCCTGCACGCCGAACACGCCGCACGCCCACGCCGTCAGCGTGGTGAACAAGATCAAAGGCCATTGCAGCTCCATGCTACTCACCTTCCTTCGAAAACGCAGCCGCGCCGACGCAGACCGCGCACGCGGCACCAGACAAACAACCCGCCAAACGCCTCACTGCAGGAGTCGAACGAAATATCGCATTCATCGTCATCACTCTTCCCCCTGCCAAGTCGTATCGCGCAAGATGTAAGCAAAGCTCGGACGATTGCCCACGTCGGGCAATGTATGCACCTGGTCGTCCGAAAACGCGCGCACCGCCTCCAACATGGGCACGCGAGCATTGTGCACGTCGTCGTACGTCGCGTCATAATTAAGCACGCGACCAGGCGCAACGAACGACTCGTACCCCTTGTCCAAATCGCCGAAGAATCGAGCACGCGCGCCGCACTGAGCCACGCACTGCGGCAGCTCCCCTTGGTCGAGTTTCTGCTCGCACAGCGTGCACTTCTCCACCACGCCATCTTCCTCGTTCAGATAGCGAACGCCATACGGGCAGCTCATGGCGCAGAACTGGCAGCCGATGCACTTCGACTTGTCGATCTGCACCGTGCCGTCGGGCAGCTTGTGCGACGCACCGGTCGGGCACACCTTCACGCACTCGGGGTTCTCGCAGTGCTGGCAGCCAAGCGGCAAAAAGTACATTTCCACATCGGGCACAATCGCACCCTCGTATTTAGGGTTCGGCCCAATGCGCAGCACCTTGTTCCAGAAGCTGCCCACCGGCACACCGTTGACCACCTTGCAGGCAACGCTGCACGCCAAACAACCGACGCATTTATTCAAGTCGGTGATGATCGCATACTGAGTCATCGCTATTCCCTCCCCTCATAGGTGGGCATCCATTCCTTCAACCGCGGATCGCTCGAATCGCTGATGATGGGCGTCCCGTCGGTGTCGCACGGACACGGATTGCCAAACGGCGAATTCTCGGGCGTGGCCTTGTACAGCTTCACCGGATACGCGCGAAGCTGCGACGACCCCGTCCACGGATCTTGCGCCATCCGATCGACCAGCACATTGATGTTGCACAGCTCCCAGCCGTGCGTCGGAGACACCTTGTTCTCCGGGAACCACCAGGCATGCTCGGCGTTGATCACACCCGGCTTGATGCCGTTGTACAGATCGACCACTTCGCGAACCTTGCCGTCCTTCGACTCGATCCACACCCAATCGCCCTGTTCAACGCCAAGTTTCTTCGCGTCAGCCGGGTTGATTTCCACGCGCGGCACCGGCCACTGCTCGCGGCACCACGGCAGCTGGCGATGCTCGGTATGGAAGTACACCGGATTGCGGCGGCCCGTCGTCATGTTGAAGGGATACTCCTCCATCAGCTCAGGGGTGCTCACCGGCGAAAGCGGCGGCTCCTTGTACTCGGGGAAGCAAATCTCGGAGGGGGTGTAGCCCTTCAGCTTCTCGGGCAGATAGCCCGCCTCGGGGCTCAAGTACGTTTCCATGATGGTCGACCAAATTTCCATCTTCATGCACGGCACGCTCATGCCGGGCATATGGTCGCCTTCCTTGTACTGCATGCCATCAACCTGGCGAAGCTCGCCCGTTTCATAGCGATGGTACGTACCCCAAATCTCGGGGAACTCGTCTTTTGCGCGGAACCAGCCGTGCTCGGCGAACTTCTTGAGGTACTCTTCGCCCGTCATGCCAAGCCCCTTCACGCAGAAGTCCATGTAGCGGCTGACCGGCCCCCACGCGTCGCCCGTGCTCGGATCGTACAGCGGCACGCCGGCGTGCTTGTACCACTCCTGCGCAATCTCAACCTCGAATTTACACTCGCCCGGAGCCTCGATGCAGTGCACATTCGCGCCGTAAGCGCCGTGCGCGCCCTGCGAAATGCGGGCGAAACCGGGAATCTCCATCCAATGCTGGGCCGGAAGCTTGATATCCGCCAGCTCCGACGTGGGATGATGCCACAGATCAATGTCGACGAAGAAGTCCATGCCCTTGAGCGCATTCCACGCATACGTCGCGTTGCTTTGGTTCAGGAAGTCGCCCGCGCAGCAAATGCAGCCCTTGATGGGATACGGGTCCCCGTCGGTTGCCGCCTGCCAAATGCAGCGCGCGTCCACACGACCGGTCCAGCGCGTCAGCGGGAAATCCGTCGCGCTCGCCTTGTTCGCATTCTTCTCGAACACTTCCTTAAACGGCGTTGCCGGTTTCGGCGCGCTGTAGGGAACCGCCACGCCACCAGCGTCGATAGGCACGCGCGTCATGCCGCGGTTGCCCGCCGGCGAATCGTACGCACCCACCATGGCCGACAGGATGCCCAAAGCGCGGAAGTTCTGCAGCGAGTTGCCGCACTGCTCGGGAGCAAGCTGATAGTGCAGACCGCCGTTGGCGAAACGCGGGTCGTAGCGCTTGCCGGCCCATGCCTCAACCGCTTCTTCGATAAGCGCCGGGTCCACATCGCAGATTTCGCCGGTGTACTCGGGCGTGTACTTCGAAACCACGTCGTCCCAGTATTTCTGCCACACGCTTTTCACCTTCACGGTGCGGCCGTCCTTAAGCGTCACCTCGCCGGTGTACCACAGCTCGGGCTCGATTTCGTTCTCGAACTGCGTGGGATCGGGAATGCGCCCGGACACGTCGCCGTCGTCGCCGTTTCCGCCGAAATCGCCCGACGGGCGAACGTAATTCGTGAACGTAGTGGGCTTATGGTGCTCCTTTTCGCCTTCCCACAAGCCGATTTTCTCATCGGCGTCGAAATACGTCAGGCGCCCGTTCAGGCTGTCCCACACCATGAAGCGGCTCACGCTGCCACCCTCGACCAGGTCGCATTCGCGCAAAAGGCGCGTTTTCACGTTCAGGCCGTTGCCCTTCGTGAACTTCCCCGTGAAAAACGGCTCATCGTCCAAATCGAGGTCTTCGCAGTACAGAAACGGCCCATTTGACCAGCGGGTACAAAACGTGTGGTCTTCCCAACCATTCTTCATGACCAGGTGCGTCCAGCCAAGCGCCATCGCGCCGTCGGTGCCGGGGCGCAACGCCAAATGGATGTCGGCCTCTTTGCCCTCGTTGTTCATGCGCGGGTCAATAAGGATGTACTTTTCGCAGCGCGCAATCGTCTCGGTGATGGTGCGGCACGAATCATCGTAGTTCGAGATGGACGGGCCGGTGCCCCACTGCACATATACTTTCGGGAAACCCACGGTCTCGTGGAAGAAAATACCGTTCTCAATGGTCAAGCTTCCGGCATCGCGGCGAATGCCCTTGCAAATCTGAGCAGCGCCATGGCCGTTGACCGAGCCATACAGCGCGCCCAACCGGCTTGCGCCCATGCCCCAAAAACGCGACGTTCCCGTCATGGTCATGATTCCTTGGCCGCCGTACTTGTCTTTGACCTCGGTGAATTTCTCGTGGCAAATCTGGATCGCCTCATCCCAACTGATACGCTGCCAACCCGGATCTTCCCCCTTCGGGTTCGTGCGCTTCAACGGATAGTGAAGGCGATCGGGATGATACGCCGCCTGCATAGAGGCTTGCGCCTTCGTGCAGCAGTTGCCGTTCGATTGGTAGGCGCTCTCGTCGCCTTCAACCTTCACGGCGCGGCCGTCTTGCACCGTCACCCATACGCCGCATTCCATCTTGCCGCAGCCTCGGCACGCCGTGCGAATGCGCTTCACGTCGGCGGCTGAACCAGGATTTCCCGTTTCAGCGAACACCTGCGAAGGATGCGAGCCCACCCCCGCTACCGCGGCGCATCCGGCAACAGCAGCGGCAACCTGCAAGAAGCTACGCCTTGTAACAGCCGTTTTGTTCACCATCGTCCTCCTCCTCTCGTTTTCGCCTTGCCCCTTCTTGGCGAAGCGATAAGTCGAGTATGGGGAGCGCGAAAGGAGCGCGCACCGCACCAGCATGCGATAAAACCACCACTGAGAGGATGATACGGAAGGATGACGTAAGCCGCCATCGCCCCATGCTGCGGCGGGTCCATCTCATACTGCAGTATGAGATTCCTCGTAAAAGGCCTGGTCGTGTCCCTGCCATCCCGCACAGCAGCCCAAATTCCGGTATCATTGCAACAAGAGGGCATCATCATGGGGGGATGTATGGGGGAACAAGGGGTACTGCCCGCCGTTCGCGCCACAATCGAGCGCGTGTCGGGCGGGGCAATCGCCATATTCGGCCTTGCGTTAGCGCTATTCGCTTACGAGTCATCGCGCATGTCGGCGTTTCAAAACGTCCAGGCGCAAACAACGCTTCTTGACCTCACGCCGTCTGCCGCAATCATCTTCGCGATCGTTGCCCTGCTTATCGGGTACGAAAAGCATCCTACGCTGCGAATTCACCGCCATCCCCTCGCGGGATTTGCCCTTGCGGCGCTGTTCGCCCTCTCTTCGCTCGCACTCGCGCGCAATGGTTTCATCGTGCCGCAAAACGATTGGGTATCGTTTCTTGCCCGTTGCGCGCGCAACATTTCCGTTGCCCTCATGCTTGCTTGCTGGATGGAAGCGATTCTTCCCAAGCGCGCACGCGACGTCGGCATCGTGCTGGCGCTGGCCATAATTGCCCTTGCGGGCCTTAATGTGCTGTCCGCGCTGTTCAAGGAAGGCGCCGCGCACATCCTTGTGGCGGTTGTGCCGTTTCTGTCCATGGCTTGCCTGTACTGGTACAAAGACCACGAGGTGCTCGAGCAGTCCAGCTCCATCGCGTCGGCGGACGCTTACGCGGCGTTGAAGGTCGACACCGCCCTTATGCCCGAATCCGTCACCGGCGCGACCATTGCAAGCACGCTTCTGAACTTCCTTATTCCGCTGGGCTGCTATTCGTTCGTGTTCGGATACATGCACTACGCCTGGATTCCCACGCAAGACGGGACGGTCGCCTCGCTTGCCATTCAACTTGCTGCCGCGCTGGGCACCCTCATCGCCGGCATCGTTTTGCTGTGCCTTGTGGCAACGTTTTGGGGAAGACGCAAAATCGAGCTGTACAACTTTTTCGCGCTGTCCATCATGGTGCTAGCGCTCTGCATAACCGCCCTTGCGTCCGACCGCTTCACGTTCATATACGTCGTTCCGCTGAACATCGCGCAGAAGATCGCCATGTTCTTCATCTGGATGGCGCCGTTTCTTGTGCCGCACCGCCGATCGGCCATGACCTCGTGGTGCTGGGCGCTGCTGCTTTACCAAGCGGGGAAGCTTGCCTCCTCGTCGGCTTCAAGCTTTATTGACCAGGATACCTATCTGGTGCTTGCGTTGGCGTTTGCGGGGCTTTTGATCATAGGAAGCATTTTCGGCCTTGTCCTTGGGCAAAACCGCAGTTCAATGGCAGTTGCAGAGGGGAAAGCCCCCGTTGAGGAAAGCGACGCCTTTCGCGCTTGCAAGCGCGAGCTGTTCGAGGAAAGCAACGCAGCGGACAGCTCGGCGGCGGAAGACCGCGCTGAACGCACTTGCCTGGACAGACATGCACGGGAAGGCGCGCTTGACAGCAGCGAAGAGGCCCGCGAAAACGCGCAGGGCACACGCATCGACCTTCAAAGCAGCCGCGCGGACAAGCGCACGGCGCGAAACGAACGACAGACCCTTGTCCTTTCGTGCTCGAACATCGCGAAAACCTACCAGCTCACGCGCCGCGAAGAAGAGGTGCTTCAACTGCTTTCCGAAGGCATGACGGCGAAAGACGTTGCGGAAACGCTTGTAGTAAGTTCGTCGACCGCGAAAACCCACATGCGCAACATTTACGCGAAGCTGGGCATCCACACGCAAAACGAGCTGATCCTCATGGTCCAACGGCGCATGCACACCAACACGTAACCTTAAGCGCCGACTTTGCTGCAGCGGCGCCAAATGCACGACGTTCTCGAGGATTCACCCTGCGTCGAGCACGCGGCCTGAAAACGTGACACGGCACATGCCCGGGTCAACGATGCAGCTTTTCGAGATAACGAGAGCCCCGAATCGTGCGATGCCCTCAAACTTTTCAACGTAATGAGAGGTTTTAGGAATATCGCCGGCAGTTTTCAATACGTTGAGACGTTTCCTTGCCTGAAGACGATTCCGGCTCGATGAAATCACCACCGAGCACGAAGCAGCCCCCCTTCGTTTGAAGGCGCTCTCGCATGCAAGGGGTTGGGCAGGCCCCAAGCGGAAAAGACCGTTCGAGGAAGGAAGCTGGCTTTCGAGAGTCGCTTTGCCGCGCCGACGTTCCCTAGCCCCACTCGATGATGTTCGCCATGCGCTCGACACGCCATTCGAGCGCTGAGCGGATATGCGGCAGGCGCGCGGCCAGCGCCTCGTTCGCAGCCAGAATCGCCATCGCCTCGTCGACGAAGCCGTCGAGGGCCGCAAGGTCGACCCAGCTCATATCGTCAACAAGCAACAGCTGCTTTGCCGGGCTCTCGTAAAACTGCTTGCTGGCGAAGCTGTGCTCCCCGGCGGCAAGCCGCGACGTGGCGACATCGCACCACAGCGACGACCCGGAATCGAACAGGGGCGCCGGGCGGCAGGCGCCCGTTTCCACGTTGCGCACGATGCCGAAGTTACGGCGATGCCTATCATGGTTCGCGATGATGTCGTCGCAGACGATCATGCGGTCGAGCGCGCGCTGCTCCCCTTCGACGCCGAGGCTTTCGCAACACGCCAGGAAGTGCTCGAAGTCGGTCGCGCGCCCGTCGCGCCCCAAAGCCCGCTCCACGTAAAGCGCCGGAACGTACTCTTCTTCATCGGTCAGAAAATCGGCGCAGCAGCTGAGCGCGGTCGCGCCCTCGCCCTCGACCGTGTAGGCAACGTAGCCCCCCGGCGCAAGCAAGCGGCGGTGCAAAGCCGTCGCAACCGCTTCGTTATACGACTCCTGGCCGTAGTTCGTCCCGCCCTTGAGCAGCACGCGAACCCCATCGCGGCACACCCAGCGCTTCTCCAGGTTGCCGTCTGAGGTGTTGTCGGGCTTGGCCGCGGCCGCCCGGGCCTCGGGCGCGAACGGCGCCGTCGCAAGGGAGACCTGGTCGAAATCGTTGTTGAAGAAGTTGACCGCCTCCCACGCAAGCGAGGACGATTCGGGCTTGATCCAATAGTGGTCGGAAAGCGAAAGGCCCAGGTTCCTCTGCACAAGCTCCTGGGGAAGGCCGACGCCCGCCTCGTCAAGCAGCGCCGCCAGGCCGATGCGCGTTTGAGGGATGCCGCGGCCGCGCCACCAAGCGTTGAACGCTTCCAAAGAGATGGCGCCTTTGGCCGAAAGCCCAATGGGCGCATACCGGGAATCGACGTCGCTGCCGATTTTGGTGAAGGCCTTGCGGCGCGCGTCGTACACAAGCCGAGCGACTTCGTGCGTGCGATTCATCAGGAGAAACGGCATCTCCGTGCGCCCGCTTCCCTTGCGCGGCCGTCCGCCCGCCTTGTTGACGCTTGCACGGCGATGCTCCACGGACGCCTCGGAGATCGCCCAAACGCCAGATAGCTTGCGCGCCTCAAGAACCCCGCTTTTGACGAGCGCCTGAATCCGACGCTCGCTGACCCCCAGCCGATCGGCGGCCTGCTTCGTGGTAAGCATACAACCCCGCTTCAAAACGAATAGTTTTTCTGCCGCAAGTATAACAAAACACTTCGTCAAAACGAACAGTTTTGACCAGGGATTCGGCGTCCCGTCCGAAAGCACAGCACGGCCCCTTCCGCTTGGAGGCTTTCCTGTTTGCAAGGGGGTTGGGGAAAGGAAGCCTCCAAGCGGAAGGGGCCGCTTGAGAAAAAAAAGGGGGGGGGTTGAACCTGACAAGAGGACAGGTTCGGGACCGCCCACGAGTGGGACAAAGGGACTGTCCCTTTGTCCCACTTTGCCGGCGCCCTAGTAGAACATGAAGACCGACAGGCCCGCGCCGTAGAAGGCTACGCGGAGGCAGACGGCGCCGGCCAGGGCGGCGGCTGCGGCAACCGCGCCGAAGAGCTTCCAGCTGGCCGCGTCGCCCTTCTTCTTGGCGAGGAAGGAGCACACCAGGGGCACGATGGCGCCGACCACGACCGCGCCGAGCCACAGCAGGGCGGCCTGGTCGCCGATGGCGGCGCCGGCGTCGACCATGGCCTTGGTCGGGTGCGTGGGGTCGAAGTAGTAGCCGACCTGGGCGAACGATCCCGCGCTCATCTGGACGTAGACGGCGTAGGCTGCCGTGCACACGGCGCCGATGGCGGAGCCCACGACGGCGGGCATGCCCAGCTCGGCGGTGTCCTCGCCCTTAACCGCCAGCACCACGGCCACCGTGGCGGGGCCGAGCAGGCAGGCCGCGCCCACGATGGACAGCACCTCGAGCACGGAGTTCCACGCCGGGCGCGCCGGCATCATGTACGAGTGCGCGCACACCGCGGCCAGCACGACGCTGATAACGATCGCCAGCGCGGCCATCCACTTCGGCAGCGTGCCGCCGTCCTCGGACTTGCGGGCCACCGCGAAGTACGCCACGGCGATGACCACGAACGCCACGATCGCGATCAATTCCTGCGTGATGCCGGACGTGATGTGGCCGAAGCCGTTGAAGATGCGCTCCCAGTGCTGCAGGTGGAAGAACACCGCGATCCCGCCGAGCGCCAGCAGCACGCAGCTCAAGACCGCCAGCAGCTGCTGCGACTTCTTCCCGGCGCCCTTCAAGGCCAGCACGCCCTGGCAGCCGAACACGCCGCAGGCCCAGGCGGTAAGGGTGGTGAACAGAATCAAAGGCCATTGCAGTTCCATGATTTATTCCTCCCCTTGCCAATCGCGGTTGCGCAGGATGTACACGAACGACGGATGATTGCCCACGTCAGGCAGGTGATGCACGTCGGATTCCTTGTACGACTGCACGCAATCCTTCAGCGTGATGCGGTTGTGCAGCGTCTTGTCGTAGCTCGGGTCGCCCTTGGTGACGTCAACCACCCACGGCGCCTCGAAGCTGTCGATGCCCTTGTCAAGGTCGCCGAAGAAGCGCGCACGGCCGCCGCACTGGGCGACGCACGCCGGCAGCTCGCCCTGGGCGATCTTCTGCTCGCACAGCGTGCACTTCTCGACCACGCGCTCCTCGGTGTTGAGGTAACGCACGCCATAAGGGCAGCTCATGGCGCAGAACTGGCAGCCGATGCACTTCGACTTGTCGATCTGCACCGTGCCGTCCTCGGCGATGTGGCTCGCCTCGGTCGGGCACACCTTCACGCACTCCGGGTCCTTGCAATGCTGGCACTGCACGGTCATGAAGTACATCTCGATGTCCGGCCACGTGCCGCAGCCGTCCTTCTTCGGGTTCGGGCCGATGCGCAACGTCTTGTTCCAGTAATCGCCCACCGGCACATTGTTCATGGCCTTGCAAGCGACGCTGCACGCCAGGCAGCCCACGCAACGGTTCAGATCCGTCGCAATCGCATAATGAGTCATGTTCCGCACCTCCCTTTACGCTTCGTTGCGGATGTCGTAGTTCGGCAGCCATTCCTTCAGGCGCGGGTCAGACGCGTCGTGAATGATCTCGTTGCCCTTGTGGTCGCACGGCACGGGGTTGCCGAACGGCGAGTTCTCCGGCGTGGCCTTGTAGATGTTGACCGGGTAGGCGCGCAGGTAGCTCGTGCCGGAAATGCGGTCCTGGTAGCCCTTACCCGTAGTGACCAGGCAGTTGCAGCCGCACAGGTCGTAGCCCTTGTCGGCCTGGTCAAGCTCGGGGAACCACCACTGGTGCTCCAAGTTCACCACGCCGGGCGCGACGCCGTGGTACAGGTCGGCCACCTGGCGGATCTTGCCGTTGTCGTTCTCGATCCACACCCAGTCGCCCTGCTCGATGCCCAAGCGCGCGGCATCCTGCGGGTTGATCTCGATACGCGGAGCCGGCCACATCTCGCGGCACCAGGGCAGCTGGCGATGCTCGGAGTGGAAGTACACCGGGATACGACGGCCGGTCGTTGCGGTGAACGGGTACTTCTCGTTCATCTCCGGGTCGGCGATCGGGCTCAGCGGCGGCTCCTTGTACGTGGGCAGGAAGTCTTCCTCGTCATCGGGCATGAACGTCTCGATGAGCGTGGACCAGATCTCCATCTTGCGCGTCGGGGTGCCGAAACCAGGCTTACCGAACTCCACGAGCGCTTCCTTGTCGCCGTACGCCTTCAGCGGCATCATACCCGTCTCGTAGCGGCGGTACGTGCCCCACGTGTCGGGCGCAACCACCTTGGCGTCCTTCCAGCCGTTCTGCTCGAAGTCGTCGCGGTACTCTTCCCACGTGATCGGGTCGCCCTGGCGGCCGGTGTTCAGCATGATGTCAAGGTTCTCGATGCGGTCAGGCCACTTGTTGTCGTCCGGGCCCCACTGCTTGCCCATGTACTGGTAGATCATCGTGGCGATCTCGATGTCGTGCTTCGTATCAGCCGGCGGCTCGATGGCGCGCACGGTTGCACCCTGGCCACCCGAGGGGCCTTGGCTCATACGGGGGCAGTCGGTCTCAAGCCAGTGCTGCGCAGGCAGCAAGATGTCGGCCATGCCGGCGGTCGGCGTCTTCCACAGATCCTCGCACACGAAGAAGTCCAGGTTGGGGAATGCCTTCCACTTCTGCAGGCTGTTCGACATGCACATGAAGTCGCCCGTGGAGCACCAACCGGCCTTGACCGGGTACGGGTTGCCCGTCTCGATGGCCTTCCACACGCTCGCGTCGTCCGCCCAGCCTTGCCACCAGCCGAGCAGCGGGTAATCCTCGATGCCGAGCGTCTTGTTGAACTCCTCGGCGGAGATGTTCGGGATGCCCGGGGCCACAGCGCCCAGACCTGCCTTGAACACGAAGTCGCCTTGCGTACCACCACGGTGACCTGCGGGAACGTCCCAGTTACCGGACAGGCCGATGTAGGTGTCCATGGCACGGCACATGGCGATGGCGTTGCAGCTGTGCTCGATGGCCAGCTGATACTGGATGCCGCCGTTGCCGTAACCGGTGGACGGGTCAATGCGCTTGGCGTGGATCAGGCACGCCTCCTTGATGGTCTCGGCCGGCACGCCGGTGATCTCGGAGACCTTCTCGGGCGTGTACTCGCTCACGCGGTCGGTGAACAGCTGCCACACAGGCGTGACCTTGGACTTTTTGCCGTCCTTAAGCTCAACCTCGAACTCGCCGTACAGCGCCGGGTCGATCTCGGGATCGAACGGCGTAGGGTCGGGCACCCAACCCTGCGACACGCCGGGCACCAAGTGCTCCTGCATGCCCTCGTGGCCAGCCGTAGGCTTGCTCCAGGTTTCGCCTTCCCAAAGGCCGCTGTCCGCGTCGAAGTAGGTCATGCGGTTGTTCAGGTTGTCCCACACCATGAACCTGTGCGGGTCGCCGTCTTCCTTCAGGTCGCTTTCCTTCAGCAGGCGCGTCTTCATCTGGAACTTGCCGCTGGTGAAGCGGTAGGTCTCGTAGCCGGTGGCCTCAATGTCGTTGCACACGAGGAACGGGCCGTTCGTCCACTTCTTGGCGAACAGGTCGTCGTACAGCTCGTTGTTGATGAGGATGTTCAACCAGCCCATGGCCATGGCGCCGTCGGTGCCGGGGCGCAGGTTCAGCCAGATGTCGGCCTCCTTGCCCAGGTTCGTCATGCGGGGGTCAACCACGATGTGCGTGTCGGCCTTCTCGGCAACGTCCACAACGGTACGGCACGAGTCGTCGTAGTTCGACAGCTCCGGGCCGGTGCCCCACGACGTGTACACCTTCGGGCGGCCGACGGTCTCCATCCAGGAAGCCTGCATCATGGAGTTCATGGCGGTGGCGAAGAAGCGCGGGCCCTTGCACACCTGCCACGGGATGCACATGTTCGGGCTGCCGACCAGCTGGCCAAGCGCGCCGTACGCGAACATGCCCCAAATGCGCGACGTGCCGGACATGCCGAAGATGGCCTCGCCGCCGTAGCGGTCCATGGTCTCCTGCAGCTTCTCGGCGATAGTGCTCATGGCCTCGTCCCACGTGATGCGCTGCCAACCGGGATCGTCCTCGCCGCGCGCGTTCGTGCGCTTCATCGGGTGGTACAGGCGGTCCGGGTGATACGCCGCCTGCAGCGACGCCTGGCCCTTGCCGCAGTGGTTGCCCATCGACTGGAAGGCGCTTTCATCGCCCTCGGTGCGAATGGCGCGACCGTTCTCGACGATAACCCACACGCCACATTCCATCTTGCCGCAGCCGCGGCAGCAGGAACGCACGCGCTTGGTGTCGCCCGCCTTGCTTGCAGTGACCGTGCTCGACTCGGCCAGCGCGGCGCCCGCGGGCGCAACAACGGCAGTGGCGGCCGCGGTGGCGGCGGCCAACTTCGTGAACGCGCGACGCGTCATCGTAAGCTTGCCCATGCATCTCCTCCTTCTCTCGTCTTCTCAACGAAACCGACGATACCGGGCGAGATGAGGGGCGCGAATCGGGTACGAGAGCCGATTTCACCATATCGTGCGAAAGACATGACATGCGCTGAACTGGGGTTTTGCGAATTCGCGAAAATCGGGGCGTTCCCGGCGGGTGAAGCATACCTATAATGAAAGCAAATCGATATGAGTTGCCGAGGGGGACACTTTTGGGGGAAAGGGAAGCCAAAACGCAGCGCGCTACGGCGCAGCTGCTGACGCCGGCCATTTGGGGCATCGGCATTGCGTTGGGGTGCGTGCTGGCGTGGCCGCTCATGGCGTTTCAGAGCATGAACCTGTACGCCGGGTTCGACAATCGCGAGGCCATCCTCGATCAAGCATACCTGCTGTCCATCGTTGCCACCACGGCCACGCTGGCGGCGTGCGGCCTGTTCTACAAAAGCTTCGACCGCGTGTTGGGCTCGGTGCTCGCGCGCTGGTGCTTCCCCACGGGCATGGCCTTAGGCACGCTGCTTATCTTGGGCGCCGGCGCGCCCGGTGCGGCGGGCACGGCGTTCACCGTGGGCTTCGGCCTGGCAACGGGCGTGTTCTCGGGCTTGTTCCTGATGAATTTCGGTGCCGTCATCGGCATGCTTTCCATCAGGCAATCGGCCGCCGCCATCGCCATCGGCTACCTGCTTTCCAGCGTGCTGTTCTTCGCGTTTCTGTTCTTCGGACAGCTTGAGGCCACGCTCATGTGCGCCAGCATGGGGCCCGTTGCCGCCGTGTTTCTGTTCTACGGCGTGTCCGACCTGAAGATAGACAAGCGGCAGGCGAACTCGCTGCCGGCGCAGGCCGACCCCGACGACGCCGACAAGCGCCAACTGCACAGCCTTATCTTGGCGTTCGGCCTAACCATGCTGGTGGCCGGCGCATCCTACGAGCTGTCGCGCACGCTATACGTGCAGATGGGGCACTTCGCCGCGGGCACCGTCACGCCCTACGCCGTGGCGCAAGGCGCCGTCACCACGCTGACGGCCGTGGGCTCCATCGGCGTGGCGTTGGTGCTTATCACGTCGCGCGGCATCAAAGGCCCCGAGGTGGTCTATCGCCTGATCACCACGTTTCTGCTGATAGGCGCGCTGCTTTTGCCCGTGCCGCTGCTGTTTCCCGAAGTGCCCGCGTTCGTGCCGCTGTCCATCGACGTTGCGGCGTTTCAGTGCCTGGGCATGGGCACGTGGATTTTGATTGCCGGCCTGTGCCGCCGCTACCAAACGTCGTGCCTGTTCGCGTTCGGCATCATCCGCGCAGCCTGGGCCGCCGGCCCGCTTGTGGGCATGCTGGTAGGACGCTGGCTGTGGTACGGCGTGGGGCTTGACGTGCAGGGAGCGTTCACCGCGGCGGCCACGTGCGTGCTGCTCATCGTGCTGGTGAACAACTTCGTGTTCACCGAGCGCTCGCTGGCGCTGGCGTTAAGCATCATACCCACCGACCGCAAGCAGCGCTTCCAAGACCGCTGCCGCGCCGTCATCGAGCGCTACAGCCTGACCGAGCGCGAAGGCGAGGTCATGATCATGTTCGCGAAAGGCCGCAACCTACCCTACGTGCAGGAGGAGCTGTGCCTGTCGAAGAGCACCGTCAGCACGCACCGCCAACACATCTACCAAAAACTCGGCGTCCACTCCAGCCAAGAAATGATCGACCTCATCCAAGAAGAAAAGGGCTAGTAAGCGGAGTCGGCCACCCGGCAGGGGTAAGCCCCTTGCCAGATTTCCAATTACGTCCTGATTTTCGCCATTTTTTGCGATTTTACGTCCTTGTTTTCGCCATTATTGGTTAAAATCAGGACGTAATTCCAATACTATCGAAAGGCCGCATCATGAAGAGACACCTCATGACAGCGCTCGATGCATGGAAGAACTCCAAGCGCCGCAAGCCCCTTATCCTCAACGGAGCCCGCCAGGTCGGCAAAACATGGCTACTCAAAGAATTCGGCACAACGCGCTACGACAACGTCGCCTACGCCAACTTTGATGGATCAGTAGCACTTGCCGCGTCTTTTGCCGCCGACTTCGATATGCGGCGAATCCTCACCAACCTGCAAGCGGCCACGGGGGAGAAAATCGTCGAAGGCTCCACGCTGCTTATCCTCGACGAGATTCAAGAGTGCCCGCGCGCGCTAACCTCGCTTAAATACTTCCAGGAACAAGCGCCCGACATCCACGTTGCCGCCGCCGGATCGCTGCTCGGCCTTACCGTTCACGAAGGCACGGGGTTTCCCGTCGGCAAAGTCAATATGCTTGATTTGCACCCGCTCGACTTCCGTGAGTTTCTCGACGCAACGGGAAACACCATGCTGCGCGAGCTCGTTGACGAAGGCGACCCGACAAGCATCAACGCATTTGGACCGAAGCTTACCGAGCTGCTCAAACAATATTATTTCGCTGGAGGCATGCCGGAAGCCGTTGCGGCGTTCATCGACGACGGCGCTCTCGAAAGCGCGCGTAACGTGCAGGAGGAAATCCTTCGCTCGTATCGACTCGATGCGTCAAAGCACCTAAGCGCACGCGAAACCGAGCACGTGCTTGCAGTCTGGGATTCACTACCTGCTCACCTGTCGAGCGAGAACAAAAAGTTCGTGTTCGGCCAAATCCACGATGGCGCCAGAGCGCGCGATTACCGCTCGGCGATAACCTGGCTTGTCCAGGCTGGGCTCGCAACAAGGGTCGACCGAGTCTCGAAACCAGGCGTCCCCCTTTCCTCATATGCAAGCGACAACGCATTCAAACTATTTTGCCTGGATATAGGCTTGCTTGGGGCACTTTCGGGGCTCAACCAGCAAGCTATCGCAGAAGGCAACGCGGCATTCACGGAATTCAAAGGCGCGCTGACCGAGCAGTACGTCTGCCAGCAGCTTGTCGCAAGCTGCGGACTTGAACCGTTTTACTGGTCCGCCAACAATTCCCGCGGAGAAATTGACTTTCTTGCACAAAAGGCCGGAAAAACTTACGCCATCGAAGTAAAGGCCGAAGAGAACCTTCGAGCAAAAAGTTTACGCACTTTCAAAGAACGCTATCCCGATGTTCAAGCGCTGCGGTTTTCCCTTTCCGGCTACCAACAACAAGACTGGATGGCGAACGTGCCGCTCTATGCCATGTTCAGCGAGAAGCTGTGGGGATGAAAGCGCCCCCTTGAACGTTCCGTGTTCGCCGGCGGACAATGCTGGAGTTCGCTCGTGGCTGTTTGTTAGAATCGTGCGAGATTAAACCCCGGGGAGAAAGGGCGCTTTTGCCAGCTTCGTGCAACCTGACATCGGCCCCAAACCGCGCAGTCGCGCTGCTTTTGTGCGCGCTGCTGGCGTTCGCATGCGTTCCCGCCGCCCCCGGCGCGGCGCAGGCCGCAGACATGGACGCAAGCGAGCGATTCACCGCCCCCAGCGAAGCCTCCACCCCCGTCGGCGAATCGCTCCACAACAGCGAAGCCGCTTCCACGGAAAGCAACGCCTCGAACGCCGGCGACCAAAGTACCGCCGCGTCCGACGGCGAAACCAACGGCGCGCAAACCGTGCGCGTCGGCTGGCTGCTGAACAACCAGGGCTTTCAAAGCGGCATGCCCGGCGAATACCAATCGGGCTGGGGTTACGAATACTTGCAAACCCTTTCGTACTACGCGCCCGCGTGGAATTACGAATACGTTCCCGGCACGTTCACCGAGCTTATGGACAAGCTTGAGGCCGGCGAAATCGACCTTATGCCCAACATCTCCTACACGCCCGAGCGCGCCGAAAAGCTGCTGTATTCCACGAACGCGCAAGGCACCGAACACTACTACATCTACGCCAAGCCCAGCAACGATGCGCTCACGCAAGGCGACCCTGCGGCGCTCAATGGCATGACCATCGGCTGCAACAGCGGCGTCATGCAAACCGAAGCGGGCATGCAATGGCTCTCCGACGAAGGCGTGACCTGCAACTATAAGTTCTACAGCACCGGCAACGAGCTGTTCGACGCCCTTTCGAACGACGGTTGGTTGCCAATGTAAGCGCAACGCTGACAACCTAACCGCAACGGTTGCGC
>ERZ1034984.1363-NODE-1363-length-23332-cov-25.665936_pt1 | contig 23332 bp, 16 predicted proteins | sample MGYA00520589_ERZ1034984 | MGnify/ENA primary metagenome ERZ1034984 (study PRJEB33766, sample SAMN09781790) | gut metagenome | biome: gut microbiome | host: Homo sapiens | place: Madagascar | study: EMG produced TPA metagenomics assembly of the PRJNA485056 data... | reverse complement strand
GTAGAGAGCGAAGCCCCCCTGGCGTAGTGAGCGTAGCGAACGATGAAGGGTTGGCGGGCGTAGCCCGACAAGTAAGGGGCGCTAGCCCCGCCCGCGAATGGAAGTGCTTTGCAAGTCAGCGGGAGTTCCGAGGCGAGCGGGGAGGTCCGGAGGGCGGTTGGCCCTCCGGAGCCATCCGCATAAGACATAACAACCAGTTTGTGAACTGTAATGATGCGAAAAGGCAGACCAAACTTATGAGTAAGTGCATGATCACGTGCGATTGGAAAGCGGAGCTGAAGTCGGCTTCGCCGCCCCTTCGGGCTCCGCACTCCAAGGTTGACTTCGGACGGCATTGGATTCGGGAGATGATAAATGACTGGTAAAAACAACGCAACAATTGATAATGGAGGGACAATGAAGAACCAGCGGTTTACTTTGATCGAGCTGCTCGTCGTGATAGCGATCATCGCGATTCTGGCGGGGATGCTGCTTCCGGCGCTGAACAAGGCGCGGGCGACCGCGCAGTCGGCGAGCTGCCTTGCGAATATGAAGCAATTCGGACAGGCGGCGAATCTGTACACCGGCGACAGCAACGGCATTACGGTGCCGCATGTGATGGACGGCAGTTTCAAATTCACGATGGGGGACTTCACGACGGATCAGCCTTCGTGGCAGCATTTTCTGGCCTCCTACCTCGGACTCGGGGTGGATGTGCTGAACTACACCTCCGCAAAGCGGGGCAGCCACATCTACCGCTGCCCGGCGGTTCCGTACAATGCGGATGCGAACGGCAGCGACGACAGCTACTGGGGCTATCCGGGGCCGACCGACTGCGGGCCGGAGCGGTTCTGTTATGCGATCAACGGCATGGGATATGCAACGGTGGTCGGCTATCCGGACGCCGCCTACAACAAACCCAAGAGGATCGAAAAACTGCGCAATCCCTCCACGCTGTTTGCGATCGTCGAAGGCGGACGGCAGGGGGCGATCCTGAGCGAATGCAACCTCGACAACGGCGACGACACGCTGCCGCGCGTGGCGACCGGCGTGGGACGGGCCCGCTATCCGCACGGCAATGTCTCCTCGAACCAGCTTTATGCCGACGGCCATTGCGGTTCCCGGCAGGGGCTGCTGCGTAAATTCGTGGACAGCGACCTCGGCAACGAGTGGACGCAGGCCTGGGGCTGGCCCGGCTGGGACGCCTGGTTGAGGTGATTGAATGAATCAGATACGGTTTGCCGTCCTGCTGGGGATGCTGATCGGTTTCGGAGCGATTGCCGGGGAGAGCCGGGGGGCCGCCGACTTGCGCGGCCTCGGGAAAATCGAGGCGCTCTGCCGGGAGTCCGGCGGCGGGAAAAGTTCGTGGACCACCCTGAAAACCGGGAGCGCGGAACTGGCCGCCGCGTGCGGCTCGAAGCTGCTGGCCGACCTGACCGGTTTCGGGGATGTGAAAATATGGGACGGAGGACTCCCCGGAACCAATCTGAAGCTGGATGGAACCGGCTGCTGGCTGCTCGGCCTGGACGGCGACCGGGTGCAGGTGCTGTTTGCCCGCGATCCGGAGGGACTGGGCGCGCTGGCGAAGCAGGCGAATGCGGAAAACTGGAAGCCGGTGACGCCGGGCGTCCATCCGCGCTGGCTCGACCGCTTCGACAACGACGCATTCGCGATCGGCCTGCTCGGGTGGGGAAAGCTGCCGAAGGATTACCGCAAGGGGGCGGACTGGCTGGGCGAAAAGCAATTCAACCTGATCGGCGACGTGCTGAATCCCAATATCCAGCTGGCTCCCGGTGTGTACGACTTCTCGGTGGCGGACTGGTTCGCGGCGTTGGCGAAGCGGCACGGCACCGCGTATCATATCTACCAGCTGTGGGGCAACCCGGAACGTCCGGCATGGCTGTGGAACCGCACGCCGCTGCCGCATGTGTCTGCGGAGCCGGGTTTCGTTTCCTATCCCGATCTCGATTACCAGAAAAACGCGGTCTGTGCGGCGTTCGATCCGGTGCGCCCGACCGATGCGGCGCTCGCTGCCTCGCTGCGCGGCATTGCGGCGCACAATGCGGAAAATCCCGACTTCAACAACCATTTCGGCGGCGTTGAAATCGGCCACAACGTGATGCTGGCGATTCCGACCTACGCCGGAGATCCCGGTGCGGTCGCGGCCTATGCCGCGTTTACCGGCCGGAACCCGGAGCGTGAGAAAGTGGAGATTCCGACCATGCGCACTTTCGCCGGGTGGAACCCGGAAACCTGTCTCGACCTGCGCGGCGAGTGGCAATTGAAGGCCGATCCCGCCGGCGGGAAAACGCCTCCGGACGGGGGGGCGGGCTGGAGCGCGATCCGCAGCGACGACCCGCTGCTGCTGTTGTACGATTATTACTCCGGTTCGGTGTGGCTGAAGCGGAATTTCCGCGCGGCGGACCCGGCGAAGCTGAACTATCTGCACATCTCCCGGAATGCGTGGCACGGGCGTGTCTCCAAGGTTCAGGCGGCGTTCCTGAACGGGAAACCGCTGAAGGATCTGACGCACGACGATCCGATCACCGGCGACTTCGACGAGTGTTTCGAGTTGGGCGGCGCGGTGCGCGCCGGGGAGAACACCATTGTGCTGAAACTCGACGGCAAGCCGGTTCCCGGCTATATCTTCCTCGGACCGAAAGAGCGGTGGAGCTATCCGTCGGACGATCCGGGACTGAACAGACTCTATTTCGACACCATCGAATTCGCGTCGCGCTACCGGATGCGCGGCATCGAAAACTGGCTGAAGGCGACCCGCAGCGGCGATCCGCAGGGGCGTCCCCAGCTGCTGATGGCGACCTGGGATTTCATCGATCACACTTTCGACCTCTGCCGGAAATACGGCGCGACCGCGCAGGATACCGGGCAGGGCGGAGCCTGCTGGGCGCCGTGGCTGGCCCGCTACTATGTCGCGCGCGGACTGCCGATCACCTGCGAACCGGGCAATGCGCCGGGCAGCGCGTGGGAGATGCGCAAAATGATGACGCTGTACATGCTGCTCGGCAACGAGGGCATCAATGCGCTGTTCGACGCGGAGCAATATATGGGCAACGAGGAGGTGCGCCGCTGGATCGACGCGAATCCCGAGGTGATCCGCTGCGCCGGGAAATTCGAGATGAACCGTTCCGACCTCGGAGTGATGCGATCGGTACGCAATGCGTCGCGTCTCCACTTCCCTGCGGTGTGGAGCTGGGATGTCAGCCGCGGTGAACTTCAGGCCGCCGGGCGCACCGTGAACCTCGCCGATCCGTCGGACTTTGAGAAGGACCGGGCCGGAGCGTGGTTCGACGTGGTGTTCGACGCGGCCAGCGAGTTGCTGACCGACGGCGAAATCGCCGGAATCGAGCGGTTTTGCCGCAACGGCGGCACCTTTATCGCGATGCACGAGACCGGCAAGCATTCGCCGGAACGCGGCTGGTCGTGGCCGGTTTCAAAATTGAACGGCCTGCGCGTAGTCGGCCGCAGCCGGGGCGGCTGGGGCAAACTGCGGTTCAGCAAGGAGCAGGAGCTGTGGCCGGAACTGCGCGGCAGGGAGATCGACGCCTGGGGCGTGGTCTACGACTGGACCGGAGCCGACGTGACCGGTTCTTCCCTCGGCATGGAGCCGGCGGCTTCCGACGTCGAGGTGATCGCCGAATGGGCGGACCGCAAGCCGGGGGAGGGGCGCATCGCGATCGCCGCCCGGAAGATCGGCAAGGGGCGGATCATCACGCTCGGCTCGACCTTCTGGCGCGAGGCGCGCGACCGCAGCGGCCGGTTTGAAACCGATCCGGCGGCGCGTCCGTACCTTGCGCAACTGCTGGATGCGCTGAAGGTGCCGCGCAGTTCTTACAACAACGGAGCGAAGGGGACGGCGGATATTTTCTCGGAACGCTGGCGGAGCAAGAACGGCCTTTACGACCTCTATCTTGCCGCCAAGGTCAACGACAAGGAGGGCGTGCGGGATGTGGCTCTGACCTTCGCCGCGCCGGACCGGCCGCAGACGCTGCGGGAGGTGACGGCGAACGGCCATCCCGCAACGCCGTTCCGGTACGAGGGAGGAAAGCTGACGCTGGCGGGCCTTTCCTTTGAACCGATGCAACTGCGCATGTTCGCCGCGCCGCGCCGGGATATCGCCCGCGCGCCGCTGGCGTGGCTGAAGAGTCTGGAGCAGCGCTGGTACCGGCTGCCGGAGATCCCGGCGGACGAGCTGCCGCCTCCCGAAGTCGCGGATGGAAACACGGTTTCCCTGGCCGACGGCTGGCAAATGACGGTCGGCGGTCCGGTCTGGGGCGAAGCGCCGCCGCCGGATCACGACTGGAAGGCCGGGCGTACCGTGAAGCTCGGCGCCTACCTGACAATGGGAGTGCCGGATGAGGAAGCGGTCACTCACTTCCGCCGGGAGTTTACGGTTCCGGCTTCATGGCGGGGGCGGCGGGCGTCGCTGGTTTTCGCGTCGCAGTACTGGTTCTACGGCATCGAACCGCAGGGGCGGCTGTGGGTCAACGGCAAGCCGGCTCCGATCGAACAGCCTTTCGGAGACCGGACGAACGGCTGTTTCATGTTCGATCTGACGCCGGGCGAAAAGGTGGTGCTGGAGCTGGAGGTGAATGGGGCGCTGCGCCACAAGGAGCAGCTTCGCAGCCGTCCGAGCGGCGTGACCGGGCTGTTTTTCCTGCAGAGCGATCCGGTTCCGTTGAAAACCGTGCCGGTGACCGGCTGGCGGGCGGCGCGCGAGGTGAATGTGCTGTCGCCTTTCGACGGGAAGCAGCCGGGCGGATTCCTCTATCTGGAAACGGTGTTCCAAACGCCGTCCGGCCCGTCGCGGCGGATCTTTCTGGAGGCTCCCGGCCACCTCGGCTGGCTGATGTTGAACGGGCATGTGATTTCCACGCCCGGCTGGATGCGCCGCCTCGACGTCAGCAACCTGCTGCGGCGTGACGGCGGCGAAAACAGATTGCGCTGGTGGCCGCTCCTGTGCAAGGAAAAGCCGCTGCACAACCGGCAGCTCAGCCGGACGCAGCCGCTTTGGCTGGCGTGGCATCCGTAAGGGCGGGGGACATATCGGTTCCGCGTATGAAATCTACGTGAGATTATTTCCATAGATTTTGCGGAATCTCCCCCTGCATTCGCAGAAGTCCGCACAGGACGGCTCCGGCGAGATTCCGCGCGGCGCGACCATCGGCGCTTCCACGAAAATGACTTTTGGTGCTTCCCGCTTCAAAACTTGACAGAATCCGATGGATTCGATGCCGTTGGTGCCCAATGGAACGGCGGCAAGTATCTTAGGCTTCATCAGGCGTTTCCTCCACGGCAGAGGTTGCCGGGCGTGATGAATCATTGTCAAATTTTGTACTGCCATGATCTCTGGATCATCGAATAAAATTTCGGCAGGAGGCGTGAAACCACAGTAGTTCGGGTGATCGTTCAATAGCTGTTTTGCATCATTATCCACGGCGCACACCGGCCCGCGTTTCGACGGCGGCACCGCGAGATTCGGACAGGAGAATACCTCATCGCCGGCCGTCCAGCGTAAAGTTTCCGTTCCCCAATCCACCGGAATCGTCGTATTGAACATATCGGGCATGGTTATTGTTTCTCCTCCGCGTTTCGTACAAACAGGGGCGGGTTGTTTTCCATCCCGTTTTCGTCGAAAATCACTGCCGCGTTAAAGGGACGGTCGGAAAGTTCCAGTGCTTTTCCCAAAAGCGGATTCAATTCGGTATCTTCGTCGCCGAGCACCGTCAGCAAATATACCGGGACTCCATCCATAATGGCCGGATTGAGCCATGCTTTCCGGATTGACGGATAGTCTGAACAACATTGTTTCAGACATTCCCGCAAATTTTCCGGAACATCTTCTACCGGACCGATTTTGTATGTCAGATCCTCCGTTAAAACATCCTTGACGATACTCGCGGATCTCAAAGAAAGTCGCTTCTTTTTCGGCAGCCGCCAGTTGCAATGGTCATTGACATAGAGGAATTTCAGACATCCGGAATCATCCAATGTTGTCCGAAGCAAAACGGAACATTGTTTCTTTGCCGAATACCGTATGACAGCAAATCCGGGGAAGTAAAGCGCTCCGTCTGCATCGGAAATCAGATCATAGCGGCCCTGACAAAAACGATTCGGTCCGTCATGAAGCGCCACTTCTGGATTGAATTCCACACTGCCGCATTCATAGGCGCTCCAGAGATCCGGACGGTTCCAGCGCAAATACTGCAAGGTCTGCTCAAGAGTCTGGAGAAACAATTTGTCGCCCAGATCGGTAAAGCGAACGTTGTCGCTCCAGTGAATCCAGACGTTCCAGTAAAAGTAAATTCGCCCGATACTGTAAACAGGAACGGCGGTCAACACCATGAAAAACAGGACAGACAGCCCGCCCCATTTGGGATAGCGCGCGACCAATGTAAATGAAATTCCGGATTGAATGAAAACAACCAGCAAGCAGAGTATCAGGACGTTCAACAACAACTCCCGTTTGCGGGTAATATGAGAAAACGCATTGCGGACGGTATTCCAGAAACCGTGTCGAACGGTCTGCTGGAGTTCTGCCGTTTTCCGGGCGGATTCCGCAATCAGATTGGCCATCTGGACCGCGAGCCTGGTTGTACCGTCATTTGCGAAAATCCAGATATCCGTTCCATCTGCTTCTTCACGGTGTTCGGTCATCACCTGAAGAATCGGATTTTCTTCTGTCAGATCTTTAGCCTGAATTGCCCAGATTCGGTCTTGGCTCTTCTGGACAAGCACCATGTTTTCCACACAAAACAATTCCTCTGGCATAGGGAGCAGTGTGTGCATTGTGCAAATGCGTTCCGTCCCGAGTGCAAGATAAAGTGCTTTCAAGGCAGCGGGAACTGTTTCCAGTGCACAGCGCCGGTCAAATTCCTCGGAGGACATTTCCGGGAACTCTCCGCCATACACTTTTTGAAGCGCCAATTTGTAATATGCCAGATAATCCAAGATTAACTTACTCCTTTTGCATTCTCGGCAAACTGCGTTGCGTTCCAGTCCGCACTATTTGCAGCCGGAAGAACGGTTGATGATCGCTTGGCTCAACCATAACGGACAAGCTGTTTTTTTCGATTTTTCCACAGCGATTGACAGTCTTTGCCGCAATAGAGGGGGAATGTTCATAATGTTCCCAATCTCCAATCCAGCCCCATCATCGGAAGCAGAAATGCCGCAATGATGCAGACCAGCCACAATATGGAGAGGCTCCATGAAACAAGAACGACCGCATCCTGAATGCTTTTTCGCTTTCGCGCCGCGATCAACAGGAGTCCGATACAAACGGGAACAAGCCAGAAAACATGAGCCGCACTAAGAACCCATTCCGTCAAATTCGGCAGCGGGGCATTTTTCCCAAGCAATTCGTCAAAGAAAGTTTTACCCCATGTCCCCGCACCTGATGACATCAAAGCCGCCAAGATATTGCCCAGCCAGGCTAAAGAAATTCCGGCCTCCCGCAAATTTATTAATTTTTCCAATATGTCCTTCTCCTCAACGGTACTTCATAATCAACCAATCCCGGTCAAAGCGCTGGATGTCCAAATCTTCAGGTCTGATCCGGAAAAACAGATGGTCACAGGTGCATCACATCCAGTCTGGAACAGTTTTATCATTGCCGGAATCAAGCTGGAGCAATAAAAATTTACCAGGAGCCATTGTATCTCCGCCGGAAAATCCCGTTCGATGCTTTTCGAGTTTTTGGGTCATGGAACGTTGGGCTCTTATTTTCACAACGACACCGCCTTTCTTTCATGAGCGGAATGCGGCTTGTTAACAATAACCCTTTTTTATGTATATTACAAGGCTGCCCAGTGTGATTTTTCTTTCCGGTTGCGTGTGAAGAGGCAATGTGCATCTTCAGAAAATATGGGGAATCCGGTACATCCCCTGCCGGATTTTAAGTATTCAGCACCAGTACTTGCCGGTCGGGGGATGGGGCACTCCTGCTCGTCAAAGGCGAAATTCCTGTTGCCGCAGGGGAGAGGAGGGGAAATAAAAAATGCCGCTTTTCCGGAGTGCTCCGTGAAAAGCGGCAGGGAGTGGGGGCGAATTCAGCAGGCCCGGCGGCGGTACAGTCTGCGGCCGGTCGCGACGGCGCCGCCGATCAGCAGGGTAGCCAGCACTCCGGGAAGCGGCTGGCCGGTCGGAGCCGTGCCGCCGACCTGAACATCCATGACAAAGGCGGATTCACCGTAAATCTGATCCGGATTCCTGGAATTGATATATTGACCGTATTCACCGAAACCGATCATGTAGGTATCCTGATCTTTGATCCAGGTGGCGTTGTAGGTCTGGCGGTGCTCGCCTTCGAGTCCGGGGGTATTGTACACGATCTTGCCGTTGGCGTCCTCGTACCAGAAGCCGATCGCGTCGCCGGGATTGAACTGAACGGCGTTGCCGTCGGCGTCGAAAGCCGAATATCTGCCGTCGGCGGTCAGCTGCAGGTTCAGGTCAGCTCCGCGTGTGGCGCCGTCGAGATAATAAGCTCCGAAATTCGCGCCCGCCCCTTTGGCGATGTCCAAATAGAGGTAGGACTCATGATTGAAATAGAGCGTGTTCTGCAGGCCGGCACTGCCGCCGCGGTCGGCATAGGCGGTATATTTGCTGTCCGGCCTCTTATCACTCGATGCGCCGCTGATTGTGCCGTAATCGTACTGATAAGCCGCAAAAAGCGGCACGGCGAACAGTCCGGCAATTAACGCAAAGAGAATTTTTTTCATTTTTCAGCCCCCCATATAGTAAGAAATCATCACGCATTCATATTTATAATTCTCAATATATGCCGTTTCTTGGAAAATACAAGTTGAAAGGAGAGAGAAATCAATGTTTTATCAAGTTTAAATCTAAATATATAAATCTTATTGATTTATTTTGCAAGTGATATTAAAATATCCCATTTATTTCGGTTACGCGCTTTGCGGAGCCTGACTGGCATTCCGGCGCATCAACATGACGCCGGTGCTTTCGGCTTGCCTGCTGCCGGAAACGGCATTGGGACAGTATCTGTGGCGGCGCGGTGCTGTTCCCGGGGGGGGGCGGGACGGCTCTTTTCGCTGCGGGAGGAGCGTCGGACCCGCCGCCGGTTCACTTGCCGAAGCAGAACTCCCCGGCCGCAGATGACGCTATATGCGGGTTTCCGGAAATGGGATTTCTCATGAAAATGGGAAAGGCCGGTACGGGAGATTCCGCACCGGCCCGAAAGCAGGAGCCTGATTACTTCATATCGTTGACGGCTTTGCCGTTCAGACGGTACTGGTACATGTGCTCACCCGTTTCGCGGGCGGATTCGCACAGCTCTCTGTAGGGAGTGTCGGCCACGTCGACGAAGCCGATCTGGTAGCCTTCACCGTCCCACCGGCCGGTCAGGGGCTGGTCGCGGAACTGGAAGTAATGGGTGCCGACGAGGTTGGGCTGGGTCAGCGCACCCTGTACGAACCGCATATAGGAGGTCGCGCGCTCCTGCTGGGTTCCGACCGGACAGAGGCTCGGAGCGAACATGCCGCGGTCGTAGGTGCCGAAGTGGAATTCGCCGATCACCATCGGTTTGTCGTGGAAATCCCGGGCGGGGATGTTGGCGACGCAGTTGCTGTAGGTGTTCACGCTGAGCACGTCGCAGTACTTCGCGGCGCCCTTCCAGATGTTGCCGTTCTGGCGGAAGCCGACGAAACGGCAGCCGAGGTAGAGCCGGTGCGGCGCGACGCTCTTGATGCCTTTGCGGGCGACTTCAAAGTAACGGTCAACGAACTTCAGCAGGAAAGCCTGCGAATCGGCGTGAAATCCATCGGATTTCGGCACGATTTTGTTGTTGGCGATCAGGGCGTCCCAGTCGGCGAATTCGGTTTTCCACGCCTTGTTGAGCTTTTCGATGGAGTTCTCGTATTTCGCTTTGAGGTCTTTGACCCACTCCAGCTTGGCCGGCTGGTCCGGCACCGCCTTGATCGTGCCGGAGATGATGTCGTTGAACCGGAGCTCGTTGTCGACGAAGTAGCCGATGCACATCGGATCGGTCAGCGATTTTTCAGCCGCTTCACTCTGCTCGGCGCGGGTGCGCAGCAGATTGCCCATTTTCTCCTCGAAGGCCGGAGCGTAAACGTCATAGAAATTGATCCGCCTGACCTTGCCGTTCTCTTCCTTGATCTGGAGGCGGGGGATATCGCGCAGCGCCGGAGAGTTGATCTCCGCGAGGCACAGCGTATAGGGCATTTTGCCCAGCAGGATCAGGTCGTCGCTGCCCCAGTTGCCGATGGTGTTGATGCCCCAGGCGCGCAGCCGGCGGACGAGCACGTTATAATAATCGTTGAGGTAGTCCTTCTTGCCGTATTTCTTCTGCAGGTTCCAGTCGGTGAAGGGCAGCACGTAATCCTGCGGAACGTCTTTCGCGTACCACTCGGGGTGTTTGCGGTTGGGGGAGTCGGTGTTGTTGCGCAGCACGTCGATGCCGGTCGACCAGAAAAGCCTGCCGGAGGGATCGACGAAGAACCACTTGCCCTGATACTTCTCCACGCGGAACGAACCGGTCGCTTCCAGTTGCGGTCCCGTGGCCCAGCCGCCGTATTCATTCCAGTCGGCGATCGGGGGCAGGCTGTCCAGTTCGGCGAGTTCGCGCTGATGCTCCTTTACGAGCTGCTCGTCGCTGTGGATCTTCTCCGGCCAGTCGGAGTGGATGTACTGGCCGTAACGGTCGATGAACGGCAGGTAATCCTTGGAACCGGCGATTTTCTTGTCGTACTCCGGTTCCCCTTCCAGACGGATGTTGGAGATGCGGCAGTCGACCAGGTACTTCCGGGGAAGTTCGAACGGCCACTGAAGCTGGAATTCGATCGAATTGATCTTCGCGGTGTCGAGCACGCGCATGTGCTTGCCGCCTTCGGGAGCGAGGAAGAGCGATGCGTGCGGCAGGTAGATGCGCATCGTGCGCTTTTCACCCGGATTCAGGCCGATGCCGGTATTGACCTCGCGGTGGGGCAGGTCGACATGGCTGCTGCTTTTGGAGCCGCGCTCGCCGCTTGAAATGTGCATGGTCAGCCGCATCTGGCGGTCGCCGGTGTTTTCGACATCGCAGGCGAGGTAGCGGCCTTTGGAGAAGTCGAACTTCTGTCCGGCCGGCGGATTGATCCGGACGCCGCCGGACCACTCGGGGTTGTGAATCTTGAGGTCGAGAACCCCGTTTTTCCAGTTCACTTTCGCGCCGTTGCGGGCCTCGAACTGTTTCGCGTCGAGTGCGAGCGGCACGTCTGCGGCGAAGGCGCTTCCGGCCATCGCCAGCCCCGCGAGCAGCAGGGCGGTTTTCTTTTTCCAGTTGAACATACGTCACACCTCTCTTGGTTTATTGTCCTCAGGGTAAATTTTTTATCGAATTACGTTCAATCAGCTGAACCGGATATTCAATCTTCTCCAACTTCTTCAGATCGTCCCGCAGCACCAGCTCCACTGCTTTTTCCGCGATTTCACGCAGCGGACTGACCAGCGAAGTCTGCGCCGGGCAGAGAAAGCCGGTCATGCCGGGATGTTCAAAACCCAGAATAGAGAGATCCTCCGGAATCCTTTTGCCCAGAAGTTCCCGGACCAGCCAGTAAACCTCAACCGATTTCATATCCTCGCCGGTGACCCAGACGGCGGTGCAGCCGCTGTCCATCACCCTTTTCACCGCCAGATGAAGCGGCTGGTCGTTGCAGAAGGCAAGCGGCGGAGTTTCTGCTCCCAGTTCGTCCAGAATCCGGCGCATGCCCTCCGCGCGGTTGAAGCCGATATAGTCGTTGTCGTGGATGACCGCGATCTTCCGGTGTCCTCTGTTCCACAGGTATTCTCCGGCGATCCGGCCGGTTTTATGCGCGTCGACGTAGACGCAGTGAAAAGAATCCGCATGTTCGTCGCTGAGCCAGACCACCGGGAGATTCCGGAACGCCTTCAGGATCCGGATGGTTTCGTCTTCCCATGCGATGCCGATGATCCCGTCGAACCAGCAGTCTTCCAGATTGCCGATCCGGTCTTCGGTGATCATCGTAATACCGGCCCCCTCGCGGGAAAGCGCAAAGCAAAGATACTGCGTCATCGTGTTCACATACCCCCCCATCACGGTTCTGTCGGGTGATTCCGTGACCAGCGCGATCTGCTTGTTCCGCACCCCGATGCGGGGACGGAAACCGAGTTCACGGGCGGCGCGCAGCACCCGGCTCCGGGTTGCCGAGGGAACCAGTGAACTGTTGTTGAAAACACGGCTCACCGTTCCGGTCGAAACCTGCGCTCTTCCGGCAACCTGCTCCAGGATTGCTGCCGCCGAGTTTTTGTTTCTGGTTTCCATATCCGTCAGTATTCCACTTTCCATAAGCGGGATTTCCATCCGTTGCTTTTATTATACCAAACTTTCTTGTAAATGTCAACAATGCATTGTAATTTTTTTCGTTTTTTATGCAAATTTTGCAAAGAGGGGGCTTGCTCCTTTGACGCGAAGCGTCTTTGGAGTGCGGAGCCGAAGGGTCTGTTCCCGCTCTGCGGGAGTAAGATTCATCTCCGCTTTCAAATCGCGCATGAGTTTTATATTCGGCTTTGCATTGCCGCAAGAACAGGCAGAACTGCCCGGAGGGTAACAATTTTTGAGTGCAAGCACAGGCAGGCTGCCCGGAGGGTAGTGAGCACGGGATTGGCGGCCTGCGGATGGCTCCGGGGGACGTCGCGCACGTCCCCCGGACTCCCCGCCGGTGGCGGGGGCCGGGCCGGTTGCGGAGCACTCCCGCTCGCGGGCGCGGCTTCGCCAGGGGGGCTTCGCTTACTGCGTTCGGCTTCGTCGCACTTGCTCCTCGCTGCTTTGCTGATGCAGAGCAGTTCTCACATTCGTTCGCGGCGCTTGCCGCGCTTAGGTACGCAAGATAAATGGTTATGGAGACCGACCTTTGTTTGTATATGCCAGTCGCCGCGCGACCCCGGAGGGCGTAGAGCGCGAATTCGGCGGCGGCACCTTGCCGCCCTTGCCGCCCCTGCCGCCAACCTGGTCAGGACGAAACCTCTGAAAGCGGCGGTTCGGTGCGGGAAATCTTTTTGATCCAGGTGTAGCGGTTAAGTTTGACGGCGGCGACGGCGCACTTCAGAATCTGGTCGGATTTGAGGCAGATAAAAACAATGGTGGGCGAGAGATGAAACACGAAGGCGGCGAGGGCGGCGGAGGGCAGTACGAGCAGCCACATGAAAACCAGGTCATTTTTCAGCACGAAATCGGTTTCTCCTCCGGCGCGGACGAGTCCGGTCAGCGCCGGCATCTGGTAGGCGGTTCCGACGGTGGTGACGGAGAGAACCGTCATGAACTTCACCGAGAGCGCGGCCGAATCCGCCGACAGCTCCGAAAAAAGATGGATGATCGGGTCTTTCAGGAAAAACAGGACTGCGCCGCTGCATATTCCATTGCAGAGGAACAGCGCCTGGAAGGTTCGCGTGCAGGGTTTGATCAGGTCGGTGTGTCCTTCGCCGATGGTTTTCCCGGTCATGACCGCCGCGGCGCTGGCGCTGGCGTAGATGAATACCGTGATGATCTGGAATACGGTGGTCGCCACGGAATTCGCCGGGATCACGCTGCTGCCCATGTGACCGAGGATGCCGGTCTGGATCGCCATCGCCAGTCCCCAGATCGCGCCGGAGAGAAAGACCGGCGAACCGACCCGGATATAGTCACGCAGCATTCCGGTATTCATACGCTTCAGCACATGGCCAAGCCGGAGCTTCACCTTGGAGTCGATGAACCGGGTGTAGCCGGCGATCAGCACGAGTTCCAGGCAGCGTGAACAGAGTGTGGCGATGGCCGCGCCCGGCCCGCCCAGCTCCGGGAAGCCGCAGTTGCCGAAAATCAGCAGATAGTTCAAGGTGACGTTCACGCAGAAAGTCACGATGGAAAGGTAGAAGCTGATCCTGACCGTTTCGACGCTGCGCAACATGATCATCAATATCTGCGATATCGCGAAAACCGGATACGACCAGCCGATGATCCGGGCGTATTTCACCCCTTCCGCGACGATGGCCGGATCATTCGCCATCAGCCGCAGCACCGGTTCGGGGAAAACGAGGATGGCGATGCTCATCAAAATCGCGATTGCAACGCCGAATTTCAACGCGATGCTGGCCACGTCGCGGATCGGTTCGAGCCGGTGTTCGCCCCAACTGCGCGATGAGAAGATCAGCGCTCCCTCCGCGACGCCGAAAACCAGCATCTGCAGCAGGAACTGGATCTGGTTGAGCAGTGCGACTCCGGCCAGCGCGGTTTCGGTGTAGCGCGACAGCATCACCGCATCCGCGAGGTTCACGGAGAATACGATCGCGCTCTGCATGGCGATGGTGGCGGTCATCGCGAAAAACGAGGTGTAGAAGCCGCGGTCCCGAACGAAAAATTCCGTCATGATGTAACCTTGAAAGGAGGAGAGAAACTACTGCCGCCCCGCACGCCGGATATCCCGGAAGGGGGCGGACCCTCTGCATAATTTACTGCCGCAACCGTTTTTTGCAAGGCGGGAGTTCGCGGATTTTTTTATTTCGCCGTTTGCGGAGGAGAGTTTGAGGCGTTAAGTTATCCCCGGGACCCCGCATGCCGGGGATTTTCTCTTATTTTGATTGTGATCAGGAGGTTGTCATGAAAAATTGCGGTCTGGTTCCCGGTCTGGTTTCCGTGTCGTTCCGGCAGCTGCCGGCGGAGGAGATTGTGCGGCTTTGCGCCGAATGCGGCCTGGAGGCGGTCGAATGGGGCGGCGACATCCATGTGCCTCACGGCGACTGCGCAACGGCGGAAAAGGTATCCGGTCTTACCGAAGCGGCCGGATTGCGGACCGCGGCTTACGGCTCCTATTACCGGTGCGGTGTGAGTGCCCCGGAGGAATTTGCGCGGGTGGTCGCCTGCGCCCGGGTGTTGCAGGCCCCCCTGATCCGGGTCTGGGCCGGAGACAAAGGAAGCATGGAGTGTGCGCCTCAGCAGCGCCTGGCGGTGGCCGCCGACCTGAAACGCTGTGTGGAGCTGGCCGGTGAATCCGGCATCCGGGTCGGCATGGAATTTCACTGTGGAACGCTGACCGATTCGCTGGACTCCTGCCTTGAGCTCCTCGACGGCTGCCCGGGGCTTTGCTCCGGCTGGCAGCCGTCCGTGGGACGGGAGCCGGAGCTTTGCCGGGAGGAGATCCGGCGGCTCGACGGCAGGCTTTCCACGGTGCACGCCTTCCAGTGGCGGCAGGCGGAACGGCTGCCGTTCGCGGACGGGATTCCGGTGTGGAGAAGCTATCTGGAAACGCTGGCCGGACAGGGGAGGCCGCTGGATATCCTGATGGAATTCGTGCGGAACGACTCCCCGGAGCAGCTGCGCGCGGATGCCCCGGTGCTGCGGCGGCTGCTTGAAGGGCTCGGCGACTGAAGCGCTTTTTCAGCGGATGTCGATTTTGAGCTCTTTGTAATAATACTCGCGGTCGCGGTCGCTGATTTCGCGCAGCACGCGGCAGGGATTTCCCAACGCGACGACGTTGGCGGGGATGTCCTTGGTCACGATGCTGCCCGCGCCGATCACGCTGTTGTCGCCGATGTGCACTCCCGGCAGGAGCACCGCGCCCGCGCCGATCCAGACGTTGTTGCCGATATGGACGGGGATGTTGAACTGGGCGACCTTGCGGCGCAGCTCCGGATCGACCGGGTGGCCGGCGGTGGCGACCGTGACGTTCGGCCCGAACATCACGCTGTCGCCGACGTAGACATCCGTGTCGTCCACCAGCGTCAGGTTGAAGTTGGCGTAGACGTTGCTGCCGAAGTGGGTGTTCTTTCCCCAATTGGCGTGGAGCGGCGGCTCGACGTAGCAGTTTTCGCCGACCTCTGCGAGAATGCTTTTGAGAAGCTCCTGGCGCTTCTCCATTTCGGAGGGGCGGGTCTGGTTGAAGTCGTACAGCCGGTCCAGGCATTCCAGTTGTTCGCGGGCGATCTCCGGGTCGGTGCAGAAATAGAGCTTTCCGTTTTTCATTCGTTCTCTGACGTTCATCGCGGTATTCTCCGAATTGGATGTTGGATTCGTATGCGGTCGGATAACATAGCCGGGGTTGGCGGGAAGGTCAAGCTTTGGAGAGGCCGCGCAGCAGTTTTTTTTCTTCGCCGTCCGGCTTCCGGGCGAGGCGGGCGGCGACACGCGCCCGGAACTCCTCAAAACGATTCTCCTCCAGAAGCCGGTGCGGGCAGTATTTGCGCATCCAGTCCCGGTGCATGCGCAGATCCGCCGCGGTGAGTTTGAAGTGGCGCAGCAGCGCGGCGGCGAGGATTTCCGCATTCGCTTCACTGCGGCGGTACTGCCATTCCGCCGCTCCCCGGCACTGGCTGCGGCAGATTTCGACGCCGATGCTTTCGGTGTTGCCCGGCCCCCGCCCGTCCCCGGCGTGCCAGCCGTGAATGTCGAGCGGCAGGAGCTGCACGGCTTCACATTCATCGACCGCGAAATGAAAGGAGACGCTCCGGCCGTCCCGTCGGAAATCCACCCGGTCGCGCTCCTGGCGGGCGGAAAACGGTTCGGCCGTGTTGTGGATCGTCACGTACTTCACCGCCCGGAATTTCCCCGGCAGCTTATAGCGGCGGTTGTAGTCGTTGTCTTCGATCAGGGCCCGTACATAGCTGACGCTCCGGCTGCCGCTTTCCTCCGGCTCCGGCCCGGCCAGGTTCCGGCGGAACCACGCCGCTTTGCCCGGTTCCGGCACATAGCAGCGGACGACCCGGATTCCGGCATGGGACAGCGCATTGAGCAGGGCTTCACAATCGATCTCGTTCGTCCAGGCGGAAAGGTCCGCTTCACGATAGCCGCTCTGCTTCAACTCGGCGGGAAGTCCGGCCAGTTCTCCGGTCGCGCCGGTTCCGAATACGAAAAAGGTTTCATGTCCCGTTCCGTCGCGGCTCAGGGCTACCGCCGCCGCTCCGGCCGGTTTCGCGGCTTCCGCCGAAAACAGACAGGCCAGCACTCCCGCAGTCAGAATCGCCCGCAGTTTCATTGAAAACTCCCGTTCATGAGCCTTTATCGGCTGTGCCCGGTGATGGGCGGGATGTCGAGCATGGTCAGCAGCCCGACCTGTCTGCTGCCGGCGATATGGCGGGCGGCGTTCAGGGTGATCGCGCAGGTTCCTTTGTCGCCGTTTACGCCGCCGGAAATCACGCTGTCGAGTTCGGGCGTCCCGAAAATATGGACCCGGTCGGTGGAGCCGGGTTCGCCGATGGCCGCGACGAATTCGAGGGTGATCACTTCGCGGCCGCCCGCGAAGCCGCGCCCGAACTGGCGGACGCCGCGGGCCTGGCCGGCCTTCACCGGGATGGCGCCGGGAAGGGCGAGGTCGGCTTCCGCGACGACCGGTTCGATGGATTCGGTGACGCGGGTCAGCTCCCAGCCGAGGGCGGCTCCGACGAAGTAGACCGATTCCGGCAAGCCGACATGACGCAGCCTGCCCGCCTGTCTGCTGGCTTCGAATTCCGCGAGAGTCTGCCCCGCGCCGATCTTCTTCTGGAAGGCCATGCGGCGGGGCGAGGCGTCCTGAATGCGCTGCACATGGACCCGTTCGATATCGGCGGCAAGGCCGGAAAGCGCCGCGACGCGGTAGTCCATCAGGAAGCCGGGATTGATCCCGATCGCCAGCGCGGGCAGTTGAGCCGCCTGCGCCGCCGCAGAGATTTTCGCCGCCGCGTCGAGGTGAAGCGGATAAGGATAGAAAAGTTCTTCGCAGGTCGTGACCACCGGCATCCCTTTGCCGAGCAGTCCGGCGATGGTGTCGGCCGCCGCGTCGGCGTCGGATACGGTGGTGACCACGGCGACGTCGGCCCGCACCGCGAGTCCGGCAGGCGAACCGGTGACCGGTATGCCGCAGGGGGCGCAGCCGGCGGCGGTTCCGGCGTCCCGCCCGATGAATTCCGGCGAGGAATCGATCACGGCGACGAGCCTGAAATCGGTTCGGGTGAGCAGCGTTTTATAGAGCATCCGGCCGATCTGGCCGAATCCGCAAAGGACGAGATCGAGTTGTTTCATGGGGTGACGGTTCTCCTGTTCTGTCATATAGGTAATGGAACATCAAAGCCGTTTTTTTCAATGGAAAACCGGTAAAATTCGGGATTTTTTTTCTCTCCCGGTTTGAAAAAACGCGACGGTGAAGTATTTTAATAAAATCTATTAACGGTTCAGGTGGTGGATTCTTCGGATTGTCCGTGGAGGATCAGGCTGCCGAACGCGCAATCATGATGAAAGGATTTGCGACATGGACAAGGCTCAGAGAACTGAAATCATCAAGAAGTTCGCCCGCAAAGAGGGGGATACCGGTTCGCCGGAAGTGCAGATCGCCATTCTCAGCGCCCGCATCAGCGAGCTGACCGAGCACCTCAAGGCCAACTTCAAGGATCACAGCACCCGCCGCGGGCTGCTGGCGATGGTCGCGCTTCGCAAGAAGCTGCTGAGCTATCTCGCCCGCGAGAACCGCGCGAAGTATCTCGAAATCACCGAAACGCTCGGCATCCGCCGCGCGAAGTAATCCGGCTGATTGCAAAGAGGGGACCGACGGAAACGCCGGTCCTTTTTTAGTGTATGCGCCCGGTGCGGGATCATCGGATTTCGATCAGCATCGGAGTTTTCCACGCGAGCGAAAACTCGCGGGGAACCGGTTCGCCGGAGATCAGGTCGACGGCGCTTCCGCCGCCGGGAATGTCGAGCTTCACCCGGCGGGCGGAACGGTCGAAGTTCACGAGATTGACCAGCTTTCGGTGCCAATTGCATGGGAATTTGGAGCTTCAATGCTAGATCAATTCAAATTCAATGGCAGAACTATGAAAATTGGCTCCTGCAACGTATTGAGTCGCTGTCGGTGAAAATGCTCCAATGTAATTATAATCAAAATGAAGATGGCCGGTTAAGATTGCCCGAATCTGTTTTTCTTGTCTTACATAGCGGATAAATTCTTCTGTGGCCGGGGTAGTTTTTTGTTGTTCTCTGCGTATTGCAGGATAAGATAATTGTAGTTTCGCAGGAGTGCCTATGAGATAGGCACATTCTTGGTGGTGTTTAGTCAACATTTCCTGATATAAAGAATCTGTATGAAGAGGGATATGGAGCATCAATAGAATCGGTAATCCTTTAGCAACTTCGTTTTTTAATGCAGTCAGCTGTTGTAATGTGAATCGGTAGTAAGAATTATCCACAGCTACCAAGTTAACTCCGTGCAGTTGACGAGAAGCGAAAAGGAGGTCATTGCGGAAGGCTGGCTGTACGAATGGCTTGTTCTGGCGTTTATAGGCAGAATTTTCTCGGCATTCACCGACATAAAGACTGAATTCATGATTTCCGGCGGTACAGAAATAATCAATGTCGATAAGTTCCTGTTGGACAATTTCTAAGTTTTGAACAGAAATAAAATCAATCAAATCTCCTGTGTGGAGCAAAAGGTCGCAATGCTGTTTCACATAGGTGATTGCTTCTCGTAAGCATCGTAGACTAATATCATCTTTTTCCATGCCGAACAGCTTTCGTCGTTGCTTCGCCAGCATCTGTTTACGCTTTGTGTCGCGATGATCCGCGTATGAAAGATGCGTATCGGAAATATGCAGAAAATGGAGTGAACGAGATAAGCCGAGTTGTAGTTGTATTTTGAGAAGATTCATTTTTTGATTTTCATTAGGGAATAGTTGTATCATATCCCCCTTGGGGATTATTTTGAAATACGCTTTATCCGGCGGCAAAACGGAATGGAGAGCTTGAAGAACATGCCAAATCCCATATGCGAAGCATTCAAAAACAACCAGAGAAGATCAAAGCTCTTTTTCACAAGGAGTCTGTCAAATACGCCGGATGAACTACAAGTATTAAACTGTGAGAGCAATAAGGACATTATAGTTCCAGTAAAAATGGCTGATTCAAGGGAAGTATAAATTCTTGAGAAAAATATTTTCCTGTAATTAGTTCCTTAGCTGGTCTATCTAATTTTACAGTTTGTGCCTTTTGACCATAATTGATTAGATTAAGTAAGATACGTCCATCCTGCAAACGTGCATAGCGTGCATGAATAGGAAATTGTTGATTGGGAACCTGCTCGCATTCTAATTTGAAGGGAAGGGGAGGAAGTATGCGTCGGACTTTGGTTGTCAAAGTATCTATAGTGGCAGTTTCTGTTCCTGTTAAATTAAAAGAATTCTTACGTCCGTATTCATCTTCTTTGAAACAGTTTCCTACTGTGACTACTTTCCCTCCCTGTTTTAGAAATGTTTGCAGGCCGACAACGGTATTACGCCGTATCTGTTTGGTTTCGCCGGCAATCAGGAGTTTTACATTGCAGAATTGCTTGCGGGCTAATTGTTTTTCACTTAAGAAGCGGACTTTATATCCCAACGGGGCGAGGGTTCGGTAAATTTCAAACAATCGTTTGCAATAGGCAGGGCGATTGAGAATCAGAGAAGTAGGGCTGTAAAGAATCGCCATTTCCGGTTCTGTCCTAATAAAGCCGAGAATTTCGTTGGCAAGCCGATTGGCATCAAGGATAGCGCGTTGGTGGGTATAGAGGTTCATTGGACGTTGCATGATTCCACCTTCACACCATTGAGGTCCACCGAAATTATTATCTTGCCAGACCCAGCTGACTAGGTTGCCCGCACCGTAAAGATATTGCTGGAAAATTGCCGCATAAATACGGGAAGACGGCACTGGGTTAGGATAAACATTCGGAAAAAGATGGTTTTCTGTATTATTAACCATTACCGATTTAAGAGAATATTGTAGTTCTGTACCTACAGCAGGATCAAGCCAAATATCGTTACCGATATCATTTCCGTTCACATCAAAAAACTCTGTGAGCATTTCCGGATCGTAAGCAGACCAGCCAAGTTCTCTTTCTGCAAAAGTTAATGTTACCATTAATTTTGTGTGTAATGGCACTTCTGGAAGGCGTTGCCGGATATTTTCTGCCATAAAACGATGCCAATTGGCAAAAGCTAACCATTTGAAAGTATTGTATTCGTATTTGATCGCAGGATGATTTTCACCGGCTTTAATCAGACGATCAAATGTGCCAAATGAAGTGCCTGCCATCTGGTCGAAGCCAGCTACAGATCCATACTGTTTTTTTAGATATTTATGAAATTCTTTACGTGAAAACTCACGATTTAATTGACATTGTCCATAAGCTGGTTCATTGGCAATTACAATACTTTGAAGAGCATCACGATAGGGACTGACTGCCAACCTGGCGGTTAGAACCTCCAAGAATGCTTTGTGCATTTCAAGGGTTCTAGGATGAAGTGGATCTAGTGGGAGATAATGGCCTCCAGGAGCTAATGCTTCCGGACATTCTTTTTGAAATTTTTGTATGAGCCATTTGGGTACATAATGAGTTGAAGTTAGTAGTGCGATTCGTACTCCCGTGTTATGTGCTCGTTTCAGGGCCTTCTCTATGCGTTGTTCATAGTCGGTATAATCTGGTTCAAATTCCTTTTCTTTTCCTTCTTGTGGAAAAAAATCGTTTGGACTGACTTCAATTTGGATAACATTAACTCCAATTCCTGCCAGAAATGGCAGATCCTTGATAACCTGTTCGAAATGTCCGAAGCCTCCAAAGAAAATTGGGCGTTCCTGCTCGTTTCCACTTTCATCTTTGGTCAGTCCATGTTGAAAACCGTTTTTTATGGAAAGTTTACCGGAAAGAGTTTGATAAGTATTCGGAGGAAAGATTCCTTGCTCCGCCATATTGATATTTCCTTCCCATTCATCCAAAAGAAGCTTCAATTCATGTAGTGCAATTCGGGTCCGCAGAACGTAGTATTCTCGTTCCGGACCGGACCGGAATGACCGATTCATATCTCGTTCCGACAATACGAGCTGATGAGTAATGATCTGGGGATAAAGTGCTAAATAACGTGATGGAGTGCGTCCGACCTCTACATGGAAAACTCGCTTTTTCAACTGCTTCATCCGATATTTCACGTCTTGAAGTTGAGTTTTGAGCATCTTTACTTCTTTTGCCATACCGGAGGGCTGGTGGATACACTTTTTTGAAATCAGGACATCATTTCCTGATTTTATGGAAACAACGAAGGGGCCGGGGGCCATTTCTATTTTTAAAGGTATGACGACTTGTAACCGGAGGGTATTAGTGGAGTCCAAAGCGGCCAATTGCTTAAGAGGGGTGTTGTGTTGTTGTCCCACGGCGTCGACAATGGAGAGAACAGCTTCCCAATCAGCAGGTCGTGTAATGCCGGAAAATTGGAATTCGGCTGCGAACAGGTCCTGTCCTGAAGAAAAAGGTAATTCTCTGATTGTCGAAGGTTGGGCGTTTGCAACGATTTCTCCGCTCACTGGAACTACTGAAACGCAGTCGAGTTCTCCCCATTCGGCAAAATCTTCGATGTTGAAACGGATCATCCATTGCCCGTTTTGATCAATTTCTTCTGGTTTGGCAATGAATTCATGAGAAAAGAATTTCCAACGGTCCGGCTTGATATTACCGGTGGGAACAGTCCAGCGAGTTTCCCAGCGTTTACCCATAATCAGAAGTAGCTGATTTACATTTTCTCCGCGAAGCAGAAAACTTATCCGATACTTTTTATTGGGTTCCACACGGATGTGCTGAAAGATTGAACCATAAACGTCACTGATTCGGTTAATAGGATTTCTGAATAGTAAAGTCCGATTTCCCTCAGCAGCATCATTGGTTGTCCGGTATTCCACTGTGACTTGCGGTTGGGCTTTTTCTGTTCGCTTAGATGTGAATTTCCAGCTTTCCGGAAACAGATTCGCGGTTGATGCTTCAAATGAACCATTTTGAATTAGTTCTCCCGAGCAAAATGGGATGCCAAAGCCGAATGCGGCTGCCAGAATAATTGATAACTTTTTCATTGAGCGGTCCCTAAATACAATTATCTGATTATAGTTAATGCTTTAAAAATCAACGCTGCCTCAGGAAACCGTTTTCTAAATAGACAACACGTACTTTTTGTGTACTTTCCCAAAGGTTGCCATCATTTAAAGAACTGACGTGACCATCTGGATATCCTATATTGGCCTGGCCATTATGGATGAGATGAATCGCTCCTTTATCAATCAAATTTCCGCCTCCCCATTGGACCCAAGGTGCCAATACCATATTATCCATTACTCTGGCTGTATCTGCCATCATTGGAGTATCGGAAGGCCGTTTGAATCTGGGAAGGAAGTAATAGGATTCAGCACCATCAGGTTTGTAAATATAACACTCTCCCATCAAATCACGTTTTTTGTTCCGATTATCGTTATAGTCATTATCTCCGACATAATTCCCTTGTTTTTGGTCAGCAGCTAGTGTAGCGTCTCTTAAATAATATCATGTTACTGTCTTTCCTTTAAGAC
>ERZ1034984.1359-NODE-1359-length-23402-cov-6.174840_pt1 | contig 23402 bp, 27 predicted proteins | sample MGYA00520589_ERZ1034984 | MGnify/ENA primary metagenome ERZ1034984 (study PRJEB33766, sample SAMN09781790) | gut metagenome | biome: gut microbiome | host: Homo sapiens | place: Madagascar | study: EMG produced TPA metagenomics assembly of the PRJNA485056 data... | reverse complement strand
TCTCGAACGCTCTTTCATTCGTTCTTTCTTTTGTCATCGCATTTGGTTCGTTGCTTTGTTCTTTCTCATCGCTTTGCTTTTGGTTCGCGCGATGCTTTTCCCTTATATATTGCTTTTCTTTTTTCTCTTATTGGGGACCTACCCCCTCTTTTGACACAGGTATCGATAGGTACCCCTCTACCTCTAGGGGGTAGGGTCGATATCGTTCTTGACCAGGGTGTTGTCGAATGCCCAGACCCACCAGCGCAGGTGGTCCTCGGCGCCGTGGACGGGGTCCTCCTTGTGATAGTGCTCGAGGTAGATATCGGTTTTCCAGCGGGCGAAGCGGCAGGTGTAGATTGCGGTTTGGGCGTCGTTGATGATGGGGCCGAAGGGTATGGTCTTCACGATCTCGTCGATGGTGAAGCATCTGCCGTCGGGCCAGCAGACGCGAATAGGTACGATGGAGCCATCGGCGTTGGTGCGCGCGAACACGTCCACGTACTGCTTGTGCACGCGGCGGCCGGGCTTGGTGCCGCGGCAGCGTATGGTCTTGTTTGCGGGGATGTCGGTGGCCACTAGGCGGTCACCGCGATTCCGGAGCCGCGCCTGACAAACCAGCGGCCGTTTTCCCACCACAGGGTGCGGCGCTGGCGCGCGATGCAGATGTCGTAGCGCACGCACAGGTTGCCGAAAACCATGCGGCCGAACTCTTGGCGACAGTAGATGGATTCGGTCTTCCAGCAGCGGCCATCTGCCCAGTGGATATATTGCGGGTCGGCTGGGCCTGTTACTGGGCTGTCGTCGGCGATGGTATCGACCTGGATGTAGATTCGCTCGGGCTCGCGCGGGATGCCGCAGGTACCCGCGAGCGAGTGCTTTTTCATGATCACGCTGCCGCCCCTTTCGTACATGCGTTCGCTGTTCGGTAGTACTAGTATCGAACGAGTGTTCTTGTTTGTAAAGCGAACGTGGTGTGGGGGTTGCGTGAGCGTGTCCGGGCGGGGTGGTTAGATCATGAAATCCCGGTTATTAATCTCGTGGCTTATCATACGGAGGCTTTGGCCAGCGACATCTCCTCTATCTATGAGTTGTCTCAAGCCATTCATGCCCGCAGTACTTACATCTGAAATGAAACGTGACTTTAGTAACCAATCGATACTGCTTGGTGTCTGTTGCCCTTGAAACCGTGTTTAGAGAGTTGCAGCGGGGGCACATGCCGAACGGTGTATGCCCCTTTCTGTCCCATTCTCTTTTTTCGCTTTCAGGAAGTAGTGGGCTCCAGGTTTGCTCGTCGCTTTCATTGGGACCGTTAATAGCGATTAACACTAATGCGATCACGGTAAATAGCATGATAGTGACCGTTACACCGTTGATTGGCGTCATGCTACTCACCTCCTTTGCTGTGTAGTCCGTTGTAGAGGTCGTCTACGAGCAGATGGACGAGGTCTTTGCGCACTTCCTGATGGTTGAGCAGGAAGTTGTAGAACTCCTGGTGCTTATCGTAATTCTCGACCAGAGCCTCCTCGGTCTGATCGTCCACGGTGTTCGTGAAGTCCTGTTTGCTGTTGGCTTTCGCGCTACGCTTGATGCGGTCGTTCGTGCGAAGGGTTCCGCGCAGCGAGATGAGCGAGCTGGCGGCGACTTCATCGTCAAAGCTCGTGCCATATCGAGCATTCCAGTCGGCAATGATCTTGGAAAGGCTCTCCATCACATCGTGGGTAAGATCCATGCCGATGCCTCTTGTTACCGAAACCTCCGGCGAGGCGACGAGATCGCTTTTACCTGTTTTCGGGTTGATGTGCTCGCTGTTTTTTGATACGTGAAAGTCGGAAAACGTGACCTTGTCCGAGATGTCGATACCAGGCTCATGCGTTCCTGCTTTTGCGATTTCGCGAATGAGGTACTGGCAGAAGCGGTATTCCATGTGCATGTATTCGTTGGTGAAGGGCGATGCCATGATGAGGAAGGCATACTGGCGGATGAAATGTCGGATGATCCTGCGGGCCCTGTCGGCCTCTTCTTCTTCCATTTCCCGAACAATCGCCGTTGCGGTGCCCAGAAGACCCCACATGCGCTCTTTGTCCTTTGCCGTCTGCCTTTCTTTAGCGAGAAGCTTATAGAACGCACGGACGTCGTCGGCGTCGAGAACGTTGAGCTCTTCGAGGTGCCTCTCAGTTTCCTTGAGGTCGGCATACGTGAGGGGGTTTTCGAGCACGGTATTTTCGTAGTAGGGAGCAAACGCTTCGGCAATGTCCTCATAGTCGTTGACGAAGTCGAGTACATAGGGACGCTTTTCGTAGGGAGGGCAGATACGGTTGAGGCGCGAGAGCGTCTGCACCGCGGCGAGGCCGTGGAGCTTCTTGATGACATACATCGCCGAAAGCAACGTCTCGTCAAAGCCCGTCTGGTACTTGTTTGCGACGATGAGAACGCGATAGTCGTTCTTGTGGAACAGCTCCGGCAGCTTATCTTCTTCGAGACCGCCGTTCATACCGCGCTCGGTGTATTTCTCGCCATCGACTGTCACCTCGCCAGAGAATGCGACGAGCGCCTGTGCATGTCCCAGTTTCTGCATGTTGCTGTTACGCAGTGAATCATAGGCCATACGGTAGCGCACCGCAGCCTCGCGGCTCGAGGTGACGATCATTACCTTGGCCTTGCCATCGAGGTCGCCCTGGACCTTCTGGAGAAAATGGTCAACTATCACGCGAAGGTTGCCCTGTACGGTTCCATCGTTGGTTGCGATTAGGTGTGCAAGCTGGCGCTTTGCCGCTGCTGACTCGAGTTCGGGGTCATCCGGGATGGACTTGACCACCTTGCAGAAAGAATCGTATGTGGTGTAGTTGGACGTGACGTCGAGGATGAAGCCCTCCTCTATGGCTTGGCGCATCGAGTAGAGGTCGAAAGCTTCTTTCTTTCCCTGTGCGTTGAGCGTGCCGAACATGTCGAGCGTCTTGCCCGTGGGCGTGGCAGTGAAGCCAATGATGGTGACATTTTCTTGACGACCTGAACGTGCGATATCATCGGCGATGATGTCCGACACCGATGTGGGAACCTCGTCCTCTTCGCCGACGTCGGAAAGGACGCCGTTGACCGCGGCCATGGTCTCGCCTGAGGTTGAGCCATGGGCCTCGTCGATGAGTACGGCGAAGCGGGAGCCCGTACCGTCGAAGATGCCGTGATCGAGGTTTAGGAATGTGGGCATGGTGCACACAACGATGCGGTACCCACCCGAGAGAGCTCGCTCGAGCTTGCCCGATTTGCTTGTCTCGCCGTATTCGTCGGACTGGCCCTTGGAGTCGATAACCTTGATTGTGCCCGAGACTTTGGCCATGTCCTGCACTGCTGCCTGGAGTTGCCTGTCAACGACGATGCGGTCTGTGACGATGAGGACCTTGTTGAACAGTAGGTCATCCTCACCCTCGGCAAACATGCCCGCGAGCTTATGGGCTAGCCAACAAATGGTATTGGTCTTGCCGGAACCAGCGCTATGTTCGACGAGGTAGTCGCGCATGGTTTTATTCTTCTTGATGTCTTCCGCGATACGAGTGACGGCGCGATATTGCTGATAGCGCGGGAAGATGGGCCTTTCGTCCTTCTTCTTGTTGGTTTCGCGGTTGCGCGCGTAATAGACGAAGTCGTAGATGAGGGTGAAGATCGTGTCCTTGGTGAGGATCTCTTCCCACATGTATGCCGTTGCGATGCTATCGCGGCGTACGGGGTTGCCGGCCCTCGTCTCGTGCAGCGAGCCTTCTGAACGGACGCCCTTGTTGAAGGGAAGGAACTTTGACGCGCCGCCCTTGAGCTCTGCGCAAACCCAGACTTGGTGCAGATCCATGGCAAAGTGCGCCAAGGCGCCCACCTTGGGCATGAGCAAGCGCGTTTTGCAGTCACGCTCGAACTTGTACTGCTTTATAGCGTTTTCGTAGGTCCAACCCGACCCCGACGACTCGCACTTGAGCTCGATGGTGAAGATGGCGAGGCCGTTGAGGAAGATGACGACGTCGATGCGTTCATCTTCCTTGTGGTATACCTCGTCCATGACCGAGAGGGTATTCTGGTCGAAAAGATCGGTGGCTTTACTGTCGAAAGCCGCCGAAGGGCGCGGGTACACGAGATTGAGCTCGACGCCGGAATCGAATGGCACGCCGTTCCAGATGACATCTACGAGGCCGCGATTGCCAATGGCTGCAACAATCTTGGCGAGAATGGTCTCACGCGAGCCGCCGTTGTAGAGGGCGTGGAGCTTGTCCATTTCCTCTCGCTGGGTGCGGTTGAGGAAATCAAACAGCATGTCGACGTCCATGGCGCGCACGGGGTCGTAGCTCGTTTTTGCTGTTCGACGGACATAGCCGTTGTCATTGACGAGGTGCTCAATCACGACTTTCTGAAGGTTGACTTCTTTAAGGACGTTACGGCCCATGGGAACGCGGCGTTCAATGATCGTGTCTTGCTGCTGTTCGGTCATGAGATTATGCCTCCTCGGTCACGCGACGTTTACCGGTGACATACTCATAGATAAGGGACTGGCGACGACGCTTGAGGATGTCGAGCTGTTTACGCTTGGTGTCCAGAACGGCATCGATGGCGGCAGTTCGGGCGTCGAGGTAGTCGGCGATACGCTCCTGCTCGTCAATGGACGGGATCAAGACCGGAAGTCTTTTCAGCAGCTGTTGACCAAGCGAGGCCCTGGTAACAATCATCATTTCTTTTACGAAGTAGTTTCTTAGACCGGTATTTCTGAAATAGTAGGAGCCATATCGTGGGTTTAAACGATTGCCATTTGGTCTGAACCGTATGAGAAAACCAGCGAAAGTTGCCTTTTCAATTGTTGAGAAACAAGTTGAGGCAAAGGCAATTTCCGATGCGGTTTCGGATGTTCTGGTGAAGAACACATCCCCTCTTTTTACCGAGTATCTGAACTGTTCATCTGTGTTGCTTTTGACAAGTCCTTTAACAGTAGCGGGTAATGATCTGTTGCTATAGACATCTCCATACGATACAAAGGGATGGCCTTCACCAAAGGAATCGCCATCTTTACTGATTCCATTTTGGAAAGACCCTAAGTATCCAAGGGGGGTGACGTCCCAATCTTCGGGAATGTTTCCGATCCAGTTGACGCCGCTGGGTTTGGTGAGCGCGTTCGGATTGAGGCCGCGAGTCACGGCTTCGTGGATGACGGAAGCACGGTAGCGTTTGAGAAGAGCAATTTGAGACTCTAGCGTTTGTGAGACGTTGTCAATGTCTGCACAGCGATTATCGAGGAAAGCGGCTATATTAGCCTGCTCTTTCCGTGGCGGTACGGGGCAATATAGTGCACCTAATTGAAGCCAGCTCGTTCGCGGCATTTTGACGCCATATGTCATTGAGTTTACCGTGTCGATAAATCCCTTGTTGATGAGCAGCCAGAAAAGATAGTCGTGATCCAATGAGGTGGGAGAAATGGGCAGCAATTCGGTCGAACACTGGCCGTCGGCCGTGGGGCGCACAACCTTTGCCAGATATGGCCTTAGCTTTCCAAACAAAACGTCACTACGGCTGTAGTTTGCAACCAATGAATCGACTTGATCGGGTTGCTCTTCCGACTTTATTTTTCCAGTCCAGGACGAAATGTTTTCTAGCGCCAAATATGGCTTTTCTGGGTCGAATGGCGATGTCGCGATATTTAACGAAGCACAGAACCGGAGAGGCGTGCAATCATTCCAGTCTTCTGGCATCTCGCCAATCCACTCGATACCACTATCTTTCATCGCCGCCATCACGCCATCAGCTCCTTGAGTTGATCTTGGAGTTGAGTTTCGAGCTCGTTGAATTCCTCGAGAAGCGTCTCTGAGGATTCAGGTGCTTCATACTTGTAGAAGTATCGCGTGAACGGGATTTCCGCGCCGGTCTTCACGGCTTTTTCGGTCTCCTCATCGAACCACTTGGCATCTGGCACGTAGGGATAGACCTCGCGTTGGAAGTACTCGTCCACGTCCTCAGAGAGCTTGACAAGCTCGGTGTCTTTGGTGGCGTCGTCGTATTCGACTGAGTGGTCACGCTTGTAGCGCAGCGGCGCTGATTTGTCCATCTCGGACATGGCGTCAATGACTTTCTTAACGACTGAAGTACGTTGAGCTGCTGTCTCGCCTTCGTAGAACGGCGGCAACGTCCCAATTAACGTTTTGACCGACCTTGTGAACTCTTTGTAGTCCTGCGTCGGGCTGTCCATGGCGTTGTCGAGCAGCAAGGTGACCATGCGTTGGAAGACGGGCTCAGCGCTCCTGAGCTTTGCGAGCTTGGCGCGCTCCTTCGAATTGAGATCCTCCTCGTCGATCAACTCTAGTTCCTCGAGCTTGGCGGGATTGTGAACGTTATCGCTGAACTTAGTGCTCGCCATCGCCTCGACGCGATCCGCCGTAATCTGGTAGCTGCGCTGGAGTGGCTGCTTGACCGTGTACTCCTTGTAAAGGAATTCCTCTTTGGGAAGGATATGGCAGAGTTCGCCTTCCTCGAAATCGGTGTAAAGCTTTACTATCTCCGAAATCTGCGCATCGGAGATATATTTGCGCTTGTTGCCAAGGCTACGGCGCATTTGCTCCCACTTGCTCGTGGCATCGATGAGCTGCACCTTGTTATGTCGCTTGGGGGCTTTGTTTTTAGAAAGAACCCAAACGTAGATACTAATACCCGTGTTATAGAAGAGGTCGCTCGGGAGACCGATGATGGCCTCAACATAGTCGTTCTCGAGCAGCCAGCGGCGCGTTTGCGACTCGCCTGAGGAGGTTCCGCCAGAGAAGAGCGGCGACCCGTTGGAGATGATGCAGGCACGCCCATTAGATTCATTGAGCTTATACATGGCATGCTGCATGAAGAGTAGCTGCATGTCGCTTTTAGCCGGCAATCCCGCGGGGAAGCGGCTATTAATCTTTTTGTATTCATCTAGTACGGCCTTTTCGCGGCCATCTGCTGCGTCCTTGCCGCCCCATGGCTGCCCGAAGGGCGGGTTCATGAGCACAAGGCGCATTTTGTCTTCGGGGAAACAGTCTTCCACCATGGTGTCGGCCTGGCGAATGTTCTCCGCGCGCTGGCCTTTTATGAGCATATCGGCGAGGCAAATGGCGTGCGTATCCGGAATGACCTCCTGGCCGTAGAGGTAAACGTCAGCATCGGGGCAAAGGCTATCGAGCTCCTCCTTGGCGCACGACAGCATGCCGCCTGTGCCGCAAGCAAAGTCGCCGATTTTGATGACCCTACCTGGCTCTTTGAGGTCTTCGCAACCCTCCGCGAGCGCCAGGCGTGTAATGAGGCGTACAACCTCGCGTGGGGTGTAGTGGTCGCCCGCCTCGGCGTTTTCGGAGAAGCGGCGGATGATTTCCTCGAACATATAACCCATGGCTACGTTGTTGACATGCTCTGGATCGAGATCGAGCACAGAGAACTTGCGAACGACTCCCGTGAGCTTAGAGCCCTTGTGCATCTTCTTGATGTCTTTTTTGAAGTCTAGGTCCGCGAAGATTTGCTTGATGTTGGGAGAGAAAGCATCGATATAGGTGGGGAGATTTTTGTTGAGATTTGCCGGGTCGCCGAGGAGTTTCGATAGCGTCCACCGACTGGTGTTGTAGAACGCATAGCCCGATATACGGCGTAGCATGGCTTCGGCGATATTGGGATTTGCTTCATATGCCTCACAGACAGCATCTTTGGTCTTGGCGAGCGCGCACTCGACGCGACGAAGGATGACCATGGGGATGATGACGTCACGATATTTATCTGCCTGATAGGTACCGCGAAGGGTCTGTGCGATGCTGAAGACGGCGGAGACTTGCTTGGCCACCGAGACTGTTTCTGACATGGAATGCTCCAGGTGTGAGGTTTATTGCAATCGAGCTAAATTGTATCAATTGGCAAGGACGTATAGCTGACTCTGGCTCGCGGCGCATTGCACCACTCGCCGATTATTAGCTGGCAGCTAAGGAATGTTCCCCAAATGAGCCTATGATTGGGATGTTTTAATCCCGACCCGGAGACTGTTCCATGGCGAAAAAGATTGTTGTGAGGAACGAGAAGCGAGGGTGCCTATGGTGGTGCGGCGTCTTCTTTCTTGGATGCTTGGCGATCGCGGTGCTTGCCTACGCGCTCTGCATTGCTGCGGGCGTTGGCCTTTGGTTCTTGACGAGGTACTGCTGGCGAAAGCTTGTTGTCCAGGCACCTGATTCGAAGTTCGTCAAGAAGATGAGCTCTGTTCCGCCCATTGTTCGACAAGTGGCGGCGGGCCTTGTTTGTGCCATGCTTTCGCTCATGCTTATGGCTGGTTTGGGCAATGCCTCATCCAATACGGCGAATGACACGACCGTCCAGACTACCCAGACTCAGAAGGAGAAAAAGGCCGAGAAGACCAAGAAGAAGTCTGACGATAAGGCCGCAACGGCTACTGAGGCTGAGCCTGACCCCGACACGCTGACCGACCTCGTCGTGAGATTCGTCGATGTGGGCCAAGGCGACGCGACCATCCTTGAGTTCCCCGATGGCAAGACGATGCTGATCGACACCCCGACCGGCAAAAGCGAGGTCGTGAAATCGACCCTGCGCACCGATGGTCGCTCGACGATTGATTGGCTGGTGGCGACCCATCCGGATGCCGACCACATCGGTGGACTCGACGGCATTATTTCTTCGATGGATATCGGATCTATCTGGGCGCCCGAGGCGAACAGCTCCACGCAGACCTATACACGTTTCCTGACGAGCATCTCGAATAAGGGCATGGGGATTGAGCCTGCCTACGCCGGTCGCCAGATCGCAACCGGTGAGAATTACTCAATTGATATTCTTTGGCCGCAGCAGGGGGCGAGCTATTCCGAGGACAACGCCTATTCGGTCGTTATTAAAGTTACCTACGGTCAGAATACGTTCCTCTTTACGGGCGATGCACCGGTTGAGGCCCAGAACACCTGCGTCGACGGACATGTCGACGTTCTGAAGGTCTCGCATCATGGCAGTGCGTCGGGCATGAGCAGCACTCTTGCAGCAAAGCTGACGCCCACGATCGCTGTGCTCTCGTATGGCAAGAACTCCTATGGACATCCGACTCAGGTCGTTCTTGACGCTTTGTCTTCCGTCGGCGCGCAGGTGTACGGCACATATGTTCACGGTACGGTTACCGTCGTCTCGAACGGCAAGGATGTTACGGCTTCGACAGCTACCGAGGGCACCATTGAGGCCGCGAGCCAGGATTCCGGTGCTGACTCCCAGGGTATTGGCTCTGGTGGCGGTGGTGGCGGATCCAGTGGCGTCTCCGAGCAGCCGGCCGCGCCGGCACAAGCGCCGGCCGCAACGGATTCTGGACAGGACGAAACGGTCGTCATCACGCCGACGGGAAGCAAGTACCATCGTCCTGGTTGCCGCACCACGAAGAAGGCCGGCAGCAACGTGACAGAAATGACGAAGTCGCAGGCGCAAGCCTCTGGATATGAGCCCTGCGGCATCTGCAATCCCTAAGGGAGGACGATATGCAGGCAATCGTTGACCGCATTGAAGGCGATATGGCGGTCCTTGAGGTCGACGGCACCAAGTTTATGGATGTACCGTTGGCCGACATGCCTGAGGGCTGTGCCGAGGGCGATGTCTATGAAGGCGCACCAGGCGCATGGGTTAAGGACGACACCGCGAAGGCCGAACGTCTGAAGACCAATGCCGATCTAATGGCTTCACTCTTTAAGCACTGATAACAACACGACTACCTTGTGACAGGCCCGTACCCTGAACGCGAATTGTTTGGGGTGCGGGCCTTTTTCCATGTCGGTCCGCCCGGTTATGGAGGGTATCCATGGGAGCTGAGGCGAATGGCGAAGAGACGATCGACGAGACGCAGGAAGTCCAAGAAGGGCAAGAAGAGGTGCCGTTGAACGAGACCGCGCCCGAGGGTGATGAGGACGGTGCCGGCGACGCCGAGACCGAAGACGACATGCCACCCGCAACCGATGCGACCGAGGCGCGCATCAAGGAGCTGGAGGAGCGCCTGGCCGCGCAGGACGTCGACTTTAAGCTGCGACTAGCCGGTGCCCGCAACGTGAAGGCCGCGCAGGCGCTGCTTGATGACCATGACGGTGACGTCGACGCACTGAAGGCGGCCGAGCCGTGGCTGTTTGAGACTTCACAGGCTACTTCGCAGCAAGTTTCCAAGCCCAAGGGCAAGACCGGCCTGCCGAGTGCCGGGGCTGCCGTGGATAGCGAGAAACAGCTGAAGCACTGGCGCGAGGTTGCCGGTTTGGGTGAATAGGGCTCGATGATGCCCTGATGGGAGGTTATTTTGGCTAATACGATTGCTGCTATCAAAAACTATACGACCATCCTGGATGAGGTGTATAAGCGCGAGGCGCTGTCGACGTGCTTGAACTCGCCGCGTCGCATGGCCCGTGCAGGCCGAAACGCCAAGGAGATCATGATTCCGAAGATCTCCGTGACGGGCCTTGGTGACTACACGCGCAACCAGGGTTACAAGACCGGTACCATCACGTACGAGTACGAGACCAAGACGTTTAATTACGATCGCGGAATCAAGCTGTTGGCTGACGTGATGGACGTTGAGGAGGCCGGCGTGCTGGACTGCTTTGTCGCTGCCGGCGCCGAGCTTCAGCGCACACAGGTTGCCCCTGAGGGCGACGCCTTCACCTTCTCCGAGATCGCGGGCCATGCCGGCGTGGCCAAGGAGACCAAGGACTACAGTGCCGCCGAGGCTGCTGACGTCCTGGGCGACCTGCGCACCGTGACCAACGCCATGGACGAGAAGGAGGTCACGCGCGAGAGTCGCTATCTGTTCATCACGCCGACGCTGAAGGGCATGCTCGATGACTACTCGACGCTGAACCCGACGCTTTCCAAGAACGTGCTGACGCGCTTTGCCAAGATCGTCGAGGTGCCGCAGGGCCGCTTCTACTCGAAGATCAAGCTGAACACGGGCGACGGCGACCAGTTCGGTTACGCCAAGGATGCAGAGGGTAAGGCTCTGAACTTCCTCGTGGTGGAGAAGTCCGCCGTGATCAAGTTCGATAAGCACGTGGCGGGCCGTGTGTTTAGCCCCGACGAGCTGGAGAACCTGGACTCCTACATGCGCAAGTACCGCAAGTACGGCATCGTCGAGCTGCTCGACAACAAGCTGGACGGCGTGTACGCATGCGTCGGTGCCTAGCATGGCGCGCCAATGCAGTCGCCCGGTCATCTGCTCGGGCACGTGCTCAGTAGGTGCGGTGGACTACATCTTCTACCAGGACGAGTTTGGCGGCGAGATGGGCGCGGAGGAGTTCGCGCGCATCTTGCCGCAGGCCGAGCGCCACGTGAAGTGGATGTCGGGAAACCCCGACCTTGCGGGTGCGCCTGCCGACGTCGTGATCTGCTGGAAGCGTGCTATCTGCGCCGCCGCCGAGGCGTTCTATGAGTGGGACGAGGATCGCAAGGGCGCTGTCTCGCTGGGTGATTACAAGGTGAGCCGCTACCTGGAGGACCGCGAGACGACCTCGCGCGAGGAGGCAACTGCCGCCGCCATGCGCGAGCTCTTTGGTACCGGCTGCCTGTTTGGAGGTCTGGGCTGATGGCGTTTATGGGTTTGAGTCCGATTCCGCGCTCGATGCTGCGTGACTGCGTCGTAGTGCGCGTGCCCGATGGCGAGGGCGGCTTTAAGGGCGGCCGCCCGCTGGGCTGCGTGCGCGTGCAGACCGTGGACGTGGTGAGTGAGGACGGCCACCGTTCGAGCACGGGCGGCGGCTTGATGTATGTGGACCGCGTGAACAGCGTAGGTGCGTTTGAGATTCCCGTTGGCAGCCGCGTCGAGTGTCGAGGCATGGATTATCTGGTGCGCGAGTGCCGACGCTTTGAGGATAGCGACGGGACCTGCCACCACTGGGAGCTGACCTTATCGTGAGCGTTATGGATGTTGTGGCTTCCATGCTGGGGGCTGCGGAGATTAAGGACGTGTTTACCGCGGCACCTGCCCGCAGGACCTGCGCGACGCCGATTGTGGTGCAGGCAGCCGAGTTTGAGCAGATCGCCGAGGGCAAGCACGCGGGGCGCTGGACGGCGCTGGTGCCGGTGCTGGTAGTTGCCGAGGGCGCGATGGAGGGCTATCACCGTGCCCGCCTGTGCAGCCGCGCCCTGAACGAGCAGGACTGGCACGGGCTGGATGCCGAGGACGTGGACGTGCTGGGCGTTGCCGCCGGGATGCCCTCCTATAGGGGCACCGACAGCGGCGGGTACTTCATTTGGCGCGTCGATGCGCGCCTGACCTGCGAAACGGTGTGAGGTGGCATGTGAAATCAATCATCTTTCGTGAGCATGACTTTGGCGAGATCTGTACGGCAAAGACAGTGCTTCCACCCTCGATCTGCTCCATTCCGAAAACCAGAACGATACCAGGGCGCCCCGGCGCCCTTTTAGTTGGCGGGCAGATGCAGCCAACTGAGATTAAAGTGCGGCTGATGCTGAGAAGCGACCGCCGCATGGAGGCGGCCGATCTGAGCAGGACGCGCCATATGCTGGCCGCTTGGCTTACTGAGGCGGGGAGCCTCGTGCTGCCCGAGGAACCCGACCTGACCTACCGCGATTGCGTGGTGACCGAGGGCGTTGCCTGGGACGAGCTAATGGAAGACGGGGCCTGCACGGTGACCTTCACGGTGCATGATCCGGTGGCATATGGTCCGCTCCGCAGCGTGCGCGAACTGTCGTTTACGGTCGGCGGCACATGGCCGACGAGCCCGGTGGTGACGGTGGAGGCCGTGGCGAGCAAGACGTTCTCGATTTCCCTTGATGGAGATGCGATCCTGACCTTCTTGGACCCGACCAGAAACGGGGACATCGTCGTCTTTGATTCCGTTGCCGGCAGGGTGACTGTAAACGGCGAGGTGGCGGACGCGAGGATGTCGCTTACGAGCAGCTTCTTTAGGATGTCGCCTGGCGAGCGTGTCCTGAGCCTTCGCGCTTGCTCGCTCGTGAGCTGTGAGTTCCATGAGAGGTGGCTGTGATGCCGACGCTCTTTTGGTTCGACCGCGACGACAGACGGCTCGGCCTTCTGCATCCCCTGGGCGCCGTGGTCCATACCGAGGTGCTTTTGGGCGACGACATCCTCGAGTTCTGGTGCGAGGAGATGCCCGAGAAGTACGACCGTATCCTGTGGCGCGACCCGACGGACGGGCGCTGGCGCGAGCACGTGGTGGTGAGCGTTGTCGAGGACATGGGCATTGCCGGGGCCAAGGTCATCGCCCGTACATGCCTATGCGATTTTAAGGCCGTATACATCGAGGAGTTGCGATTCGAGCGGGCAAAGGCCTATAACGCCGTGCCTGATGTGCTCGGCGAGCTGTATCCGGACCGCTGGGGCGCCATCGTCGCGCAGGACAGCGGACTCATGACCGGCCTGATCTATCACATGAATGCGCTTGACGCACTCCATAAGCTGGAGGTTGAGGGCGAGGTTGAATTTGAGCCGGTTATCACGGCGGATTCCAAGGGCGTGAGGTCTCGCCGCGTGCGCATGAGGTCGGGCGGCATTGGGGGCGATCGCGGCGTGCGACTGGTGTACGGCAAGAACTTGACCTGGTGCCGCAGGACCTTGCTCGACACGGAGGTGTTCACGGCGCTCTACGGCTGGGGCATGGGCATGCCGCTTATCGATGACAACGGGGACTTCACAGGCGGTTACATGCGCCGTTTGACCATGGAGAACGCCACCGTGCCGGGTCACGAGGGCACCTATAACTGTAAGTACGTGGAGGATGAGGAGGCTCTGGAGCGCTGGGGCGTAAAGGTGGGTGGCTACAGGGTCCATCGCTTTGGCGAGGTCTTCTATCCGGATGAGACGAACCCGAACCTGTTGAAGCGCAAGGCTGAGATTGCTCTTAAGAAGTTGACGCAGCCCCGTGTGGTCTACGAGGCGAACGCTTGCCTGGTGGCGGATGGCGAGCCGATCGGCCTGGGTGACCGGGTTCAAATTACCGACACCACGAAGTCGCCGGTATGGGAGCTGAAGGCCCGCGTTATCCGCCGCGTTCGCACGATGGGCGACGGAGCCAGCGAGGCGACGGTCGATATGGGCACCGTGACGTGGAGGACGAACGCAGAGCTCGAGGCGGCCCTCCATCCTGTGACAGGCGCTGAAAATGCTGGGGTCCCGACCGTTACGAGTGGAGCGGAGCCCCGTGATGACACCTTTGGAGGAATGCGGCCTACAGCATCTGAGCTGGGAGCTTGATGAGGAGTGCACCGGCTGCGAACTGGTTGCGAGCCCCGCCGACTGCAACGGGCGCGGCATCATCGTCGACGTGACCGAGGACGGGGTGCCCTACGACTTGACGAGGCACCGCGTGTACCTGATCTGGCGCCACCGCGTGACGCGTCGCCGCGGGTGCATCGAGATGTTCACTCCCGATGCTGAGAAGTCGCGCCGCGCCGTGTACTGGTCGAAGGCCATGTCACGCGCCGAGGGCACGGTTGAATGCCAGTTGATGGTGAGCTTTGCCGATGGCGGGACGCTGACGAGCCGCACCTTCTTGGTCCGCGTGCAGGAGGATCTGGGCGCCTACGCGGACCCCGGCGATGGATACACATTATTTATCGAGGCAATTCGTCGTTACGAGGATGCGGCCGGCGAGATGCTGGGGCTTGCCGACGAGCTGCGCAAGGAGGCCGCGGCAGGAGGGCTTTCGGGGCCGCCCGGTGAGCCGGGTATCGACGGCAAGCAGGGGCCGCAGGGAGAGCCCGGGCCCCAAGGTCCCGCCGGCTTTACGCCGCTCGTGGATATCGCAATCGATGCTGAAGGGACGGCAACCCTGACAGTGACCGATGCGAACGGCTCCAAGAGCGCCACGATGCTGCGTGGCCTGCGCGGCGAGAAGGGCGATCGCGGCGAGCCAGGCGAAGTAGGACCGGAAGGCCCCATGGGGCCCAAGGGCGACCGCGGCGAGAAGGGTATGACCGGCAAAGACGGGCGCACGCCGCAACTGGCACGCGAGTCGACCGAGAAATTCAGCTTCGACGCGACCGGGAAGGCGACCTTTAAAACTAAGTCGAGGCAGTACGTCATCGGCGATTGGATTATCGATCGGTTTCGCAACGTCGCCGAGGTGACGCAGATCATCGAGGCGACGGGGTCCCGAACGATAGAGGTGACGCTCATCGGCTCGTTTCGCGGCCTGGGCTTTGGCGTGTGTAAGGGCCTCGATGAGACGGTGGGCACGACCGCCAAGGGCTATATCCCCGTCGAGGGGCTGTTTGTTCGCGAGGGCGACTACGTGTTTTCCCTGGATACGGGCTGTATCGGCGTCGTCGTCGAAGAAGGCCCCATGGTTGACGGCAAGAGCCAGCTGGCACAGCTGAAGGTCGTGGCGAAATTCGGCGGCTCTGCCGGTTCCGCCGGCGGCGACTATGCAACGAAGGCCTACGTGGACAAGAAATTCAACGAGATAACCGACCTGGGCACCAAGGAGTTTTAGCATGGCCGAACTGAAGGAATTCTCTCTGCAGCAGATGAGCTGGGAGCTTTGCGGCGACTGCACGGGTGGCGAGCTGATCGCCTCGCCAGCTGACTATAGGGGTCGCGGCATCGCGGTCGACATCACCCTGTGCGCCGAGCCGCTCGACGTGAGCGAGCACCATGTCTACCTGCTGTGGCGTCACCGCCAGGCACGAAAGCGCGGCTGCGAGGAGCTCTTTAGCATGGATGCCGCAGCGGGTCGCAAAGCGATCTACTGGCCCCGCGCCATGGCGAACTTTGAGGGTGTCGTTGAGTGCCAGCTGGTGCTGTCGTATGCCCAGGGCGGGACCATCACGAGCCGCACATTCCTTGTCCGCGTTCAGGAGGACCTTGTCGCGGGCGTGGATGCCGGCGACGGCTTTACGCTGTTCGTCGATATGGTAAAGCGCTATGAGGATGCGAGCGGGGAGCTGCTGCAAGTGGCAGAACAGTTGCGTCGCGACGCCGCCGAGGGCAACTTTAACGGACGCCCGGGAGAGACGGGTCCCGCCGGCGAACAGGGTCCTCCGGGCAGGGACGGCGTGAGCCCTGTGGTGACCATCGAGGACGGTGGCGAGGGCGCCCCAGTTATCAAGATTGAGACGGCTGCAGGCGTGCAGTCGGCTACGGTGCTGCGCGGACCCAAGGGCGAAAAAGGCGACCGCGGCGAAAAGGGCGATAAGGGTGAGCCGGGAGAAAAGGGCGATAAGGGCGAGACCGGAGCCAAGGGTGAGAAGGGCGACCCTGGCCCTCAGGGAGAGCACGGAATCGACGGCGTGAATGGAGTCGACGGGATAAACCTTAGCCATTCTTGGGATGGAACCGTGCTCAACGTGACGAGTGCGAGTGGAACGAGCGGTGTTGACCTACGTGGCCCAGAGGGGCCGGCAGGAGCGGATCTGAGAGGCCGCGCCTGCATTCATATCAATGGACAACTGAGGATGGTCAACCGTGGGAGCAGCATCACGGATGAACCCAATTTATATGTGGTCGGCGATAGAATCATCGATTCTACTGGGCAGCTTTTTTATGTCCGAGAAGTTGATACGAGGTATGCCAATTGGAGCTACTATCTCGATTTTGAATATAAGGTGCACGACCATCGCATCTTGACTGTTGAAGGCGTCGACCTCGCTGTCGGCGAAACAAAAAAATCGGTACTCGTCATGGGGTATGACATCTACACAGATGAATACGTCATTGATTGGACAACGGGCACGATCATGAAAATCACTGGATTTGATGTTTGCTATGAAAACTATGCCTACGCGAATCTCAAATGTGTGTCTAAGCTTGCAACCGAGAGTTACGTTAAAAAGCTGATAGAGGGTATCGTCTCGGCAGGCGGTGGTTCGGGGGCGAGTTCCTGATGGCACTCGGAAGGATCTATACCAAAATACTATTCGATATTGCTAACGCAATTCGTGAGCAAAACGGGACTGAGAAGCTCATTAAACCCATCGATTTTGCCAAAGAGGTTAGGGCGCTTAACGGTATCAAGAGCGGCAGCGGTTATAAAATGCCCTTTCATGGCGAGTCTGACGGATACCTTCAGCCAGCAGTTTTCGAAGATCTGGCAAATGCCATTCGCGAGCAGAATGGCGAGACCGTCCGTTACAAGCCCGGTGATATGGCGGCGGCGATTCTGGCGTTATCCTGGGCGAACCCCGAGTCGCCCCGTGCCGTGCTGTTTGAGGACGGGTGTTTTTGGCTTGGGCGCCTAGACTCAGCGCCCAAGAACCATGGCACGAGCAAGGGCAGCTGGCCGGTGCAGACGGGAGGCTATGAGAATTATCGCGACCGTCCGTGGTATAACTCCCGCAAATCCATGAGGTTCGTTGAAATCGACGCGACGTTTAAGGGAACAGGTGTGACGAGCGCGCGGTACCTCTTTGAAGGGATGGTGGAGCTTGAGCGCGTCTATGGGTTTGAGAACCTGAGCGAGATCACGGACTTTACTAACACCTTTAACGGCTGCGCGCGCCTGGAGTCTATCTTCGCGACTTCGTTTGACCCGAGTAAGATCATCTCTGCCTCAGGCGTCTTTAGCGGATGCAACCGCCTGGTTGGCGAGTGCGGTTACTGCCCCGCGCCTTCTGAGGGCGCTGCGGGCATGAACTTTGGAGACAAGGGCGTGCTCTGCCACTCCGGGGAAAACGACCCGCGGTTTTGGGTGTGGGGTGCGCTATATTCGGACGGCGCCGTCGAGATTGGCAACGACGAGCCGGTTGAGGGTGCCCGTACGATTACTGCCAAGTCGCGCATTTGCGCCCAGGCCCAGTACAACGCCGTGCGCGCGATGCCCTGGGGCGCTTATTCGAGTCGCGTGAAGAGTGTCGTTGTCTCGAAGATGACTATGCCGTCGGGGATGGTGTGGAACACAAACTACTGGTTTTATGGATGCAGCAACGTCACGGCGATGTCTGGCTTGAGCAACCTGCAGCGCGTCGGCAGCATGCGCTACACCTTCTATAACTGCAGAATGATGCAGGAACTGGACCTGAGGGGCTTGGCATCCTCATATCTGACCAGCTTGTTCTATACGTTTTCTACCTGCTCGATGCTGGAAAAGATCTTGGTTGACCGGAATTGGGCGCTGCCGTCGGGGATTTCCTGGGCAAGCGTCCCGGGCTCGCAGACGTTCGGTGGCTGCAACAAGCTAGTGGGCGGTGCCGGTACTGCATGGAGCAGCAGCAAGGTGACGGGCGCTATGGCCGTCATCGATACCGCTACGGTACGCGGGTATCTGACGACGGGTTAGGCATGAAAAGGGCCCCGTCCTTGTGGGCGGGGCCGGATGTGCTATTCGTCTACTTCGATAATCTCGAATTCACAGTCATCCTCTGTGCCGTCTAACGGGTAATCGCCCGGGTTTGACATGTTGAGGATCTCTGCGCCGGAGGTATAGCAGGAAACGCCATAGCTTGCCACATCAAAGGCTTCGTCCTCGGTGTCGAATAGGTCGTCTTCTTCGCCGTCGGTTCCATTCGGGTAATGGTAGATAACCTTGTATTTAGTCATTTTGCTCCTCCTGGGCCGCCTCTGTAGTCTCACTTGATTCCATATAGCTTGATAGAGCTTGCTTCGCCTTATTCGCATCCTCCTTCTTGAGTTGGTAACTTGCATAGAGTTTCGCGATGACGGCGCAAGCCGGTAGGGCCACTAAAGTGACTATGCCGGCACCTTTCTTGAATCCGTTAACGGCGCCTTCGGTGTAGGCAAAGGTCTCGATCGCGTCGATATAGTCTTTCGGGCCGCCGAATTCGGCTGCGGTCTTGGTCAATTCTGCGTAATCCCACATTTTTATCCTTCTATATGTTTAGTTTTTTCTTCCTGCGAAAGCTGAAGAACCACCCTCCGCATTTCATTGATTTTTGCTTTATCTCGTTCGATTTCTGCTTTTAGTTGAGAGGCGACCTTTTCCTTTTGTTCAACGCCCTCCGACAGTCTCTGTATCTCATTGTTCAGGTAGGCGCAGATTTGATATTCAGTTGCTGTCGAGTTTTCGATTGCCTGGTCAGCTCCATGCTTAAGGGCAGCGATTCCGCCTGCCGCGCCCAGGAGCGCGACGGATATCGCTCCGATAGGGGAAGAAGCGGCGCCGGCAACAATCCCAGCGTACTTTGCATTGTCTTCGAGGAATTTCAGAAGGTCATCTGAGCTAATCGAGCTTCCCTCTTTTTTCGATGCTCCACGTGTAGCCTTTAGCTTTCCGCTCCTTATCCAGCGACGGACCGTTTCCGGGTTTGTTTTCAACAGATCTGCAATGTCTTTGACGTTGTAAGTCTCCAAGGCCTTCTCCTCTCTGGCAATACTATAGCACGAATGTAGTAACACGAATGTAGTATTAAAGTAATTTGTGACCGTACGTGATGATTTCCCTAACGAAAGACGTTAGGAGGTCGCTTGGAATCGATTGTTGTTGCCCTTATCGGTGGTGTCGTGACGCTCGTTGGCGTCTTGTGCTCCAACTCCCGTAACCGGGCGGTGATGGAGATCAAGATTGATTTGCTCTCGAAACGTGTCGAGAAGCACAACACCCTGATTGAGCGCACCTACAGGCTTGAGCAGGACGTGGCAGTTATGAAGCACGACGTTCAGTCGTTGGCAGAAAGGACGGAGTAGATGGAACAGTTTTTGAAGTCGAACGAATGGCAGTGGCGTCTGGCCCGAACCATCGTCCAGGGCATCTTGGGTGTGATCGTTGCCAACATCGACTTGATCTTTGGCCAAGTGGTTTTGGACCCTGCCTGGCGAGCCCTGGTCGTGGCCCTTGTCATGGCGGTGCTTTCGCCGGTGATGGCCGAGCTTGACTCGGGCGGTACGGCCTAGGAGGTGATCCGGTCTGTCCCAGGGGCGCTGTGGCCTATGGCCATGGCGCCTTTGTTGTAAGGAGGTCTATGAAGAACAAGAAGTTGGCTGTATGGCTTGCCGTGCTTGCGGTTGCCATGGCACTCACCACGCCAGCGATGGCTTACGAGAGCCGTGAGGAAATCGTGTCGCAAGGCCACGGCGCCTGCTCGCCGACGTTTCTGACGGTCCATGAGACGGGCAACGCCGGCGCAAGCGCTGCCAACCACGTGATCTACTGGCGGCGCACGGCGAGCTGGGTGTGCATGACGCACTATGTTATGGAGTTGGACGGCAGCGTTGTTTACCATACGCAGCCTGATAACACGGTGGCCTGGCACGTAGGCAACGGCAACTCGCGCTGCGTGGGAATCGAGCTCACGCATGCGACCGATCGTGCGACCTTCGAGCGCCAGTGGGATGAGGCCGTCGCCTGGTGCGCCGACTACTTGCGCGGGCGCGGGTGGGGCATCGGGCAGCTGGTCTCGCATCGCGACTGCTCTCGTCGCTGGGGTGGATCGGATCATACGGACCCTGACGGGTACTTTGCGGCCTATGGGCGCTCATGGGAACAGTTCAAGACCGCGGTGGCGATTCGTATGAATGCCCAGGCGGCTGGCGGCCATGATGCCGGCTTTGCGGGCGGGACGTACCGATGCACGGTGAGCGCGCTGAACTTGCGTACGGCCCCGAGCCTGGGCGGGCGCGTGGTAGGTGTCCTGCGACAGGGCGAGACCGTTCTGCTGGATTCCTGGTATACCTCTGCAGATGGATGGATCTGGGGACGGCTGCGCCGAGACGGGGCGGTGCTTTATGCCGCTGTGGGTAAGCCCACGGGCAAGCCTGAAGCGAATGACTATTTGGTCTTGGCTGGGGCTGGTGGCGCGAGCTATGACGTGGACGCGTTGGCGCGCGCCGTGATCCGTGGGGAATACGGCACCGGGGCCGCGCGCCGGAATGCCCTCGGCGCACAATATGAAGCTGTGCAGCGACGTGTGAACCAGATATTGAGTTAGACGATCAGCTGTCATGGGGATAGAGCGCCCGCGCACGAGCTTTTCAATGGCAAAACGCGCCCTGGGCCCTGAAAAAGCCCAAGGACGCGTTTTTGCTGTTGGAAAGTCCCAGCGCCCTCACTTTTATATGGTGAGACTGGGCTACTCCATGGCAGACTCGCTCATCGCGCTTCTGTAAGCTATCGTGAGTTCGAGCTCTTCCTGGCAGCGCTGGAGCTCTGGTAGGCTTAGGGTTTCCAGTAGCGCTTTCCAGCTCGCTACGTTCATGGCGTTGGTTGCATTTTGAAGTTGCTCGACCGCCTCGGTGCTTTCCTGCTTGAACGTGGACGCATGGAGGATGGGGTCGCTCTTCTGCGCGTCTTTGTGGTGCAGGTTTAGGAACCCCAGGGCGCTATGAGCTATGCTGGTCAGATCGTGTTCCGTGAGCGCATTGGCGGCATAGCTTATTGCCGAGCGGTTGTAGCGCTCCCGTGCCAACGCCAGCTCGAGCGCAGCTTCCTCCGGCGTCCTTGCTGAGCCGGTGGTGAGAAGCGCAAATACCCGTCTTGCTATGAGGCGGTTTTCCGGCCTTTCGTTATGCGTCTTGGCTGCCATCTTGAGGCATCCCTCGCAAAGTGCCGGAAATATCCCGTTGCGCACCGTTGCTCTGGTTGGGTTTCTGCGGGGGTTAAACCATCCTGTCACTGTTGCATAGTTGACGCAGGCGAGTTTGGCAACCTCGGCATAGCTCATGCCGCAGCGCTTGAGGGCCTCCTGAGGTGCCTTTGGGGGCAATATTGCAAAGGGGTGGCTGCTGTCGTATTCAAGCTCGTTGACGTCGGCGTAAAGCCTGAGTTGAGTCTCTATAAGCTCGAAGTTCCAGCTTTCCCATCGCATTACTTGCCTTCTTCACATCATCTTAATGGGTTGTTCGTAGCCCGTGGGCGCAGCTCCCACGGGCTATTATTGTGCGGTTGTACAACAACTTAATGCGCATTAAATCGCCGAGCGGTGTGGACTATGCCGCGAAGTGCTTCCCCAGTGGTCTCGCTTCCTGGGAGGGTGATTCGCGCCTTGTTGTGAACGAGGAGACCGAGGGTGCCCGGAGTGCGCCGGCGGTTAGATCTGCGGTCTTGCGCATGGCTTCGCTCGTTGTATCCGCATAGATATCGAGTGTAGTCTGGGCCTTGGCGTGACCCAGGATGGTCTGGACGCTCTTGATATCTGCCCCCTCCGCGATGGCCATGGTCGCATAGGTATGGCGTAGGTCGTGGAACGTCGGCGTTTTGCCCATCGTGCCCCTGAGGCCCAGCGAGGAGGCTACCGTTTTCCAGCCGTGCCAGACTTGATGAGGGTCTTCGTACGCTTTGGGCGACAGACTCGGCTTGCCCGTGACGTACATCGATTCCTTGAACGGAACGATCATGGTTTCGCACTCGTCTCGCATGATTTCCCTACGGCTGAGAAGGTGCTTCCTGAGGACTGCGGGAATGGGGATAGTTCGAAGCGGCTTTTTGCCCTTGGGCTCTTTTATATATGTCACGCCGTCGTCGCGGGCGACTGAGCGCATGACCGTGATGGTGTTGTCGTCAAAGTCGATATCGCTCCAACGTAGCGCGCAGATCTCGCCCTCGCGCATGCCGGTGTAGAGTGCGAGGATGATGGACATGTTGACAGGAGACTCGTCGACCAAGTCGAGATATGAGGTGAGCTTTGAGCAGTCGCTCTTTTTGACCGCGTTTCGCTTGGTGGCGGGGACCTTTGGTCTGGACACGCTCGCGATGGGGTCATAAGGGAGCTGGCCGCGCTCGACGGCCTGTGCATAGGCTCCGTGTAGGACGTTGTATGCCTTCTGGATGGTGGCAGGGGACTTGCCGGCCTCACGTAGCGAAATCATCCATTCCTCGACCTGTTTTGGCTCGAGGTCCCTGAAGGGCACTTTGCCGATGGGGTTGCGCTCGAGGTGTTTGAGCATGTGTCGGTAGGTTGCCATGGTTGACCTTGCCCTCGCGCCTGTCTCCTGTAGGTTGTCGAGATACTTGCGGACGTAAACCTCTACCGACTGGGATGTGGAGACATCGAAGCCCTGATCGAGCGCCCATGCTTCTTCAAGTTCATTGCGCCATACTTCGAGCGCCGCTTTGGCCTGACGCTTTGATGGGCCGAAAACCGTCTTCTGCTTGGCCCGCCACTCGCCAGCATCGTCTTTGTAGTTGACTACTCCAATCCAATCGCCATCTCTTTTTCTGAGAAAGCTGCTCGTGAAGTGAACGAATTCCATGTTGTTTTGCCTCTCTGCCGTGGTGCGGTACGGAGGCTCCGGAGCCCAAATGGATAGCGATGAGGTACTTCTGCATAGAAACGAGGGTCATGGAAGGCTGCGCTTCACCACAAAGGCGTACCACAAAGTCGCCACCAAATGTGTTGGTCTATATCTTACCGAGCATTCCTATACATTCTTGCCTTATGACAAAATTGCAGGTAAAGTGGTCTGTCGTTGTATTTAATTTCCAAGGGTTGCGTCATTTTCACGTGGGTTACTTCCCTGACACGGAAGAGGTCAGAAGTTCAAATCTTCTAACGCCCACCAAATG